>Ga0208883_100020_pt1 | contig 312853 bp, 266 predicted proteins | sample LakWasMet43_HOW7_2_FD_183881 | JGI IMG/M metagenome (GOLD analysis project Ga0208883, IMG submission 183881) | Freshwater sediment methanotrophic microbial communities from Lake Washington under simulated oxygen tension - Sediment Metagenome... | ecosystem: Environmental > Aquatic > Freshwater...
TTGAAACTGGCAATGATTCGTATCGATTTAAACAACGAAAAAAAGCTTCTGAAAAACAATAACCCTACAATCCAAACTGGAAAATATTCGGTGGTGATAGGTGGAAACTTTTGAATGGTGATTGACAGTACTTGCCAAAGCACCATTACTATTGCTTTTGACATATTCAATTATTACCGGCACAAATTGCTGAATCATTGCTGGTGACATTCCTTGCTGTTGAAAGGCTGATGCTACAGCCAGTAAATTGCCTGTAGTTCCTCCAGAACTTCCGGTTAATGAAGATAATCCACCCGCGACGCCTCCTAGTGTAGAAGTCTGACTTGCTGTAGGAGCTGCTCCCAACAATGATTGTATTCCTGGGACGCTTTGTTCTAGTTGTGAAAATGAATCGGCTTTCATTTTGCCCTTAGCAGCTTGGAATAATGCGCCTGCACCACCTTCGGCTTGAGCTTGACTTACCCCAACGCGTTTCATTAATAAATCGGTCAAGCTACCCGATTTTAGTTCCTGTGTGGCGTTTGTGACTTGGGGGGTAGCTGCGGAGTTTAATGATTGTGCGCTGGCCTGTTCTTTGACTGTATTCAATACATCTTTCCAGCTTTTAGCATTGGCATTGCCAGATATTGCTGTGATTAAGGTTATTGAGCCGGCTAGTAATATGGTTTTGTTGTTCATTAATGAGGGTCTCAGTTTGAAGTGGTGGCTAGTTTTATAGATAACGTGCTGACTGCATCTCTAACAGTCTTGAGTGCGTGCGCGCAAAATCAATAACGTCATCAGTGTCACAAAGTTCGTTTAGCGGCACGGCAGCAGTGCATATTAACCTTACCTTATATTCATAAAGTGCGTCTATCAATGTGATAAAACGCTTGGTTTCGTTACGTAGTTCTGAATTTAGCCTGGGGATGTCGGTCAGGATAATGGTTTCGAAATGGCTGGCGATTGTTAAGTAATCACTAGGTCCTAAAGGTTGGACACACAGCTCATGAAAAGATGTCATGGCTATTTTGGCAGAGGCTGCTGATAAAATAAGTTGTCGGCCTAATACGCGTAGTGTAATGGCGTGCATTGGTGCGTAATTAGTCAGTTGCTTACAATGTTGTTGAACAAATTCAGACGCGTGTTCATTTAACGGAAAATAAAAGCGAGTGTTTACTGCTGATTGCTGGCTGCATCGATAATCTTTATTGCCAGACAGATAAATGGTATCGGTATTTTCTTGTAAGAGCTTAATAAAAGGTAAAAATAACTCCCTTTGCAATCCTCCTCGATACAGCTCATTTGGATGGTAATTGGATGTGGTTACAACAGTTAAACCCAAGTCAATCAGCTTGCCAAACAGTCGAACGATAAGCATGGCATCGGCAATATTGGTGACATGGAATTCGTCCAGGCAAAGTAACTGCTGAGTCTGGATGATATGTTGAGCCAATGCCGATATAGCATCAGAGTCATGTTGCTGATGCCATTGATGGACAAAATTATGAATTTCCAACATAAACGCATGAAAATGCACACGGCGCTTTTGCTTAATGGAGCAAGTTTGATAGAACAAATCCATTAGCATGGATTTACCTCGGCCGACTTCGCCAAAAATGTACAGACTGCGGCATATTGGTGGTAAGCGCCATTTTCGTAGCGTTAGTTTTTGTTTACATTCAGCATGTGCCAACAGCTGATCTTGTAATTTTTGAAGTTGTTGCAGGGCAACGAGTTGTGCTGGGTCGTAATCGATACGACCCAGCGTTACCAATTCCTGGTATTTTTTTTCCAGTAACCCAGGCATGGAAAGAATGTTTTTCTAACGCTATAAGGAAACTGTTTTTGTATCCGCTTTATTTTGATAGCTGGCGATTTGATCAAAATTTAAATAACGATAGGTATCGTCCGCAGTTTGATTAATTTGCTCCATATAGTGCATGTATTCCTCAACACTTGGGATTTTTCCCAAAATCGAACATACCGCGGCAAGTTCCGCAGAGGACAAATAAACATTAGCCCCATTGCCTAAGCGATTAGGAAAGTTGCGTGTCGAGGTAGACACTACAGTGGAGTTTTCCGCTACGCGCGCCTGGTTGCCCATGCACAACGAGCAGCCCGGCATTTCCGTTCTAGCACCGGCCTTACCAAAGGTGCCGTAATAACCTTCTTCTATGAGCTGGCTTTGGTCCATCTTGGTGGGAGGAGCCACCCACAGCCGGGTAGGTAATTCGCCTTTTTGTTGTTCCAGCAGTTTGCCTGCAGCCCGGAAATGGCCAATATTGGTCATACAAGACCCTAAAAATACTTCGTCGATTTTGGTTCCAGCCACTGCCGACAAAGGTTTAATGTCGTCCGGATCATTGGGGCAGGCCAATAGAGGCTCTTTGATTTCATTCAAATCGATTTCGATAATCTCGAAATATTCGGCATCCGCATCGGGTTGTAACAATACCGGGTTAGCCAGCCATGCTTCCATGGCCTTGATACGGCGTTCAATGGTGCGAACGTCACCATAGCCTTGAGCAATCATCCACTTCAACAAAGCGATGTTGGAGGTGAGGTATTCGCGAATCGGCGCTTCGTTAAGGCGGACTGTGCAACCACCGGCCGAGCGTTCAGCGGAAGCATCGGACAGTTCAAAAGCCTGTTCCACTTTCAAATCAGGCAGACCTTCAATTTCCAGGATGCGTCCGGAAAAGACATTTTTCTTGCCTTTCTTTTCTACGGTCAGCAAGCCGCGTTGAATGGCGGCATAAGGAATGGCGTTGACCAAATCCCGCAAGGTAATGCCGGGTTGCAGATTGCCTTTAAAGCGCACCAATACTGATTCAGGCATATCCAGCGGCATTACGCCGGTCGCTGCAGCAAATGCTACCAAGCCGGAACCGGCCGGAAAGGAAATACCAATCGGGAAGCGGGTATGGGAATCGCCGCCGGTACCGACGGTGTCAGGCAATAGCGTGCGATTTAACCAGGAGTGAATGATGCCGTCACCGGGACGCAAGGACACGCCGCCGCGATTCATGATGAAATCGGGCAGGGTATGTTGCATGGTGACATCGACCGGTTTGGGGTAGGCGGCGGTATGGCAAAATGATTGCAGCACCAAATCAGCAGAAAATCCTAAACACGCGAGATCTTTTAGCTCGTCGCGGGTCATTGGTCCGGTAGTATCTTGGGAGCCCACGGTGGTCATGTGCGGTTCGCAATAAGTGTTGGGGCGAACGCCGGTAACTCCGCAAGCCTTGCCGACTATTTTCTGTGCCAGAGTGTAGCCTTTGCCGCTATCTGTGGTAGCACTTGGGCGTTTGAACACTGTTGATATTGGTAAATCTAATACCTTGCGGGCACGATCGGTTAGGCCACGCCCGATAATCAACGGAATCCGTCCTCCGGCACGAACTTCATCGAGAATGATGTCGGTTTTTAAGGCAAACTCAGTAATTACGTCATCACTGTTGTGCCGCTTAATCACGCCTTGATGCGGATAAATATCAATAATATCGCCAGTGCTTAGCTGGCTGACATCGCACTCAATAGGCAGGGCGCCGGAATCTTCCATGGTATTAAAAAAGATTGGTGCGATCTTGCCACCAATACAGACGCCACCGGCGCGTTTGTTGGGGATAAACGGAATGTCATCGCCGGTGTACCACAATACCGAATTGGTAGCCGATTTGCGTGATGAACCGGTTCCAACTACATCGCCCACATAGGCGACTGGAAAGCCGTGTTGTTTTAAGTCGGCAATTTGCTGCTGCGCGTTGGTGATACCGTCACGGGGCATTTTCAACATGGCTTTGGCATGCAATGGAATATCGGGACGCGACCAGGCATCAGGTGCCGGCGATAAATCATCGGTATTGGTTTCGCCCGGCACTTTGAAAATTGCTACGGTGAGTTTTTCCGGTACCTCGGGTTTAGCGGTAAACCATTCGGCGTCGGCCCATGATTGCAATACTTGCTTAGCATAGCCATTGCCAGCATCGGCTTTTTCTTGGACATCGTGGAAAGCATCGAAAATCAACAGCGTGTGGGATAAGGCTTTGGCGGCAATCGGTGCTAGGTCTTTGTTGTCTAGCAGGTCGATTAATGGCGCGACGTTATAGCCGCCGAGCATGGTGCCGAGCAATTCAGTAGCTCGCGCGGGAGTCAAAATAGGTGAGCTTATTTCGCCCTTGGCAATCGCGTTAAGAAATCCGGCTTTAACATAAGCAGCTTCATCTACCCCAGCCGGCACTCGATTAGTCAACAAATCCAGGATAAATTCTTGCTCACCTTCGGGGGGAGATTTGACCAATTCTACTAAAGCGGCGACCTGTTCGGCATCCAGAGGTTTCGGTGGAATGCCTTCAGCAGCGCGTTCGGCAACTTGTTGGCGGTATTGTTCTAGCATGCGGAATTCCTTAAGGTGAGAGTTAAGAATTGAAACTGCTACTGGCGATTGTTTTTCAATCAAGAACGAAGTTCATTATGCAATATTGGCTAGTGTCTGTTGTCACACTATTAAGAAACGCTTTGTTTCCTCGTTTATGCATTATTGAGAAGTTGCTGTGCGATTTTGTGATATTGAATGATTATTGGTTTTGAAGGTTTTCCAGGCGCTCGAGTCTGCTTTGTAGCCGATCAAAGTCTGTGCGCAATTTATCAACGTGCTGACAAAAAATATCCATTTCCGGTTTGGCCGGTAAGTCGCGGGTTTCTTCCTGTAAAAATTCAGCGGTATTTAACCGGAAAGTGTCCAGAGATTCTTTACTCCATTCTTTGCCGGTGCGGAAAAATTGGCTGATGTTATGGGCGATTGTTTCGCCAGTAAATTTTGCTATTTGAGGTTCAAGATTAATATCTAATTTAGCGAATAGTTCCTGAAACTTCTGTCCGGTAGGTATATCGCCTTCAATTGTTACTTCGCCGGAAAAAAGGGCTCGCATAGGTGTGGCGCTTAAGCCCATTAAGCCGAGTGTCGATAATGAACCGGTGAGAATTGTGTCAGGCTGATCTGGAAATTGGTCAAGTAACTGAATTGAATCTTTACTGGGGCAAAGATAAATAGTTTCGTCAAATGGCTGGACATTAATGGCAATCACTTTGCCAGCCAAAGGCGTCAACATTAGACTGGAGTTTTGGTCTAATAAAATATACTTGTTCAGCGCGCTTTCCAGCACGTCAATGAGCAGCGGTTTGATCACCATAATTTACAGTTTATAACCTCTATGTACGGCAACGATACCTTGAGTTAAATTGAAATATTCACAGCGTTCAAGCCCCGCGTTTTCCATCATTTGTTTTAATTCGTCTTGCTTGGGGTGCATGCGAATAGATTCGGCCAGATAGCGATAACTGTCTTCGTCTTTGGCGACAATCTTGCCAATTTTGGGTAGCAGGCTGAAAGAATAAAAATCGTATACCTTTTCGGTAATTTTGTCGGTGGGGTGCGAAAACTCCAGCACTATTACCCGGCCACCTGGTTTTAATACGCGATACATGGAGCGTAAGGCTGCATCTTTGTCGGTAACGTTACGCAGGCCAAATGCTATGCATACGCAATCAAAGCTGTTGTCGGCAAATGGCAGGCATTCGGCATTAACTTGAGCATAGCGGATATTGCCAACCAAACCTCTGTCGATCAGGCGATCACGACCGGTGCGAAGCATTTCGGAATTAATGTCCGCGAGGATGACTTGGCCTTCTTTGCCGACACGTTGTTCAAACAAAGTCGTCAAATCGCCTGTGCCGCCAGCCAAGTCAAGGACATGTTCACCCTTGCGGACATTGCTTAATTGCACGGCAATACGTTTCCATATCCGGTGTATACCTAACGACATCAGGTCATTCATGATGTCGTATTGTCCGGCAACCGAATCGAATACGCCGCGTACCAGTTTAACTTTGTCTTCTTTGGCGACTTGTTTGAAGCCAAAATGGGTAGTGTTAGTGTTTGTCATGTGGGTTCCGTGAGTGTAAATTTTCGCTACGTTTATAACCGGTTTCTTCCAGTTTGGTCAGATAGTTAGCCCATAATTCTGGGTACTCTGAACCCAGTTTATAAAGCAAATCCCAAGTATAAATACCTGTATTGTGACCATCACTAAAAACCGGCGCGATGGCGTAATTGCCGACCGGTTTTATTTCTACAAAAGTGACATGTTCTTTGCCAACTTGCAGTACTTCCTGCCCAGGAGCATGGCCAACGGCTTCTGCAGACGGTGTGTAAACGCGCATGTATTCGCACGGCAGGGTAAAGACACTGCCGTCATCAAAACTGATTTCCAGTAAATTTGAAAGCTGATGCAGTTTTATTTCGGTAGGATGGGTGTTACTGGGTTTTGCAGTTAGGCGCATAGTAAAAGTATTGATTTAGCAAATGGCTGAAAAATGTTCATCAAATCTTAAATTAATGAGCGATTAAGCCATCATTTTAATAATGATATTGCAGAGTATGTATACAAAACAAACGTTAGTGCTTAACTTTACAATATAACCCTTCGGGTATGCTCTAAAGCCTTACCTCGAAGGGTTAATATAGTCAGTTACAAAATATAACGACTTAAATCTTCATCTTCGACAAACTCAGTCAGGTGTAGATCGACATAAGCCGCGTCAATGACGATGGTTTTTTCAGTTAGATCAGATGCGTTATAAGAGATTTCCTCTAGTAGTCGTTCCAATATGGTGTGTAGCCTTCTTGCGCCAATGTTTTCAGTGGTTTCATTGACTTGCCATCCTAATTCAGCAATGCGTTTAATGCCATCAGCTGCAAAACTCAATGAAACGCCTTCGGTGGCTAATAATGCTGAGTATTGCTCGGTTAGCGAAGCATTCGGTTCAGTCAGAATGCGAACAAAATCGTCTGCTGAAAGGGCGCCAAGTTCAACACGTATTGGAAATCGGCCTTGTAATTCAGGGATCAAATCCGAAGGTTTGGTCAGATGAAATGCGCCTGATGCTATAAACAAAATGTGGTCGGTTTTGATTGCACCGTATTTGGTGGTAACAGTATTGCCTTCAACCAGAGGTAACAGGTCACGTTGCACACCTTCGCGCGATACTTCGCCGCCGCCACCGCCCAATTCAGAGCGTTTACAGATTTTGTCAATTTCATCCAAGAAGACAATGCCGTTTTGCTCCACAGCTTCTAATGCACGAGCGCGAATGTCTTCTTCATTAATTAATCTTGAGGATTCCTCTTCTTGCAATGCTTTTAAAGCCTTTTTAATAGGAATCTTGCGCATTTTTGTGATATTGCGCCCCATATTTTGAAACATGCCCTGCAATTGACTGGTCATTTCTTCCATGCCTGGGGGCGCCATAATTTCAACGCCTACCGGTGTAACAGGCACGTCAACTTCCACTTCCTTGTCATCCAAATCACCTTCACGCAATTTTTTGCGCATTTTTTGCCGGGTGGATTCTTCCGTATCCGATAGCATGCCACCATGGGCTCTGGGCAATAAAATGTCTAATATCTTTTCTTCAGCCGCTTCATAGGCCTTATGTTGAATTTTTTCTACTTCTGCCTGACGAGTCATTTTTACCGCAGAATCGGCTAAATCACGAATAATTGATTCAACGTCACGGCCGACATAGCCGACTTCAGTAAATTTGGTGGCTTCGATTTTAATGAACGGGGCATTGGCAAGTTTGGCAAGGCGACGGGCAATTTCGGTTTTGCCGACCCCTGTTGGGCCAATCATCAGGATGTTTTTCGGAGTAATTTCATCGCGTAGTTTTACGTCGACATGCTGACGACGCCAGCGATTACGCAAAGCGATAGCTACAGCGCGTTTAGCATTGGCTTGACCGATGATGTGTTTATCAAGTTCGCTAACGATTTCTTTGGGTGTCATCTGGGTCATGGGTTTACTCGTTGGGTTCTGCGTCGAGTTCTTCAATGCGCAAGTTGTGATTAGTGTAAATACAAATGTCGGCCGCGATATTTAATGATCTTTCAACAATTTCGCGAGCACTTAGGTTGGTATTTTCCAGTAACGCACGCGCAGCAGCTTGAGCAAATGCGCCGCCGGAGCCGATTGCCATCAAATCGTATTCGGGCTCAATGACATCGCCTGTGCCGGAGATAATCAATGAAGTTTTGGCATCAGCAATAGTTAGTAAGGCTTCCAGTTTGCGCAGAGCTCGATCTGTCCGCCAATCTTTAGCCATTTCCACGGCGGCACGGGTTAGATGGCCGCGATGTTTTTCCAGCTTGCCTTCAAAATGTTCAAACAAAGTGAACGCATCGGCTGTTGCACCAGCAAAACCGGCAATAACTTTATCGTGATAAAGACGACGCACTTTACGAGCATTGCCCTTCATAACCGTGTTGCCTAAGGTGACTTGACCATCGCCACCAATCACAACTTTATCGCCGCGGCGAACCGAAAGTATGGTTGTTCCTCTAAACACTTTAATAACCCTGACTAAAAGATATAGATCTGCAATTCTACATGGTCTCATCTCAAATGTGCGAAAAATGCTATTGCTCAAAGATGGATTAAAAAAGTGCGTGATATCACCTATTATAAATAAGTCATATCACACACTTTTTTCATAAACTGAAGAAACAGAAAAAATATTTTCAATAAAATCAATGTTTTAAATTTTGGCATTAAATCTGCATTTATTTCTTTAAGAGTATTTCCCTAAATGTTTGTTGATAGGTGTTGAAATGAATCAGGAATTAGCACGTACTGAAGATTCAAATGAAACTAGCGGTTCTTTGCTGTTAGGTACAAGTTTGGCCGTAGCATCAATGATTTTATTGCCCGCTCTCGCTATGCGAATGGGATTGGGAGCGAGTCTAACAGGGGCGTTAAGAATTGCCTTGATGAAGGCATCGACTAAGGCTGTTTGTGGAACTAAAAAGCAGTTCGGCTAATTGGCTTCATTGGCGAGGCTGATTGTGAAGAGACTAATTAGCCCGCCCACCATTTAAAAAAATCAACTTTTGGCAGTGACGTTAAAGTGCTTGCTTTATAGCTTGGTGATGTTGTTTTATTGCCACGGCACAAAGTTAAAGTACACATGTACTGCTCGCTAATTATTCACGATTAATTTGATCAAAATCCTTCATATGATCGGGCTTGAAGCCGAAGTTATGTTGTGGTGACTAGCCTAATTTGCTAGCATTGCCGCCGTGTTGGGCACAGTAAGTGATGAATTACGATGAATGATATTAAAAAAGTGTGCGATCTTTGTGGATTATCCATAGAAACTCCAGGGTTCAATTTGGTCACCAAAGATGGTGATAAATCGTTCTGTTGTGAGGGGTGTAAGGGTATCTATCAAATGTTGCATGAAGATCAGATCCTTCCTGAATCCAAACAATAGTTAGTCAAATCGAATTTTTATCTTGGGAAGCATTAATTATGAAAAATGCACATGCTAAGCATCTGCAGCAAGAAAACGGTTCAATGTCTAAGGAAATATTTAAGGGCTCTATCGCCTCGGCAGTCGTATACAGTGGGAGTAAAATTATGAGTAATGTTATCAAGCATCCTGTTTTAGTTTTTGGTTTAGGCGTAGTGGCAGGTTTTTTCGTTCACAAATATAGAAAAGAAATCATCGCTAATACCACCAAAGCAGTTGATGCTGGCAGGGATTTTGTCCTTCAACAAAAGGAAAACTTGGAAGACATAGTCGCTGAGACAAAAGAATAAGAAATACAGGTTAGTCGGTTTATTTTTTGATCGAATTCATGTCTTTTTCAACGGGTGAATTTCGCTAGATAAGCGAAATTCACCCGTTTTGTTTTTAGGATAAAAAAATGACTATCCAAAAAGAATTTGTGTTGCGACATCACGATGATGGGCATGTGAGGTTCCAGATACCTGCACAAATTTGTGATGCTGCGGTAGCCAAAGTAGTTGCCGATAGTATTTTGGCGCTTGATGGTGTTTATCGAGTCAATTTATATCGTGGGCAGCGCAAATTATCGATTAGGTATCAAGAATCGATTTGCGATTTTAAAGTGTTAGCCAGACAGTTATTTGATTTGATAACAGAGTTGGAAAAGCAAGGTGCTTTGCAGCCTAGGCCAGTTGAAAAATCAGGTCGACTCTCTCCATGGAAAGAGAAGGTTAAAGCCAAAATGGATGGCTTCAAACTGACCAGGTGGGCTAAAGAAAAGTATGGCAATACAAAAGAAACCTTACAGGCAGCAAAGATTATTACAAAAATGGGTCTAAGGAAGCAAAATGGCCTGCTTAAGGATCCTGAAAAAACCATCATTGATTTTTTAAATGATGTTCTTGTGCTGTACCTCATAAGATTACATTGGACTGCGATTACGCAACAATGGATTTTAAAACCCTTAAAACATCGTTATGAATGGATGGCGCTTTTTTATATGGTGTTTTTATTAGTTCGTTCACGCAGGCCTAAATAAAACCGCGTGTGAGTGAACACTTATATCTTACAAGGTGCGGCTGGCTGTGATTTTTTCTGGCTGCATCGTTATCCTTAAAAAATCGTTGCTTTGCTAGCTTAGATTCAAGACATTTCTAGTTACGGATTCACTTATGCCAGCCCCGAAAAACTTTCATCTTATTCATCAATTATCAAGGCGTATCAGAATTACTTCTCCTGTTCTGAAAAATGATCAGGAACGCTGCTACATATTAGAAATTATTTTAAAAAAACGCCCGGAAATAAAAACAGTCCGATCTGTTTACGCTCTTGGTTCTGTCGTGATTGAATTTGATCCAGCCGGGCTTCCTAAAAGAAATTTATTGATTTTGTTGGATGCGGTGTTAGGAAATATTGCCCATACCCAGGTTGAGCAACATAAGCAGCAGAAAAAAGAGTTTGATGGCCCCATGCAGGAAATTGACCTTGCTGTTGAGGGTATGAGTTGTGCTTCTTGCGCGTTATTAATAGAAATGGTGTTAAAGCGCGATGATAGAGTTAAACAAGCCAGCGTAAATTTTGGGACATCAACACTCACCGTTATTGGACAATTAGCAAAGCAAGATGTCGCTGTAAAAGTAAATGAGTTGGGCTACCAAACGTTTGCTACGGATACGTTATCCCAACGTAAAAAATTGATTGGTAGGGAGAATGAGCGGATTGCTAAAGCACGCCAGCGATTTGTCTGGTCAGCCCTATTAAGTTTGCCCGTTGTTGTAGTGGGGATGACGATGCCAACTTCAAGATGGTTGCATTGGCTGCAATTTGCACTCACTACACCGGTTGTTTTTGGTTCGGGTTGGACGTTTTTTGCTAAGGCTGCTCGTTTGGCAAAGCAACGCACAGCGAATATGGATTCGCTGATTGCGCTGGGGGTCGGTGCTGCTTACGGTTATAGCTTACCGCCATTATTCAGACGCAAAGGTCATCTTTATTTTGAAGCAGCAGCTGCCATTATCACTTTTGTATTGCTGGGGCGCTTTTTAGAAGAACGCGCCAAAGGTAAAGCAGGAGAGGCGATTCGTAAGCTCGTCGATTTGCAGCCGCCCACAGCAACCGTCATTCGAGATGGTCAGGAGTACGTGATTGATGTTGATGTTATCGTCGTTGACGATGAGTTGCTGGTGCGGCCTGGGGAGAAAATTCCTACTGATGGTATTGTCATTCAAGGTGTTTCAACGGTTGATGAATCCATGGTGACAGGCGAGAGTTTGCCTGTAGTTAAAGATACGGGCCATAAAGTACTGGGCGGTTGTGTCAATGGCAATGGCGCGTTGCGTATTCGCGCTACGGCGGTTGGTATGGATACAGTATTGGCCGGCATTGTGCATATGGTTGATCAGGCGCAATCGACTAAATTACCCATTCAAAAACAGGTTGATAAAATCTCGGCGGTATTCGTGCCATCTGTAATGGTGTTATCTGCAGCGACGATGGTCGGCTGGTTAGTGGTTGGCGCGCCCTTTGGTTTCGCTTTTGGTAACGCCATTACGGTTTTACTGATAGCTTGTCCCTGTGCATTAGGCTTGGCAACACCTGCGGCGATAATGGTGGGGGCAGGGCACGCGGCGCGTGAAGGTATTTATATTCGCAATGGCGAGAGTCTTGAAACCGCTGCCAAGCTGAATGTTATTGTTTTTGATAAAACCGGCACGATAACCGAAGGCAAGCCTAAAGTTAGCGATTTTTTTAAAGTGTCTCGATTGGGTGAAGAAAAAATCATCATGCTGGCGGCATCAGCTGAACATAATTCTGAGCACTTTTTAGGTAAGGCCATAGTCGAGTATGCAAAAGAACTGAGCATTGAGCTTAAGCCTACAGCATATTTTTATAGTGAAACCGGGCTTGGAATAACTGCCGAGATTGATGGAAAAAAGCTCATTCTAGGTAACAAAGCCTGGTTGATTGAGCAAGGTATCAAGGTTGATAGCTTGTTAACGGCTGCCTACAAGTTTTCCGGCGAAGGCAAAACGCCGGTTTACATGGCGATAGACGGCAAAGAGGCGGCTGTATTTGGCGTCGCCGATAAGCCTAGGCCACAGGCGGCTCAAGCTATTCAGAGATTGCAAAAACTGGGTGTGCAAACGTTAATGGTAACCGGCGATACTGAAAAAACTGCACTCTATATCGCGGCAAAAGTCGGTATTGAAACGGTTATCGCCAACGCCAAGCCGGAACAAAAATTGGCCATCATTCACCAATTTCAATCGGAAGGAAAAAAAGTCGGCATGATCGGTGATGGCATTAATGATGCGCCCGCTTTGGCGGCTGCTGATGTCGGCTTTGCAATCGGAACAGGTACCGACGTAGCGATAGAATCTGCCGACATGACGCTGGTACATGGCGATATCAACAAAGTGACAGAGGCCATTCAATTAAGTACAGACACGATCAAAATTATTAAACAAAACCTATTTTGGGCCTTTGGTTATAACACCATCGCGATTCCTGTCGCTGCACTTGGTAAGCTGAATCCTATGATTGCTTCAGCTGCTATGGCGTTGAGTTCAGTATCTGTCATTGTTAACTCACTACGATTAAATAAGGCATAAAGCGCATGGATCATTCAACGATGGATCACAGCATGCATGTGATGGCTACAGCTGGTGGCTTTGATTATGGATTGGCGTTTATGGCAGGCGTACTGGGCAGTGGGCATTGTTTAGGTATGTGCGGGGCATTAGTGTCCGGCTATTTTATGAATTCAGGGGCATCTAAAAGTTATTGGCCTTACTTACTTTACCAATTTGCCAGGATATTTGTTTATACCTTAGTGGGTTTTGCTGCGGCAGCACTTGGGTTTGTACTGGTCTCTAGCGGCATTTTTGGCAAAGTACAAAGTATTTTGCAAATGTTCATAGGTACCGTAGTCATCATTCTGGCGCTTGGTATTTTGGGATGGATACCTTTTCAGGGATCCATAAGATTATTGCCAATGAACTTGTTGCGTAGAGGTTACTCGGCATCCAGGACAAAAGGTCCGCTTTTAGGGGCAAGTATTGCCGGATTGTTGAATGGATTGATGCCTTGTCCATTGACGTTTGCAATGGCAGTAAAGGCAACATCGGCAACTACAATTTTAGAAGGCGGTTTGTTAATGCTGACTTTTGGTGCCGGAACGTTGCCGACAATGCTCTTGGTGAGTGTTGCCTTTGGTAAAATGAGTGCCAATTTCAGAGGTTTAATGTTGAAGTGTGCGGCATTAATTATGATAGCGATGGGCAGTAATACTATCTATATGGGCATGTCGTTCTATGTGGCCGAAAATTTTCAGCATCATAATTTTATCCACGACATAAAAAACGAGATTGATGCTGTGATTAAGTTTTTGGTGCAAATGCTCGAGTATTACACCAGCTTAATCGGCAATATCGCCTAAATATCTTCTGCAGGTCGCTGGAGTTCAATTTAATATCAGATTATTTTTCAATGTTTCACGCTAGCCAAGCGATTGAATACCAAAACGCAATGTAAGCTAGAGGCAGGCTGCCACCGTTGATGGCGTTGAAGCGTTAAACTGTATTGCCATCGACGGCAAATATTTGGGCATTATAGAGCGTCAAACTTATGTTCTTAAAAAGCATTGCCATCATTTACTGAATATTCGCTTCAGATAGCTGCTCTGCGAGTATCTTGCCTTTACCCGATAGCCTATAAATAATTCGGTCGAAAATTGCATTAGCTCGATTCGAATGCCTGGAGAAGAACTGGCTTCTTATCGGGGCCGGTCGCAGTTTTGCTGGAGGAGGGAAGGGGCGGTTAATGCGCTTAAGTGATATGGACCTTAGGGCTCAGAGGTAAGGGCTGGGTGATGAGATGAGCACTTTGGATTTAAATAAAAAAGCGGATTACGATTTTTCGTAATCCGCTTTTTTTGACCATTTTAATAAATTTCAGTAGAACTTAACCCTGTTCTGCAGCTCCACCAATAGATTTGTTGGTTTTACTGTCTTCTTTGGGGGTTGGCTCTTCTACAGAAGTATCGTTTGCAGACTCCGGAGGCGGAGTATCATCCCAACCTTCAGGCGCTCTAACTTGCTTACGAGCCATCAAGTCATCGATTTGATATTTATCAATAGTTTCATATTTCATTAATGCATCAGACATTGCATGTAATATATCGATATTCTCTTTGAGAATGGACTCTGCACGCTCATAATTTTTATCAATTACAGAACGTATTTCTTCGTCTATTACCCTTGCTGTATCTTCAGCGACTGATTTATGCTGAGTTACAGATCGACCAAGAAAAACTTCACCTTCTTCTTCACTGTAAGCCAATGGGCCTAAACGCTGGGAAAGCCCCCATTTAGTAACCATATTTCTAGCCAAATCGGTAGCACGTTCAATATCGTTAGATGCGCCTGTACTAACTTGTTCCCAGCCAAAAATCATCTCTTCGGCTATACGTCCACCGTATAAACTAGAAATCATACTATCAAGCTTTTGTTTGCTCGCACTGTATTGATCGCTTTCTGGCAAGAACATGGTGACTCCCAATGCTCGGCCTCTTGGCATTATGCTGACCTTATAAACAGGATCATGCTCAGGGACGGTTTTGCCGACTATTGCATGACCTGCTTCGTGGTAAGCGGTCATTTTCTTTTCCTTTTCGCTCATTACCATAGAATGCCTTTCAGCTCCCATGATCAGCTTATCCTTTGCTTTTTCTAAATCGATCATACTGACTAAGCGTTTGTTCATTCTCGCAGCAAACAGTGCGGCTTCATTGATCAAATTAGCTAAATCAGCACCTGAAAAGCCAGGCGTACCTTGAGCGATATATTTAACAGTCACATCATCTGCAGTCGGTACTTTTTTCAAATGGACTTTAAGAATTTGTTCACGACCTCTAACATCGGGGAGTCCTACTGTTACTTGACGATCAAATCGACCAGGACGCAATAAGGCTTTATCCAAAACATCCGGCCGGTTGGTAGCGGCAATCACTATGATTCCTTCGTTACCTTCAAAGCCGTCCATTTCTACCAATAACTGATTTAATGTTTGTTCGCGCTCATCATTGCCGCCACCTAAACCAGCTCCACGCTGACGACCGACAGCATCAATTTCGTCAATAAAGATAATACATGGCGCATGTTTTTTAGCTTGTTCAAACATATCGCGCACTCTGGATGCGCCAACACCGACAAACATTTCAACAAAATCAGAACCAGAAATTGTAAAAAACGGTACTTTAGCTTCACCTGCAATTGCTCTAGCCAATAGCGTCTTACCTGTTCCCGGGGGGCCTATCATTAAAGCGCCTCTAGGAATTTTTCCGCCCAATTTTTGATATTTTGCGGGATCTCTTAGGAAATCAACCATCTCAGCGACTTCTTCTTTAGCTTCATCGCAACCAGCGACGTCGGCGAAAGTCACTTTAATTTGATCTTCTTCCAGCATACGCGCTTTGCTCTTACCAAAGCTCATGGCTCCCCGCCCGCCTGCGCCACCACCTTGCATCTGCCGCATAAAAAATACCCAAACGCCAATTAATAAAAGCATAGGGCCAAATGAAACCAATAATTGCATCAACATGGATGGCTGTTCTGGTGGAACAACCTTAATTTCCACACCATTGGCTAAAAGATCATCAACCAAATGAGGGTCTGAAGGTGCGTAGGTTTTAAAAATTTCGCCACCTTGCATTTTGCCTTTGATAATATTCTCATTGATCATTACCTGCTGAACTTGTCCTGCTTTTACCGCATCAATAAATTGAGAATACGATAGCGAGGAGTCTGAACGGTCATTTTGAGGGCCAAAATTGTTGAAAACAGACATCAATACAACAGCAATGACGACCCAAAGGATTATATTTTTCATCATGTCGTTCAATTTACACATCCTGGGCCTGAACGGCTCTCGGTTTAAAAAACTGCTTGAATTATATCAGGACTTAATAATCCTGACTGTTTTAATGGGAATTAAAAATATTATAAATTACATCATTTCTTACTATGAAGGCAAAATGGATTATTTAAAGCCTTTTGCCAAAATATATACTTCATTGCTTCTTGGTCTTGACGCTTTTGGCTTTCTTATGACAGTTTTAACAAAATGTTGCTGAACATTTTGAAAAAATAAGTCAAATCCATCACCCTGAAATAGTTTGACCAAAAATGATCCATCTTTTGATAATGTCGCTGTTGCTGTTTCCAGTGCTAATTCAGCCAAATATATTGCTCTGGGTTGATCAACGCCTTTATTTCCAGTCATATTTGGTGCCATGTCTGACATAACTAGATTAATACTGGCTCCATCAAGAATAAGCTTCAATTTATTTAAGACGTCCTCTTCGCGAAAATCACCCTGAATAAAATCAACACCTTCTATAGGCTCCATAGGTAAAATATCCAAAGCAATGATACGGTTTTTTTTTCCTAATAATTGCCGTGTACGTTGAGACCACCCACCAGGAGCAGCCCCTAAGTCGACTACATTCATGCCTGGTTTTATGATTTGATCTTTATCTTGAATTTCATTCAATTTAAAGACTGCCCGCGAACGATACCCTTGAGCCTGGGCCATTTTGACATATTCATCCTGAAAATGTTCTTGCATCCAGCGGTTACTGCTTTTACTTCGAGCCATTGCTATTTTAAATAGTGTAAAATTAACATTTTAAATCTTAGGAAAACGCGTGAAAGCTGCAGACAAAAAGAAACTTAAGGCCTTAGCTCATACATTAAATCCGATAGTAATGATTGGTCAATCCGGATATACCGCTGCAGTACTTTCAGAAATTGAAATTGCTCTTGATAATCATGAGCTTATAAAACTTCGAATTCGTGCTGAACGTGATGATCGCAAGCTAATTGCTGAAAAAATTTGTAGCGATACGAATGCCGAACTTATACAAACTATTGGTCAAATTTTGGTTATTTTCCGGAAAAATCTCAAAAAATAATGATCCGTAGGTGCAAGGAGCTCATACATTCTGCCTTGCACCTTATTTTAGTCAAACATATTTGATTGAGATAATTTCGTACTCAATGTTGCCACCAGGTGCTTTAACTGTCACCACGTCTTCAACTTCTTTACCTATCAATGCTCTGGCGATCGGTGAGCCTATTGATATGCGCCCTTCTTTAATACTAGCTTCGTCTTCGCCGACAATCTGATACGTCACTTGTTTGCCTGAATTAATATCTTCAATTTCAACAGTCGCGCCAAATACCACTTTGTTATTTGCATTAACCTTGGTTATGTCAATAATTTGTGCATTTGAAAGCTTACCTTCAATTTCAGCAATTCGGCCTTCTGCAAAACTTTGTTGCTCTTTTGCAGCATGATATTCGGCATTTTCTTTTAAATCACCATGTGCTCGTGCAGTGGCAATAGAAGCAATAATTCGCGGACGAACAACAGATTTTAATTCTTCCAATTCTGCCCGTAATTTTTCCGCACCCGTTACGGTAAGAGGTACTTTAATCATTTATTCAACAACTCCAACTAATAACAATGTGATCACAAGATTATTATCTTGCATCTTATTTAAGACTTTTATGCAAATCATGCAGGCAATTGACATCGCCCGCATCCAACTCACCTAGTGCATAACATGCGGCTTTGGCTCCGGCCATTGTTGTGTAGTAAGTTACTCGGTGCTGCAGCGCTTCTCGGCGCATGGTAAATGAATCTGAAATGGCCTTTTTACCTTCGGATGTATTAATAATGAGTTGGATCTGATCGTTTTTAATCATATCAACAGTATTTGGTCTGCCCTCGTTGACCTTGTAGACGACTTCACAGGGAATACCCATTTCCTTAAGGAATTTGGCCGTGCCGCTGGTGGCAACGATTTGATATTGTTTCTCCACCAACATTCTTGCAACTTCAGGTGCTTTAGCCTTGTCCGCGTCGCGAATACTGATCAGCACTTTGCCGCTGTGGCTCAAATCTACTCCTGCCGCACGTTGTGACTTAGCAAAGGCTTCCCCAAACGTTTTACCTACACCCATTACTTCGCCGGTAGATTTCATTTCGGGTCCCAATAGCGGGTCGACACCAGGAAATTTAACAAACGGGAATACCGCTTCTTTGACCGAGAAATAATCTGGAATACGTTCCTCTGTCACACCTTGCTGAGCTAATGTTTGACCTACCATGACTCGTGCGGCTATTTTTGCCAATGGGTAACCTGTCGCCTTAGAAACAAAAGGCGCCGTTCTTGATGCCCTTGGATTCACTTCAAGCACATATATGTCCTCGCCCTGAATCGCGAATTGGGTATTCATCAAGCCGCGTACGCCCAAAGCCTCAGCCATTTTAGCCACTTGTTCACGCAATTGATCTTGCATTGCTATCGGTAGCTCGTAAGGCGGTAATGAACATGCAGAATCGCCTGAATGCACGCCAGCTTGTTCAATGTGCTCCATTAAGCCGCCGATTAACACGCGTTCGCCGTCATAAATAGCATCAACATCCATCTCCACGGCATCATCGAGAAAACGGTCCAGCAACACCGGTGAATCATTAGAAACGCTAACCGCTTCTTTCATGTAACGATGCAAACCTTCTTCGTTAAACACGATTTCCATGGCCCGACCACCCAATACGTATGATGGGCGCACAACCAGAGGATAGCCTAACTCTTTAGCAGCATTAATGGCTTGTTCAACAGAACGTGCTGTCGCATTAGGCGGTTGCTTTAAGCCTAAGCGTTCCAACAGTTTTTGGAAACGCTCGCGGTCTTCAGCTAGGTCAATTGAGTCAGGTGAGGTTCCAATAATTGGTACCCCGGCTGCTTCCAAGGCTCTTGCCAGCTTTAGCGGTGTCTGACCACCGTATTGAACAATCACACCTTTTGGTTTTTCGAGTTGCACTACTTCAAGTACATCTTCGAGCGTCAATGGTTCAAAATATAGGCGATCTGAGGTATCAAAATCGGTAGATACCGTTTCTGGATTACAGTTGATCATGATGGTTTCATAGCCATCTTCGCGTAACGCCAATGCCGCATGGACACAGCAATAGTCAAACTCTATGCCTTGGCCGATACGGTTAGGACCACCACCCAAAATAATAATTTTTTCTTTATCGGAAACCCGCGCTTCGCACTCTTCTTCATAAGTAGAATATAAATAAGCAGTATCCGACGAAAACTCAGCTGCACATGAATCAATGCGTTTATATACCGGACGTATACCTTGCTTATGGCGCACATTACGTACTTCAATTTCAGAGGCATCAAGCAACTTAGCGATGCGGATGTCAGAAAAGCCTTTACGTTTTAACTTGAAAAGCTCTCCTTCTTTCAAGGTCGATAGCGTTTTAGTAGCCAATGACTGCTCAGTCAATACTAAGTCTTCAACCTGCGCTAAAAACCAAGGGTCAATTTTGCTGGCCTCATTCACGTCGGCCAAGCTCATACCGCTACGAAATGCATCCGCTACGTAGCGCAGACGATCAGGTCCCGGATGACGCATTTCACTCTGCATGCGCTCACGCGCATCATCAGCATTTATATCAATAATTTCATCCAAACCGCTGATACCGATTTCCAAGCCGCGCAGGGCTTTTTGTAAAGATTCTTGAAAAGTACGACCAATCGCCATCACTTCGCCAACCGACTTCATTTGCGTAGTGAGTCGATCATCGGCTTGAGGGAATTTTTCAAAGGTAAAACGCGGCACTTTTGTGACGACATAATCAATCGTCGGTTCGAAAGAAGCAGGTGTTGCACCGCCCGTGATTTCGTTTTTCAGCTCGTCCAGGGTGTAGCCCACCGCCAGTTTGGCAGCAACCTTAGCAATCGGAAATCCGGTGGCTTTCGACGCCAACGCCGAGGAACGCGAAACTCGCGGATTCATCTCGATAACGATCATTCGGCCATCAACCGGATTGATGGCCACTTGGACATTAGAACCGCCGGTATCAACACCTATCTCCCGCAATACTGCCAGCGACACATTTCGAAGAATTTGATATTCCTTGTCAGTCAAAGTTTGCGCAGGAGCTACAGTAATGGAGTCGCCGGTATGCACACCCATCGGATCAAAGTTTTCAATGGAACAAACAATGATGCAATTATCTTTTGAATCACGCACCACTTCCATTTCATATTCTTTCCAGCCCAGCACTGATTCTTCAATCAACAACTCGTTGGTAGGCGACAAATACAAGCCGCGCTCGCAGATTTCAATGAATTCTTCTTTGTTGTAAGCAATACCGCCACCACTGCCGCCCATAGTAAATGATGGGCGAATAACGGTTGGGTAGCCAACTTCTTGTTGTGCGGCTAACGCTTCTTCCATGGAATGCGCAGTTTTTGACTTGGCTACTTCATAGCCGATTTTACGCATCGCCTGGTTAAATAATTCACGATCTTCGGCTTTGTTGATGGCTTCTTTACTAGCGCCAATCATTTCGACGTTATATTTTTCGAGTACGCCATTAGCGTCCAAATCTAACGCGCAATTAAGCGCCGTTTGCCCACCCATTGTCGGCAAAATGGCATCTGGACGCTCTTTGGCAATAATTTTTTCAACGGTCTGCCAGTCGATCGGCTCGATGTAAATGGCATCGGCCATATCCGGATCGGTCATGATAGTCGCGGGATTGGAGTTAACCAGGATAACGCGATACCCCTCTTCACGCAGTGCTTTACAAGCTTGTGTGCCCGAATAATCAAATTCACAGGCCTGGCCGATCACTATAGGGCCTGCGCCGAGTAATAAAATCGATTTTATGTCGGTTCTTTTTGGCATGTTATTGAATTAGCTAGTCTGTTAATGTTTTTTTGCGTTATTCATCATCTCGATGAATTCATCAAATAGAGATTCTACATCGTGGGGCCCTGGGCTGGCCTCGGGGTGTCCTTGAAAACTGAATGCTGGGCAATCCGTGCGCCTTAAGCCTTGCAGGCTGCCGTCAAATAATGAGCGATAAGTGGCAACAACATTGGCAGGCAGACTGGCTTCATTAGCGGCAAAGCCATGGTTTTGGCTGCTGATCATTACGCGGCCAGTGGCAATTTCTTGCACTGGATGATTGGCGCCGTGGTGGCCGAACTTCATTTTTTCGGTTTTAGCACCGCTGGCAAGGGCCAATAGCTGATGACCTAAGCAAATACCAAACACCGGAAGTTTTTTCTCCAGAATTTTTTGGATGGCTTCGATAGCGTAGGTGCAGGGCTCAGGATCGCCCGGGCCATTGGATAGAAAGACCCCATCTGGATTCATTGCCAATACTGTTTCCGCACTTGTAGTCGCGGGCACTACGGTTACCCGGCAACCGCGATTAACCAATAATCTAAGAATATTGCGTTTGATACCAAAATCATAAGCAACCACGTGCCTGGTTAGAACACCTGCTTGAGCATGGCCGTTTACTAAATCCCAAGTGTTTTCAGTCCATTCATAGGCTTGAGAAGTAGTAACTTCTTTGGCAAGATCCATTCCTTTCAACCCAGGAAAACCGGCAATAGCCGTTTTCGCTGCATCGAGATCGAGCGAATCTCCAGCCATGATACAACCGCGTTGAGCGCCTTTATCACGCAATAAACGGGTTAATTTGCGAGTATCAATATCGGCAATTGCAACAACGTTATGATTTAGCAAATACTGTTGCAATGTTTTTTCGCTACGCCAGTTGCTGGCCAGCAATGGCAAATCCCTAATGACTAAACCACTGGCAAATACGCCGACAGACTCATTGTCTTCGTCATTAGTTCCCGTATTGCCGATGTGCGGATACGTTAAAGTAACAATCTGCCTTGCATAAGAGGGGTCACTAAGGATTTCTTGGTAGCCGGTCATCGCCGTATTAAATACAACCTCGCCCACCGAACACCCTTCGGCACCAATCGATACTCCCTTAAATACTGTTCCATCTTCCAAAACCAATACTGCGGACTTAATCAAACACGTCACCTCAAATATACAAAACGGGATGAGCCCCGTAAAGGACTCACCCCGTTAAAGAAAACAAAACTTAAACAATTTTACGAGATTATGCCGTTTTGGTCATTAACAATTTTAGTTCCTGTGGTCGTGAAAGTCTTTCAAGTGTCTTGTGTTATGTGGATTAGTGATGTAAATACATGGACTGAATAATCTTCATAGCCTGTTTTTTTATTGAAAGCCGATCAGCGGGAATTAAGGCCAAAAGGAAAATACAGAAAAACTTTATGTTTTTATTTTAGTCGCGCGAAATGTTAGAAGTTCAGGAGGGAGACTTTTTTGATTGTAATTGTAAGACACCTTGGGAATTTATCTTTGATCGACTGGTTGTTATTGAAGGTCGTATTAATGAAGAGGCGCTTCTTTTTTCGGCTAGTTCTTCAAGAGCAAACTTTTTCAATAGAACAGCAATAAAAATTAGATGATAGAGTAAATCCCAATATGAAAGCCCCAAAAATGCAGTGCCGACCATGTAACAAATCAGGGATGCTCGCAACATAAAGCAATAATGAGCAACCCATTCCATGCCTTCAACGCCACGGGTTTGTTTTGGTAATGTACTTAAACTTATAAGAGTACCTAAAATCAATGACAGCCAAAGCCCAAAAGCAATAAAACCGTGTTCGGAAAACATTTCAACATACGCACTGTGCCAATCACGGTTGGTAACATATATCCAGCCGTCAAAGCCGCTGCCGACAAAAGGGTGCTCTAGGGTGTGATTCCAGCCGTCTGTCCAGGCTTCAATTCTGCCCATCGCCGATTCATCTTGATCATAAGTTTCGAGTGTTTCCATGCGTCCGAACCATTCTTGTGGCAAATAATCTTTAACAAAAAATGCACCTATAAAAACTAGAGGAATGCCCAAGTATTTACGTTTACTTTGCCAAATTAACATACTAGTTAAGGCTGTCATGGTAAGCAGCGCACCGCGTGACCAGGAGCATAGTGAACAAGCGTAAAGTAGAGGTACAGCAAATAAAAGACCTTTTTTAAGCCAAGGTCGAAGCTCTTCTTTTTGCCAGATTAATATCAAGGGTATGATAATTAACACGGCAACAGCAAAAGCATTATTTTCCCCAAACTGCGTACCCGGTGGGCCATATACACGCGCAGAGAAACCCTTCAAAATAGCAAATAATCCGCCTTTTACACCTAAGATACCAATAGATGCGGCTATAGTAACAATTAGATAATAAAGTTTTTGACGGGTATTGATTAAAACTAATGTGAAGTAGAAGGGTGCGTATATTTTTGTGACCTCTAAATATTTTTGCCAGGCATCATCTTGCATGTAGGCTTGAGTTGTTGTTATGCCGAAGTACAGCCATAGCAAAATGAAAACAGTTATACGCCAATCTTTAGGAAGCAGTTGCTTGTCTTTAGCTACAAAAGTGCGAAAAGCAACGATCAAAAATAATACATAGTAAACAGGTAGGGAGCGCACAAATCCCCAGGCATAGGCGTGAGGATTCAAATAGCTAAAAACAGCTAGCGATAATACTCCCCACCAGGGTTGTTTAAGTGCCGCAATAATGCAGCCTGAAAGAAAAATAAGTACAACAATATCGCGCATGCTTTGAGTATTAGTTTAAATTGTAAGAGTTATTTAATGGGAGCTAAAAATATCTATTTATAAACTGTTAATATTCAGCTTGACGAAGGTGTAATTCATTAATATTGCGCTGTTGCATTTCACTTTTGAATCCGCCCCTTTATTTTTCCATATATTTATCTAGGTTTTCTTTGAAGATAGGATTTCTTTTATATTCTATGAAGCCAGATAGATAGCCTAGGTTAGAGGAAAAATTACGTATAAAGATAATTAAAGGGACGTAAAGTTCCCGACGCCAATCGGTTTCAAATTTTCGTATTCTAGCTAGAGAAGGTAGAGCAATTAATTTATATAAATATAATGCTAAACAAGTCGTTGCTAACCAAACAAATGGATAAATGAAACCTAATAAAAAGCTTAAGAACAACAATCCATGATTTCGTAACCAATATAAAGTGCCTTTAATCTCACCGCCCCAAGCTATACGACCATTACCTTTGCCATATAGATAAAACATTTTCGCAATTTTGCGTAAACTATTGCGGGGTCGCCAAAAAATAATGGCTTTGGGGTTATGTATAATAGAAAAACCACGTTTTTTTGCCGCTAAAGCAAATAAAGAATCTTCTGCGGTATAAAGCCATTCAGGATAGCCACCAACTTGTTCCCATATCGTTTTTCGGAATGCCGAGTTTCGTCCATAAAATAATTCTTCTTGTTCTTTTGTGGTGTGATCAGGTAAGGATAGTAAGCCACTATAATGTTCAAGCACAGAGTTAGTTTCAGCAATTACTTTTCCAGAGACGGCGTCAATTTCGCTAGCATCTAATAACGGTTTTGTTATTTCAAATAACCAATTCTTATCCGGTCGGCAGCCAGCATCAGTGACTACGATAATTGGATGGGAGGCATTTAAAATAGCAAGATTTCTACCTTGAGAAATATTTGTATTGGGTGCTTGTATAATTTTAAATAGGGTGAATTTATCAAGGTAGCTTTCGAGTTTAGCTAATGTATTATCTTTTGAGCCACCATCGACAACGATAATTTCATCAGGTCGAGTACTCTGTTCGAGAAGTCCGTTAAAAAGGCTATTAATACCTTTTTCATCATTTAAAACGGTAGTGATAAAAGTAATTTTATTCATTATATTAAATTATTTAGCTAACACGCTTTTTTAATAATTGAAATAATTAGGTAAGTGCCTATGCCCATCCCAGATCTTTAGATAAGCTTATACGGGTTCCTCCTTCTGGATGGGTGAACGTATATATCTTGGTATTCGCATTTTCGAATATTAGCTTTTCTATTTCGAACAAAAGAAAATTGTCTGGTTTTTCACACTCAAGTAGCTCCCTTAGTTCCGGAAAGTCGAAATATTGAAATACGATATAATCTTTTTTTAGTGGATTAAAATAGTTTCTATCTCTTTCGTTAGTGAGTATGTAGACATTTGATTTTCTAGGTAGGACCTTAGAAATAGTTGCAATTATTTGGTCAGGATGAGTGTCATGCTTAAGGTTGGGATATGTTTCAACCATACTTAACATATCGCCTCGTCTTACGTGGATTGCACAATAGTTTTCGGTCTTATTACATACTTGATTATAAGTATCTAAAACAAAAGCTGAAGGTAAAAAGGCTACTGAATACTCCGGCAAGCCACGGATGCCATTATGAATGCTGCTAATCTCTAAGCCTGTTCTGTTGTGCCTGATAATAAGGTCGAACTCTGAATTTTCTTTGTCAGATATAATGTGGTCGCGTTCTATCCATAGCACTGATAAATCATCGAAGCCTGCAATATCTTTTTCCATAACAGCCTGAATTGAAATGGCATTGCCCGTTGGTTTATTGATAATTTGAATATTATTTAGGTTGATGTACTTATCCCAATTGGCCTGCACTTCAATATCAAAGTTATGGCGACTGTCGAAGTGAGGGGTAAAAACAAGAGGAGTTCTATTTAATGATATAGATTCTCTCACGAGCCAGTTTAAAGCTTCTCTTAGATGGTTTATTCCAGGCTTAGCATCTATTTGGACAGTGAAAAACTTACTTTTGTTAACCAATTTATGAGTATCTTCGTCATCAAAATATGCAGCGATTGCTTCGGTCTGGTTAACAAGTCGTTTTGTTATTTTTTTGTTAGGTCTTTTTATTTTTACTATTTTATACCCATGGGAGTTAATGATCGCTTTGACATTCTTTTGAAGTAATTCTAAAAAATCAATAATTATTTTCATTTCGCTGAGTTGAAATATTTTTTATAAAAACTTTTTATGGTAGCTACATATCATCCCAAAAAAATAATAAACGTTCATTAGTTGTCGAAAAGACATATCAGCTCCATTGAAAACTAATTGATACATATATTTTCCTATTGACCTAATAAATTGCATAAATATAAACAACGGTATACCAACCAAGGTACGCCTATATTTTTCAGGGTCTCTAAAAGCTTGAACTTGACCAGCATTGCAATGCAAAGTTAAAAAGAAACTTGGCTTTAATTGGTGTGGGAGGATTTTATGCAATACTAACGCTTCGGGTTGATAGTAAAAACTACCACCTGCGTCTTTTAGACGGTGAAAAAAATCAGTTTCTTCGCCTTTGAATAATTCGTCTTTTTTTAGACCTTCACCTTTACGCCCCATTTCTATATTAAATAAGCCTATTTTGTCTATTACTGAATGGCGAATGGCCATGTTGCCACCAAACGGATATTCTTTGTAGCCATCCATTGGATGAGCCTGATCTCCAAAATCCTGATGCCCAAGAAAACCATACATATCAGGAGTAATCCATTTGGGTAATTTAGCAGGGCTTTCTATATGTATGCGCCCGCCTACAGCATCGCATTGATAGGTAATAAATGTATTATAAATAGACTGTAGCCATTTTTTACTCACACGAATATCGTCGTCGATAAAAATGAGAAAACTACCTTTGGATTCTTTTATTCCATGATTCCTGGCAAACGATAGACCTTGCTGAGAGGCAAAAGTGTATCTAAGTTGAAAATTACAATCAGTTGAATATTCTTCGGTGAAATGTTTTGTGTGGTCGCTTGAATTATTATCAACGAGTAAAACTTCCCAAGAAAAACCACTATTTGTTTCTTGAGTTGCAAGGCAATCAAAACACTCTTGAAGATTGCCAGCTCTATTGTAAGTGCAGATGATGATGCTAATATCCATACTGATTATCCCAATCGTGATATTAGTCTTTTAGCGTAATACTGGAACGGAAACAGTAGGTTTGCTTCGTTAGTGCCAAAGTTGATTTTTTGGCTTAATTTCCAGGCTGGGTCATTACCGTATACTTCTATGCGATGCAGTATTAGTGGATCTCGCTCGACATTATTAAATCCAGAGCGAGTTGAACAGGCGGTTTTAAAACCTGTTTTTTGTACCAAATCCTTAGTGCTTTCGGTCAGTAATCCGTAAGGATAGGCAAAATGCGCGCATTCTTTACCTAAATGTTCTTCAATAGTTTGTTTGGACATAACAAGTTCTTGTTCAACTTTGTTATCATCCAATTCATTTAATCGCGGATGTGAAACTGTGTGCGAGCCAAATTCAATGCCATAATTTGCCATTTCTTTGATTTGGAGCCAAGACAGCATTTTGCGCTCAGAGAAGGTTGGGGCGGCCATCCATTGATTAGTCTTACCTATAACTCCAGTCGCCAAATAAATTACAGATGGAATTTGGTAGCGTTGAAAAATAGGCAGGGCGTTTAAGTAATTGTCCTCAAAGCCATCATCTAAAGTAATCAAAACTGCTTTATCGGGGAGAGGGGTGTTTTGAGTATAGTAATTGCTGACTTGATTAATACTGACGGGTGTATAGCCTTTTTTTAAAAGCAATCGCAGATGATTTTCAAATTGCCGGGGTGGGCAAGCGAATCGTACTTCTGCCGCCGTTTGGGGCTCAGAAATCATGTGGTACATCAAAATAATAAAACGACTCATGAATACCTTGGTTTTAACTTTTCTCTAAGATACGTACTACTTGTCGATATAGACCAAGTGGTAATAATGCCGGCAGTAAATATTTAAGATCGCTTGTCTGCCAAGATGAAGTAAGCAGTATAGCCCGAAATAATTTTTGCGCGGACACCAAATCACGCTTCCAGAATGCTTCAATTGCTTGTTTTAAAACTGGGCTAGTGATCAACACTGTTAATGATGAGAGGGGTAAATGGCTAAATAAAGATGGATTCTGCGCAACAAAATCTTTTCTTACTTGCCACGCATCCAAGACTTGACGCCATTTAACTGATGAAATCTGGCCGTGTTGATGCCAGCGATAAAAAGCCAACACTTCCGGCACAAGCACAATATTTTGAGTGACAGCTGAAATACGAATCCAAAAATCGTAATCCATTGCACTAAAGCGTCGCTCAGAAAAACCACCAACTTTATCGACAACGGATTTACGGGTAAGCGCGGCGTGGATTGGCCAAGGGCAGCCAGTTAAGAATGCTTCGTGGATATTGCCTTGTTCATAAGCTGGTGGAACATACCGTGGACCATCTTGACCATTTTCAACGATATTTTGCCAACCACAATAGCTTACGTCTGCATTGGCGCTCACTAAAGCGCTATAGAGTTTTTCCAAGCAATCTATTGACCAGTAATCATCGGCGTCAAGCAAGGCTATATATTCACCTTTGGCATGTTGCAGAGCCAAGTTACGGGCCGGGTAGGGGCCTTTATTAGTATTAGGCTGATGCAATACGGTTAAGCCTGGATAATTTTGTGCAGACTTTATTAGTAATGCCGGGCAGTTATCCGTAGAGCCATCATCAACAACAATCAGTTCAACGTTGCCATAGGTTTGCTCAAATACATTTATTACAGTTTGTTCAATATAGGCCTCTGCGTTATAGCAAGGCATAATGATTGAAATAAGTGGTCTACTCATGAGTTGTTAGCCGGAATATAGAAAGGCAGGGCTTTTTCAACCACTTTTTGCCAAGTGAATTGTTCAGCGAAATGTCGACAATCTTTGATACTAAAACTGATCTGACCATCAAGAAAGTGTTGTAAGGCATGTTTAATGTTGTCGACGGTAGGATCGTCGACAAAAAAGCCACTTCTGCCATCGTCAATAGCTTCAATAGCGCCGGCTTGTTGGGTTGCTAACGAAGGCGTGCCGCAAGCAGCTGCTTCCAAGTAAACAATGCCAAAACCTTCATGGCTGTCAGGCAATGTCGACGAAGGCAAGACAAACAAATCGGCTTCGCCCATTGAATCGATAACTTGTTTTGTAGGTTGTCGTCCAAGAAAGTGAATTTTGTTTTCTAGGCCAAGGCTAGTTACCAGACTTTCTAGTTGCGGCTTAAAAGCACCATCGCCAATAATGTGATAACGAAAATCAGTATTTGCATTTAACTGCGCTAAGGCTTTAATTATCTTATCGATATTTTTACGAGGCTCTGATAATCGGGAAACAGTTATTAGCTGAGGTATGGAGTTGTGCTTTGGTGTTAATAGAGAGGTCAGAAAATTGTCGCCGACGCCCACTTGGGCAACCAATGTTTTGCCTGCGCATTCTGGAAAATTGGCTAGAAATACCTGTTCAGTGAACTCGCTATTAGCAAGGATAATACGCGCTTTAGGTAGCGCTTTGTGCATGTAGGCAGGGGTTAAACGTTTACCTAGCCAGTGATCTAGTGGAGCTAATAATCGAGAGCAGCGCCAAAGTGGTCCCCAACTTGCTAAGGCTGGTGTGCCCGTCAATGGATAGGGATTGAGAAAATCATTGCCATGAATGGATACCACCACTGGTTTATCAGTTTCCAAAGTTAACCAACTATGGGCGGCATTCATTACGTGCCAGGCATCCACCTCAAATTGCTTCAAAATTTCCCTATCCACTCGGCGACAAAACTTTAAAACCGGATATAAAGTGATGCCGTCGCCGTATAAGGCAGATTGGTGATGAGTATGAACAAATACACTGACCTGGTGCCCAAGAGTGACTAGCGTTTGGGCAAATTCAAGAGCATAAATTTCTACCCCGCCAATATCTGGGGGGAATTCAGAAGTGACAATGCCGATATGCATAATTAACCTTGATGGGTCCCGATAATCCAGTCGCGATTATTTACGACCAGCGTGTCGTTGGATAAACAATTCCCCTCTGAGTCATGCCATTCTAATTCAGAGGTAGGCGTTGAAATCCAGGAAACAGATATAGGATTTGCGCTGGTATTTACGAGCAAAAACTCTTTATTTTTGCCAACGGCTAAATTAGCCATTATCAATTCAGGATTATCAACTAAAGGCATCGAAACTTGTTGATCGAACGGTAATGCTTCACCATTAGTGCCCAATAATGAAGGAGAAAGTCCAAAATTAAGATCATGACATTCCAACATAGCTTCTGCCAGCCATTGACGGTATTTAATATCTGGCTTGGATAGGCACCTGTAATAAAGTGCCTCAGACCAAAATCCCACAGAATATTGTTTGTCAGGCGATAATTCTCTATACCGTTTAATCAAGCCACTAGTTTGAGTAAATTCCATTGCTTTATCCAGAATGGTTTCATCAAAAGCATTGGGAAACGCATGCGCATGACGCGCCAAATCCATCAAATTAATATTCTGGTAATCAATAGCCCAGGTTCTAAGTGATAATTCCCTATCTATATAACCATTTGGCATCACTAAACGAGGGAAGCGCGATTTAATGTCGGGCAGTATTTTGATTAATGTTTGCCAAGCAAAGCGCTTTACAGCTCTTATTGGAAAAGGCAATTTACTTGCTTTTTCAGTAGGCAACATTGTTAAGCCAATAGCCCAAAATAAAGGCTTATACAGCCAATCAGCTGTTTTTAAGCCCAAGACTGTGCGAGTTGAATTTAATGCTGATACCACCAGATTTTGGTATTGAACATCTCCTGTTATTCTTCCATAACGATTTATAGCGATCGAGGTGTCAAGATGAGTATTTAATACCAACATATTGGAAATACTTTTGCCCAATGTCTTATTTTCTATCCATTTAAAGGGGCTGCTATTCATGGCATGCTCGGATAATTCCAGCGAATCATGTAAAAACCAAGTGCCGCAATTTAATGTATCTGTTGTTTTGGAAAGAAAAGATACGGCTTTTTCAAGCGACAATTTAACTTGAGGGCAAGATGTTCGTTGAAATTCATCCATCAATAAATGCACGCCGCTAGTATGTAAGCGGTAGTGACATTCAGTGCTATCAGTCCACATGCCATGATACCAGCCGCCGTCATCGGCTTGGCGTTGAATTAGAGACAGTACCAACTGTAATTGGAAATATCGGTAAATGGTTTTGCCGGTTTGTTTTTCTAAGCCTGAAAAAATCGTATATAGCGCATACGCCTCGTTTTCAGAGAAACATTTTTTATTGTGTGGCCAGGAGTAACGAAGGTCATAGATTGCGCCATGAATTAAATGGCGATATAATTCAGCGGGTTTATTTATACAGTCGTGGGAGCCTTGAAGGAAATAGCCTTGAGATTCTATTGGTAACAATGCACTAACTTCGTTATAAGTTAAAACGCCATCAAACTGCCAAACTATGCCATCAGAAACAGAAACAATTGAGTTACGGATCCGAAGCGATAAGTTATTCTTACCCCAAGATACACCGCAAATATGCGCCAATGCTTCATTTAGAATAGCCTTGTCAGTATTAATAACGCGAGTTGTCGGTAAAACCGGGAACCATAAAACAGGTTGAGTTTTATTAGCAGGTGTTCCCAAATACCCGCCCGATTCTATCTCTTGAAATGTATAAGGAATATCTATTAAAAACTCTACATTACCAACATCTGTAAGCCGAATAAAAGCGCATTTTCCCTTATCGAATTGATCAATAACTAACTGCCCTCCATTAAAGCTATGCGTTATACGCTCTGCTTCCATAATCTTAATAGATTTAGGGCTATCAACTGATTTAAAAATACTCGACAGTGTAATTGAATTCATGAATGCTGATTTATTCTAAATATAACTATTAACCATTATTTAACTTTCTAATACTTTCAGGACAGTCCCCAAAGTTTCTGAAAAAATAATCAATAGTTCCTCTACGTTTGGCTTTTAATATAGGAGAAAACCAGGTAGTTTTCCATTCATTAATTGCCCAAATAAAACGTTTAATTAAGGGTGCGTTAACGGCTTGTGGCACAGACAATTTTGGATAAAAAGCCCTGAAAGAATCTTTAATTAGATACAACAAGTCTTTAAGAGAAAGATTTTTTTCAGCCCACAATAAGCGATTTCGATAACTAAAATATTGCCGTAATGGTGAGCTCTCACCATCAAATGAAGCGCCGACCTTATGCCATACATGTGCCGAAGGTACCATTATGCAACCATAACCCGCGCGAGTTGCCCTTAAACACCAATCAGACTCTTCCCAAACAAGGAAAAATCGAGCATCCAATAAGCCGATCGACTTAGCTACTTCAGAGCGAAAAAACAGCGATGCGCCACAGGCATAGTCAGTTTCAGTGTTGATATTTTCGGGTAGCTTTTGATCTTGGTAAGGATAATCAAAAGTCAGTGTTTGGGAGTTCCATTTTGCACCAGCAAACCATGCGGTATCAGGCTTATACATATAGAAAAGCGTAGCGCCAAATACTCCAGTGTCAGGATGTTGTTGTGCTGCCAAAACTAATTGCTCAAGGAAATCAGGAGCGACAGTAGTGTCGTTATTAAGTAATAAGACATAATCAGCATGTTGTTCAAGTGCATATCTGATACCTACATTATTACCTTCTGCATAGCCCAGGTTTTGGCCAGTCTCTATCAATGTTACATCTGGATGAAGTGATTTGATTTTCTTAACACTGTCATCGCTAGAGCCATTATCAACAACAACAATTTCGTACTCAGAATAAATTATTTGTTGCAAAGAACTTAAACATGCAAGCGTATCGGCCTTGCCATTCCAGTTTAGTATTATGATAAATACTTTATTTTCACTTATAGTCATTTTGTAAAATATAAAAAATTATCTGGTGGAAGTAACTATTTTTGTGAAAATAATAAATTATTTAGTCGCCATCCGATGTGACGTTCAAATAAAATTTTAATGTTAAATATTAGTCTAATGTGCCATAAAGGTATTATTGGAACAATTCCCTTTATATCGTCTAAAAAACAAACTAAATGTGATTGCATAGCTTGCGGAGAATAGTGCTCACTAATGAATTGATATCCATTGTTACTAATTCTATTGTGATATTTCAAATCATTTAATAAGTTTAAAATAGCATCGGCAAATGTTTGAGGGGTGTCAGCAACAAGTAGATGTTCTCCAGTTGTGAGCCCAAAACCTTCGGCGCCGAAGCTGGTAGTCACTACTGGTAAACCATGGGACATGGCTTCGCCCACTTTGCCTTTCATCCCCCCCCCATAACGCAGTGGTGCAATGGAAATATAAGCAGATTGGAGATAGGGGGAGGTATCTTGCACATAACCAATAATTTCTACATCAGGGGCAGTCAGATCAAAAACTTCTTGTGGAATATGATTGCCAATAATACTTAGCTTAACACCTGTTGTTTGTGTACGAATAAGTGGCATGATTTCATTCAAAAAATATATTACGGCATCAACATTTGGTGTGTGGGCAAAGCTACCAATAAAAATTAAGCTGCCGAATTCGCGTAACTTCTGCAATGGCAACTCATGAATCACATGCACATTAGGTAAAACTGATATATGTTTATTAGGTAATACTTTTTGTAGAATTATTTTGTCATCTTCAGATACCGCAATAATAACGTCTGCTTTATGGTAGGCATTTAATTCATTTACTCTAACTCGTTCAGCCTCATTTTTATCTCGAATATCTTCAGTTAGTGCAGCCTTAGCTTGAAGACGATTAAAATGAACATCCACAGAATCTACAGCGAGTAATGCTTGAGGTTGATAATATCGAGCCATATCAAAAAACTCATTTGCCGCGTGATAAAATTCGAATATTAACAAATCAAATTTCTCAGAATTTAATGCGGTAAATATATCGCCTTCATATAAGACAATTCCAGCATCTGCGAACAAAGCTCTATATCTGCTACAGTCTGGTGTTTTAATACACCAAGTAGATAAATCCTTAATTGCAAGAGTAACTTGCCCAAATTCCCCAAGCATTTTTAAAATTGAAAAAAAACGCAAGTCCCCTGAAGCCTGATCAGGCATGGGAGGTAAATGAGAAATGGCTAGAAATTTATTCATCCTTAATTTTTTTGGAAGTTAAGCAAATTACAAAGTTCGACCTTAATTCCACTATTCCATTGATCGACAAATTTAGTAGCGTTATTGTATAGATTTAGACAGATCTCGGGATCAAAAAAAATCGAATTAATCGCTTTACAAAATTCTTCTGCATTATTTGCTACTAGAAAAGCCGAATTAATGCCATTTTCGAGGCCATCTGCACCAACTGACGTAGATATTAAAGCTTTAGAAAATCCTAATGCTTCAATTGATTTTATTTTTAAGCCAGTACCAATGGTCAGTGGATTTATCACAATGTCTGATAAATCGTAAATTGATGCTAGATTTGGCATTTCACCCATTTTCACTATACCTTCTTGGTCTGTTATTTTTGAACAGACTGACCCTACGATAATAAGTTCAATATTGGGTATTGATTTTCTGATGGGTGGAAATATTTCAGCGATGAAAGCTTGAATTCCATAAACATTACTGGGATTGTTAGACCCCAAAAATAGAATTTTCTTTCTTGGAGGATAGGTTGGTTTGAATGGATAATTATCAACCATATGGCCTATTGTTGTAATAGGCTTAGATATTAGTTTACTAAAGTGATTCTTTTCATTGTATTGGATTGAAATAATATGGTCAGCACGGTTTAAACCTAGCTTTTCTTGCGATGCCGATGTTGAATACCATGATGGCGGCTTCCCGTTCTCAAGAAAGAGTCTGTGTCTATTAGTCATTACATCATGGGTATCCAGTAATTTAAGCGTTTCTGATGGGAAATTTAAAAAAGCTTTAGATAAAAAAACATATTCAACAATAACAATATCAAAGGTATTTTTGCTTGCAAGCTCATGAAGAAAGGTATCAAGGTTTTCGTTATAAAAGTCATCAATATTTGAATAATATTTTCTGTCTTTATTGATTTTATTTAAAAACGTATCTGTCCATTTGTTTCTTTTTCGAAGTGATGGTTCAGTATAATTAACAACATAAAGGTTGTCACCCCAATAATTTCGCATATCTTCAGCATCATAATTCTCTTGATTGGAGTAAACGAAACTGACGCTGTGACCTTGCTCCCTGAATAACTCAACCATTTTAAATATTCGTATTCTATTGCCAGCATTTTGTGGGTGTGTTGGTGTTGGCGATATGAATAATATTTTTTTCATAATTAACTATCTTTGATTTTTAGACATAATTAAAGTGCTAAGTGCCATGTAACTTGGGCATATAGCACCCCTAAAAAGAGGTGCTATTAATGTTAAATACAATAATTTAATTGATTATTCACAGGTGTTTAGTGTTTCTGAAGCAGAATTCGCATACCAGCAATTGTTATATCATCAATACTAAGATTTTGTCCTCGAAAAGCTTGGGGGTATTTCAGAACGACATTGAGATGGCTATAGTCTTCATTTTCATAGTAATCCTTTATTTCGCAATCAGTGCGTTGCCATAAATTACGGAATTGTTGAGGGGACCAGCGATTAAGCGGTTGCAATTCGTCCATTACTAGACCCAAGTCATTAAGGCCAATGCTTTTTAACTTTGATCGGATCAGGTCTTCGGAAAACAAAAATTGCGGGTATGGCATCTTAAAACTGAAAGCATGTAATCCAAGTGGGCTCCGATATAATGGATTAAATTCTATCCAAATAAATCCTCCTGGTCGTAAAATTCTGACCATTTCATCCATTGCTAGAGCAGGGTCTGGGATATGTTCGAAGGCATTAAAAGAGAAAATAAAATCGTAGCTAGAACTAGGCAACGGGATTGTTTCGGCTAAGTCTGTCTGAATAAAGTTTTGCCCGAACGCACGACTGTCTCTCCAGTCCTGGTAGTCTAAGAGGGTTACCTGATGCCCATAGATAGAAAGTGCGGTACCAGTCATGCCGTCACCACAAGCTATATCTAAAACATTTTTCCCGGGCACGCGTAAAGATTCGATATTAAGAAACGACAAAGAACGCTCGTAAGCTCTGCGCGCAGTACTGTAAACATCAAAGTCATATTGTGGCCACCATTGTTTATAACTACGCTGAAGCGAATCAAATTCGGCTTCATTCAATGTTGTAGGGTTATTCGGATCGGATAAGATAACACGCACTTTGTCTGGCAAATTTACTTGGTGATATTTTACATAGCGACGATACAAGTTAGGTGCGGCTTTTTTTGCCCATTGCTTAATGCTGGAAATTGGAGACTTAACTAGAGTTGGCATGAGTAAGATGTTTCATTGGTTAATGAGTCGCTATTCCAGAGGACATCTAATTGAAATAGTCCTGAATCTTGCAGGCGTGCAATAGAGAAGTCATCAGAATAGACTATGAAATTAGCTAAATTATTAGCAACAAATTTAACTTGTCCGTCAACCACACCGATCCAGAGCTTTATTGAGTACACACCTGGTAGAACAGTCATTGAAGGGCAAGCCATTTCAAAAAAATGCTGACCAACAACAAAGTTTTTGGGGTTCAAGTAAGTTTCATTTGCGGTTATTTGCACAAAATCAGTGGTGTGTATTGATGCAAAGCACACTAGGTTATTGATAGGCTGAAGAAGATTGAATTCCACTCGAATTTTGAATGGTTGTTGATAAGCGATTTTTTCTACGTTGATACCAGCATCATTCAATAATTCAACTTTAATTAATTCAAATTCGTCGCTTTTTTCAACATTCGTTGCACTTGCTTGCTGATTTTTTATTTTGTCATTACTTTGTTGGATGAATTTAGTACTGACTTTGGTAGGATTATCATCAAGCGCAATTTTCCCCTTGTTAAGCATAATCATTCGCGTGCAGATTTGCTCTAATTGACGAATATTGTGCCCTACAATTAGGACGGTTCTGCCTTGGCGTTTAATTAGTTCTTCCATTCGGTTGAAACATTTCCTCTGGAATGCCAAATCCCCAACCGCTAATACTTCATCAATTATCAAAATGTCGGCTTCCATGCTGGTCGCAATGGAAAAACCCAATTTAACTGTCATGCCCGAGCTATAGCGTTTTACAGGTGTATCAATAAACTGTTCAAGTTCAGAAAACTCAATAATTTCATCGAGTTTTTGCTGAATGATTTTTTTGGGGATGCCCAAAATGGCACCATTTAAAAATATGTTTTCTCGTCCTGTTAGTTCTGGGTTTACCCCTGCACCGACTTCAATTAATGGAGCTACGCTACCGCGCACGATTACTTCGCCTTTTGTAGGCTTGCTGATATTTGCCAAATGTTTTAAGAGTGTACTTTTACCTGCACCGTTATGGCCAATAATACCAACCACTTCACCTTGTTCAATATGAAAATTAACATCGTCTAAGGCTTTAAAGTTTTCTCGTTGTTGTGTAGGTTTACCGCTTAAACGCCTAAAAGTATTAAGTACATTTTCTTTTAGGCTGCTGATGTGGCCCAACTGATATTCTTTAGTTAAGTGATTGACTTCTATTATTGGCTTCATTAGTTAATAATTGAGGTAATAGTTATTTTGTAATAATTCAATTCTTTTGATTAAGCAACTCGCGGGTAATTTTTCGGGCTAAACGGGCGTAATTGCCTCCATGATAGCGGTAGCTTCCGACAAAGTGTACGAAGTGGCTGTCATCTTCAACTTTGCCCCAGTAGTTATAATATTGAGGATAAGGGAGCACGGCGTTATTTTTAGAGTTAGCTACGATTACGTTAGAGGTAGTTTGTTCGCTGCCCCAATCATTCCATTTATTGCCAATGAGTTTGTACATTTGTTGCGAAAACTCTTCGAGATAAGCAAGGTCAAAAGATTGGGTTGCAAAGCCATCAAATCCTGAGCATCCGCGTATATATTTAAGTGTGTTGGCATTCGGTAATTGGTCGAAGCTTTTTTCGGCCAGCATTTGTACATGGTTGGAGTCGCTAGCTTGTGCAGCTTTAGCGGCTTCAAGCATTGAAGTGGATTGCTGATCTGGCCAAGTGCCAAGAATATAGCTGGTGTTGGTATCGATATGGGATTGTATATCAGGTAATTGGCGAGCAACTGTCAGTGTGTCAGAATCCAATTGTATTGTGTAGTTATCTTTTATGTAGTGAGCAATACAAAATAGTTTTTTCCAGCTTATATATCCTGGGCACAATGGCGAACTTAGCTCGGATGCCTGTATATATTCACTGGGTCGAACATGAAAATCCAAAATCTCGAAATCTTTTTGAGTCAATGTACCATCGTTAATGATGACAATCCGTCCGCGCCCAAGAGCTCTATAAAAAGACTTTATTGCAAGTAAATACATTAGTACATCTTTGTGACACAGCATGCTAACAATGATAGGTGAGTCGCCCACGGGCTTCAGGGGACGAGTCTGTAGTATATCTTTGGTCATCCAATTAAAAAATTCTCTATTAAATTCTTTCGAAATGGATTTTATTAACTGCATGTTTAGTCCCTAAAGAGGTGTTTTAAAATTCCCTGGCTAATTATTCGCCAAAAAATATCTTTTTTTAGTAAAAAAATAACTATAAAGGCTGTAAGTGTACAATAAATATATACTATAGTAGACGGATAAAAAAATTAGAGTTATTTTACAATTTCTTTTGTTTTATTTTTAAATGTCTTTATTTTTTCGAGTTTATTGTAGAGGGCTTTGCTTTTTTTATATTTAAGGCCTTCGTTAATTATTTGTTCAGCTTCATCATATTGCTTACTCAATATATAGGTGTCAGCTAACATACTGTATGCCCGTATATATAATTTATTCTTTTGGATGGCGGTGTTAAAAAACTGGATTGCATCACCATATCGTCCAATCTCTTTTAAGATTGTGCCGTGTTCTGTGTATAAAAATGGTAGTAATGGAGAATTGCCGTGCATGCTTGTAAAGAAATACTCAGTTCCACGTAGCATAGATGTTAAGCAAGCGATTTTCTCTTTTTCAGGGTATTGATAGCAAGTAGGAGTTGCTGCCTTTGCAGCACAATAATGGTTTATAAAAACAAAATCTTCACCAAATTTCTTTGTCCAGTTAATATTTTGATACTTTGGTTCAGGGTGCGAGCCACCGCAAAATGGTGGGACTACTGCTGATGTTTTGTAGTCTATTTTTTTGATGGCGCGATCCCATGATTCTTGTGCTGATGCAGCCATACTGAAGAATAAGGAAAAAAAGAATATTATTAGACGGTAATGTTTCATTTTTGTTGTCCTAAGTCTTAAAATCTATATTTATGTTACTTTCTCACAAATTGCTTTTTAATGTTACCTGCCAAAAAAAGAAAGGCTAAATCTATTATTTCTGGCGGCCTGTAACTTCCAGAACAACTTTATTGATAATTGAGTTTACACGATCTTGCCCATAACATTTGCTTACCCCTTCTCGAGCAAAAGGGGCAAGGGATTGTCGCAAGGCTAAGTCATTCAATAATGAGACACATGTATTTGCGAATGTTTCAGGTGTATCAGCTCGATACAAACCGCTATGTTCGTTCAAATCGATCCCGTGAGCGCCAACAGACGTCGAAACAACGCATTTTCCGAACGATAACGCCTCTAGAATTTTGATTCGTGTTCCAAGCCCATATAGCATTGGGCATACTTCAATGGCTGCTGTTTCAATAATTGGATCTATATTTTCAACTGTGCCTAAGAATTCAATTCCTTCTTCATTAGACCAAGAAAATCTTTGATCAACAGCTGTTCTGCCGACAATGCGCAATACTGCTTTAGGGCAACTCTTTTTAATTAAAGGGAATATTTCTTTTATAAAATAGTCGAGTGCTTCTCTATTTGGTTTGTAGACCAGAGCTCCAACGAAAAGAATTATTGGTGAATTAACAACAGCAATTTCCCGTTGCAATTGGCCTCTGTCTGGAAAAATATTAGGCAATATATTAATTTTTCTGTTATTTAAGCTTTTAGCGTCATTATCACTGCATACAAAACCAGCTGATGCTAAAGATAAGCTACTAATTTCAGCAATTTTTACGTTGAAGTAGTGCCATTTTTTAAATATTTTTTTGATGAATTTATTTTCTGATTGGTTCGAGTTAAGAAGACCTAAATGCATTACGTCATCTATATCTACAACTGTAGGTATCTGTGATTTCCACCGTAGCCACCAAAGGGTGGGAATTCTGACAAAAAAAATCAAATCATATTGGGTAATATTAATATTAGAAAATTGCTTATTTAATTCATTTGAAGAAGGATAAAAAAGATGAAATCCAGGTAAGTAAGAAAGCCACCATTCTCGATTTTCTGGTGGAATTAACTTCAACAGTTGGCCTAAGAATGGGTTTTTCAATAAATCTGGAAAGGGCAATACTTTGATTACTCTTGGAGTAACACCTGCAGGTAGTTTTTTGATATGATTTTCATCCCCAAAAAAAACACAATCAACCTTAGCTATTAATTGTAACGCTGTCAGAATTGAATTCATTCTTAGTGCGACACCGATATTTTGTGGCCATGGCAGAAATGGCGATACAAATAATATTTTCATTCAATAATCCATGCGATTTAATTAGGTTTTTTTATGGGCGTCAGAAATTCAGTTTGTTTTTTATTTATCGCTGATTTATTTATTGAATGAATAGTTCAATTTTATTAAAAATTATCTTATTGCTATTCTATGTATATTAGTGCGCTATAAATATTGTCTAGTATATTAATTAAAATTAGGTTAAATCTACGAATTTCCGACTATAGTCACATAGTTAAAAATAAGATCATTTATCAACTATATGAAACCTTGCATGCTTGTCTTAAGTATTCGGGTGTTGTTAATGGGCTAATGTAGTTCAATAAGTATCTGGTTTATTTAGTGCATAAAGTTTATATGACGTCCGCAAACCAGTTTTCTGCCTTTTTAAAAAAAATATAACTTAATGGTAATATAGTCAAGGTCAAGATAGCTCCGGGATACAAGGCATTAAAATCGGGTGGTAATCCTTTAAGTAAAACACGTTGAAATGTGTCGATTATACCGGCTAGAGGATTGAGAGTGTATAGCGTGTATAAGTCATCTGACCAGATACCTGCTGCTTGTTCTTCAATTAGTTTTTTGTGTACTAAGCTAAGTGGATACATTACTGGGGAACCGTACATCAATAACGATAGGGCTACAGGTAATGCTTGTGACATGTCACGATAGTAAACGTTTACTGCAGCACCAAAAAAGCTAATGCCCAGGGCGACGATCATGGTGTAAAAAATTATCGCGGGTACCCATAAGGCGTATATGGTAGGTATCATTTTGTAGTAAATCATCATGCCAGCCAATATTACAAAGCTGATGCCTAGCTCTACGGTTTTGGTGACCATAGCTGTGATTGGGAATACTTCGCGCGGAAAGTATATTTTTTTAATTAAAGCGGCATTTGAGGTAACGCTGTTAACGCCTTCCGAAGCAGATTCCTGAAAGAATACCCAGGGTAACAAGGCTGCAAAAGTAAGAATGGGATAGGGGAGGTCATCGCTTTCTATGCCGACAAAACTTCTTACTAATGTAAAAATCAGCATTAGCATAATGGGCTTAAGTACTGCCCACAGAATCCCCAGATAAGCTTGTTTATAGCGGATAACTATGTTTTTCCAAGCTAGTGCAGCGATGAGTTCGCGGTATTGGTAAAGGTTTTTAACTACTTTAATCATTATTATTTGATCTGTGAGAACATGAATTTTATAGGTGTCGTATTTTGGATAATTAATTTCATTACACTGAATTAAAAAAAATCCGTAAAACTTAGCGTTTATAATTACGAAACACTTTAATCTGTAGCCCTTCATAGCATAGCGAATAAAAATAATCATGCAACCCACGCACAATGAAAGTCCCTCTTCATTTTCTGATCTTTCACTACAAGAACAGTTACTCAAAGCTGTTGAACAGGTTGGTTACGAAAAGCCTACTGCAGTTCAAATTCAAGCCATCCCATCCATATTAGAAGATAAAGACTTATTAGTCAGTGCTGAAACCGGTAGCGGTAAGACTGCTGCGTTTTTGTTGCCAACCTTGCATAATTTGTTAATCCGACCTTCGGAAAAATTTGGTATCCGTGCGTTGATATTGGCACCGACGCGGGAGCTGGCTCAACAAACCTTCAGCCAATGTCAGTTATTGAGTCAATTTACCGATCTTACTTCGGGGTTAATTACCGGCGGCGAAGATTTTAAAAAACAGCAATCTCTATTGAGAAAGAATCCGGCAATTATTGTGGCAACGCCAGGTCGATTGTTGGAGTTAATCGCGCAAGATTCGATTAATATCAGGCATTTGGAAGTACTCATCCTTGATGAAGCTGATCGCATGCTTGATATGGGCTTTAGTGATGATGTACTTGCTATTGTGGAGCAATGTAATAAGCAACGGCAAACCTTGTTGTTTTCGGCCACATTGACCCACTACGGTGTCATCAAAATGGCTGACAAGGTGTTAAAAAACCATAAAACGATTGCTCTCAATACCTTGCATGATGGGCACGATAATATCGAACAACAAATGGTGTTGGCCGATGACTATGAACATAAGCAAAAACTGTTGGCTTGGTTGTTATTGAATGAAACCTACGATAAGGCTTTGGTGTTTACTAATACCAAAATAAAAGCAGATGAACTTCGCGGCCCTTTGCGTGGGCATAAGCTGCGTGTGGGCGTGCTGCATGGCGATATGGATCAAAAAGACCGCAACCGGATGATGGAGTTATTCCGGGAAGGCACGATTAATATTGTCGTGGCTACCGATCTTGCTGCGCGCGGCTTGGATGTGAAAGGGATTAATCTGGTAATTAACTATGATGTGCCCAGGAACGGCATTGATTATATTCATCGAATTGGCCGTACTGGTCGTGCTGAGGAATCCGGCCGGACGATTGCTTTGGTCAACAGTACCGAATGGAATATTATTTCCGGCATAGCGAGGTTTCTGAAGCAAAAGTTCAATCGCAGAATTATTGAGGGTCTGCAAGGTAAATATAACGGTCCAAAGAAAATTAAAGCGTCGGGAAAGTCTTCAGTATCTAAAAAGAAAGAAGAACCCAAAAAAGCGGCCGCAAAAAAGGTCAAAGTGCGGGAGCGTGATAAGAAGAATATTGGTAAGCGCCGCGTACCTAAGCAAAAAGAACAAGCGGCAGAAACGGAGTAGAGGTGTTTGCAGCGGACAGAATAGATACTTTGTCCGCTGCGGTTAAGAGGAATTACTTATGAGAGCTTGCTGATAACTTGTTTAATTAAGTTATCAGGCTTAAAAGGCTTGACGATATAAGATGTCACGCCAGCAAGAATTGCTTCTTTTACTTTTTCGCCTTCTGATGACGAAGTGAGCATAATCCACGGTGGCGTAGGCAGTTTAGGGTCTTCCTTCACCGCTTTAAATAATTCCAAACCAGTCATACCTGGCATATTCCAGTCGCAAATTACAATATTAACCCTAACCTTACTCATCATCATTAATGCTTCGCGCCCACCAGGAGCATCAAAAACATGAGTAAATCCAGCTTCGCGCAGAATAGCTTTGGTCAAGGTTCGCATTGATGCAGCGTCATCGACAATCAGAATTTTTTTTTGTAATAGTTCTTGTGATATTTCCATTTTTATTCCGAGTTTGTTCAGTGTTGGGCTTGCCATTCAACTTCAAAGATTTTTTTAACAAAGCCCTAATATGCAGTCCCTAGACGTGAATTGTTCAAAATACAATTCATAGGTAAAGTTAAAAAAATACTAAACATAAGCATAGATGTGAATGGAATAAAGACAAATTTTTTTTCATCATTAGTTGTCGATATATCAAACTGCTAATGGTTATTCGCTGATTTCTTTTGATTATGTGCAAGGCAGTTTTGTCGAACAGCTGGAAGGTGTATTTTAGCTATTAACTATCAATAAATGACGATGGTGGTTAACCGTGGATTACGACCTTAGCGTAATATAGCCAGATATTTTGAACTTATCCCAAGTAAAAACACAAAGATGTCATGTTAAGAATTACCGAACTCAAACTTCCTCTCAACCATACAGAAGCTCAACTTAAACAGGCCATTTGTCAGCGGCTTGGCATTTCCGACAATCAACTGGTTACTTATACTGTTTTTCGCCGCGGTCATGATGCGCGTAAGAAAAATGATATTTTGCTTGTCTATACACTAGACATTGAAACAGCAGATGAGGATTCTGTTTTAACGCGTTTTAAAGATGATGCTCATATTTCGGTAACGCCTGACACCTCTTACCGCTTCGTTGCCCAGGCACCCGCAAAAATAACCAATCGACCTATCGTGATTGGTACCGGACCTTGTGGCTTGTTTGCCGGATTAATTTTGGCGCAAATGGGTTTTCGACCGATCATTTTAGAGCGCGGCAAAGCAGTGCGTGAACGTACCAAAGATACGTTTGGACTGTGGCGTAAAAGAGTCTTTAACCCCGAATCGAATGTTCAATTTGGCGAGGGCGGTGCGGGTACTTTTTCTGATGGCAAGCTGTATACGCAAATCAAAGACCCTAATCATTACGGTCGTAAGGTATTGACTGAATTTGTTAAAGCGGGCGCCCCGGAAGAAATTCTTCATGTCAGCAAACCGCATATTGGTACTTTTAGATTGGTAACAATGGTTGAACAAATGCGGGCAACAATTGAATCATTAGGTGGAGAAATTCGTTTTGAAAGCCGTGTGGATACCATCGCCATCGACAATAATCAAGTACGTGCTGTGGTACTAGCTAATGGTGAAACGTTGGTTTGCGATCATGTTGTCTTGGCGGTTGGTCACAGTGCCAGGGATACCTTCAAAATGCTTTATGACCAAGGCGTTTACATTGAAGCTAAACCTTTTTCTGTTGGTTTTCGTATAGAACACCCTCAATCGCTAATAGATAATTGTCGATACGGCAGCAATGCTGGGAATCCTTTGCTGGGTGCGGCCGATTACAAACTGGTACACCATTGTAAAAATGGTCGTTCCGTTTACAGTTTCTGCATGTGTCCAGGTGGCACTGTGGTTGCTGCAACCTCTGAGGCAGGGCATGTGGTCACCAATGGCATGAGTCAATACTCCCGTAATGAACGTAACGCCAATAGCGGGATTGTGGTTGGTATTACCCCAGAAGATTACCCCGGACATCCTCTGGCCGGTATCGATTTTCAGCGGCAGTTGGAAGCGCGTGCCTTCAAATTGGGTGGGGAAACCTACGATGCGCCTGGGCAATTGGTAGGTGATTTTATCGCTCAGCGGCCTTCCAAGGCATTCGGTACGGTACAGCCTTCTTATACTCCTGGTGTGCATTTGGGCGATTTGAGTACAGCTTTGCCTGATTACGCCATTGAAGCCATTCGCGAAGCGCTGCCTGCGTTTGATAAAAAAATAAAAGGTTTTGCGATGGCTGATGCGGTGCTGACCGGCGTTGAAACGCGTACCTCATCGCCCATTCGCATCAAACGCAATAGCCAATACCAAAGCATCAATACCAAAGGATTGTATCCGGCCGGGGAGGGCGCGGGCTATGCTGGCGGCATTCTTTCTGCAGCGGTTGATGGAATCAAAGTGGCCGAAGCGGTGGCTTTGGATATAGTTGGCAAAACGCCGAGTTGACTACTCTTTGAATGCTTGGATTTGTTAAAAGGTCAGCGCTTCTCAAGCTGTGCGAAGCTTGCAGATTGAGTAGAAAAGGCTGCAATAAAGCGGTCCCGCACTTTATCCATGCTCCATACCGGTGCGTTGGTAGCTGGCAGCATACCTTCTGTCCATTGCCAGTCTTGCACCGCTTCCATCACTTTGGGATCACGGCTGATCAAATGCACCAGCACATCGTGATTCTCCGGCTCGCCAGTAACAAAAGACGCGGGCTGGTGATCGCCTAATACCAAAATGACAAGATTGCCGTCACCATAATTCGCGGCATAAGAGACAATATTGCTAAGAGCATATTCAATGGACTTACGATATTGCTCCAGAATTAGTCCGGTATTTTGCCAAACCACTTCCGGTGCATCGCCTTCACGGGCTTTTTCGTTGAAGATAGAGCCGTCACCTATCTGCTTCCAGTCGACTAGCTTGGGTAGTGGAGTCCAGGGAGCGTGGGATGAAATCATCGCAATCTCCGCCATTACTGGGGGGCGCGGGCTCGGTTTACGCTCCATCGCTTGTAAGGCTGACAGCGTGAATTGGTCCGGCATGGTGATCCAGTTGAAAGACTGGCCGTGATAATTTAAATCCTGCGAAGCATAGATCTTGTCATAACCAAAATACTCACCCTGCGGCCAAGCCATGGTATGCGCTGGTTGTACTGCAACGGTTCGCCATCCCGCCCGCTGGAAAAGACGATTAAGCGACGGACGTGTACTCATCACCAAACGGTCGTAGCGCGTCTGACTATTAATCCACAGACCTGAAAGCAATGTGCCGTGCGCCAGCCAGCTGATACCGCCATAGGTGGGGGAAGTTAGGTAAGCACTGCGGGCAGACAGTCCTTTTGCGGCAAGATCGGCGCTACTTTGTTTCAGCAATGGGCGGATATGCTCGGCAAAGTCAGGTTTATCGAGCACGGTTTTCCCGTAAGACTCAATGAATACGACCAGCACGTCTTTACCTTTAAGCTTGTCAAACAGGCTATCGTTGGGCACGTCTGCATAAGGATCGTCATTAACAACTTCGCTAAACACCTTGAGATCGTCAATACTACTCAAAGTGTCGCTGACGTGTTTGGTCACCAGATCATAAAATGGCATTGTGGCTATTTGCCGGCCGCCCAATGACAACACTGTCCAGACAAACACTCCCGCGATAAGACCTTTACCGTATGCGATTGGCGATACTCTCAGCAGCGCTTGGATAGACCCCAGCACCCTATAAACCAGCCAAACAATTCCCACCAGTAATACGACCAGCAGAAGTGCGACGATTAATGCGCCAAAGTGACCGAGGGCACCTTGCAGAAGGTTCATCCCGTTTGCCAGAAAGTGGGCGTCCAGCACCGGATTGATAGGGCGGTCGAATACCTGATAGGTGCCCATATCGGCAATCTTAAAGATTATTCCTATCGACAGTAGGCAAGCCGCGATAGCCCGGATAATAACCCCGAATTGCCCTTGAGTAAGCAAGATCAACCCGAGTAAAAACAGCTCCAGCGGTAAAGTCGCAAACGCTGATGGCGTTATCAAGTTGATGCGATTTGGGATAACTATGGCAATAAAAATGAAGATCAGGGCTGATGCAATTAGGCCGATCTTCATCCGTCGCCCCAAGAAGCCAGAATCAATTATTTTATTGTTCACCATGTATGGATTCCCGAATTGCCCTTAACTGGCTCTAAAGTTTAATTGGGCGGCATAGTACCAATAAAAATTGCCTCTGGTACCATGCGCGCAAATTCAGATTTTAAAAAATTAGGCCAAGGCCGAATAGTCGCAGCGCAATTTCTGAAATTGCCAAGCAGCCTTCAAGCCTTGTTATGTATACGGATATTAAGAGAAAAAGCGGCTAACTATGATTTTCACAGCAATTTTATGAAGCATGAATTACAAGCAATAACAATACTCGGTTGCAGCCTGCTGCTTACCGGGTTTTGTCTATTAGGGTTAGTCGAAAACTGGTTCGTTGCCGGGAAATGGTTGCTGCAAGCCACGCTACTGTGGAGATTGGTTGTGCAATATATCTGGCGAAGGCTCGCGCTGAATCGAGCCAATGCGGAGACACCTCTTTACAGCAATTTGGGCTGGGGCAACCGCCTAACTATTCTGCGTGGCTTGTTGATTGCTTTAACCGGTGGCTTCCTGTTTCAACAGCAGACTAATGCTGTCAATGTCTTACTCCCCGCAATTTTATATACCTTAGCTGCCATTCTCGATCGGCTAGATGGCTATGTGGCGCGCCGTAGCCAGCAGGTGAGCTTGTTAGGTAACGAACTGGATATTACTTTTGACGCTTTGGGACTGGTGGTTGCGCCCTTGCTGGCAATCGGCTTGGGGAAACTGCACTGGTCTTATCTCATGTTAAGCGTGGCCTACTATATCTATCAGTGGGGCTTGCTACGCCGACAAAGACGAGGATTACCCGTTTATGCGTTGCCGCCGAATCCGTTGCGGCGCACGTTAGCGGGCTTTCAAATGGCCTTTATTGCCGCAGTGCTTTGGCCTCTGTTTAGCTCGTCTCTGACAGTAATTGCTGGCATCGCTTTTATGTTGCCGGTGCTGTTCGGCTTTGTGGTGGACTGGTTGATTGTTAGCGGCAGGTTTCCGGCACAGGTATTGACTACCTTAGATTTACTTAGTTGGAAGTTTTTTCAACCTGTCCTGCGAGTATTGCTGGTGCTGGTATCGTTTCTGGCTATACGCAATTCCGGCCAACTCTGGCTGGCGGATATGAGTGAATGGGTATTTATTTTCAGCGCAGGTCTTATTCTATTTGGTTTTGCCGGCCGGTTGGGCGCGTTTGTGTTGATCATGATGTTGGGCTGGCAATACCCTGACACTGGGGGGCATTTTTTCGACTATGTCCTTATCTTCACTGCCAGTTGGATATTGTTGCTGGGAACCGGACGCTACAGTCTCTGGCAATGGGGCGATGAGTGGGTTGCGCGCTATGACGGTGCTTGATGACCTTGCTTAAAGCAATACCTGTGCTGCTGTGGCTGGCAGCTTTTATCTTGGTTGGCTGGATACTTAGTCAGTTACCGCTCGCCGCCATTGCCCAAACGATAAGCACACTTTCCCTCGGACAGTGGTTGGCTTGGATAGGGCTAAACCTGGGGATCATTTTGCTAGCGACGCAACGCTGGTGGGTGCTCACCAGCATGTTGAAATTGCCCGTGGGCTTCGGTGAGTTACTGAGGATTCGCCAAGCTGGTCAAGCGGTGAATTTTATCACGCCAGGTCCGCAGTTCGGCGGTGAACCATTACAGATTTTCTGGTTATACAAGCGCAATCAATTGCCGATACACAAAGCTCTGCTGGCGGTGGGGCTGGACCGGTTTTATGAGCTGTGGGTAAATTTTAGTATTCTGTTATTAGCGGTACTTCTGCTGCTGATTTTCCCGACAGTTGCTGGCGTCAACTGGCAGAAAGTATCGCTTCTCCTGGCTTTACTCCTTTTGATGATGTCCATGCTTGGCTGGCTTTTGGTTAAACAGCCCGAGCGTGTGTTGCGCTGGATAACGAGAGTGGCTCGCCACTGGCAACATCATCCCAGATTGGAACACATCAAGACTCACTGGCAGCAGCTTGGTCGCGATTTAAATTGGGCGATCCAGAAACAAAAGTCGGCGCTGTTTCTGGCTTTTATACTCTCTCTTGCAGGCTGGATTGGCCTGATAGGCGAATTATGGTTGCTGCTGAGTTTTTTCGATTTAGCGTTCGATTTCTCGGCATTTTTGGTGATTTTGGTGTCCATGCGCTTGGCCTTCTTATTACCTTTGCCCGGAGGCATCGGTACCTTGGAAGCGGCGCTATTTTGGGCTTTTCAATATCTCAATTTACCTGCGGAGGCGGCCATAGGTCTGATCGCGTTGATGCGATTGAGGGATGTATTGGTGTTGATGGCGGGGTTATGGTGCTTGCGATTATTACATTTTCGATAGTAGGAATATTTCTAAACGGTTAAAAAAAATTTCCCCCGGTAAAACCGAGGGAGATTTAAATCCTTAGCGTTATTGATAAAACTACTGGATAACGGGTGTAGTCACAGTGGAGTTGCGATAGTTTGCAATGAAAGGAGATGTGTAATTAACGGTTTTGACTTGGTCAGAGGCTTTTGGATTGCCTTCTGCAAAACCACAAGGACCGCCTGCACATTGTGTTGCCAAGTTTGGGGTTGAGAACAGCATCACTGATGGTCCGTAATAGCTCATGATAGTGCCGAATTTGTTATTGATTCCCCATGCATAAGAGTAAGCAAATTTACCAGCGACATTGCTGTATTCGCGATCATGTACATTGCCTAGGTTATGACCAATTTCATGAGTGAAAGTGTTTGCACCGCAATAATAATTGGACAAGGCATCTTTAGAGTAACCATCGCCGATTGTTCCAAAACCTATGCCGGCATTCGCGCCACTACCGTTAGCAAAGCCAACATAAGCTGTGCCACAGCTTCCCGCGGTTTGTGCATACAATGGTCTAAATAATGCGACCAAGTCGGCACCGTATTGATTCCGTAGTGCTGCAGTGCCGGCAAATGCCCCCTTATCACTGGCTAAGTCAGACAATGCTTGGGCGTTGGCATTATTTTCAACATAGCTGGTTGCCCGAGTATGTACCAATCTTAGTTTTAGATTAATGCCTGAGTCTTTGTAGGCTTGATTAGAGACATCGACTAGATACTGAATGCGCTGTTTGGCATACGCAGCTGTTTGATTAGTGGTGGTATACAAAACCATCAAATCAATTGTTGTGCTTGCAGTTGATGAGCTGGTAGCTACAGCTGTTTTTGCTTTGGCCAGCTCAGTAGCGTAGGCCGTTTCTGCTGTTTTTGCCTTAGCTTCTGCAGTTTTCAATTCAGTAGCTTTCTTTGCATAAGCGGCTTGGGCTGCAGCTGTATTTTTAACTGCCAAGTTGTACGCAGCAATTGCGTTGTTTAGTGCAATATTTGCAGAATTTAAAGTTAGCTTGGCAGCCTTTAGATTAGCTTGTAAGGCTGCGTTTTTTGGGGACTTGGTAAAGGCTGCTTGAGCCGCGTTATATTGATTTTTAGCATTTGCAGCGGCTGCACTACGATTATTGGCTAGAGCCAGTGCATTGTTAGTCGTAGTTATAGTCTGAGTATATTTTGCATATAAGTCATTAGCTTGAGCAGTTAGTGCGGTTACAGCTGCACGAGCTGTATCTGCCGCTGTCTTTAAAATAGCTAGTGGGTCAACATTTGCCGCAGCAGCATTCATGGAAGTCAGGCCGTTTGCGCTAGGATGGATTTCATCATTTTCATAGCCGGCCGTGGTCAATCCAGATTTGTCGATATCAACCACAACTGTTTGTCCATCAACGGTTTCGATATTGTAAGCGCCATCGGGAGTGTATACATTGCCTATGACTCCTGTTTCGCCTTGGGAGAGATAAATGCGATAGCCTTTACCTTCTTCATCCAGGTAACCTACCCAGGTTGAGCTGTTGTCGTCATGTTGGACTGAATTATCATGTTTGACTTTATATTGTCCGATTGGTAAATCCAAGGTCACATCATCGCCAATGGCAATATTTGCCAGCTGATCCATTGGCAGATTGACACTCATCACCGAGCCGGCATTAAAGTTTTTGTATTTAGTAGGTAATTTTTTGGAAGCGTCCGGGGCGACTACTACAAAATTAGCCTCTTGTGTTGAAGCTGTTACGGCCTCATAACCGTCGCCATTTCGCCCAGTGATAACTACGGTGTTAATTTTTCCTTTGTTGGACACGAGGGTGTAATTGTATCCATGTAACAGCTGTTTCAGCGCGGTGTTCCAATCTTCTGCAGCCAATTTTTGGTTGATGACATCAGCCTGATTAGCAGGATTGATTTTGAAGGTAATGCCGGTGCGGTTGGAAAGCTGATTGGTAGTTTCCAATAAACTCTTGTTTTTAACTACGTGATAAATTTGATGTGGCTGCTCTTTAATAAGAACGTTACTGTCATCAGCAACAACATTGGATGAACATGCAGCAAAAATCGCCGCAGCAATAAGCGTGTATTGAGTTTTCATTTCGGTCACCTTTGTTTAAAAAGTCTATTGCAAGCACACCAACCGAGCCAACTTGCAGACTTGTATATGGGTTTTTAGCCCTGTTAAAAAAACCGTATTTTACGGATCTGATGTCATCTAATAAGTCAGATGCGTTGAAGATTAGTTGACTTCGAAAAGATATTTTGTGACAGCACTCTAATTTTTTTACCGTGAAGAATTAAAATTAAACGGATTAAAGTGCTGGTATTAGACGTTTAAAAGGTTAATGATTTTTATCCCTTCAGACTGTGGTAATCGGTATATCCTTCGGCTTTACCGCCATAAAATGTGCTGACATCGGGTTCATTGAGCGGTGCATTGAGTTTAAAGCGTTCCACCAAATCGGGATTGGCGATATAAAGTTGACCAAAAGCCACCGCATCGGCTTTACCTTCAGCAATTGTCTGCTCGGCGCGGGCTTGATCGTAGCCTCCGCAGACAATTAACTTACCTGAATAAGCCTGCCGTAAAACCTCAAGATTGACGATGCTGGCACCATGCCTGATGTCGCCTTCCAATGCATCAACAATGTGTAAATAAGCCAAATTCAGCTGGCTGAGTTGTTTTAATAAGTAAACAAACATGCCTTCCGGATCAGAATCGGTCATGTCATTAAACGTGCCGCTGGGCGATAAACGAATGCCGACGCGGTTTGCACCGGCAACGTCAATGACGACTTTAGCGACTTCCAATAGCAATCGGGCTCGATTTTCAAAACTGCCGCCATAACTGTCGGTGCGTTGATTACTACCATCGCGCAAAAATTGATCCAATAAATAGCCATTAGCGCTGTGTATTTCCACACCGTCAAACCCGGCAGCCAGCGCATTTTTTGTAGCGCGGCGGTAATCTTTGACGATTTCCGGTAATTCATCGATTGCCAGGGCGCGTGGAGTAACAAACGGTTTTAAGCCGGTGGGTGTAATAGCATTGCCTTTGGGGGCAATGGCGGAAGGCGCAACAGGGAGGGCGCCGACATGAAAATCAGGATGAGAAATACGGCCTACGTGCCATAACTGTAAGAAAATGCGGCCGTTTTTAGCATGCACGGTATCGGTGGTTTTCTGCCAGGCAAGCACTTGTGGGGTCGTATAAATACCTGGAGTGGCCGGATAGCCTACGCCTTGGGGGGAAATGGGCGTAGCTTCAGAAATAATCAACCCGGCTGAGGTGCGTTGCCCGTAGTAAGTTGCCATGAGTGGGGTAGGGATACTGTTCGGCGCACGCATACGCGTGAGCGGTGCCATGATGACCCTATTTGGGAGTTGATAAGGGCCAAGTTGAATCGGACTGAGTAGTTGTGTGCTCATGTGTTGCCTATGTATGGTTATAAGTGACTGTTAGTTTGATAAGCGCTGTTGCCAGTCGGCAATTTTTGTTTTTAAGTCATCAATATTCAATGTCGTTAGTTGGCGCTGTTTGAGTAAACGCTTGCCAGCTACCCAAACGTCAGACACTTGTTGCCGGTTGGCGGCATAAACGATTTGTGAAATTGGGCAAAATAACGGCTGGGTTTCGATTTGCGATAAGTCAATGGCGATTACGTCAGCGGCTTTGCCGATGCTTAGAGAACCGATTTCGTCATCTAGTCCCAAGGCTTTGGCGCCGTTAATAGTCGCCATGCGCAAGGCTGTTATAGCCGGAATGGCGCTGGCATCACCGGCAACGGCTTTACCCAATAATGCCGCGGTACGCAGTTCGCCGAGCATATCCAGGTCATTATTACTGGCTGCGCCGTCAGTACCTAAAGCGACATTAATACCGGCGGCTAGACACTTCGCGATGGGTGCGAAACCACTAGCCAGTTTCAGGTTTGATTCCGGGCAATGCACAATATGGGCGCCTACTTCGGCAAAAAGGTTAATTTCAGCGTCGTTCAGCTGCGTCATATGCACTGCAATAAATGAAGGGTTGATCAAGCCGAGACCATGCAAACGCTCTATAGGCCGTTTGCCGGTTTGCTGCTGGGCTGAGTCTACTTCAAATTGGCTTTCATGAACGTGCATGTGAATGGGCAGTTCCAGCTCATCGGCAATAGTGCGGATTTTTTGCAAAGGCTCGTCAGAAATCGTGTAGGGAGCATGCGGGGCAAACGCAGTGGTGATTAGGGGGTGATGGCGGAGTTGCTCATGCAAGACCAAGCCCTTTTCAATGTAATCATCGCTGTTTTGTGCCCACACGGTCGGAAAATCAATAGCAATTAAACCAACGCAGGCACGAATACCATGGTGTATAGCTTGTTGGGCGGTGATGTCCGGGAAAAAATACATATCATTAAAGCAGGTGGTGCCGCCCCTAATCATTTCTGCAATGGCTAAATCAGTGCCGTCTTTTACAAAGGCTTCGCCGACCCACTTACTTTCCAATGGCCAGATATGGTTTTGCAACCAGTCCATCAACGGCAAATCATCGGCAACACCGCGCAGTAAAGTCATCGCTGCATGCGTATGGCTATTGATAAAACCCGGTAATAGCGCGTGGTCTGGCAGGTTTTCGGTGTTGGTGGCTTGATATTTTTGCTTGGCTGATTCCGTAGGCAGCAAATCAATAATTCGGCCGGCATCTATTACCAGACTGTGGTGTTCTAAGGTGTCGGATGCTGGTTCCACGGGTATAATCCAGCGAGCATGAATGAGGGTATCGACTTGCATGTAGGTTCCTGTGTAAGTATTTGCTATGGCCTATTTATGATGGGTCATGCTTGCGGTTTACCGCTCGGCAAGCTTTGGATTATAACTTTTACCCTGGATATTTGAACAAATGACTGAACAAAACCCGCTCACAGTACAAGCCTTGCAATGGACCGGCACAAGCTTAAAAGTCTTGGATCAGCGCAAATTGCCTGAACACATTATTTACGATGAATACACCGATGCAGCGGGCGTGACCGAAGCGATTGCCTCAATGCGTGTGCGCGGCGCCCCGGCGATAGGGATTGCGGCGGCTTATGGTGTGGTGCTTTCGGTTATCGAGCATTACACAAGCTCCAGTCACTGGCGTCAGCAAGTGAACGCAGATGTTGAGATGCTGGCGCAATCGAGGCCGACGGCGGTTAATTTATTTTGGGCATTGGCACAAATGACCGATGCGCTAGATCATGAGCATGATAATCCGGTAGCAGCAGCTCAATCTTGTGCAGAAAAAATCCATGCCGATGATATTGCCGCTAACTTAGCGATGGGCGAGCTAGGGGCTGATTTATTAAGAGGTGTTAAAGGCGTGTTAACGCATTGTAATACCGGCGCACTGGCTACCGGTGGTCATGGCACGGCGTTGGGAGTGATTCGCAGTAGTTATCGCCGAAACCCGATAAAAGTCTATGCCGGAGAAACCCGGCCCTGGCTGCAAGGGGTGCGCTTAACGGTTTGGGAGCTGGCGCAAGATAACATTCCGGTAACGTTGATTGCCGATTCCGCCGCGGCTTGGCTGATGAAAACCGGCGCGGTGGAGTGGGTGATAGTCGGCGCTGATCGTATTGCCGCCAATGGGGATACCGCTAACAAGATCGGCACCTATTCGCTAGCTGTCTTGGCCAAACGTCATGGCGTTAAAGTAATGGTGGTGGCACCTACCTCCACCATAGATTGGAATATGGCGACCGGCGAGCGCATCGAGATCGAACAACGCCAGCAAAGCGAACTGCTACCTGAGTGTTATAACCAATACCAAGGCGTAGTTAGCGCTTGGAATCCGGTATTCGATGTCACTCCCGCAGAGTTAATTGATGCAATTGTTACCGAGCGCGGCGTGGTGCTGAATCCAGCTGCACATGGCGTAGGGGGCTTAAAACATGCAATTTGATAAAAAAGGCAACAACCCGGTATTGGCCGTGAGTTGTTTACTCAAAGGCGTCAAATTATTAGCCCATCCGGGCTTACGCCAATTTCTGATTATTCCGGTGTTAATTAACGTGCTTATGTATAGCATCATGCTGTTTTTGGGTTATCACTACGTTGGTGAACTGATTGAGCAATTTATACCCAGCTGGTTGCAGTGGTTAAGTTGGGTGCTGTGGCCGTTGTTTTTCATCAGTTTTTTTATTGTCGGTTTTTTTACGTTTACCGTGCTTGCAAACATCTTGTCGGCGCCTTTTTACGGCAAGCTGGCGGCAAAAACGCTAGCTATTACTGGCGGTCAAACGGTTGATGTGATTGAACAACCCGTCACTAAAGTCGTTAGCGCCGAATTAAGGCGTGCCGGTTATTTTGTGAGTCGTGCATTGCCATTATTGATAGTGTCGATTATTCCGGGCGTTAATTTACTGGCGCCGTTTTTATGGGGTTTTTTTGGTGCCTGGGGCGTGGCGTTGGAGTATTTAGCCTATCCGTTGGAAAACGAAGGCGTTTTGTTTGGTGAGCAACGGCAACTCGTTAAGGGGGTAAAACTGGGGGCATTAAGTTTTGGCGGTCTGGTCGCGCTTGGACTTACCTTGCCAGTGGTAAACATCATCGTAGCGCCAGCGGCAGTCATAGCGGCAACATTGTATGTGCATGAACTTAAACGCAGCTAACAATTCGCTGCGACGTTTTATTCTATTTACCGGTGTTTGGCTGCTGGTTGCTTGCAGTCAATCTCAGTCAGAAGTGTGGATTCCAGAGAATTGGCATCCATCTTTGGAGCAGGTCAGGGAGCAAATTGACAGTTTAGCTAATCAGACTGCTCCCGCCAGTCAACAACAGCTTAGTCAGAGCAGCCAGAACATGGCCGATGTTGCCGATGCGCAGTTGTTTATTAGCTACATACAGCTTATGCAACGACTGGATCAACAGCAACGATCAGATTTATTTAAGGAACAACAAGCTTGGCTTGAAACTCGAATACAGCAAGCCAGTGCCGCAATTATCTCCAAAGGCGGCTCACTAGCGCCGCTGGAGTACAACGATGCATTTATTGAAATAACGGAAGCAAGGCTAAAGGACTTACAGCAACGCGGTGACAATCACCGGTAACCATGGGCCATTTCAGGAGAAGCAGCAATGAAACTCTCAGATCAACAAAAACGACTGTGTGAACATGTCATTAATGTCTTTGAAAGCGGTAGTATCGAAGGTAATTATGCGGCTATTTCAATTTATGCCGACGGCCCGCACGGCGTGAAACAAGTCACTTACGGGCGATCGCAAACCACTGAATACGGCAATCTTGAAGAACTTATCGAAATGTACGTCAATAGTAATGGCTTATACAGTGCGCAACTTAAGCCTTATCTTGCCAAAATCGGCGTGACGCCATTGCTTGACGATGCCACCTTTAAGCAATTACTACGCGATGCGGCTAAAAAAGACTCTTTGATGCGTAAAGTCCAAGATGAATTTTTCGATAAACGTTATTTTCAGCCGGCGATGGCTTGGGCAAATGCGGGCGGCTTTACGCAGCCTCTGTCAGCATTGGTTATTTATGACTCGTTTATTCATAGCGGGTCCATTCCTGATTTTTTGCGGAAAAGATTTCCTGCTACGTTGCCGGTAAAAAATGGTGTAGAAAAAGACTGGATCAAGCAATATGTCGATACACGCCACGAATGGTTATCGCAACACAGTAAAAAAATATTGCAGGGTACGATTTATCGAACGCAATGTTTTAAAAATGAGATTGCCCGAGACAATTGGGCCTTAGCCAAAATCCCTATTGTTGCTAATGGTGTGAATGTGATTGATTGATTTTTAAGACATTACCCGGATTCACTGTCGGGTACTTAATGACCCAGGGGAGAAAATCATGGACAAGCAAAAACAAGAAACTATCGACCAAGCCAAAAGCATTCTTAAAGGGGCCGCCGCAACGACAGAAGCGTTGTTATTATTGGCAAATCAATTAGCTGACGTTAAAGAGTTCTCTTGGGCCAGAAAGCTTTTGGATCTGGCTGTTAAACAAGGCATAGATAATCAGCAACTTAATCAGGATGTTGCACAGACACGAGCAAAGGCGACCTTTAACGATAATCAACTCAATCGTGAATTGGCATTGGATTTAGCTCGGGATATTCTGGATGCGGCATTCAATCTAAAAACGACAAAAAATCAAAAAACCTTGCAGTTGGCCGGGGCCATCAGTCAAAGAAAATGGGAAGTGACTGGTGTCATCGTCAATCTTGAACAAGCGTTTGATTATTTTCACCGCGGTTATCAATTAGGCGTAGCGTCTGATGACGGTTTAACTGCAATTAATGCGGCTTTTGTGTTGGACTTGCTGGCATCACTTGAACAGGAACGTTGGGGGGCGGCCAATACGATTTATGCGCGTCGTAATGATGCGCAAGATATTAGAACAGCGGTAATTGACCATTTAGCCGAAAAACTTAAACCACTGTTACAAAGTCAGCCCGATAAAAATGACTTGCCTGTTATCGCAAGGCTTGCGGAAGCTTATTTTGGTGTGGAGCGTTATCAAGATGCCGGTAAATGGTTGGCAAAGATTAGCCAAATCAATGAACTTGCTGATTGGGAAATAGCCGATATTGCCAGGCGATTGATTTATTTGCTTAAAAATCAAACTGATCCTGATACTTCTGATGAGGCGTTTGAAAATACGCCGGGCTGGCAAGTGTTGTATGAGTTTATTGGTGATAAAGCCCATGCTTTACGCTCAATGTTTCGAGGTAAAGTCGGTTTGGCGCTGTCCGGAGGTGGTTTTCGAGCGTCGTTATATCACTTAGGAGTGTTCGCCAAGCTGGCTGAGCTGGATATGCTAAGACACATTGAAGTGCTGTCGTGCGTTTCCGGGGGCTCAATTGTTGGAGCCCACTATTATTTGGAACTTAGGCGGTTGCTGCAGCAGGAAAATAAAAAAGACGCTCAGATTAATCGTGCGGACTACATCAACCTTGTGCAAGTCATGGCGGATGATTTTCTGGCGGGTGTACAAGAAAATCCCCGAGTCAGGTTAATGGCAAATCCATTAACAAATCTCAAAATGATATTTTCACCAACCTATACGCGCACACGACGGATAGGTGAATTATATGAAGAGCTTATTTACAGCCGGATTAAAGATAATGAAGGCTCAGAAAAACGTTGGTTAAACCAGTTATATATCTACCCTGAAGGCAATAAGACGTTTTTTCCACGGCGAGATAATTGGGCAAGGCTCAATAAAGTGCCTGAGCTGATACTTAATGCCACCACGCTGAATAGCGGACATAACTGGCAATTTACCGCGTCCTGGATGGGTGAGTCGCCGGCGACAATTGACACGGATGTTGACAGCAATGATCGCTATCGCCGCACCGATTACGAAGAAGCCCCCGAGCCATTTAAAGCGGTACGGTTAGGCAGCGCCGTTGGAGCATCATCATGCGTACCTGGCTTATTTGAACCGTTGATACTTTCAGGACTTTACAAAGATACGACGATACGGCTGGTCGATGGCGGGGTGCATGATAATCAGGGCGTTGCCAGTTTATTGGAGCAAGATTGTACGGTCATCATTTCCAGCGATGCTACAGGGCAATTGAATACTGAAAATGATCCGGGAGGTGGTGTCGTCAAACCTTTGCTGCGTTCCAATAGCACCATGATGCAGCGGGTACGTAATAGCCAATACCAGGATTTAAAAGCAAGGGCCAGAGCAGGAATACTCAAAGGCTTTGCTTTTGTGCATCTTAAACAAGGTTTAGAAAGCAAGACTGTCGATTGGCTTAATAGTGACGAGCCCCAATCTGCTCAACCTGATCCCAATGCCTTTACGTCTTATGGCATACGTCAGGATATACAGCGTCTGTTGGCTGGGATAAGAACGGATCTGGACTCATTTTCCGAGCTGGAAGCCTATGCCTTGATGACCAGTGGATATTACGCAATTGAACCGGAATTAAAAAAGTATCTGCAGGATTTTCCGTTGACTGAGGCGGCCAAGCCGGATTGGAAGTTTTTGCAGGTGGCACCGATTCTGCAACAGCCAGAACCTGTCGGTCCGGACTTTGAGAAGTTAAAAACGCATCTGGAAGTCGCTTCCATGACATTCGGCAAGGTCTGGAAGCTTTATCAGCCGCTAAAAAATGCATTGCTGATCACAGGTGCTTTATTGGTATTTGCCTTGTTGTTTATTTGGTGGACTCATCCCGGCTGGAAGCCGTTGTATAACGTCCTTTATCAATTTGGCAATGCAATCACTATCAACATGATCTTGTCTGCTATCGCCATTTTGTTAATAGGCAATATCATCGCTGCAAAAATTGGCAGTAAAGAAGCAAGATTATTCAGTGGTTTGGTTGATTATCGTGAATTGCCAAGACGATTTTTAATAGGGACCATTGTTGGTTTATTTGGTTGGATAGTTGCCTTTATCCATTTACGCGTATTTGATCGCTTATTTAAATCGCTTGGGAAAGTAAGCCAATAATAATTTGATGTCATGCCTATAAATGCTCATTACGATCGTTAGGATGTTGATTACGTTCGTAGTGAGATCTTTTTGGCTATATGGTTAAGGCAGCTATTTTTTGCTTCAGGTGCAAACGGATAAGGTTGCCTTTAATAGCACTTTGCCGAATAATGCCGCCCAGTACAGCTCTTAGTCGATATATCCAAACCTCCCGGATATACTCACTGTCATATCTCCCTCTTTATAATGTTACCGAAAAAACCAATCTAAACAGGATCTTACCTTATGAAGTCAACCCGGAAAATTTTAAAAAATACAGCGCTATTGTGTTTGGTAGCTGGACTTACGGCCTGCGGCGGCAAGGAAGATCGCAAAGCCAAATACATGGAAGAAGGCAAAGAGCTGTTTGCCGCCGGCAATTATCAAAAAGCCAGTTTGGCATTTAAAAATGTCTTACAGATTGACCCTAAAGATGTTGAAAGCCGGTATCAGATGGCAGAAGCGCTAAGTAAACTCGGCGATATTCAAGCCGCCGTTGGACATTATCAAGCTGTGATTGGTCTTGATCCCAAGCATGTGATGTCACGGGTGCGGATGGGGCAAATTTTCTTATTGGTAAAAAACGTTCCTGAAGCCGAAAAACTGACTAAAGAAGCTCTTGAAATTGATCCAAACAATATTGAAGCGATTGTTTTGTTGGGTGGTATTCAAGCGTCTCAAGGCAATAAAGACGGCGCCAAGGCTCAGGCTGAATTAGCGTTACAAAAAAAGCCCGATGATGTTGCCGCAACTTTACTAAAGGCTTCATTGATTGCCAGTGACAACAAGTTGCCGGAAGCTATTGCTTTGTTGGAGGAAAACAGCAAAAAAAATCCAGATAAGACCGCGCCGCTGTTGATGCTGGTCAATATGCATATTCAAACCAAGTCGTTTGATAAAGCCGAAGAAGTCCTGAATTCGATTGTGAAGATAGAGCCTAAAGAATTGGAACATCGCAAACGTTTAGCGCTGTTTCAAGTAGCTAATAATCAGTTAGATAAAGCTGAAGCCGTGCTCCGTACTGCAATCACCGATTTACCTGAAAATGAACAAGCTGGAATTTTGTTGGTAGATTTTTTAGTCACTAAACGTAGTCCGGAAGTGGCCACAGCCGAACTCAACAAAATGATTGAGCAAAAGCCGAAAGACTATGCGTTGCGTTTCAAACTTGTTGAGTTGCAAATGGCGCAAAAGCAGCTTGATAAAGTTGAACAAACCCTAAAAACAGTGGTCGAGCTTGATAAAGTCGGACCGCAAGCAATTATTGCTCGTGACAAATTAGCTCGTCTATATGCAGGAACCAATCGTATTGATGAGTCAAAAGTATTGGTTAGTGAAGTGCTTAAAGAAAATCCCAGGGATATTGAAGCGCTAACTTTACGTGGTGAGTTTGCGTTGGCTGACAAGAAATTCCCCGAAGCTATTGGTGATTTCCGTTCTGTGCTTGTTGATCAACCGCAAAATACCCGCGTATTAAAACTGCTCAGTGCGGCGCATTTGGCAAACAAAGATGAAAATCTAGCCCGTGAAAATATGGAAAAAGTGGTTGCGATAGATCCTAAGGATGAGCCCGCACGCCTTGATTTAGTTAGATTGTTTATGCAGGCGGGTAATAAAGATAGGGCAATTCAACAACTTAATGACATGTTGAAGGTTGAGCCAAAAAGTAAAAACAGTTTGGAAGCTTTGTTAAAAATTTATTTGGAGCAAAAACAGTGGGGGCAAGCGCAACAAGTCGCTAAGCAGGTCGAAGAAACGTTCCCAGAGGAAGCAACCGGTGCCTATTTATCAGCAATAGCCTATCAAGCCGAAGGTCAGCTGGAAAAAAGCATCCCTCGTTTTGAGCAAGCATTGGCTAAACAACCGGAAACTGTTGAGCCATTAGTACAGCTTGTTAAAAGTTATTTAGGATTAAAGCAGCCTGATAAAGCCATAAAAAAACTTAACGAAGTAATCAAATCACAACCTAAAAACTTTGTTGCTTATAATTTATTGGGTAGTGTTTATGGCAATGAGAAAAAATTGGATGAGGCGACCAAGGCTTACAGTAAAGCCATAGAACTCAAACCTGATTGGCCAAATCCTTATCGTAATCTGGCATTAATTTATTACGTGCAAAAGAACAAAGATGGGGCGATCAAGTTACTCAATACCGGTATTGAAAAAACCAAGGGTGCGTCGGAGTTGATCACTGACTTAGCGATGATTTATCAAAAAGACGGCGAGCAACAAAAAATATTAGCGCTTTACGAAGATGCTTATAAGCAAAACCCGAATTCGGCAATGATTGTCAATAATTTGGCCAGCTCAATAGCCGATTATGCAACGGATGCCGCAAGCTTGGAGCGAGCCAGAAAATTAGCTGAGCCATTAGCGAAAGCGAATAACCCGGATATGCTCGATACCGTTGCCTGGATTGATTATAAATTAGGTGATTACGACAAAGCCTTGCCTACCTTGCAGAAGGCATTGGCTGTAAATCCGGAATCGGCGATCGTTAATTACCACATCGGTATGGTGTATTTCAAAAAAGGCGATAAAGAACATGCTCGTGAACATCTGAAAAAAGCCGTCGATAAAAATCAGGAGTTTGTTGGTTTGAACGAAGCTAAGGAAACGCTTAAATCACTTGGTTAATAACTCATAGAGGTAATGATCAACAGTGATCTTTAGTTAACTAAGTGACTTAAAAGCCGGTGTATTGGTTATTAATACACCGGCTTTTTTATGCCTGCAGATGTTGCGGAATGGATCATTGTCATGTTTGTGATGACGATACAACAGGCCGGTTTGATAAAGATATGCGTATAATTATCGATATCTTGTACTGCGTCCGCTGGAATTATCGCAATGAAATTACAACCCATTTTTAACCTTCCTCTCTTTAACTTGGGATTTAGAGCCTTTTTTGCTTTGGCGGGATTTGCGGCTTTGACCCTAATAGTGCTCTGGAGCGCCATGATTGAAGGCGATCTGGCTCACGAAAATTATTTCAGCCAAAATTACTGGCATGCCCATGAAATGCTGTTGGGCTATTCAGTTGCCGTAATTGCAGGATTTTTATTAACAGCGGTAAAAAATTGGACCGGAAAACCCACCTTAACCGGCGATCAGTTGGCTGGGCTTTGTTTACTCTGGTTATATGGTCGCATTGTGCCTTTTTACGAAGGCTTGTTACCAAATGAATTAATTGCCCTGATTGACTTTGCCTTCTTGCCGGTATTGGCTTATCAAATAATCAAACCCATTCTTCAAGTCGGTCAATATCGAAATTTAGTTTTTGTTGCGCTATTACTGGTGTTGGCTCTAGGTAATGGGTTGGTCCATGCGGAAATCCTTGGCTTTCAGGAAAACACCGCATGGCTGGGTATTGAGCTGGTAGTTGCGACTATTATTGTTATGATTCTGGTGATTGCCGGCCGCGTGTTTCCTTTTTTTACTGAAAGAGGCTTGCCGGGCACGCTGGCAATCAAAAATCCGTTGTTCGATACCTTATCTATAGTTGCTGCGGTCTTGGTATTTGCGTTGGAATTAGCTGACATATCGGGGACTATTTTGGCGCTGGCGGCTCTGTTTGCGGTTGTTGCAAATGTTGCCCGATTATCAGGGTGGTATGTGCAAAAGATTTGGTATGTGCCGTTGTTGTGGGTGCTTTACGTCGGCTATGGCTGGATTATTTTGGGATTTGGTCTAACCATTTTCTCAGCTTATGAGTTGATAGCGCCATCGTTGGCGCTGCACGCATTTACGATAGGTGGTATTGGTGTATTGACCTTGGGCATGATGGCCAGGGTGTCATTGGGACACACCGGTCGGGCGTTGAGAGTGTCAAACGCAATGGCGATTAGTTTTGTTTTTATCAATGTGGCTGCTTTGTGCCGAGTGCTTTTGCCGGTTGTCTTGCCGGGTTGGTACAACCTGCTGGTTTATATTTCAACATTCGCTTGGTTAGCGGCATTTTCGTTATTTGTGTTTGTTTATTCACCAATATTAACAAGTGTCAGGGCAGATGGGCAGGATGGCTAAGTAACGTAAAACCGAGTTAACGTTTGCGATAACAGTACCCTTTAGTCCTCCTTAGAAATTAATGCCTTTAATTCATGACCAGCCAAGTAGAGTTTATAAGTTTCCGTTTTATTAAAGACGCCTTCAAACGTTTTTTACCCAATGAACAAGCTGTTTCATTAGCCATCATTCTAATTGTCAGTTTTGTATTGATTTATTCACTGGCTGATTTATTGATGCCTGTGTATATCGCCATTGTTATGGCGTACTTGCTGGAAAGCCTGGTAATAAAAGCCGAAAGTTTAAACATGCCGCGAATGGCGGCAGTTTATCTGGTGTTTTCATTATTTATGACGTGCTTGGGTTTTTTATTGTTTTACCTGATGCCTATCGTTTCCCAGCAAGCCGTCGAATTGGTGCAACAAATTCCCGATATTATTAATAGGGCGCGCATCGGCATCCTGCGCTTGCCGGAACTGTATCCAAAATTTATCTCTGAAAGCAAAATTCAAGATTTTATGTTTGCTGTTCAAAGAGAGCTGCTTACCTATGGCCAGAGCGTGCTGAGCTTATCGGCTGCATCGGTAATTGGTTTGGTAAGCGCCATGATTTATTTGTTTTTGGTGCCGATGATGGTGTTCTTTTTTTTAAAAGACAAAGCTATATTGGTGTCCTGGTTTATTCAATTCATGCCCAGAGATAGGAATCTGACGGTACGTGTCTGGCAGGAAGTTGATGAGCAGATCGGCAATTATGTGCGTGGTAAAATTGCCGAGGTATTTATTCTTTGGGCCGTCAGCTATGCCACTTACTCGGCACTGGGGTTAAATTACGCCTTATTGTTAGCGGTGTTGATGGGCTTGTCGGTGATTATTCCTTACGTCGGTGCAACGCTGGTGACATTTCCTGTGTTAGGCGTTGCTTATGTGCAATGGGGATTTGGTGTCGATGAGTTTATGTACATTATTATTGCCTATTCAGTCATTCAGGCATTGGACGGCGTGGTATTAGTGCCTGTTTTGTTTTCTGAAGCGGTCAATTTACATGCTGTTGCCATTATTGTTGCCATTCTGTTGTTTGGCGGTATGTGGGGATTTTGGGGGGTGTTTTTAGCTATCCCGCTCGCGACGGTAGTGAAAGCCGTGCTCACCGCTTGGCCCAGAATAGATGATAAAGGTTGTTATCCTAATTATTAAACGCACCTGTTTCGACATGTTTAGCTTGGTTTTTTTAAGTGCTTGTTATCGATAGCGTTAAAGAGTTTTTTCGCTATTTTCCAACCGCTGTCGTATGCACGGACCGCAACGATAGGGTGTACCAAGTAGCATTGGTACAAATTATTGCCCTTTGTGAAGAAAGCGGGCTTCTGGTGCCGTTAGACAGGACGCGGTTACGGCGGATGTGTTTCATTAAATTAATCTAATCAGGAAAAACTATGAAAAATACCAACAATACATCGGGAGTGTTATTAGCGACTGCAGTCGCTGCATTATTCATGAGCGGAACCGTGACGGCGGCCGAGCAGGGTTCAGCACAAGAAGCCAAAGTTAGTTGTGGCGGCATCAACGCTTGCAAAGGCCAGTCTGAGTGCGCCACTGCAACTAGTTCGTGTAAAGGCGCAAACGCTTGTAAAGGTCAAGGCGTTATCACCACGACTAAAAAAGAATGTGACGAAAAAGGCGGTAAGGTTGTAGCAAAGCCATCAATGTAAAAGACTTGTTTTTAACTGCAAAAGGGCGGTGCAATCCGCCCTTTTTTTTTTTAGTAATTGAGAGGAGGCAAGCCAATGTCTGATGTAGAGAATAAGCGCAATCTTGGCTTCGGATTGGGTTTACGCACAGCTCATTACGAAACCATTCTGGCTGAAAAACCGCCCGTCGATTGGTTTGAAGTCATTACCGAAAATTATCTCGTCCCCGGCGGTAAGCCGCTTTATTATCTGGACAGCATTCGTGCGAATTATCCGCTGGTTATGCATGGCGTCTCCCTTTCTATCGGCGGCACAGATCCTTTAAATTTGGACTATTTACGCCAAGTTAAAACATTGGCGGAGCGAATAGAACCGGCCTGGATTTCTGATCACTTATGCTGGACCGGCGTTAATGGCGTTAATCTGCATGATCTTTTGCCATTGCCGTACACGCAAGAAGCGGTGCAACATGTGGCTGATCGCGTCAAGACTGTGCAAGATTTTCTTAGGTGCAGAATTTTGCTGGAAAATGTGTCCAGCTATATCACTTACGCGCATTCGGAAATGACCGAATGGGAGTTTCTAAGCGCTGTTGCTGAACGTGCCGATTGCCTGATTTTGCTCGACATCAACAATATTTATGTCAGCGCCCATAACCATCAATTTGATCCGCTCGATTACTTGAACAATGTCCCTGCAAAGCGCGTGCAACAGTTTCATCTTGCCGGGCATCTAAATCTTGGCAACATTATTATCGATAGTCATGGCGATACGGTGATTGATCCGGTTTGGTCGCTTTATGAAGCGGCACTACGTCGATTCGGGCCGGTCTCTACGATGATCGAGCGTGACGACAATATTCCGCCTTTTGCAGAATTACTGGCGGAGCTGGAGATGGCTCGGCAAACTGCCGGATCTTTGGAGTTAGCCGCATGACCACCACTATTTTTACATTGGCGGACCTGCAACAGGCCTTTCAAACAGCCGTGCTGCATTTGCAGGACACGGCACCCGATTTTATCGTTGCTACCGACCAGGCTTCATCCACAGAACGCTTTACGGTCTATACCGAAGCCTATCGCCTGCGCCTGATCGAAGCCTTAAGCGCCGATTATCCAGGCTTGAAGAACCTATTGGGTGCCGAGGATTTCGATGCTATGGGCCGGGCCTATATCGATGCATCGCCTTCTGATCAATTTTCCATCCGCTGGTTTGGCCGTCATCTGCCGCATTTTCTGGCGGAAACATCGCCCTATGCCGAGCAAGCCGGAACAGCTGAGCTTGCGAACTTCGAATGGGCACTTAGCGAGGCATTCGATGCGCCTGATAGCACGGTGATTGATTACAGTTGTTTGGCTGCAATAGTGCCGGCGCATTGGCCGTCTCTCAGGCTAAAGTTGCATCCTTCCTTACGGCGTATTGATTTGAACTACAACGCACCGCAAGTCTGGCAGGCATCGAATCAGCAAGAATATCTACCTGCTTTTATAAACAATACCGAACCGCAAGCCTGGCTGATCTGGCGGCAACAGCTCAAACTGTTATTTAGATCTTTATCAGTTCAGGAGGCGTTTGCCATTGACGCATTTTTACAAGGGCAATGTTTTGCGGAAGTCTGTGCCGGATTAGCTGTATGGCTGGATGAAGAACAAGTGGTGATGAACGCGGCTGGTTTTTTACAAACATGGCTTAGCGAAGGCTGGATTGCGGATGTTGAAGTTACTACGATCGATTAAAAAACTTTCTTTTTAGATGCGAGGGCCATTTTTATAGCCTTATTGTATGTGCATAAAGTAAATCAACTTTTTCAATTCTTCTTTACTCCAAATTACACCGCAGCAGGTTCGAATTTGACTCAAATTACCCGATCTCCTTCCGTGATCCGTATTGCCTTAGCCAGTTTTATTGGTACCGCTATCGAGTTCTACGATTTTTATATCTACGGTATGGCCGCGGCGTTGGTGATTGGGCCGGTATTTTTCCCCGGTGGTAACCCGACCACGCAGGCATTGAGTAGCTTTCTTACCTTTGCGGTGGCGTTTCTAACACGGCCATTGGGTGCGATGCTGTTCGGGCATTTTGGCGATCGCATCGGGCGCAAAACCACCTTAGTTACATCGTTGCTGGTGATGGGCATCTCCACCACTTTAATTGGTGTGTTGCCTGGTTATGATGCAATTGGTGCCTGGGCGCCAGCCTTATTGTGCCTGTTGCGTTTTGGACAGGGCATCGGTTTGGGCGGCGAATGGGGCGGCGCGGCATTGCTGGCAACCGAGAACGCACCGGCTGGTAAACGTGGTTGGTACGGCATGTTTCCTCAGTTGGGGCCACCGGTGGGTTTTTTATTAGCGACCGGCAGTTTTCTATTGCTTGCACATTTTTTGACTGAACAAGAATTTAAAGAGTGGGGCTGGCGCCTGCCGTTTCTGGCTAGCTCGGTGCTGGTCATGATCGGTTTGTATGTGCGCCTAGCCTTGGCAGAAACTGCGGTATTCGCCAAAGTCTTACAACAGCATAAGCAGGTTGGGATGCCGCTTAAGGTAATAGTGTCAGCGCATGCCGCCCCGCTTATTTTAGGCGCGCTGGCGATGGTCGTATGTTATGCGTTGTTCTATATCTCAACGGTGTTTTCATTAAGCTATGGCACTACGACGCTACATATCCCACGACAGCAGTTTCTCGGCATGTTGTGCATTGCAGTCGTGTTTATGGCTATTGTCACGCCGTTATCGGCCTGGGCAGGTGATCGATTCGGAAGGCGACCTGTGTTGCTTATTGCCGGCAGCGCGGCATTGCTATCGGGTTTTCTATTAAAACCCATGTTGGAAAGCGGCTCACCAGTGATCATTACTGCGTTCTTGTCACTGGAATTATTACTCATGGGCGCCACTTTTGCGCCTATGGGCGCCTTGTTGCCTGAGTTGTTTCCTTCTGAGTTGCGTTATACCGGCGCGGGCACTGCCTACAACTTGGGTGGCATTCTCGGCGCTTCTTTTGCACCTTATATAGCGCAGCGGTTAGTGGTTGAAGGCGGATTGGCCTGGGTTGGCGGCTATGTCTCATTGGCAGCGGCTATCAGTTTGGTTGCGGTATGGTTGATGAGAGAAACGCATCAAAATCAGTGGCTATAAACTGAATAATTTTCCAGTAAGACGGTCGGTTTTTAAGATTATGTTGAGGCGAGCTGGACAGGGCCTTTTTCTAAAGTAAGCTGCTTGATAATTCTATTTGTTGGTTTTGGCTTGGTCGCCAAGTCGATAATGCTTATTTTTAGTAACTACTTAGGAGTGAATTATGGGGCCGTATTATCGAGGAACATCACAAGGTATGGGTGCATTTTTTGATACGTTTTATGAACATCCGATTTTAATGTTGCTTTTAGTGGTGGCTGCAGTCGGCGCTGCTGTTTATATTTGGCGCAAAAAGACTTCAGATGATTAAATTGGCTAGATTGATGTGTAAAGCAAAGGCTTGTTGAATGAGTAAAAAAAAGTTGGTTGTCGCCATTTCATCCAGAGCTTTATTCAATTTGGATGAATCTCATGCGATTTTTGAAACGCAAGGCAAGGAAGCGTTTTGCCGTTATCAAATTGAGCACGAAGATGAATTGTTAACTCCGGGGTATGGCTTTACCTTGGTTAAAAAGTTTTTAGCACTAAATGATTTAAATCCAGAAGATCCGCTGGTGGAAATTATTTTGCTGTCGCAAAACAGTGCCGATACCGGTCTGAGAATATTTAATTCCATTGCCCATCATCAGTTAAATATCATTCGAGCGGCATTTACCAGTGGCGTGTCGCCATATAGCTACATTCCCGCATTTGGCGCGCATCTATTTTTATCAACCAATGCCGATGATGTCGCCAAGGCGCTGCAAGCCGGGTTTGCTGCGGCAACTATTCTGTGTGGGCCGCAGGCAGCGAGTCATTCCGATCAATTACGCATTGCTTTTGATGGTGACTCGGTACTTTTTTCTGACGACTCGGAGAAAATCTATCAACAGCGAGGTTTGGAGGCATTTACTGAAAATGAGCGTAATGAAGCTAAAAAGCCGTTGCCAGGTGGGCCGTTTAAGGATTTTTTGAGCGCTTTGCACCATATTCAGACGCAGAGCGGCTCGAAAATTTCGCCTATTAGGACCGCGCTGGTTACCGCTCGCGCGGCTCCTGCGCATGAGCGAGTAGTGCGTACCTTACGTGCTTGGGGTATCCGTATTGATGAGGCGCTTTTTTTGGGTGGCATGCCAAAAGGTGAGTTTCTTAAAGCGTTTGGTGCGGACATTTTCTTTGACGATCAACAAGGTCACTGTGAATCCGCCGCTCAGCATGTGGCAGCCGCGCATGTGCCACATGGCATTACCAATCTGAAAAACTTATAAAACGATTTGTTTAGAGTGTTGCCCCGCCACTTCTTTAACTAATTTGGGCACCAGATAACCAGACAGGGTAGCTTGAACCTCTTTGATAAGCTCCACAGCCTGCGTTTCCGCGACTTCAAAATGTCCTGTCCCGGCCGCTTTATCCAGCAGATGCAAGTAGTACGGAATAACTCCGTGGTGAAATAATTTTTCACTCAAGGCGCACAAGGTATCGACCTGATCATTCACGCCTTTCAATAATACGGATTGATTAAATAAAGTAATGCCGTGGGCTTTTAAGGTATTAAAAGCGGTAATGACTCGATTGTTGATTTCATTGGCATGATTGCAGTGAACGACCATGACGATCTGTTTTGAGCTGTTCTGTAATGTTTTAATGAATTCGTCAGTGATGCGTGCGGGTAAAACAATGGGCAAGCGGCTATGAATCCTAATGCGTTTTATATGTTCAATACCGTCTAATTGCTCCAGCAGTTTGGTCAGGCGAGCGTCGTTTAACAGCAGGGGGTCGCCGCCGCTTAATATGACTTCGGAGAGGCTACGGTCTTGTCGAATGTAATTGATAGCGGCCAGTTCACTTTGCTTGCTAAGTTGCAGTTCTGAGTAAGGGAAGTTCCGGCGAAAGCAATAGCGGCAGTTAATGGCGCAGCTACCCGTGTTAATCAATAAAACCCGGCCATGGTATTTGTGTATTACACCGGTTTGGGCGGTAGCTTGAAGATCGCCTACCGGGTCGTTATTAAAACCCGGGTAGGCGATAAGTTCTTCTTGTGTCGGAAGCACTTGTTTCAATAAGGGGTCATCGGGATTACCTTTTTCCATACAGGCGGCAAAGCTCAAAGGCACCCGAATAGGGAAGTTTGTGGCAGCAACATTTGATACGGGTAATGCATCAATGGGCAGGTGTAGGTAATGGCACAAGTCTTCAATACTATTAAAGGCTTCGCTAAGCTGTTGCTGCCAGTTTTTGTTGAAATGCTGAGCTTCGGCGTGTTGGTCTGACATGATTTAGGGTATTTATGGTTTGTATCGATTAAGGCCTCCATTATAATGGCGCGCTTTTACATTGTTTGTCACCTTGAGGATAAAATGGCTATTTATAGTACTAATGAGTTTAAGGCCGGGTTAAAGGTCATGCTGGATAACGATCCATGCGCGATTATTGAAAATGAATTTGTTAAACCGGGTAAAGGCCAGGCGTTTAATCGGGTCAAAATCAGAAATCTCAAAACAGGCCGGGTGATCGAAAGAACTTTTAAATCAGGCGAATCACTTGAAGGCGCAGACGTTGTCGATGTAGAAATGCAGTATCTTTATAATGACGGTAGCTTCAGGCACTTTATGGTGCTGGATACTTTTGAACAGTATCAGACTGATGAAAAAGTAGTTGGCGATGCAGGTCGTTGGTTGAAAGATCAGGATATGTGTACCGTTACCTTATGGAATGATGCGCCACTGGCGGTGACACCGGCTAATTTTGTCGAATTAAGCATTGTGGAAACTGATCCCGGTGTTCGAGGCGATACTTCAGGTGGCGGTGGCAAGCCTGCAAAATTGGATACCGGCGCCGTAGTTAGAGTGCCGTTATTTGTGCAGCAAGGTGAACTTATTAAAGTTGATACTCGCACCGGCGAATATGTTTCCCGCGTAAAAGAATAGTGCAGGTTGATTGGCAGCCTGATTGTTCTATTGAGCATTTGCGTCTGAGGGCGCAAACGCTCGCGAATATCCGGCAATTTTTTGCTGATCGCTCCGTTCTTGAAGTGGAAACTCCGCTGCTAGGTCAAAGTATCGGCACCGATCCGCAACTGGAGTTTTTCACCACGCAATATTTTTTGCCCCCCTCGCAACATAACTTGTTTTTGCAGACTTCCCCAGAATTCGCTATGAAGCGTCTATTAGCAGCGGGAAGTGGCTCTATTTATCAGATATGCAAATCTTTCAGAAATGGCGAAGTGGGACGATTTCATAACCCTGAGTTTACTATGTTGGAATGGTATCGGGTGGGCTTTGATTTACGACAATTAATGGATGAAATTGCTGATTTGATTGGCAAATTATTCGCTGGCAAGTTATCTGGAGACACTGAAAGTTTTAGTTATCAAGAGGTTTTTCTAAGATTTACCGGCTTGGAAGCCTTAGATTTTCATTATGAAAATTATTGCGCATACGCCATGGCGAATAATTTACCGGAAGCGGCAAGCATTTGTGGGCATGACCACGCGACATGGCTGGATTTTCTGTTCAGTCACAAAGTGCAGCCTCATCTGGGTGCTCATAATTTATCTATGGTGTATGGTTATCCGGCTTGTCATTCATCATTGGCCCGAGTCAATCAATATGATGCTCGTGTTGTCGAGCGCGTTGAGTTGTTTATCAATGGCATTGAATTGGGCAATGGTTATTATGAGCTGCTAAATGCTGATGAACAAAGCCAACGATTTGATAATGAAATCGCTATCAGGCAACAAAAAAATCTCCCTTCAGTAAACAAAGATTGGCGGCTTATTAGCGCTTTAGAGTCAGGACTGCCCGACTGTTCTGGTGTTGCTATAGGGATAGACCGTTTGCTTATGCTTTTGTCAAACAGCAGTTCAATTAAAGAAGTACTCAGCTTTGCAGTGAGTAGGGCATGACTCTTTTAACGCATTTACGTGTTACAATCGCCCGACTTTTATCACTTAATCCCTTGATGTTTTTAGACTTCGCTTAAATGAAATCAAATACTTTGTCTCGCTTATTATTGCTTTGTCTGCTTGTTTCCTCAGCAGCTAAAGGCGATGAAGAATTTGTTGTAGAAGACATAAAGGTGAAGGGCCTGCAACGTATATCAGCCGGTACGGTTTATAACTACCTGCCTATTAATGTTGGCGAACGTTTTTCTTTGGATAATGTCGGGCCAGCCATTAAAGCGTTGTTCAAAACCGGATTTTTTAAAGACATATCGCTGGAAAAAGATGGCTCAACCTTGGTCGTTAATGTCGTGGAACGACCATTTATCGCAAAAATCGTTTTTGAAGGTAATAAAGACTTAAGTAAGGATGATTTAACGAAGGCGTTAAAGAAAATCGGCCTGTCTGAAGGTAACGTATTCGATCGCCAAGTATTGGATAAAGTTGAACAAGAACTTAGTCGACAATACCTCAGTCATGGTAAATACGGTCTAAAAATCAAGACCGAAGTATCTGATCTTACCCGCAACCGCGTGGGGATTCATATCAAGATTTCTGAGGGCAGGGTGACTAAAATCAAGGAGATCAATATCGTTGGTAACAACGCCTTTGATGACAAGACCTTGCTGAAAACGTTCGAATTAAGCACCTCCAATCTTCTATCGTTCTATAGCAAGGATGATCAGTATTCCAAGCAAAAGCTATCTGCCGATTTGGAAACTCTTCGATCTTATTATCTTGATCGAGGCTATATAAACTTCAACATCGAATCCACGCAAGTAGCGATTACGCCGGATAAAAAAGATATTTACGTAACTGTAAATGTCAAAGAAGGTGATGTTTACAAGTTAGATAAAGTAAAACTTGCCGGTAATTTAGTCGTTAAGCCTGAAGAATTAATCAAGTTATTCAAAGTCGGTCCGGGTGAGATTTTTTCCCGAAAAAGTGCTACTGAAACATCTAAAGCCATATCCGATCGCTTAGGTGATGATGGTTATGCTTTTGCCAACGTCAACATGGTTCCTGAAATTAATGAGGCTAACAAAACTGTCGCCATGACTTTTTTTGTTGATCCTGCCAAACGGGTTTATGTCAGGCGTATCAACATGAAGGGCAACAGCAAAACGCGTGATGAAGTGTTGCGTCGTGAAATGCGCCAAATGGAAGGCAGCTGGGCTTCAAGTTCAAAGATTGAAAGATCAAAAACTCGGCTGGAGCGCTTGGGTTATTTTGAATCGGTAAATGTTGAAACGCCACCGGTTGTAGGAACTGCTGATCAGATTGATGTTGATTATTCTGTCGTAGAAAAACCATCTGGAAATTTAATGGCTGGCGTGGGTTTTTCCCAGGTTCAGGGTATCGTTTTAAATGCCAATATTTCTCAAGACAACGTGTTTGGTTCCGGTAAACGCATTAATTTAGCGTTTAATAACAGTAGTTATTCAACCAATTACCAGTTGGGATTTTATAACCCCTATTTTACAGTTGATGGAGTTAGTCAAGGTTACAACCTGGGTTATACCAAGCGAAATGCAGGGCAAATCAATATTGCCAACTATTCAACAAATGTAATGAATGCCGGGATAAATTTTGGTATTCCTCTTAATGAATTTGATCAATTACGGTTTGATCTTGATGCCAAAAATACAGAGTTAAAAACCAATTCGTATTCGTCTACGCAAATTAGTGATTTTATAAAGAAAGAAGGCAATACCTTTTTAACCTTCGCACCCGCTGTAAGCTGGACGCACGATACGCTCAATCGAGCGATTTTTCCCAGCAAAGGCGGACAGCAACGTTTATCCGCGTTAGCTACTGTGCCGGGTAGCGATTTGGAATATTACAAAGTCAGTTATAAACATCAGATTTATTTACCCATCGCTAAGGATCTTACCTTTAGATTGCATGGGGAAGCTGCCTATGGCGATGGCTATGACAAAACGAGTACATTGCCTTTCTTCGAAAATTATTTTGGTGGCGGTACAGGCTCTGTTCGTGGTTATAAAAATAATACCTTAGGCCCAAGGGACTCTAATGGTTATCCGTTTGGTGGTTCCAGTAAAATTATCGGTAATGCTGAATTATTTTTTCCTGTACCGTTCCTATCAGAAACTAAATCTGTACGATTAGGCACCTTTTTCGATGCTGGAAATATTAGCGACGGCTTGAATGTAGATAATATGAAATATTCTGCAGGCTTGTCTGGTGAATGGCTCTCTCCATTCGGAGCTTTGTCGGTGAGTGCAGCATTACCGTTGAATGATGGAACATACACATATAAACAGGGCAACGACACTGTTACTGGAAAAGACCAAAAACAAATGTTCCAATTCAACTTCGGTCAGAATTTTTGATAACTTGTTTTTGTTTGCTGCCTTATCCCCTATAATTTCGCGCTGCGTCGCATTTAACCCCTATCTTATTTCACTTAACCGGAGTTTTTTAAACAATGAAAACAAAAATTGCCTTATTTTTAGGATTATTGCTTGCAGCGAATGTAAGTTCTGCAGATTTGAAAGTTGGTTTTGTTAATATTCCTGCTGTCCTTGAAAAGGCACCGCAAGCAGAAAAAGCTAAAAAACGTTTGGAACAAGCGTTTTCTCCTCGCGATAAACAACTGGTAGCTCAGCAAAAAGAAATTCAGACTTTACAAGAAAAACTAACTAAAGATGCCTCAGTAATGAGCGAATCTGAGCGTGCTAATCTTGAAAGAGATATTTCCAATAAAGCACGTGATGCGAAGAGAGCCCAACAAGAATTTAGCGAAGATTTTAATGTTCGTCGTAATGAAGAGTTAGGCAAATTACAACGTCGTATCGTCGAAGCAATTAGAGGAATAGCAAAAGAACAAGGCTATGATTTATTGCTGACTGATGGCGTTATTTACTCTAATGAAGAAATCGATATAACCGAACAAGTTCAAAAGAAACTGGCTACTCTGCCTGAGTAAATCCTTACCCTTATTGCCTTAAAATTTTTTTAACTCCACAACACAACACGCCAAACCATGTCTATTAAGCTGGATATTTTGCAGATTCAAGATTTTTTGCCTCATCGGTACCCTTTTTTATTGGTTGACAAGGTTATAGAGTGTGAGCCCGGCGTCAGATTGTTGGGAGTTAAAAATGTTACGTATAACGAGCCTTTTTTTCAGGGTCATTTTCCACAGAAACCAATTATGCCAGGCGTGTTAATTCTTGAGGCATTAGCCCAGTCTACGGGCCTACTAGCTTCTGAAACAGCTAGGGATGAATTGGCAGGAATGATTTATTACCTGGTCGGCATTGATAAAGCAAAATTTAAAAGACCTGTTGTGCCTGGTGATCAACTTATGCTGGAAGCGCGATTTGTGAAAAGCAAACGTAATATTTGGGCATTTGAATGCCGTGCTGAGGTTGATGGTGAGTTTGTTGCCAGCGCCGAAATTCGCTGTGCTGCGGTGGTGGAATAATCTTGATTGATCCTTCTGCAAGAATCGATGATAAGGCCGAGTTAGCGGCCGATGTAACAATAGGGCCTTTTTCTGTTATCGGTCCCGATGTAAAGATTGGTGCGGGTACTGTCATCGGCTCTCACGTTGTTATCAATGGTCCCACTTCAATTGGTAAAGATAATCGTATTTATCAGTTTTCATCAATCGGTGAAGATCCGCAAGATAAGAAATATGCCTCAGAAATTACCCGGCTTGAAATTGGCGATAGAAATACTATCCGCGAATTTACCTCTATGCATCGAGGGACTAAGCAGGATAATAGCGTTACTAAAATAGGCAGTGATAATTTATTTATGGCCTACACGCATGTTGCGCATGATTGTGTCATTGGTGACCATGTAATCATGGCTAATGGCGCTTCCTTGGCGGGACATGTACATCTTAGCAGCCATGCTATTTTGGGTGGGTTTACCTTAGTGCATCAATTTACCCAAATTGGCCAATACAGTTTTGCAGCCATGGGTAGTGCTATTACTCAGGATATTCCTCCATTTGTAATGGTTGGCGGTAAACCTACCAAACCACATGGTATTAACTCTGTGGGGATGGAGCGCAACAACATTTCTCCCGAAGACATTCGGCTTATCAGAAAAGCTTATAAAATCATTTATAAAATGAATTTCCGGCTTGAAGATGCCATCGAACAAATTGAACTACTCGCCGGTGATAGTAAAGAGTTATCCGATATGGTTAGCTTTTTACGTAACGTGCGCAGAGGCATTCTTCGCTAAAACTGTATATTCTGCTCGCCTTGAGTAGAAGACCATCTATTCCAAATACATCCTATGAATACTCACCATACAGTCATTCGGATTGCAGGTGTTGATGAAGCCGGGCGCGGTCCGCTGGCAGGTCCGGTATTTGCTGCTGCCGTTATCCTTGATCCGGATCGACCAATATCTGGGTTGGCAGATTCTAAAATCCTAAGTGAAAGTAAGCGCAATAGTCTTTACCTTATTATTAAGGAAGCGGCATTAAGCTGGGGTATTGCACAAGCCAGTGTCGAAGAAATTGATCGGCTCAATATCCTGCAAGCGACCTTGCTGGCAATGCGAAGGGCAGTCGAAAATTTACACATAACACCTGATGAGGTTCTCGTTGATGGCAATCGACTGCCGAACCTATCCATGCCGGCACAAGCAATCGTCAAAGGCGATAGTAAAATTCAAGCAATTAGCGCGGCTTCAATTTTGGCAAAGGTTGAGCGAGATAAGCTGATGGTTGAATATCAAGAGCAATATCCTGATTTTAGTTTTGGGGGGCATAAAGGCTATGGTACTAAACAGCACATTGCTGAAATTGAGCGGTTCGGTATTTTGGATATACACAGAAAAACCTTTAATCCAGTGAGAAGCCTATTGGCGGAGCATTCCGATGGTCGCTAGTTTTCAAAGAGTTAGGGATTTTATAGCCAGTCCTTCTTTTTGAAAAACCGCAGTAAAAATGCCGAAATAGCGATAAATACTACCCACAACGTGGGATACCCCCATTTCCATTGCAGCTCTGGCATATGCTCGAAATTCATCCCGTAAACGCCAGCAATAAAGGTTAACGGTATGAAAATGGATGAAAATATCGTCAGCACCTTCATCGTTTCGTTCATTTTGTTACTCACGCTGGATAAATAAATATCCAACATACCTGCGATTAAATCCCGATAAGATTCCATAGCTTCGATGATGCGAATGGAATGGTCGTAAATATCACCAAAATACCGTTTGGTATGCGTTTTAAGCAAGGTTGATTCGCTGCGTTGAATTGCTGCGAGTAATTCTCTCAATGGTGAGACAGTGCGTCTTAAAAAAATTAATTCACGTTTGATTTTTTGGATGGTGCTAAGCGTCTGATAAGAGGGGTTAGCAAGTAACTGGTCTTCAACGTCTTCAATGAGTTCATCAAACGCATCTTGTAACGCAAAATACTTATCGACGATGGTATCCATAATCACGTAGGTAAGGTAGTCGGTGCCGAGATTTCTGACCTGACTCTTATCATTGTTAAGCCTGGTGATTATCGGGGCAAAGACTTGGTCTGGTTTTTCTTTAAATGTGAAGACGAATTTATCTAACAGCAATAAGCTGATTTGTTCGTACTCTATATTAAATTCAACTTCTTCAAGTGCTAATGCCTTGATAACGATATATAAATAATCGTCAAATTCTTCAAATTTTGGCCGCTGGTGCGTGTTAAGAATGTCTTCCAGGACAAGAGCGTGAATATCAAAATATCGGCCAATAGCATCAATGATAGAGACATCCTGTAAGCCATCGATAATGACCCAGGTTACTGTGTCAGTATTTTTAAAAGGTAGTAGCTCTTCAATGGTTTTTATTGTTTGTTTGGTTAAAACTGATTTGTTGTAGTCAATGACGGTGATGATATTTTCATTTGAATGCACTTCACCGACATGCACTAATGAGCCGGGCGGCAAACCCGATTTCTCGGAGGCAAGGCTCAGGGATTCAGACATGAATAATGGTTAAATTAAATGACTTCATGGTGATGGCCTTCAGCGTTCCAGCATAATATTTCAGCCTTATCTTTTTGCCAGTCGGCAAGTACAAAACGCTGTGCAGATTCGCCATCTAAGGTAAAAGTATGAATTGCTGGACGATGGGTATGTCCATGAATAAGACGTAAACAACGATGTTCGCGCATAACGGATGCTACGGTGCCTTGGTTGACATCCATAATGTCCGAAGTTTTTTTGCGTTTATGCAGATAACTACGAAATCGATACCAACGTGCAGCCAGTAAGCGCAGTAATAACGGCTTAGAGAGTACGTTGTTTTGCCATTCTGCCGAATGTGATTTAACTCGAAACGCTTGATAAGGCAAATCGTCTGTACAGAGTAAATCGCCATGTGTCAGCAAAGTCGGCGTGCCATGTAGATCGATCACCGCATAATCAGCCAGCAATGTGACGCCGGTATCGCGGCAAAATTTCTCACCCAACAGAAAGTCACGATTGCCCTGCTGCAAATAGACTTTTGTACCTAGGCTTGTCAGATGTTTGAGTTGCTTACGGATTTTATTATTGGGTGGGCTTGGGTCGTCATCGCCTACCCAAGCGTCAAAAAGATCACCCAAAATATAAACAGCAGTAGCTTGAGGAGCTCTCTCGCTGAGAAACCTTAGAAATCGACGAGTGATTTCCGGCTTTTCCAGCGAGATATGTAAGTCAGAGATAAACAGCACATCGCTTTTCAACGACTTATTGGGTACTAAATTGGAAGACAATGTCGATTTATTCCACGACTTCCGCTTTTTGAATGACGATGTCCGTTTTTGGAACATCTTGATGAGGACCACGATTGCCGGTAGCTTCTTTAGCCATGGCATCTACTACATCCATACCTTCAATAACTTCAGCAAACACAGCATAGCCCCAGCCGCTGGTGGTTGGGCTGGTGTGGTTTAAGAAAGCATTGTCTTTATAGTTAATAAAAAATTGAGCCGTTGCAGAATCAGGATCTGAAGTGCGTGCCATCGCCAGCGTACCGCGAGTATTGGTTAAGCCATTGTCGGCTTCATTTTTAATCGGGGCGTGAGTTGTTTTTTGGCTGAATGAACTATCAAAACCACCACCTTGTGCCATAAAGCCAGGAATAACGCGATGAAAGATAGTGTCGGTATAAAACCCTTCTTTAACATAACTAAGGAAATTAGCCGAAGAAATCGGTGCTTTTTCAGTGTTTAGTTGAATTACAATGTTGCCGAGCGAGGTAGTTAATTTAACTTTTGAAGCTTTATCAGGCATTTTCTTTTCCGTTGCAAATGAGGGTGCCGCTGTTATTAGAAGCATTAAAAAAACAATAAATAAGCGCATATTGATTTACTAAGAAGTGAATCCGAGCCCGAATTCTATGTGTTTTTATCTTGAAAGAGAAGCAGTAATCTTGCTAAATTGGCTCTCTTTTCATGAGGGCTTCTAGCCTTTACTAATCATCGTTCATCGAATGAACCCTATGCGCAAACCGCGCTTAACTGCTAAATCCCATAATAATGTTGAAAATCTATAACACCCTGACCCGGGAAAAAGAACTGTTTAAACCAAGGGTGCCGGGTAAAGTCGGTATGTATGTGTGTGGCATGACTGTTTACGATTACTGCCATGTGGGTCATGCTCGAGTCATGGTGGTGTTTGATACGGTCGCACGTTATTTAAGGTATACAGGTTATGACCTGACTTACGTGCGTAACATTACCGATATTGACGACAAAATTATTCAACGTGCTAATCAAAATGGTGAAGAATTCACTGCGTTAACACAACGATTTATCGATGCAATGCACGAAGATGAGCGCGCACTGGCCGTGCTGCCGCCTGATAGAGAGCCTAAAGCGTCTGAAGCTATCGGCGATATAGTTGCCATGATCGAAGCATTGATCAGCAAAGGGTTAGCTTATGTGGGTACTAATGGCGATGTTTTTTACGCGGTGACTAAGTTTCCTGGCTATGGCCAACTATCAGGAAAAAATTTAGACGACCTGCAAGCGGGTGAACGCGTCGATGTCGACCATGCCAAACACAACCCATTGGATTTTGTGTTATGGAAAATGGCTAAGCCCGATGAACCTGCCTGGAATTCACCTTGGGGATTGGGACGGCCCGGCTGGCATATCGAATGCTCGGCGATGTCAACCTGCTGCTTAGGCAATCACTTTGATATTCACGGCGGCGGCATGGATTTACAGTTTCCGCATCATGAAAATGAAATTGCCCAGTCTGAAGGTGCTACCGGTGAGCATTATGTTAATTACTGGATGCACAACGGCTTTGTGCGGATCAATGAAGAAAAAATGTCCAAATCATTGGGCAATTTCTTTACCGTGCGCGAGGTATTACAGCGTTATCGGCCCGAAGTCATACGCTTTTTTATCTTAAGCAGCCATTATCGCAGCCCGCTTAACTACTCCGATGAACATCTTAATGAAGCAGGCGTAGCGCTAACGCGGCTTTATACTTCGTTGCGCGGTTTAGTGGTCAGCGATGCGCCTCTGGATGCAAGCTATCAAGCTCGATTCGAACAAGCGATGGATGATGATTTTAATACCCCGGTGGCCATAGCTGTGCTGTTCGATCTGGCGAGAGAGCTCAATAAAACCAAAGACATTGACCAAAATAAGGCCGAACAGTTGGCGGCAACTTTAAAAAAATTAGCAGCATTGTTGGGTCTATTACAAGATGATTCTGAAACCTTTTTGAAGGGCGGTATTGTTCATGAAGCGTTTAGCGATGGGATTGTTGCCGGTGACACTTTAACGGAAGAAAAAATTGAGCAATTAATCCAGGATCGTCTGGATGCCAAAAAAGCCAAACAATGGAGCCAAGCCGATAGCATTCGTGATGAACTTAAAGCACAAGGCGTTATTCTTGAAGATGCCCCCAGTGGCTTGACTACCTGGCGACGTGAATGATGTTCTTGCTAACTCTTAGAATCCAAAATTAACCCAGAAAAACCATGAGCGAAATTAAAGATAAATCAGTTGCAACATTTCTTGATGAACTGGCCAGTAAAGCAGCGACACCCGGCGGCGGTAGTGCTGCCGCAGTGATGGGGGCCCAATCTGCGGCGTTGACCAGCATGGTCTGTAACCTAACCATCGGTAAGCCTGCTTACGCCGAAGTGGATGCCGAAATGCGAGCATTGTTGGCAAAATCAGAGGTATTACGAGAGCAACTTACCGGCATGATCAAAGCTGATATTGATGTTTTTGATCGTCTGATGGCCGCTTATGGTTTGCCCAAAGAAACAGACGAACAAAAAACCTCACGTAGTGCTGCCATTCAAGCCATTTTGAAAGATGCGACCGATGTGCCGCTGGTTTGCGCCCAAGCCTGTGCCGAAGCCATTGCCTTGAGTCGGATAGCGGCAGAAAAAGGTAATAAAGGTGTGATTAGTGATGCCGGTGTTGCTGTGATGGCGGGCTATGCGGCCTTAAAAAGCGCGGCGTTAAATGTTTACGTTAATGCAGGTAGCATTAAAGACAGAAGTTTTGCAGACGCACGGCTAGCAGAACTTGAAGTAATTTTGAACGGGGCAGATATTGCTGTAGAAGAGATTTATCAACTTGTTAAGGGGAGGTTGTAATGATTCTTCAAAGATGTAATTCAACAGTAATCTGTCAATCTTCGGCACAATGATGTAAAACAGGAAAAAAAACTGCAGAAACCGAGGTGATTCATGCGGCATCATTCTAATAAAGACATCGATGTTCAGCAGGAGTTAGCGCTGCAGTTTGATCAATTTGAATCTCCATCCAACCACACAGTTGCCACTGATACGGATATTTCTCAATTATCCGCTCAACACATTCATGAATTACTGCGTGAATGCCAGTTAAATCATACTGAGCTAGAACGCCAATATCGGGAGCTTGAACAAGCCAAGCAAGAATTAAGCGTTTCTCATGATGATTTTGCCGGGCTGTTTAATTTATCTCCGGTTAGTTACCTGTCATTAAATTTGCACGGTGTTATTCAAAAAGCCAATTTATCGGCGGCAACGCTGATGGGCTGTGCGGTGGATGATTTAGTAGGTGCGCAATTTGAGCAATTTGTGCATCCTGATGACCGCGAAAATAGCCGTTTTTTTATCGATCAATTAGCCGCCAATTATTCCCCTCCTACACAAGTTATTAAGCTTCACCAGCCAGGCAATGCCGCAATTTTTTCAAGTTGCCAGGGATTTTCAGTGTGTCATTGTTTATCTAAAGATTGCGCATACACCTCGCCCTGCATGTATGTTGAATGTCAGGGCGCTATCAATAAAGACCAAATATGTCTGGCGATTCATGATGTGACCGAACATAAATATGCCCAGGAAACAGCGGCATGCCTAAATCAAAAATTAGCGGAGATGCTTCGAAAGCAAACTGTTGATCTTGTTGTTACCAACCAAACACTGATTCAAAAAGTTGTTGAGCTTAATCATTCCCAGCGGCAGATATTGGAGCGAGAGGAAAAGCTTCAATGCATCTTTAATGCAGCCATGGAGGGTATTATTACCATTGATAACATCGGTAATATCGTGTCTGTAAATGCGGCGGTAAAGACGATTTTTGGTTATACGGAACAGGAGTTGATCGGCTGTCACATTACCAAGCTGTTACCTGTGTCAGGAATACAATCCCCAAAGAAAACACCCCATTACCTCCTGCAACAACAGCCCGCCAAATTTACTGCCAGCGTCCGTGAGATTGAAGGATTGCGCAAGGATGGTACGAAGCTGCCACTGGAATTATCAAGCGCCGAATTTTCCATTGATGGTGTTAGTTATATCACCGGTATTGTGCGTGATGTGAGTTTGCGTAAACTTCATGAACGCTACGATAAAGAACATCTTGAAGAACTGGCGCATGTCACCCGGCTGGGCTTAATGGGAGAAATGGCGTCTGGAATTGCCCATGAAGTTAACCAGCCATTAACAGCGGTAGCCAGTTACACACAAGCTTGTCTTAATTTTATTGATGCTGAAACGATTGATTTACAAAAGCTGTCTGATATTTTGCGCAAGGCGAACCAACAGGCCATAAAAGCCGGTCAGATTATTCATCGCATGCGAGAGTTTGTGAAAACCAGAACCATGCAGCGCGCCAATGTTGACATCAATAATTTGATAATTGATAGCATGGCGATGTGCGCGGCAGATTTAAAATACAGCAATATTATTCATCGTCTTGAACTGGCGAATAATCTACCGGTTGTTTATATCGATGATGTGCAAATAGAACAGGTACTATTAAACTTGATTAGAAACAGTATTGACGCGCTGAAAAATCTGCCGGAAAAAGCGCCAAGACAACTGTGTATCCAGACCCATGTAGACCCCGCCAAATTTGTTGAAGTTCGAGTTAAAGATAATGGCCCCGGCATCAGCCAAACCGAACGAGAAAAAATATTAACGCCATTTTACAGCACTAAATCATCAGGTATGGGTATGGGCTTGTCTATCAGTCGCTCTTTAGTTGAAGCCCATGATGGTGCTCTACGCTTTAACAGTATTCCAGGGAAAGGCGCCACTTTTTATTTTACGTTGCCAGTAATGAGGACAGCTTATGCCGACTAAGAAGCCGGGCGGTCTGGTCTACCTGGTTGATGATGACTTTGCTATACGAGATTCGCTTAGTCTATTTATTGAATCAACGGGGCAAGCGGTAAAAAGCTTTGAATCCGCGGAGCAGTTTTTACAGGCCTACGACCAGGAGCAGCCCGGTTGCTTGCTGCTGGATGTCAGAATGCCGGTAATGAGTGGGCTTGATCTGCAAGACGTCCTTTTAAAAAACAATATTGATATACCGATTATTTTTATCAGCGGTCATGCCGAAGTATCCGACTCGGCTAAAGCTTTTCGAGCCGGTGCGGTGGATTTTATTGAAAAGCCGTTTGATAACTTGGTCTTACTGGAACGTATCGAAGAAGCCCTTAATAAGGATATAGACGCACGAACAGAATATGCTGAGAAGCTGAAGTTAATACACTCCATTGATCAGTTGACTCTTCGCGAAAAGGAAATTTTGCACTTGATAGTAAACAATTGTTCAAGCAAAGAGGTTGCCAGTGTTTTGGGCATTAGCAGCAGAACAGTAGAAGTGCATAGAGCGCACATTATGGAAAAAACCCACTCTGAAAGCATCACACAACTGCTGATAATGATTGTGCGTTACGACGTTGTAACTCATTTAGCTATTAGACAACCACCAACATCTGATAATGGTCATTGATCGGTTTAGGCTTGCCTGTGTGATAGCCTTGCGCATAGTCTACTTTCATCGCCATCAGCGTTTGCAGCACTGGCTCGCATTCAACAAATTCGGCAATGGTTTTTTTGCCCATCACATGGCCGATGTCATTGATGGATTTGACCATGGCCAGGTCAACTTGATCATGTTCAATATCTTTGACAAAAAAACCGTCAATTTTAAGAAAATCTACCGGCAGGTTCTTTAAGTACGCAAACGAAGATAATCCGCTGCCAAAATCATCCAGAGAAAATTTACAGCCCAATGCTTTAAGTTGAGTAATAAATTCGGTTGCGCTGGATAAATTAGCGATAGCGGCTGTTTCGGTAATTTCAAAGCAGACTTTGTCGGCCGGCATTCCGGTAATTTCCAGTTGTTCTTCAATAAAAGCCAGCATATTAGGGCTATTTAAGCTGGGTCCGGACAGATTAATTGAGCACATTGATAATAACTCCAATCGTTCGATCTGCTCGGTAAAGCTGGCAAAGGTGTTTTGTATCACCCAGCGGTCAATTTTTGGTGATAACTGATAACGTTCAGCGGCCGGTAAAAACGCGCCAGGTGCTGTTACGGTGCCGTTATCGTTTTTCATGCGCAGCAGTATTTCACAATGTTCACCTTCGGGACTGGTCAACGGCACGATAGCTTGGGTATACAGGCAAAATTGATTGTTATCCAAGGCGTTATTGATGATAGCCAGCCAGTTCATTTCGCCTTGATGTTGGGCAATTGCCGCATCATCCTCGCGATAAATATGGGTACGGTTACGCCCTGCAACTTTCGCCATATAACAAGCCATGTCGGCATGTTTTAGATGGGTATCTGCGCCGCCTTTGTGAATATTGATAACAATCAAGCCGATACTGATGCCGATACGAAAACTTTTACCTTCCCACTGAAATTGAAATTTTTCTATTATCGAGTGGATTTTTTGGGTGGTACGTTGCGCTTGTTCCAATGAGCAATGCTCCATAAGAATCGCAAATTCGTCACCACCCAGTCGCGCCAACGTATCTCTGCGCCTGATTACCTGTGATAGCAGAGCGCTGATTTGCCGTAATAGCTCATCGCCAGCGGTGTGGCTGCAAATATCGTTGACTACTTTAAATTGATCCAGATCCATGTAGCACAGTGCATGTTCCGAATCCTGATCGCGTGCGGTCATAATGACTCGTTCCAAGCGACGATCGAATTCATTACGATTGATAAGATCGGTCAAAGGATCGTGGGTGGCTTGATAGCTTAGTTTTTCATTAAGCAACGATGCTTCGGTCACATCTTCTTGAATTGCCACATAGTGGGTTGTGACACCGGCATCGTCCACTAAAGGCGCGATAGATTGCTGTGCCAGGTAAATGTCCCCGGATTTCTTTTTGTTTTTTAATATACCGCGCCAAACCTGACCAGCAGATAGTGTTTGCCAAAGGTCTTGATACACCTCTTGCAATGTGTCGCCGGAAGAAAAAATATGGGGGGTTTGCCCCAATACTTCTTCTTGGCTATAGCCAGTGGTTGCAGTGAGTTGCTGGTTGGTATATTGGATTGTTCCGGCTGGATTGGTGATGAATATTAGATTTGGACTATGCTCCATCGCTAAATTTAATTTACGCAGATGTATTTCGGTTAATTTGTGCTCAGTAATGTCTCTGATGATGCCGAAAATTCCGAATGACTGTTCGTCGGCCTTAAATATATCCAACGCGTCAAGAGCAATGACAATGGCGCTGACTGCAACATATTTGATAACCTCGGAATCTTTGCAATAGAGGCGCAGCTCAGCATTGCGTGGCTGGATAGGTGTGGTGTCCGGTACGTTAAATATAATCTCAGCTTTAGCTAAATCATCAGCGTGAACCAGCGCAGAGTAATGTTTGCCGACCATTTCCGCAGCGGAATACCCCAATAAATCGGCAATTACATTATTTAGAAACGTAAATTGGCCTTGTTGGTTGAGCAAATAAATCATGTCTGGAGATTTTTCAACAAAAAACCGGTGCATCTGCTCAGATTGATTGAGCTGCAGCTGTATTGCTTGGCTTTGTTGTTTGATCTTGATGATTTTTTTAGTGTTACTGATTAACTGCAGCAACTCTTTAACGACATAGGGCTTCTTAATAAAGTCGTGAACAAAGTCATAGCGCAATGTCCCCGTTGCGGTAGCAAAAGTGGCTTCCCCACTAATAATGATGACTTGGGTAGTGAGGTTATGGTCGGCGACATACTCAAGCACGCTGTGCCCATTCATGTCGGGCATGTTTAGGTTCAACAACATCAAGTGTACGTTATGACTTTTTAACAGCTTGATGGCGGCGATACCGCCTTCGGCAGTGATGACTTGATGTCCAGAAAGAGCAAGGATATTAGCTAAGCTTTCCCGTAGCCTGGCTTCATCGTCGACTAAAAGTATATCTATCGACGGACCGGGTTTTGGAGTTGCTTGAGAGGAGTTAGTCGATGTCCATAACATTTGTTGGTCGATCCTTATGTTTATTTAGTTTCTACTGTTCGAGGCAGAAAAATCTTGAAACTCGTTCCTTTGTCGGGCGTAGAACTGCAACTGAGCGTGCCGCTAAGTTCTTCAATCAAGTTTTTAGAGATGGTTAAGCCTAAACCTTGATGATTTTTACCTTTGTTGCTACTAACAGGAACAAATAATTGTTTGGCGATGGCATCGGGTATACCAGGACCGCTATCTTGGACTTGAATTTCGGCATAGCAGTTTTTACCCAGATAAATCCGATCCTTGGTTGAAACGCAAATGTTGCCGCCAGAAGGCATGGCTTCTGAAGCATTTTTTAATAAGTTAATCAGGATTTGCTTGAGCTTGTTTCGGCTGCTGGAAATTTCCGGCAAGCTGTAATCAAGCGTTAGGCTGATATTAATGTTATTACTTTTGAAAAGGCCCACTTGAAACAGTTTAACTAAGTCAACGATCAGGCCATTGACATCAACCAGGCCATGATCTTCTTTATTTTCGCTATCTGGCGCATCAGTCAGTCTGATAAGGATTTCACCGACCCGGTCTATCTCCTCTTGGATAAGATTTATTTCGGTGGCGTTATCATTGCCCAGACGCTGGCCCAATAAATACAGATAGTTGCTGATAATACTGAGCGGATTGCTGATTTCGTGCGACATTTTTCTGGTGTGCAATTCATAATCAGACCGCAAATCAGCCACTGTGCCGGGTTCGGATGGCGCAACTGAGGAAAGCGCCGCTGATACCGCAACAGCGGCCTCGTGGGCAAACAAAGCGATAAAATCCGCACTGGCTTTGAGGCGCTCAAATGCATTTTGATCAAGTCCTACGACCAATACACCCACGGAGCGTTGCTCGGTAATTAAAGGAATTACCAGCAGACCTTCTGTGCCGAATAGTCGGCAAATTTGCTGATCAACCAAGGGTGTTGATGCGTCTGAACCGATAGGGAAGGTTGTTTTTTGCTGTTTTTCTAGGAACGCTTGTACCAATAAACTTTGGCCGGAGTTGATATTGATAGACAGTGTTGACCAAAGGTTAACGTGCTGCTGGTCATTAACTGAAATGCCGTCCAGGGTTTCGTTGTCAGCGTTATAACTAAATATAGCGCCCGCTGGAAATCCGAATAGCAGTTGCAGGTCGCGCTGAATAATACCGACAACGCTGCTGACTTCTGAAGTCACTTGAAGCTGTTGTTGTACGGCTGCACTGAGTGCGAAATTTTTAATATTTTCGCCTAGCAATTTGTTCACAGCTTGTCTTTGTACGGGCGTGGTCAGGTTTTTAATAGTGCCTTTTTCAGGGTCAGAAATGCTTATTCCTAAACTGCCCGCAGTCCGCTCTATAAGCGGTTTTATATCTGCCAGCATGTCTTCAAGCAGTGCTTGGTTCAGGTTAAATAACTCTCCCGCTTGGACTAATACAGTCGTTTTGTTGGAGCTATGAATTGCACTGAGTTGACTGGCTAAATGAATAATCTTGACCAGCTTGGCGCTATCGGCAACGGCTGCCTGCGAGTGATGCTGGTAAAGCACCGCATCGGCTATAAAAGATTGCAGTTTCCAGCCAGCAATTAATTGTGCCGCAATTTCATTATGAAAAACGCCGAATTGCTCTTTTTCTTGATTATGCTGACCATCAAAATGCGTTAATAAAAACTCGGGATATTCCTTGGGAAAACCGCTCAATAAAATCAGCTGTCCAAGTCGATGCAATAGTCCGGCTAGATACGCTTCATCTGGCTGATCATAAGCCGTCAACATGGCTAAGTTGCGTGCTAAGTGTGCGCAGCTGAGCGAGCGGTACCAAATAAGCTCTACCAGATTTTGCTGAGATTGCGGTAAAGAGCTGAAAAATTGCTGTACTGCTCGGGTGATGGCAATCGTCTTGACCGTAGATAAACCCAATACTAGCAATACCCGGTTTAAATCGCTTATTTGCCCAAACTGGCTGTAAAACGGAGAATTAGCTGCGGCCAGTACCTTCGAACTAAGACTGGCATCCTGACCAATAATTTTGGCTAGCTCGCTCATGCTGATGTCTGGACGTTGTACGGCATTCATTAAATCCAGTAACACCCGGGGTATGGTCGGAATGTTGGCTGGATCAATTCTCGATAACAAGACGGCAGCTGCGTTGGACATGTTGTGTTCTAAAGGTTTATTACATCGATTAGAGAGCGATAAGTGTAGTTATTAATCGTATTTGATATATTTAAAACGCGGATCATCCGGTGTGCCGGTCAAGGCACCGCCTTCTTTGCCGGGTTGCCAGCTAATAACCTCTTCAATCTTGCGAGCCAGTTCAAAATCCTTATTGGTAATGCCTTTGGCGGCATGATTAACCAGTTTGACGATGACAAACGCATAAGAAACCGTCAGGTCGGGGTGATGAAAAGCCGCTTCAGCCAAATGTCCGACGGTATTAACTACCATCAGCGTGGCTTTCCAGCCACTGGTTTTATATTTGCGGCGAATCCAGCCATTTTCCAGATACCAGTGCGGCAATTCTTCTTTGAGACGCTCTTCAACTTCAGCATCAGTATAGGTGTCTTCGTGAGTACGTTCTCTCCAGGCCATCTGAATACCTCTTGGGTAGTTAGTTAAAGGGGGGCGATCATTACTGCGGTGCTTGCGACTCATCCGGTTCCAGTTGAGTAGCTTCACAATCTTTTTGATAAAAAATCAATGAAGGGGGGAATGGGACAATATCAATTGATAAGGTAGTTTCTTGCTGAAAACGCTTGAGACCGGCAGCAATGGAGTCCTGAAAATTTGCACTCAGTTGATTGGCTAATTTTTGTTGGACTACTTGCGCACTAATAGCAAAGGGATCTTCAGCGAGATTAGTGGCGTCAGTTGCGGTTTGTAATGCCTCTGTGGCTAAGTTTTGAATTTTGATCTCAAAATCGGCAAAGATTTGCGCGCCTTTTTCGCGCTTGATTCGCTCAATATCTTCTGGATTGGCATAGACAAGAAACGTCCCTTTCACACCTTGCAAGTCATTCTTACATGCGGCGCCGTCCATAACTCTAACCATGTTTAATGTTTTGCCGTTTTTAAGCTCGCTAAGCGGTGGGGCTTGTTCGGATGTTGCTGGTGTTGCAATAGCATGAGGAGCCGGCACCGGCTGTGCATCTTTGACAGGCTGGCTGGTACATGCAGTCACGGTCAGCAGGGAGATGGCGATTAGTAAATATGTGGGTTTATGCATGGCGTGCTGTTTTAAATAATTAGAGGACGCTTAAATAGCGATTTTAAAGTTATTGTAATCCTTGGCTGATGCTCTAGGTATCCCACGGATTAGTTTTCTTGAATGGTTTGGTCATGACTGTCTACAATTACTAACTTTTTAATCTCAAGTTTTTGATGATTTCTTCCAATGGCACCAGATTCAGCTTGATTCTGAACAAAATTTCCTTGTTCGCCAATACGCCGTAACATTCGTAAGTGCGTAATAAGATGCTGGTGTGATTGAGGGTGTTTTCCGCTGATTCGGGGAGTTGCTTAACCAGAATATAAACCTTGTCATTATCTTTTAACTGGCTAATCAGTAAACGGTCGACCGAAATATCGTGCGAGGTGTAGACCATCGGGTTGGCTTTAAAGTCGTGGTTTTCCAGTTGCGCTTTTTCCAGTAAAACTCCGGATGTTAAGCTGCAAGGAAATACCTCAGGATAATTGGCGACCTGGGCCAGCTCATCAAAATATTCCGATTGCTCGGCCAGCGATCCTGACAAGAAATTTTTAACGTTACCGTTTTGCATCCATTTGCGTTTTAAAAAGAACTCGCTGCCTGGAATCAGGCTTGCGTCGGCTACTGTATCAAGATCCGGCAATCCGCTTAAGTCAGTATTGCCTAAGAACAACGGCGTTTGGGTCTCTTTTTTGTAACCCAGCAAGATGGTCTTGTCTTGTGATTTGATAATAACTCGGTTAGTTAGGGTCAAATCGGGGATGGTTTTAATCAGCGTTTTTTTAATTTCCAGCGACAGTTCTTGGCTCGGCCTTAGCGCATTGACGAAGATCATTTGGTAATTACTAAAACGCAGCTTCTTATCAGCGATGATTTGCTCTTCATGGTTTGCCTTGCGGTACAAACGCATCTGGTATTCGATCAGTGTATTTAGTTGAAATCCCAGCACAATCGGACCTTTGAACGGATTATGGGTGATTTGCAGCCATTTGTGTTTGTCGTGAAACAGGTTGAAATCGTCGGAAGCATTTCTGGCGACTTCAACGTGAATTTGTTCAAAGGTAAACAATTGCTCTTTCATTAATTTAACGGCCGTTAAAAATCTGGTGTTGGCATTTTAATCGCTGACGATAGTTATTTAAGAAATAAATCGTCGTAATTGCCTTAATTATGGGCATTGAGGTCGCGGCAGTTGGTTATTCTTGTCTGCCATTTTGAGTAGTCGAACGATACAATAAGCATAATTGATGAATTATTACGTTTTGATGAGAGGGTAAATATGGAAAAGATAAAGGTTCTTTTTGTATGTATGGGCAATATATGCCGGTCACCCACAGCGGAAGGTGTTTTTTCTAAGCTGATTAAGGAAAGATCTTTAGACGATTATTTTGTGATCGATTCAGCTGGTACGCATGCTTATCATATAGATGAAGCGCCTGATTTACGTGCTCAAAGTGCAGCAAGAGATCGTGGTGTTGAGCTGAATAATCTTCGTGCTAGGAAAGTCGTTTTTGGTGATTTTGAAGATTTCGATTTTGTCTTGGCAATGGATGATGATAATTACTCTGTATTGATGTCAGCTTGTCCAGAGCAACATCAACACAAGGTTAGATACTTTCTTGATTTCGCTCCGCAGTTGCAAGAACGTCAGGTGCCTGATCCTTATTATGGCGGCAAATATGGCTTTGAGCGGGTGCTGGATATGGCTGAAGCTGCCTCAGCCGGATTTTTGGAATCACTACAACAATCCGGCCAAGTGCCCGTATACGAATAAGGATCCGCATGGCAATTGTCAGTAACACCATTGGTTATCTTGATGGCGATGTTCTGTTAGAAGCTTATTTTGCTTTTGATGATGCCATTACCGAACGTAGACCAGCCGTTTTAATCAGTCATGCCTGGGGTGGTCGTGATGACTTCGTTGCCGAAAAAGCTAATAAGCTTGCTGAGCTTGGCTACGTCGGTTTTGCGCTTGATATGTACGGCAAGGGTGTTTTAGGCAACAGTCCTGAACAAAATTCAAAGTTGATGCAGCCGTTTATGGCCGATCGTGGCTTGTTGCAAAAACGCATCAAGGCTGCGCTGTATGCCGTCAGATTATTACCTTGGGTTGATGACAGTAAAATTGCCGCGATGGGTTTTTGTTTCGGTGGTTTGTGTGTACTTGATTTGGCCAGAGCGGGTGCTGATTTAAAAGGTGTTGTCAGTTTTCATGGTTTACTGGGCGCACCTGACAATCTAGTGACTAATTCTATTAAAGCCAAAGTGCTGGCCTTGCATGGTCATGATGATCCGATGGGCTCTGTTGAACAGGTTTTTGCTTTTGAACAAGAAATGACCAAAGCCAGTGCAGATTGGCAGTTACACACTTATGGTCATACCATGCATGCGTTTACCAATCCGAAGGCTAATGACCCAGCATTTGGTACCGTGTATCAAGCCAATGCCGATAAACGATCCTGGCTTGCCATGAAGAATTTTCTGGCTGAAGTGTTCGCTTAAAACCAATTTGTGTCATTGGCTTTTAGCAATAAGGCCCCAGAGGATGGCCGAATGCATCAGGATATTTCGTGTAAAGATTTATCAGATAATCCTCAACTGTCACACATTGGCTTTATGGCCTTCGACCTTAACAAGTCAGTTTGTTATAATCTCGCCGTTACCAAGTCACATCTGAAAATAATGGATTAACAGGCATTGCCTGCACAGATGGTCTTTTAAGTTAGTAAAAATTTGTCGGCCCGCAGCTATTGGCCGGTATTCATGTGTTTATAGGGATCAATGTCAAACTTCGCTAAAGAAATAATTCCTGTCAATCTCGAAGACGAGATGAAACAGTCCTATCTCGATTACGCTATGAGCGTTATCGTTGGTCGAGCCCTTCCAGATGTCAGAGATGGCCTTAAGCCGGTCCATCGTCGTGTTTTGTATGCGATGAGTGAGTTAGGCAACGACTGGAACAAACCGTATAAAAAATCCGCACGTGTGGTCGGTGATGTGATCGGTAAATACCATCCGCATGGCGATACTGCTGTATATGACACCATGGTTCGCATGGCACAGCCGTTTTCAATGCGCTACATGCTGATCGACGGTCAAGGCAACTTCGGTTCCGTTGATGGCGATTCACCAGCGGCGATGCGCTACACCGAAGTGCGTATGGCAAAAATTGCCCATGAGCTCTTGGCCGATTTGGACAAAGAGACCGTCGATTTCATCCCCAACTATGATGAATCCGAGTCTGAGCCGCGTGTGTTGCCAACTCGTGTGCCAACGCTGCTGATTAACGGCTCCTCCGGTATTGCCGTGGGCATGGCGACCAATATTCCGCCGCACAATCTTAACGAAGTGGTTAGCGCTTGCTTGGCGATGGTCGATAATCCTGATGTCACTCTTCAGGAGTTAATGACACATATTCCGGGGCCGGATTTTCCGACCGCCGCGTTTATCAATGGCGCATCTGGTATTTATAACGCTTACAGCACCGGCCGAGGCAAAATCTATTTGCGTGCCCGTTGTCATTTTGAAGACATTGGCGATAGCAGTCGCCAAGCGATCATCACCACTGAGCTACCTTATCAAGTTAACAAAGCCCGCTTATTGGAAAAAATTGCCGAGTTGGTTAAAGAAGGCAAGCTGGAAGGCATTTCCGGTTTACGCGATGAATCCGACAAAGACGGCATGCGTATGGTGATTGAGTTACGCCGTGGCGAAGTGCCTGAGGTAGTGTTAAATAACCTCTACAAACAAACGCAATTCCAAACCGTATTTGGTATCAATATGGTGGCATTGCTGGATGGTCGTCCGCATTGCATGAGTCTCATCGAGATTTTGGCCGCGTTTATTGATCACAGAAGAGAAATCGTTACCCGCAGAACTATTTTTAATCTGCGTAAAGCCAGAGAACGCGCGCATATTTTGGAAGGGCTAGCGGTTGCCCTGGCCAATATCGATGAAATGATCGAGCTGATCAAAACCTCCAATAATCCGGCCGAAGCCAAGGAAGGCTTGTTGGCGAAGACTTGGGATGCAGGTTTAGTCTCAAGTTTGTTGGAACGTGCTGATGCCGCTCGCTCTAGGCCTGAAGATTTACCCGCAGAGTTTGGGATCTTTGAAGGTATTTATCGGCTTTCAGATACCCAAGCTCAAGCTATTTTAGATTTGCGTCTGCATCGTTTGACTGGTCTGGAACAAGAGAAAATAGTCAATGAATATAGACAATTGCTTGAGCAGATTGATGAGCATTTGGCCATCCTGAACAGCGATATTCGCTTGATGGAAGTTATCAGAGAAGAAATGGTCGCGATTAAGGAACAGTATTCTGATCCGCGTCGCACGGAAATCATGCAAAACCATTCGGATCTGTCCGATGAAGATTTGATAACCGAAGAAGATATGGTGGTGACCATGTCGCATGAAGGTTATGTTAAAGCCCAGCCATTGAGCGATTATCGGGCACAGCGCCGCGGCGGTCGCGGCAAATCGGCGACAGCGACTAAAGAGCTGGATTTTGTCGATAAATTAATTGTCACCAACACGCATGACACCATTCTGTGTTTCTCTTCTGCAGGCAAGGTTTACTGGCTAAAGGTATATCAATTGCCTATCGCCAGTCGCGCGTCCAGAGGCAAGCCTTTTGTGAATTTATTGCCGCTGGAGCAGGGCGAAAAAATCAATGCCATGTTGCCGATTCGCGAATTTAGTGACAATAAATTCATATTTATGGCGACTTCTGCCGGTACCGTTAAAAAGACACCGGTCAGCGAGTTCGAAAGGCAACGTGCCAGCGGCAAAATTGCCATTGATTTGCACGAAGGAGACACCTTAGTTGGCGTGGCAGTTACCGATGGTCAGCAAAATGTATTGCTATTCAGCAGCACCGGTAAGGCGGTTTGCTTTAATGAAACCGATGTGCGCTCCATGGGTAGAACGGCTTCCGGTGTGCGCGGCATTCGCCTAAAAGAAGGGGAAAGAGTCATTTCCTTGATCGTTTCCACTGAAGGTACGGTACTCAATATCACTGAAAACGGTTATGGAAAACGTACCAAGTTAGAAGAATTTACCTGCCATAAGCGCGGCGGTCAGGGCTTGATTGCGATTCAGACTTCTGAGCGTAACGGTAACGTGGTCGGTGCAGTGCTGGTTAATGATAATGATGAAATCATGCTTATTACCGATGGCGGCACCTTAGTGCGCACTCGTGTTGACGGCATTTCAGTGGTAGGTAGAAATACTCAAGGCGTCACTATTATTCGCTTGGACAAACAAGAAAAAGTGATTGGTGTCGACAGTATTGCAGGATTGGCTGGCGTTGATGATGAAGAGGGTGATGATCTTGAAGATCTGGAATCCGATGAAAATGAAACCACTGACTTGGCTGACGACAGCGACGAGCCAGAGTCAGAGTCAGGTTCGGAATCAGAAGAGGAAATCTAATGTCCAGAATTTTCAATTTTAGCGCCGGCCCTTCTATTTTTCCTGAATCAGTATTGCAGCAAGCACAGCAAGAATTGCTGGAATGGCGTGATAGCGGTATGTCGGTGATGGAAATGAGCCATCGCGGCAAACATTTTTCGATCATTGCCGACGCATTAGAAAGCGATTTGCGCGAATTATTGGCAATTCCTGCTAATTACAAAGTGCTGTTCCTGCAAGGTGGTGCGTCGGCGCAATTTTCCTTGATTCCGCAAAATCTGCTTAATGGCAAAAGCAAAGCGTCTTATATCAAGACCGGCGCCTGGTCAGAGAAGGCTATTAGTGATGCTCAGGTTTATTGTGAAGTACAGGTCAGTGCCAGCTCTGAAAATTCCAAATTCACCACTATTCCGGACAGCGCCAGCTGGCAGATTGACGAACAAGCCGCCTACTTGCACTACACCTCGAATGAAACCATTCACGGCGTTGAGTTTTCAGATGTGCCGGACAGCAAAGGCTTGCCGCTGGTGTGCGATATGTCTTCAAATATTTTATCGCGCAGCATTGATGTCAGCCGTTACGGGCTGATTTATGCAGGCGCGCAAAAGAATATGGGGCCGGCGGGTGTGACGATTGTTATCGTCAGAGAAGACTTGCTTGGCAATGCACCAAACACAGTGCCGCCAGTATTTAATTATGCCGAACAGGCAAAAAATGGCTCAATGTTGAATACACCGGCAACATATAACTGGTATTTGACCGGCTTGGTGCTGCAATGGTTAAAAGCACAGGGTGGTGTGGCAGCCATTGAACAACGCAATATCGCTAAGTCTGCAATGTTGTATCAGGCCATTGATAATTCGTCTCTATATCAAAACCCAGTAGACCTGCCATTTCGCTCACGCATGAATGTACCGTTTATTCTGGTCAATGCAGAGCTTGATAAAGCCTTTATTGCTGCCTCAGAAGCCAATGGATTGTTTGAATTAAAAGGCCATCGCTCGGTAGGCGGCATGCGCGCAAGTATTTATAACGCAATGCCGGAAGCCGGCGTGCAAGCGTTGATCGATTTTATGGCTGAGTTTGAAAGAACTCATTAGTCATTCAATATTTACAACCCGTAACTAAAAGAGCTGTTGCCATGACTTCTGTCACGCCGCTGTCCGAGCTGAGAAAAACTATTGATGCGATTGATGAGCAAATTCTTAAACTCATCAATCAACGCGCTTCATGTGCAATCGAAGTTGCTAAAACCAAAATCGCTGCAGGCGAGCAAGGCACTTTTTATCGTCCGGATCGTGAGTCTTTAGTATTAAGGCGCATCAAAGAATTAAACCAGGGGCCGTTGTCTGACGATACTGCCATGCGTTTTTTTCGGGAGCTGATGTCTTCCTGTTTGGCACTGGAGCAACCGTTGACAGTAGCTTTTTTGGGGCCGGAAGGTACCTTTACCCAGCAAGCCGCATTTAAGCATTTTGGTCATGCCGTTAAGACCTTACCTGCCGCTACCATTAATGAGATTTTTGCGTCTGTTGAAGGCGGTCAATCTCAGTTTGGCGTAGTGCCGGTTGAAAACTCGACCGAAGGCGTGATCAGTCATACTTTAGATAGATTTTTGAGTTCGCCGTTGCAAATTTGCGGCGAAGTGGAAATCAGGGTGCATCAAAACTTGATGGGAAAGACTGATAACCTTGAGGAAATCACGGAAGTTTTTTCTCATCAACAATCGTTGGCACAATGCCGAGAATGGCTGGATAAACATTTGCCAAAAGCCAAACGAACTGCAGTGAGCAGTAATGCCGAAGCGGCAAAGTTGGCGGCAGACAATCCACAAGCGATTGCTATTGCCGGTGTTGCTGCAGCTGAGTTGTACGGACTGAGCTTATTGGCAAAAAATATTGAAGATGAGCCAAACAACACCACGCGCTTCCTCATTATTGGTCAACAAACATCCTCTTCTACAGGCCATGACAAAACCTCTTTAGTGGTATCAACCGACAACAAGCCGGGCACATTACATCGAATTCTTGAGCCTTTTGCTCAGTTGGGTGTAGATATGTTGAATATCGAGTCCAGGCCTTCCCGCCAGGGTTTATGGGATTATGTTTTTTTTATCGATCTTGAAGGACATTGCGAGGACGCTATAGTCTCTCAAGCATTGGACAGACTTAAAGAAAATGTAAATATGCTCAAGATCCTTGGGTCTTATCCTAAAGCGGTTTTATAAAACACATTATTTTGTTGCATCAGTATTGATGCTTGCCAAACCATTTCTTACTCAATCAATTTATGACTAGCGCAAACAAAATTTATAGCCTGGCTCTGACAGGTGTTCAGCAACTTGTACCTTACAAACCCGGCAAACCCATTGAAGAGCTGGAACGTGAATTAGGGTTAACTAACATTGTTAAGCTTGCCTCCAATGAAAATCCATTAGGGCCGGGAAAAAAAGCGCTGGCGGCAATTCAAGCGGCTTTACCAAGCTTAGCATTGTATCCAGACGGCAGCGGCTTTGCTTTAAAGCAGGCGTTGGCTAAAAAATATGGGGTAGATGATAGCCAGATTACCTTGGGTAATGGTTCTAATGAAATCCTGGAGTTGGTGGCAAGGGCGTTTTTAAGACCTGGGCTGGAAGTGATTTTTTCTCAACATGCGTTTGCGGTGTATCCGCTTGTTACCCAAGCTGTTGGTGCAACTGCAGTCGTCGTTCCGGCGGTTGATTATGGTCATGATTTGGCTGGTATGCTTGAACGTGTTACTGAAAATACCCGCGTCGTGTTTATCGCTAATCCCAATAATCCCACCGGCACACTGCTAAGCCAGGCTAGTGTTGAAGCATTTATTGCCGCGTTGCCTGATACGGTTGTTTGCGTATTGGACGAGGCTTATTTTGAATTTGTCAGTCGTGTAGAAACGGTTAATTCAATTGAATGGTTAAAGAAATATCCCAATTTAATCATTACCCGTACTTTCTCTAAGGCCTACGGTTTGGCTGGATTACGCGTGGGTTATAGTCTGTCTAGCCCGGAAATTGCTGATATTCTTAATCGTGTTAGGCAGCCGTTTAATAACAATACGTTGGCCTTGGTTGCTGCCGAAGCTGCGTTGAGTGATGACGAGCATTTACAACAAACTATCAGCGTCAACGCTCAAGGCATGCAGCAACTGACTGATGGATTTAAGCAGCTCGGTTTGGAGTGGATACCGTCCGCCGGCAATTTTGTGTCAGTAGATTTACGGCAACCCGGTCAACCTATTTACGAAGCCTTGTTACGTAAAGGCGTGATTGTCAGGCCAGTGGGTAATTATGAATTGCCTAACCATTTACGTATCAGTATCGGTACACAAGCAGAAAACCAACTGTTCCTTCAGGCGCTCGCTGACACGATTAATAATGTTTGATCGGCTTTGCATTATTGGCGTGGGCTTAATTGGCGGTTCTATTGCCAGAGCCGCTAGATTAAATGGCTTAAGCCAAACGATTGTGGGGTTTGGTCGACCGGAAGATTTAGCTAATCTACAAACTGCCAAACAGCTGGGTGTGATTGATGAGTATTATCTGGACTTGGCCGAAGCTGTTAAAAACGTAGATTGCGTGGTGATAGCCACGCCCGTCGCCAGTATTAAAGCGATTTTTACCCTTTTGCAGCCACTTTGGTCAGCACAGACAATTTATACCGATGTCGGCAGCACTAAAGGCAGTGTGTTGGTGGCTGCAGAACAGGTATTTGGTGAAATTCCGCCGAACTTGGTCCCTGCTCATCCCATTGCAGGCGCGGAACAAAGCGGGGTTGAAGCTTCCTTAGATGATTTGTTTGTTGGTAAGCGCTTGATTATTACGCCTACCGACAACACCAGTCCGCAAGCGTTACAGGCCATCAAAACCTTATGGGAAAAGCTAGGTAGCTTGGTTTCAGTAATGGATGCCAAACATCATGATGGCGTGTTGGCGGCGACCAGTCATCTTCCTCATCTTCTGGCCTTTGCGTTGGTTGATATGCTGGGCCGTAAAGATGAACAAAATGAAATTTTTAAGTATGCCGCTGGTGGATTTAGAGACTTTACCCGTATTGCCTCCAGTGATCCGACCATGTGGCTGGATATTTGCCTAGCCAATAGGGATGAGTTGATCCCTTTAATTGAAGAGTTAAAAACGGAACTGGGTGTTATTCAGAACACACTGCAAAATCAAAACGGGCAGCAGCTTTTCCAAACCTTTACTTATGCCAAAAACGCACGGCAGCGCTTTCTTGATCAATTCGAAAACTAATATGTCTAAATCAATAACATTTAAAGTTCAACCGGGCGGTACCTTGCATGGTGAAGTGCGCGTACCTGGCGATAAATCCATATCTCATCGATCTATTATGCTGGGCTCGTTGGCTGATGGGACTACCCATGTCACCGGGTTTCTTGAAGCCGAAGATGCTTTGGCCACTTTGCAGGCATTTAGGGATATGGGCGTGGCTATTGAAGGACCGGAAAATGGCCAAGTAACTATCCATGGTGTCGGCAAGCATGGTTTGAAAGCCCCCGCTAGAGACCTATATTTAGGTAATTCAGGCACCTCCATGCGCCTGTTGAGTGGCTTATTGGCTGGGCAGGCATTTGATTCGGTACTGACGGGCGATAAATCGTTATCCGGTCGACCAATGAAGAGAGTCACCGCGCCTTTGGCAGCAATGGGTGCCGATATTAAAACCACTGAGCAAGGAACCGCTCCGTTGCGTATTTTTGGTCGGGCAGGGCAGTTAAAAGGCATTGATTACACGATGCCGATGGCAAGTGCCCAGGTTAAATCTTGTTTGTTGTTGGCGGGTATGTATGCGCAAGGAGAAACCAGTGTGACCGAACCGGCACCGACGCGAGATCATACCGAACGCATGCTGGCTGGCTTTGCCTATCCAGTAAGACGACAAGATAATATCGCCAAGGATGGTGTGTATGCCGCAGATCTGCTTGGAGCAGGCGCGGCAAAAGTGACCATTACTGCTGAAGGGCAGTTAAAAGCGACGGATATTGACGTACCCAGTGATATTTCCTCGGCAGCATTTTTTCTGGTAGGGGCTTCAATTGCCCCAGGCTCTGATGTGCTGCTTAAGCATGTCGGTATCAATCCTACTCGTACTGGAGTGATCGATATTCTTAAGCTCATGGGTGCGAATATTGAGATTTTGAATCAACGGGAAGTCGGTGGCGAGCCGGTCGCTGATTTGCATGTGGTGTACAGTCCGCTAAAAGGCATTGATATTCCTGAAGCTTTGGTGCCATTAGCAATCGACGAATTCCCAGTGCTGTTTGTGGCAGCGGCATGTGCTGAAGGACAAACGCGGTTAACCGGTGCAGAAGAGCTTAGGGTAAAAGAATCAGATCGTATTCAGGTGATGGCCGACGGCCTGCAAATTTTGGGTGTTAGCGCTGAGCCGACTGCTGATGGCATGATTATTCAAGGTGGAACGATTGGTGGTGGAGAAATTATTTCTCATGGCGACCACCGTATCGCCATGTCTTTTGCAATTGCAGCACTAAGAGCATCAGCGCCAATCACGATTCATGACTGTGAAAATGTGAATACTTCTTTTCCGGGCTTTAAAACACTGGCGCAACAACTGGGTTTAAGCATTGCTGAGGAAATTTTATGAGTATTCCTGTATTAACTATAGACGGCCCAAGTGGTGCGGGAAAAGGCACGGTCAGTCGGGCCGTAGCCAAAAAATTGGGTTGGCATTATTTGGACAGTGGGTCTATCTACAGATCGTTAGCGATAGCATCTTTAAAGCAAAATGCCGATTTAGATAACCCTGAAGAAATAACAGCCGTTGCTGCTAGGATGCGACTTGAGTTCGAGTGTGTTGATGAATTGATTGTTAAGCTGGACGGAGAAGATATTACTGCGCAATTGGGATCGGAACAAACCGGTAGCGTGGCTTCAAAGATTGCCGCGATACCTGAAGTCCGCGCCATTTTGTTGCAAAAACAAAAAGATTTTAAGCAACTTCCTGGGCTTGTGGCCGATGGCCGCGATATGGGAACGGTCGTTTTTCCAGATGCAAAATATAAAGTTTTTTTAACTGCCAGTGCCGCCGAAAGAGCGATGAGGCGTTATAAACAGTTGATTGAGAAAGGAATTGATGTTAATCTTCAAAAAATAACAGAGGAAATTGAAGCTCGTGATCGTCGTGATATGGAGAGGGAAGCTGCTCCGTTAGCAATGGCCGCTGATGCAATCTATATAGATTCTTCTGATATGTCTTTGGAAGTTGTTATACAGGAAGTATTAAATTTAATCCGTTAAGGATTTTCTATCGTTGCACTCACAATTTAGTGCATTTTTTTAACTTTGATAACGAAAAGGCTTGTTCGAGTTTCGACAAGCTTGGGAATAGAAAATGAGCGAAAGCTTTGCTGAATTACTCGAAGAAAGTTTGACTAGGACCCAAATGAGTCCTGGTGCCATATTGAAAGGTACTGTAATCGATATTGAAAACGATTTAGTTATAGTAAGTACTTATTCAAAATCAGAAGGTCGTATACCAAAATGGCAGTTTCTGAATAACAATGGCGAATTGGAAGTTGCTATAGGCGACGAAGTTGAAGTTGCCCTTGATTTATTTGAAGATGGCTTGGGCGATACCCTTCTTTCTCGTGATAAAGCAAAGAAAAATAAAGCGTGGTCTGAACTCGAAGAAGCTTTCGAAAAAGAATCCACCATTATTGGTCAGATCAATGGCAAAGTTCGTGGCGGCTTTACAGTTGCTGTCGGCGCATTGCGTGCTTTCTTACCAGGCTCATTGGTTGATGTCCGTCCGATCCGCGATACTACATTCCTTGAAAATCGCGATCTAGAATTCAAAGTTATAAAAATCGATCAAAAACGTAATAACGTCGTTCTATCTCGTCGTGCTGTTGTTGAAAAAGAATACAGTGAAGAAAGAGAAGAACTGCTCAAAACGCTTGAAGAAGGCGCAATAGTTACCGGTATCGTGAAGAATTTGACCGATTACGGCGCGTTTATCGATCTTGGCGGTATTGATGGATTGTTGCACATCACAGATATGGCATGGAGACGTGTACGTCATCCATCTGAATGTGTGGAAATCGGTCAAGAGATTAAAGTCAAAGTCCTTAAATACGACAAAGATAAAAACCGTGTTTCATTAGGTATGAAACAAATGGGTGAAGATCCATGGCAAAACATTGCTCGTCGTTACCCAGCCGGTACCCGCGTATTCGGTAAAGTTAACAACCTGACTGATTATGGCTGCTTTGTTGAAATTGAAGATGGCGTTGAAGGTTTGGTGCATGTTTCTGAAATGGACTGGACCAACAAAAACGTCAACCCATCTAAATTGGTTCAATTAGGTGAAGAAGTTGAAGTGATGGTTCTGGAAATTGACGAAGAACGTCGTCGTATTTCTCTTGGCATGAAGCAATGCAAAACCAATCCTTGGGATGAATTTGCAGCAACACACAACAAAGGCGACAAAATCTCTGGCAAAATCAAATCTATTACCGATTTCGGTATATTCATTGGATTGGATGGCGGCATAGACGGTTTGGTTCATATGTCTGATATTTCATGGGCAGATGATGGCGAAGCTGCTGTTCGTGATTTCAAGAAAGGCGATGAAGTTGAAACCGTAATTTTAGCGGTTGATTCAGAACGTGAGCGCATTTCATTAGGCATTAAGCAGCTTGAACAAGATCCATTCCAAAATTTCCTTGCTACATACGAAAAAGGTAGCTTGGTTAAAGGTGTGATCAAAGAAGTTGATGCTAAAGGCGCTGTTGTTCTATTAGCTGACAATGTTGAAGGCTATCTTCGTGCTTCAGAAATCCAACGTGATCGTGTTGAAGATGCACGTACATTGTTGAAAGAAGGCGACGAGCTTGAAGCTAAGTTCATCGGCGTAGATAAAAAGAGCAAATCTATCTCTTTATCTATTAAAGCTAAAGATAACGACGAAGAGTCACACACTATTAAAGATTACTCTCAGCAATCAGCTGGGACGCCTACTTTAGGCGATCTCTTTAAGCAAATGGAAAAATAAAAACCATTTAAATATGAAGGGGGAGAGGTATAAGCCTTTCCCCCTTTTTTTATTTATTTTTATTAAGGTGCATTGTGACGAAATCAGAACTTATTGAAGCTCTTGCTAAACAGCAGCCCTATTTAGCACTTAAAGATGTTGAATTAGCTGTCAAATGTCTCGTTGAGCAGATGAATCAAGCCTTATCATCTGGCGAAAGAATTGAAATAAGGGGCTTTGGTAGTTTTTCTTTGCATTTGCGTGCTCCTCGCATCGGACGTAATCCAAAAACGGGTGAGACGGTCGCGTTATCAAAGAAATATGTCCCCCATTTCAAACCCGGCAAAGAACTTCGTGATCGAGTGGATGCTTTGAGGGAAAAGCACGATATAGCTGATTAAATTATCTTTTCCGAATGCTAAATAGCCTAAGTTCCGTTTAGCAGTTTGGAGAAGTGAAACAGGTAGATATGGTCATCACATAATTTAAATGCGGCCTTTATAAAGCTAATTCGCATTTCAATAAGCAAATGGCCTGGCTTAGACCTCTCGTACCAAAGAACTTGTCAAGCACGTTGCCCCGCACACCATCCCGACGACCAGGCCCACTGGAAGTTATATCCACCCAGCCAGCCCGTTACGTCAACAACTTCTCCAATAAAATACAATCCTGGCACATTTTTACTTTCCATGGTTTGGGATGAAAGTGCATCACAATCAACACCTCCACAGGTGACTTCGGCTGTACGGTAACCCTCGGTGCCGTTGGGCTTGATAGTCCAACAGTTTATTTGTTCGGCAATTTGGCCGATGTGTTTGTCAGACATATCGGGCAGGGTAGTATTCAATGATTGTTCAGACAGCAGGCAACTGAGCAGTCGCTTAGGAAGATGGGCTTCCAGAACTGTTTTGAGTTTGCTCTTTTGTTTTTGTTGGCGTTGCGTTTTTAATTCCTGTGCGAGATAGCTGTGAGGTAATAAGTTGATTTCGACTTTCTCGCCAGGCCGCCAGTACGATGATATTTGTAATATTGCCGGCCCACTTAAACCACGATGGGTAAATAATACATTTTCAGCAAAGTGTTGTTTTTGGTTGCTGACCACACAAGGCACGGCAATTCCGGATAGTGCGGAAAATTTTTCTTTATCTTCCGGTTGCAAGGTAAACGGCACCAAGCCCGCATAGGTCGGACGTACAGGTATGCCGAATTGTTCGGCGATTTTATAGCCAAATGGCGTAGCGCCCATTTTTGGTATCGACAATCCACCGCTGGCAACGACTAACGATTGGCAGGCAAAGCGGCCAGCGCTAGTAATTAAATGAAATCCATCGGCAGTTTTCGATAGGCTATCAATACTCGTATTAAGTTTTATAACCACGCCAGCGTTTTCGCATTCTGTTAACAGCATTGTCAGAATGTCTCGGGCGCTGTCATTGCAAAACAGTTGTCCGTGCGCTCTTTCATGGTGAGGAATTTGATAGCGAGTGACTAGGCTTAAAAAATCCCATTGGCTGTAACGGCTCAATGCTGATTTGCAAAAATGCGGATTATGGGAGAGATAATTCTGGGGTTCGATGCTGAGATTGGTGAAATTGCAGCGTCCGCCACCGGACATCAAAATTTTTTTCCCAGCCTTATTAGCATGATCAATCACCATTACACGTCGGCCGCGTTTACCTGCTTCAATCGCACACATTAAGCCCGAAGCACCTGCTCCAATAATGATGACATCGGTTTCAGTCATGAATAGCCTTATCCAAAAAATGCCAGACTATACATGAAAAACCTGATTAGTATTTAGCGCGCTCCGATAAACTTGGTACACACATGACAAACCAGGAGTCATCAATGAAAGCCATGCTATTGAACCGGTTATGTAATCTAGCTGACAATCCAACGCCATTAGATTATGTGGATTTACCTGTGCCTCTTGCAGTTGAGAAAGAGATCCTTATCAAAGTTTCAGTGTGTGGCGTTTGTCATACGGAATTGGATGAAATTGAGGGGCGCACGCCGCCTAAGCAATTGCCTATGGTGTTGGGACATCAAGTAGTCGGCCGAGTTGAAGCTGTTGGTAGCAAGGTCAACAGCATCAATATCGGTGAAAGAGTTGGTGTGGCTTGGATTTTTTCGGCATGTGGAACCTGTAAGTTCTGTTTGGCAGGCAATGAAAATTTATGTTCAGAATTTCAGGCGACAGGTCGTGATGCGCAGGGCGGTTATGCCGAATATATGGTCGTCGATGAGCAGTTTGCTTATGCAATCCCTGAGTCCTTTACTGACGAACAGGCGGCACCATTATTATGTGCCGGTGCCATTGGTTACCGATCAGTGCGCTTGACAGGGCTTAAAGACGGTCAACGATTAGGATTAACCGGTTTTGGTGCTTCCGGTCATCTAGTGCTGAAAATGGTGCAAGCCCTTTATCCCGCTACAAAAATTTATGTATTTGCTCGTAGTCTGGAAGAAAGAGCTTTTGCCAAACAATTGGGCGCATACTGGGCTGGCGATACAGCCGAACGAGCTCCGAACAAACTGGACAGCATTATTGATACAACGCCAGCCTGGTTACCAGTCATTGAAGCGCTGGCAAATTTGGAACCGGGTGCCAGGTTAGTAATTAACGCCATACGTAAAGAAAATGATAATAGCAGCTTACTGAAACTGGATTATTCAGAACATCTTTGGCTAGAAAAAGAAATAAAGAGTGTTGCCAACATTACCCGTAAAGATGTTGAAGATTTTTTAAAACTGGCAGCTGCGATTAACCTGCAATCTGAGATACAAGTATTTCCTCTTGAGCAAGCCAATCAGGCCTTAATGGAGTTAAAGGCTGGAAATATTCGCGGCGCTAAAGTGTTGAAAATTGATCAAAGATCTTGAAATAAACTCCTTTGGACCAATATTATTAAAAGAAAGTAGGTGATTGCTTTCAAATCTATTGTTAATTTTTGATAGGAGATGAAGATGGCTATTACACGTTACGAACCTTGGAGTTTATTGAATCAACTGCAAAAAGAACTCGAGCGATCACCAGAAGGTAAAGCCGGTGAGAGTTCTGTCGCTACCGCCGAATGGGCGCCTGCTGTAGATATTAAAGAAGAAGTGGATAAGTTTGTTATTCATGCTGATATTCCCGGTGTTAAGCCTGAAGATATTGAAGTCAGTATGGAAGCGGGTGTCTTAACGGTTAAAGGCCAAAAAGAATCTGAAGCTAAAACTGAGAAAGAAGGCTATAAACGAGTAGAACGAAGCTATGGTTCTTTTTACCGGCGTTTTAGTCTGCCCGATTCTGCGGATGGTGATGCTATCAATGCGAAATCTAAATATGGCGTGCTGGAAATTATCATTCCTAAACGCGAAGCTGTTAAACCAAAACGTATTGATGTTAAATCAGAAGAGTAAATGTGATTTGTTAACGGATTTGTTGACAGGGATGTTTACCAATATAGCATCTGGGAAAGGCATTTTTATTAGCCTGCTTACATAAGTCATAAGTCATAAGTCCAGTACAGGAAATGCATGATGGAATATAAAGACTATTACAAAATCATGGGCTTAGCGCGTGAGGCGAGTCAAGATGACATCAAGCGTTCATATCGTAAGCTTGCTAGAAAATACCATCCCGATGTCAGCAAAGAAGCCGACGCAGAAGCAAAATTCAAGGAGTTGGGCGAGGCTTATGAGGTACTTAAAGATCCAGAAAAACGCGCCGCTTATGATCAACTAGGTGCTAATTGGAAAGCTGGTCAAGATTTTAGACCGCCACCAAATTGGGCTGAAGGTTTCGAGTTCAGTGGCGGCGGTTTTACCAGTGGTGATGCGGGTGCCTTTAGCGACTTTTTTGAACAATTGTTCGGTAAAGCAGGTTTTCATACCTCAGGTAAAGCCCAGAGTGGCGGTCCGGCGCGCGGGCAGGATAGTCACGCCAAAATTCACATTGATCTGGAAGACAGCTTTTTAGGCGCAACCCGCGGCATTACACTGAGTGCTCCAGAGATGGATGCGCAAGGCCATGTGCAGGTCAAACACCGAACACTAAATATCAAGATTCCTAAAGGTATTAAGGAAGGTCAGCATATTCGCTTGACCGGTCAAGGCCATTCCGGTGAAGGTGGCGGTAAAACCGGCGATTTGTTTTTGGAAATTGCCTTTAACAAGCATCCGTTTTACCGAGTTTCTGAAGCTGATATTTACTTGGACTTACCGGTATCGCCTTGGGAAGCTGCGTTAGGTACAAAAATTAAAGTGCCTACTCCAGAAGGTAGCGTCGATCTTAAAATCCCGCCCAATTCCAAGCAAGGCAGTAAGTTACGATTGAAAGGTCGCGGATTGCCTGGGCAGGCGCCTGGTGACTTATATGTGGTGCTGCAAATCACATTGCCGTCGGCAGAGACCGAAAAAGCCAAAGCGGCCTATCAAAAGCTACAGCAAGAGCTTGATTTTAATCCACGCAAATCGTTGGGAGTCTGAAGCCCATGAATTCACATGAATTATTTTTAGTGCATACCGGCGAAGTAATTGAAGAGGGTGGTCTCACACTTGGACAACTTTGCCATGCCTGTGATGTGCATGCCGAGTGGGTTATTAGTTTAGTTGAGGAAAGTATTATTGAGCCTCAAGGCGAAACTATTCAATGCTGGCGCTTTTCTGGACCAAGTTTAGGTCGAGTGCGTGCGGCGCTGAGGCTACAGCGAGATTTGGGCGTTAATCTCGCGGGTATTGCTCTTGCTTTGGACTTATTGGAAGAAATTGAAAATTTGCGGTTGCAAATGCATGTTGCTGAGCGTGGCTGAACAAAACTGGGCGGGTGTGTATTAGCACAGAGTTAGATTACAGCTGCGTGAGCAGATTTTGGATTTCCACTTGAATCTTCTTCCGGTAAAACAAAAACTTCCAACGGGTGCCTCCGCAATGTTGCCAAAGTATCGCCGAGCGTATCCCGGCTAACAGGCAAGCACGGACTTTGTTGACGATGTCCGGCCTGGATAGATATTCCTGTTCACCGTTTACCATAATCCTGGGCTGTAGGGTGCTGACAGTGTTGTGGTAAATATCACCCAAATTGGCTAAGACATTTTCATGGAGCGGGCCAAATTGCACAGATTGTTCCTGTGCGCGTTCAATACCGGCAAAAATGGTGTTCAATAATTGAGGTTGTTTGGCCAATTGTCGTTCAAGAAAAACCAGTGATGCGGCATAACGTGCTTGATCAGGGTTGGCAATTTTAAAGCCAGTCATTTGTTCATTCAGTTGCTCGAGTCCTAAAGTGATGCCTGACAGTCCACCGAAAATATTCGCGGCACCGTCTTTATCATTAATAAAAAGACTGCCGATACTGGCTTCTAATGCAGCGCTGTTAGCAGTGCCTTTGGTGGCTAGTTGTTGAACCAGTGTTGCGGCCTGGCTAATTCCGGCCAGTGCGATAGTTTGATTGGTTATGGTATTTAATGACATGGCGGGTTTTATTTAATAGTGTCCAGAAGGTCTTTTGCCCAGTTGATGCTCTCAATATAAGCATTGCCGATAAGCAGTGGATCGAGTTGCGCAAAGTTAATTGCAGATATGTCCCATTGTTCATAACCCAAAACGCATTCCAGCGCCTCACCAGCCGGGCCTTGTTTATCAAGGATGGCAGACACAATATCATTAGCTAAAGGCAATTGTTGCAGCGCGATGGCTATTGGCATATCCAAGACGCTATCAAGGCTTGATAGCATGCCAACCAGAAAGAAGTTTTCAGGTTTGTGTCCGGTTAATTTAGCCAGCTGTTCGCACATTTTTGCCCGGATCAGTGCTGTTTGCATCACGGCTTGCGGTTTATCGGACATGGAGGCCAGCGTCAGAATATTGATCCAGCGTCTGATTTCATTGAGGCCAAGATAAGCAATGGCCTGATTGATCGAGTCAACTTTATTCGGGACAGCAAAAAACGCAGAATTAATGTAGTGGAGCAGCTTGTAGCTAAGTCCAACATCCTGCGAGATGATTTTGCCAAGCTCGGCAAATTCGACATCCGGATCGTTAATCGTGGTGAGCAATTTAATTGCCGATAATTGATTAACACTTAAACGTTTACCGGCAACGATATTGGGCTTGTTAAAGAAAAAGCCTTGAAAATAATCGCAACCCAACTCAAGTAAATACTGATATTCCTCATGAGTTTCTACTTTTTCGGCCAATAGCTTTACATCATAGGGCTCGAGCTGCTTGATTAATTCGCGGGTTTTAGTCTCGCCCATTTCCAAAACATCCAGCTTGATAATGTCGGCGAGTTCGACAAGAGGTTTCCATTCATTAGCAAAGACAAAATCATCCAGAGCAATGGTGTAACCAAGCTTGGACAGCTCCTGTAGGTTATTGATAATTCTAGCGTCTACCTTGACCGTTTCCAATACTTCAATAATGATGCGTTCTTTGGGGAGGTGGAGAGGCGTTTTTTCCAGGATGTTTTGCGTTGTAAAATTAATAAATGCCTTGTGCGGACCCACTATGGCATTAAGACCCAGTTCTAATAGGGTGTCGGTAATGATTTGATTGGTTGCTTGGGTGGCGCCGTCTTGTTGGTTTAGATCGTGATCTGTACCGCGGAACAGCAATTCATAGCCATAAATATCTAATTGCTGATCGAAAATCTGCTGCCGCCCAATGATAAAGTCTGTCATGTGATTTTTTATTATTTAGTCACTATGGGTAATAGTCAGAATATACGAGCACCGATTGAACACAGAAGATTTCTCTTCATTACGCAGTCACATTGAACAGGCTCTCTATGACTCTCAAGGCGGCATTTATAGCATGCTTATCAGGCATCAGTCGAGTATGATAACCGCATAAACCATTGAATCCGAGGAGAATGAAACATGATTGAGTCCGCATCGATAATTGTCACTGGCATGAAATGTGGCGGTTGCGAAACCACTGTAAAAAATACCGTACAAGCGTTGGATGGTGTGTTATTAGTTAATGCATCCAGTAAAAATGATCAGGTTGACGTCGAGTTCGATGACAGCAAAACCAGTCTGGATGACATTAAAACCAGTATTACTAACGCAGGGTTTAACGTTAAGTAACTCACATTCCCACAACCAGATCATCAGCAAGGGCAAACAATGACTACGGAAAATGCTTCTGAAACGACCGCTAGCGAGATAAGGCTATCGATTTTGGGTATGCGCTGTGCTGGTTGTGTAAGCGCTGTCGAAGGTGCCTTAAAGGCGGTACCGGGTGTGATAGCGGTTAGTGTTAATTTTGCTGACCATTCAGCGCAAGTAAAAGGCAATGCCGACCCTGATAATTTAAAACAAGCCGTTAAAGAGGTCGGTTTTGATGCGGCGATCATGGAAGGTTTTGAAGATCCTGCCGAACAGGAAGAACAGGAGCTGCAACGATACCGCAAGTTAATGAACAAAGCCGCAGTGGCCGCAGGTTTTGGCGTGTTGCTGATGCTGTTAGAGCATTTCGAGTGGTTGCCTGAAATTGGCTCCCCGGCTGGGCAATGGTTTTGGCCGGAAGCCGCGCTGATAACTTTAGCCATTATGGCGTATTCGGGCTGGCATTTTTATAGTGGCGCTTATAAGTCACTGATGTTACGTCAGGCCAATATGGATACCTTGATTGCCTTGGGTACCGGTTCGGCCTGGATATATTCATGTATCGTTATTGATTACTACACTGGTTTACCGTCTTTAGCCAAACACGCTTATTTCGAAGCGGCAGTGATGATTCTGGCATTTATCAATCTTGGAACTGCGCTGGAAACGCTGGCTAGAGGTAAAACTTCCACAGCTATTCGTCAACTGATTGGCCTGCAGCCACGTACAGCAAGGGTGGTAAGAAATGGCGAAGAGTTAGATATTGCCATTGAGGACGTGGGGCTTGGTGAAACGATCAGAGTCAGACCCGGTGAAAAAATTCCAGTCGATGGCGTGCTGATCGAAGGTCATTCCAATGTCGATGAATCAATGTTGACCGGTGAGCCCTTACCGATTGAAAAAGTAGTGGGCACTGAAGTTGTTGCGGGCACGATGAACCAAACCGGCAGTTTTTTGTTTACCGCTACACGTATTGGCCGCGATACCGCCTTGGCACAAATCATAAAAAGCGTTCGGCAGGCGCAAAGCAGTAAGCCGGAAATCGCTCGCCTTGCTGACAAAATTTCCAGTGTGTTTGTCCCCGCCGTAGTGCTTATATCGGTGCTGACTTTTTTGATTTGGTTCGTTTTCGGCCCTGAACCGTCGTTGGGCTATGCTTTTGTGACCTCAATGACTGTGCTGGTAATTGCTTGCCCCTGTGCATTAGGGTTAGCAACACCGATTTCAGTCATGGTCGCGGTGGGTCGGGCGGCACAATCCGGCATTTTGATTCGGAAAGGTGAGGCCTTGCAATCAGAGGGTAAATTGACGTGTTTGATTCTCGATAAAACTGGTACCGTTACTGAAGGCAAACCTACCGTATCAACCATTGAAGCATTAGCCGATTACGATGAAGACACAATTCTTAAGTTTGCCGCCAGCATTGAATCCGGCTCTGAGCATCCTTTAGCCGCTAGCGTTTTGGCTGCGGCTGAACAAAAACAAATCAAATTGGAAAAAGTTATTCAGTTCGCGGCTGTGGCAGGGCATGGTGTGACTGCGGTGATCAATAATCAGGCGGTAGTTTTTGGTAATAAAGCGTTGATGGATGAACAAGGCATCAAATTTACCCGCTACAACAATAAGCTGGAAAAACTTTCTGCATTGGGGCAAACACCTGTGTTACTGGCAATTGATCATAAAATTGTTGGCGTCATTGCTGTTTCCGATCCAATTAAGAAAGACTCTGCCAGCGCGGTAAAAGCGCTAAAAGATCTGGGTATCAGGATCATCATGGTGACCGGTGATAATCAAATCACCGCACATGCGATTGCCAAACAAGCGGGTATTGACGAAGTCAGGGCACAGGTATTACCTCAAGATAAAGCTGCCGTGGTCAAAGAGCTCCAACAAGCGGGAGAAATAGTCGGCATGGTGGGAGATGGTATTAATGACGCGCCAGCGCTGGCGCAGGCAGATGTTGGTTTTGCTATCGGTACAGGCACTGATGTGGCAATTGAAAGCGCGGATGTGGTGATATTGCAGGGGTCGCTGTTAAAAGTACCCGAAGCAATCGCGTTGTCCAAAGCCACGGTTATTAATATCAAACAAAATCTGATAGGGGCCTTCTTTTACAACACCATTAGTATTCCAGTTGCCGCCGGGCTTTTGTACCCGCTATTTGGGGTGTTGCTGAACCCGATGATTGCTGGCCTTGCGATGGCTTTGTCGTCAGTGACGGTTGTCACAAATGCTAACCGCTTGCGCTGGACTAAGCTTATTTAAAAACTTTTGAGATGGAATTTAAAACCTGCGAAGGTCGATAAACCTCGCAGGTTTTTTTATAGTAAATCCTGCCACTTAGTCTGGTTACGCCCAGCATCCTTGGCTTTATACATGGCATTATCAGCCCTGTGCAAAGCAGCTTCATAAGCTTTATCTTGCGGACTAATCAGCGTGCCACCAATACTAACGGTAAAGTGAATCGGGCCATTGATACTATTTACACGAGTGGCTTCAATGCGTTTACGTAAACGTTCGGCGGTCGTCATCGCATTAGCAGTCGTAATGCCAGGCAATAAAATTGCGAACTCTTCACCGCCCAAACGCCCCGGTGTATCAATGGTACGTAGTTCAGCTTTGAGGATATTGGCAAACTGCTCCAGTACTTCATCGCCAGCGGCATGCCCATAGTTGTCGTTAATGAATTTAAAGTGATCAATATCCAGCATCAACAGTGATGATTGCAAATTGTTAAAACGCTGCACTCGTGACCATTCTTGAGACAGATCTTCCATAAACACACGGCGGTTAGGCAAGTCGGTGAGCGGATCAGTGCTGGCCAGACGCTTAAGGTTTTCTTCCATTTGACGACGTTCGGTAACATCCTTTTTGATGCCGATAAAATGGCTAATTTGGCCTTTGGTATCAAATACCGGTGCAATAGTTAATTCTTCATGATATTGACTGCCATCTTTGCGATAGTTGACGGTTTCTCCGTGCCAGTGCTCGCCGGGTAAAATATGCTGCCAAATTATTTCCGATGCCGATTGCTCCGGCCCAATAGTTTTAGTCAGAGTTTCATGTTTTTGCCCGACTACTTCCTGACTGTGGTAGCCGGTTAGTCGCGTAAATGCAGGGTTTATCCATTCAATACGGCCTTCTCGATCGGTAATGAAAATGCCATCAACTGCCGATTCAAGAGCAGCAACCAGCAAACGATTGTGGGCTTCCATATTGGCACGAAGCAACGAGTAACGGATTGCACGGGTAAGACCCTCAGAGCCGAAATCGCTTTTGATCATGTAATCGGACGCACCTGCTTCAAGTGCTGTCAGCGCAAAATCAGTGTCGCCGCTACCGGTGAGAATAATGATGGGAATAGCACCGGCCAATTGCCTGATTCGGTGCAGCGTGGCGATGCCGTCGGAATCAGGTAATGATAAATCCAGCAATAACGCATCAATTTGGCAATTGAGCAAACACTGCTGGGCTTGATTAATCGATTTTACCCAGGTGACTTCAAAGTGGGCATCACGCGCTTGTTGTAAGGTAGCTTGAACCAGTCCGGCATCACCGGGATCATCTTCCACCAGCAGTACGTGAATGAGTTTATAACGTCTCATTTTGTGCCCTTCATTTCTGATTTTGAGGCAAGCGTACCAAGGTAAACCAATAGTTTTCGATGTGATGAACTGCCGCGATAAACTGGCTCATATCCAGCGGTTTGGTGATAAAGCTTGCCGCGCCCAATTGGTACGAGGCGACCACGTCGCGTTCAACGTCGGATGTCGTCAGTACAATCACAGGAATATCGTTGAGTAGCGGATCGGCTTTTATTTCAGCTAAAAACTCACGCCCATTCATGCGCGGCATGTTGAAGTCCAGCAAAATTAGATCAGGGCGCGGTGCGTCAGCAAATTGCTCTTTATGACGCAAAAAATCCAGGCCTTCACGGCCATCAACCACATGATGAAGATTGGCCAGCATTTTGCCTTCTTCCAGCGCGACCTTAATGAGATAAGCGTCAGCCGGTTCATCTTCAAGTAATAAAATGTCAAATGGCAGGCCATTTTTAGTCATGTCTAAAGCTCCCAGGTTACGATATGCATGAGTGAGTTGTACTCATCCGGGTAAATCAAAGATAACAGTGGTGCCGCCACCCGGGCGATCTTCAATGCTGATCAGACCGCCGCAACTTGTTACGATACGCCGGACAATGGCCAAGCCGATACCGGTAGAGTTTGGGTTATCACTGACTTGTAAGCGTTCGAAAACAGCAAATACCCGTTCGTGATATTGAGGCTCGATACCTTTGCCATTATCGTTGACGCGAAAATGCACGCGTCCCCCTTGAAATTGACCAGAAATAGTTATTTCTAACAAGCGCGCAGGGTGACAATAACACAGGGCATTGTCTAGCAGAATAGTAAAAATATCATTGAGTCGTGGCCGATCCATACCCACTTTAGGCAGCTGGGGATATGTAATAGTGGCTCCCAGGCGGTTAATCCGCAAGGCTTGGTCTACCAATAGTTGAGACAACACTTCGTTGACATCAATTTTTTCAACAGTTGCGCGTGCTTGGCTGGCCGCCAGATACAGTTCTATATCATGTACCAAGGCCCGTTGATGCAGCGCGCTCTGCTCAATGTACTGTAGTGATAATGCCACATCCTTATTCAGCGGATAGATTGACAATTGATTTTGTAATCTGTGGGTAAAGCTTACTATTCGTCGTGTCGGCTCTTGCAGGTGGTGGGCAGAAATTTCGGCAAAATGTTGTATTTCGGCATGACTATTGGCCAGCGCTGCTTCTGTGCGTTTACGTTCAATAGCTAATTGGGCGAAATTGGCGTAGCGCTCAATTCTCGATATTTCAGTTTCTGTGGGTATTGCCGGTTGTCGATGATAAATAGCAAATGTGCCCAATACCCGCCCGTCATCGTTTTTAATCGGTTGCGACCAACAAGAACGCAGCCCGGCTTGTTCTGCCAATGCCCGGTAATCTTGCCAAAAGCGATGCGTTTGCACATCTTCAACAATGACTCGTTCACCGCGAAATGCTGAAGTACCACAAGACCCCATTGCTTCACCAATCAGTGCGCCATCAATCGCTTGGTTATAAAAATTTGGTAGGCTGGGGGCCGCGCCATGTTGCAAATATCTGCCACTGTCATCAAGAAGTAAAATCGAACACAATATTTCAGGATCTAGCGATTCAACTTGTTTGACTAATTCAGTTAATACCATTGCTAGCGGAAGGTGGGAATTAATTTGCTGAAGCACTTGGTTGTGCATGTGCAGCTCATGCGTGCGTCGCGATAGCTTTAACTGCGAGGTTTTTAGCTGTTCAAAATAACTTGCTAAAGCCATGCCGACTATGGACAGAATCATCATGAAAGCCCAAAAGTTAGTTAACTGGCTATCGGCCATGTCATGAGCGAAATAGCCAATGCCCAGATAAGCGCCCCATAGTGCCTGAATAGCAGTTATCAGCAAGGCTATGACGGTAATGCGTGGTCCTAATTGTGCCGCTATCCAGGAGATAAATAAAAACATCCAGAAGCCTTTGGATAAATAGCCGATGTTGTTTTGTAAAAAGCCAAAGAAAATAATTTGTCCTGCAAGAATAGTCAGGCTTAATAACAACACCGCTTCCAGCTTTTGGCCGGTCGTAAATGAGGTCTCTGTGGTGCGCTGCCAGATTAGTATTAACGGGGTAATCAAAACAATGCCAAGCACATCGCCCATCCACCAATGTAAGACATTTTCCAGATAACTAGACGGCTCTATTAATCCTGACAGCATCAATGCCGATGCGCCTAGTAATGCTGAAATCATGCTGCCGATACCACCTGCCAAAATAAATAGTTGCAGGTAGTCACGTAACGTCGGCAGGGTCTTAGAAAAGTCAGGGTCACGGTTGAGTATCCAAACACCAAACCAAGCTTCCAGCATATTGCCTAGTCCATTGAGGAGTGCCGCTTCAACGGGCCCGCCTTCGGAAATAATGATTAGGACAGCGCCAAAAAATACTGCAACGGCATACCTTGTGCCGCCGATTAATAAGGCAGCTAACGCAAAGCCACTAGGCGGCCAAACGACGGTGACGAAACCATTGCTGGAGAAAAAACTAAGTACGGCCTTGGCCATTAGCCAATAAAGTATGGTGACAGTGATGATTTTGATAAATTGCTGAGTCAAGCCTTCGATCGGACTGTCCTGATCTTGACTCAGTTCAGCATTAACGGGCACTGCTGGTTTTGTGGTTCTGTCGAATGGCTGGGTTATCAAGGAAGCCAAGGTGTTAAGAGATGCTTTAAACAACGTCATTCTCCCCGCTCATAAAATGGCTGGGTTGGATGGGTAACTCAAACCAGAATACAGACCCGTAACCTTCGCCGGCAGAATTAACGCCAATATTGCCACCGTGATGTTCGACAATTTTTCGGCACAGCGCTAAACCTACACCGGAGCCCTCAAAGCGACTACGCGACTGCAGGCGTGAAAATACATTGAACAAACGGCCTATTTGATCTGGGGCAATGCCAATACCTTGGTCACGCACTTCCACCCGAAATGAGTTGCCTGATTGACTACCGTGAATTTCCACTTGCGGGGGCTGGTTGGGCTCATGGTATTTGATCGCATTGTCGATTAAATTTTGTAATAACCGGGACAGTTCGTCACGACTGGCGATTAATTCCGGCCAATCACCGCTTACCTCAACACTGCCACCGCTAGCTTCCAGCGCAGGCGTTAAAAATAACAGTGCTTCATCGACAGCTGCGCGGCTGGCAATATGTGTTTTTATTTCAGTTTTGCGGCCCACCCGAGAATAGTCAAGTAACGCAAGAATCATTTGATCCATGCGTTTGGCACCATCAATGGCAAAGAAGAAATATTGCCGCGTGTTGTCATCCAATTGCCCAGACAGTGCTTTTTCAATCAAGGTTAGATAACTAGTAACCATCCGTAAAGGTTGGCGCATATCGTGGGAAATGGCATAGGCAAACTGCTCCAGTTCGGCATTGGAGCGTTTGAGCTCATCTTCAACGGCTTTACGTTCGGTGATGTCGCGGGTGACGCTAAGTAAAGCGGTGATATTGCCTCGAGTGTCGCGTAACGGTACGGCATGAGAGTCCAGCCAGCGGGGGGTGCCTTTAAGACCGGTGATTTTGAAGGTCAGATTACCTGATTCACCGGTAAATACTTGTTGGATTAGATTGTTAAAGGCCTCTTGGTATTCTGTATCGACAATACCCAAAACTTGCTTGCCAAGCACTTGTTGCAAACTGCCGGCCTCAATCATATTTAAACCAGCTTGGTTCATTTGTAGCAAGGTGCCATTAGGCGCTAGCATTTTGACGCATTCCGGCTCGGTTTCGATAATAGTTCGAAGTTGCAAGGCACTTTCCTGAGCCTGGTTGCGAGCACTGCGTTCGGAGCGATTGATGCGCAATAATAATATTATCAATATGCCAATAATCACGCCGGCAAATGCCATTAATAGCAGAGGGAGCTGATAACGAAGCCAGACGTCTTTTAGAGTAAATGTCGGTGTGGTATCAAAAGGTGGAAAGCGCATCTCTCTTAAGAGTGCTTCTACCGGGCTGTAGTCAGCGGGAATAGTGAAGCCATAAAAGTTTCCGACTTGGGCAGCAGGATGCTGCGGCCCGATTATCAGCAAATAGGCGACAACCAGCCTTGCTAGGTTAGCATCGACATGGGGCAGGGCGGCTAATGCCCATTCAGGATAAAGATGCGTGGAGAGGGCAAACGGAAAACTGGAAGCCTGTGGATTGATAATTTTAATTTGTGATAAATCCAGTTTACCTTCTTGAGCTAATTCTTCTAACAAGCCCGAGCGAACAAAACCTGCATCGGCTTTGCCCGACATTACGGCGGTAATTACATTGTCTTGCGGATCACCTGTATTAAATAAATTAGCATCGTCAGGCAAATGCATGCCCGCTTGTTTCAGTTCGTAGAGCTGCATTTGATAGCCACCAAAAGAAACGGTGTTAATGGCAGCCAAGTTTTTATGTCTAAGATCAGTTAACTGATTAATATCATTTCTATCTTTTCGGCAAAAAATCACCCCGCCATAGGCGTTTATGGGTTGGCCGTCGTGTTGCTCCGAGAGGGTTGCCAACACACCAGAGAGGCCTTGGTTTTCTCGTAAATAAATATAGTGGCTTGAGCTGGTGAGAATAAAATCCAACTGCTTTAGACGGGTTTTTTCGGTGAGTTCGTCGTAGTTTAATGTCAGTAGTTGGATTTTTTTGCCGGGTAATTTTTCACTTAAATAATCCGCCAAAGGTTGCCAACGAGTAGTCACTTCAGCTTTGGGGCGGATAGCCAAAATACCTATTGTGACGGTCCGCTCTTGTGCGTAAGCCATGGAAATGGGTAGTAACACTAGCGCTAGGAGGATGCGTTGCACAATGTTCATGTCATATCTCTTCCGGCAAAAACTCTGCGTTGACCAAGTTGTCAAGCGAGACTTGTTGAGACAAAAAGCCCACACTGGCCATTAATGCCGACAGATTTGTTGCCACTGTCAGCAAATCACCATTTGGCGTTGCCAAGAATTTGCGATTATTTTTGCTGTCAGGTAATTCCAAGCCCTGATAGCTGGATAATACTTCTGGACCCGAAAGCCCTAACCGAGAGGCCAATCGATAACTGGCATCCTGGGGATTATGTAATAAATGTTCTCTGGCTTTAAAGTGACCGCTAATTAATTTTCTTACTGTCTCCGCATGGGTATCTAAAAACTCTGACCTGATTGCCAGTACATCGAAAATAGTGTCTGGAATATCGCGACTATCAAATAACCGCTGCGCATCTCTTTCCAACAACTGAGTGGCAACGGGTGCAAAAGTAATCAATGCATCGACCCGGTTATCTTGCCAAGCACTGACATGTTCGTCGAATCTTACCGGCACCGTAATGATGTCTGTGAGTGATAGGTGAGCAGTTTGCAGTGCTTTTTCCAGCATTAATGCGCCGACAGCAGACTGCTCAACGCCAATGCGCTTGCCAACCAAATCAGCTAACGTTTCTATGCCGGGTTTGGCAAGCAACATATCGGCGCCGGCAGAGACATCAAACACCAGCACAGCGGTGAGTGGCACGCCTTGAGCGCGCGCACGCAACACTTCATCTAGGGTAAGTGCCGCCCCCATTACGTTACCTTGCGCTAAAGCATTGAGCGATGCGGTTGCAGAATCGGTTTCGACTAAAGTTAATTCCTGTGGATCAGGGAGCCACCCTTCCTTGCGGGCAAGAAACATCAATTCATAACCGGGCCAGACGTGGCTGGCGATAGTTAAGGGCGGTATGTTTTTAGATGTACATGTCAGAACAGCCGGAATGCCGGCAAAGGCGCAAAGTGCAGTAAGAAATTGGCGGCGGCTAAGCATTACAGCAGTCGCGCCAGCCAGTTTTGCGCGGGCTCTGGTCTACCATGAAAATAGCCCTGCTGGACAATGGCGCCGCGCGCATCAAAAAATGCCGCTTGTTCGGCAGTTTCTACGCCTTCAGCCACAACATGCAGCTTTAAACTGCGGGCCACAGCAAGGATGGTTTCTACCAATGCCACATCGTCTTGATCATGAGGTAAATCACGGACAAAACTTTGATCAATTTTTAGCTCGTAAAAACTCAGGCGTTTAAGATAGGCCAACGCTGAATAGCCGGTGCCAAAATCATCCAGAGAAAAGCGTAACCCTAAATCGATTAATTCACGCATTTTGGCGGCGGCAGTGTCAACATCTCTCAGAAAGAGCCCTTCGGTCACTTCCAAAATAAGCAAAGCCGGATCGACGCCGGTTTCAAGCAAGCATTGTTTAATGCCGGAAATTAAGTCGGCGCGAGCAAAATGTCGTGGACTGATGTTGAGGGCAATTGGCACGGCGCGGTTTTGCTGGGTCAATTCACTGAGTAATCGACAGGCGTGTTTTAGCATCCAAGTATCCAGTAATACGATCAAATCGCTTTGTTCGGCCAGAGGAATAAATTCACCCGGCGACACTAGCCCTTTTTCAGGATGCTCCCAGCGGACCAACGCTTCAAAACCGACAATAACGCTGTTGGCATTAAATTGCGGTTGTAAATACAGGCGCAGTTGGTTGTCGCTAATGCCGCGGCGTAGATCCCGTTCCAAGGTATAACGGCTTCGAGCCGTTTCTCCCATGCTGTGTTCAAAGAATGCAATGGGATGATCGGTGCCGCGTTTTATGCGATTAAGTGCAGTTTGCGCATTACCCAACACGTCGGCGGCGCTTTGTTCTGGATGTTGCGGGAACAAATTGATGCCGAAAGACGCTTCAATTGTATGGGCTTCATTATCAATAATAAAAGGCTGCGTTAATATTGCCAGCAATCTTTCCGCAACCGCTAATGCTTTAGGTCCTGCTTCTATCTGGCAAGTGCCTAAATTAGGCAAAATGATGGCAAACTCATCAGCGCCCAATCGCGCCAAAATATCGGATTTATGCAGGTTTTCTTTGGTTCGGTTCGAAACTGCTCTTAACAGGCTGTCGCCCGCTTGCATGCCGCGTGCTTCGTTAATATCCCGAAAGCGTTTCAGATTCAAAATAATAACGCCGGCGATATAGCCATCTTGTTGGGTGGCTGCTAAAGCGAGTGATAATTCAGCATGAAAACTATCGCGGTTGAGCAGTCCGGTGAGCAGGTCAAAGCGTGCTAAGCGGGTAACATCTTGTTCAGCTTGACGAATGGCCGTTAAATCGCTGGCAATAGAAACGTAATGCTGTATGTTTCCTGATTGATTTTTGATGGAGCAGATGGAAATCCATTGCGGATACAAGGTACCGTCTTTACGTTGATTCCATATTTCGCCCTGCCAGGTACCGGTGTTGCTGAGGGTAAGCCAAAGTTTTTGATAAAACTCATGGGATTGCAGGCCGGAGCGTAAAATTTTGGGGGTTTGACCAATCACATCTTTAACGCTATAGCCGGTAATACGGCAGAATGCGGGGTTAACTGATTCGATAACACCAGCGGCATTGGTGATGAGGATCGATTCATTAGCCGCTTCTACGACATGAGCGGCCAAGGTCAGTTTTTTGCTGGTTTCCAAGAGTCCAGCTTCCAGCTCTTTTCTGAGTAGTGCGTAACAAATGGCGCGTGGCAGTCCGTCATGGCCAAAATCACCTTTCACCAAAAAATCGCTTGCTCCGGCTTCTAATGCGGATAGCGCAAAATCCATTTCAGCCTGTCCGGTGAGGACAATAATCGGTGCATTGTGGGCTGTTTCCAGTGCTGAAGTTAAGGTGTTTAGGCCTGCTGAGTCAGGTAGAGAAAGATCCAACAAAATAACGTCGAAGTTTTGTTTATCTAAAATTTTTTTAAACTCGGCAACGGTACTCACCGATTCCATTGTGCAATGCACATAACTCGATCGCAGTGCGCAATGCACCAGATGGGCATCGCCGGGCTCATCTTCCACCAGTAACACACGCAAAGGCTGCGCAGCAGAATATTTATGCAGGACAGTTTTAATCATTACGAATGTTAAGTTGTGGGGAATTTAACCTGCGGGTTTGAATGATTGGTTATTTGTGATGTCATCATCGCCAATCTAACGCAGACTGGATATGTCGCTTACTTATAAAACGATTAAGTAAGCGATGTAGGACAGCCATAGTGTAACAGCGATTGATACCCGATTAAACCGGTGTTGGCACCTAAAAGATCGGCTTCTAGGTGCTACGCTGACTTGCCAATAACTCTGCAAAGTTAGCGGCGGGTAAGGGTTTGCTTTTAAGGTAGCCTTGATACGAATCGCAGCCTTGTTTACGTAAGAAGTCGAGTTGCTGTTCGGTTTCAACGCCTTCTGCAAGCACTTTAAAGCCTAACGTATGGCCCATGGCAATAATCGTTGCGGCAATTTCCATATCATCTTGTTGATGTGGAATATCGTCGATAAAGGTTTTGTCTATTTTTAAAACATCCAGTGGAAAGCGTTTCAGGTAAGCCAATGATGAATAGCCGGTACCAAAATCATCAATGGCTAGGTGAATGCCCAAATCACGTAAGTTGTTAAGAATGCTTACGGTTTGTTCCTGGCGCTCCATCAGGCCGCTTTCCGTTAATTCCAGTTCCAGTAAATTGGCCGGAAATTCGGTTTCCTCAAGCACTTTGGCGACCACTAAGTTGATATTACTTTGACCAAATTGATGCGGGGATACGTTAACGGCTAAGGTCAATGCGGGTAAACCGTCATCCAGCCATTGTTTGCCTTGTCGACAAGTTTCCTGCAACACCCATTCGCCGATGGCGATAATCAAGCCGGTTTCTTCAGCGATAGGAATAAATTTGCTGGGTGGAATAAGGCCGTTCTCAGGATCTTGCCACCTGACCAGGGCTTCGGCACCGATAATTCGATCGCTGGCAATATCAACTTGAGGTTGGTAATACACACGCAATTCATTCTGTTGTAGGGCCCGGCGTAAGCGGGCTTCTAAATCCATGCGCTCACGCGCCAGTTGAGTCAGTTCATCAGAAAAATAGGCGTATCGGCCGCGGCCTTGTGCTTTGGCAAGATATAACGCGGTATCGGCCTGCTGTAAAAGTGTTTGCGGGGTATTGCCATGTTCAGGGTATAGGCTGATGCCGACACTGACGCCAATCCGAACTTCATCACATAATGGTAATAAATAAGGTGCGCTAAGGTCAGCGATAATGTCTTCTGCCACGCGCGCAGCATCTTCTTTATGCACGATGTCTTCTAGCAATACTGTAAATTCGTCGCCGCCCAAACGCGCTACGGTATCGACTTCACGCAATCTCAAGGTCAGGCGTTTGGCAACTTGTTGTAACAGTTGATCGCCTGCCAAGTGCCCATAGCTATCATTGACGTCCTTAAAGCGGTCAAGATCTAACATCAGTAAGGCCATTTGTTTACTGTCACGTTTACCGATTTCAATGCTATGTTCCAAGCGCTCAAATAGCATAAGTCGATTGGGGAGGGTGGTTAGCGGGTCGTGATGCGCTAAAAACTCCAATTGCGCTTCGGATGCTTTGATTGAGGAAATATCCGAAAACACAGCAACGTAATGTTTAACTTGCCCTGTTTCATCATGAACGGAACTTATATTAAGCAGTTCAGGATAAATTTCGCCATTCTTGCGGCGGTTCCAAATCTCACCTTGCCAATGGCCGTGTTCATTGATTGACGCCCACATCGCAGCATAGAAATTGTCATCTTGTTTTCCTGAGGCAAATAGATGGGGTGTTTGTCCTAACACCTCTGCTTCTGAGTAGCCGCTAATAGAGGTAAAGGCTTTATTTACCATGACAATGTGGTTGTCAGCATCGGTAATAAGAAAGCCTTCACTGCTTTGTTCAAAGACTCTCGCGGCTAATTGCAGATGGTTTTCGCGCTGTTTGGTTTTAGTTATATCTCGGCCTATGATGACCAGACCTTCACGATTGCCTTGGGCATCAAAAATGGGCATTTTTCGAACATCGTAAGTGTAAGCATGGCCGCGTTCATCCTGTATTTGTTCTTCGAAGATTTGTAGCGTGCCAGTTTGCCAGGTCGCTTCGTCATCCTTTACGCAATCTTCGTGTATTTGCTTGAATTCCGGCCGTGCTGCAGCCAGTTCCAGGTCGGTTTTATTTCGCCAATCTACATCTTGCAGGTGAAATAATTGTTTGGCGAATTCATTGGTAATCAGCCAACGGCCGGCACCGTCTTTATAGAAAATGGCATCGGGAATAGCTTCAATTAATCCGGTTAAACGATTGGCAAGCGTTTGCCGGTGTATTTCATTTTGTCTCCGCTCGGTAATGTCACGACCTATGCCTAGGACGCCAATTAGATTGCCTTGCTTGTCAGATAGCGGTGTTTTAGTGGTTTCAAATAAACTTTGGTGACCGGTTTTTGCAAAAGTCACCCATTCTTCATTGGTGTGCGAGGTGCCTAGGTCAATAGTCTTGCGATCACTTTCCCGGAAAAAATCAGCCAGGGTAGTATCAAAAAAATCATAATCAGTTTTGCCGATAACCTGATCTTTAGGGCTACCCGCTAAGCGTTCAAATTGCTTGTTACAACTTAAATAAACGCCATCGATGTCTTTTAGCCAAAATAAGTCGGGAATAACTTCAATGGTTGCTTCCAATTGACAGCGGGCAGATAAAATTTCCCTGGTCCGTTCAGCGACTAATGACTCAAGTGATTGTTTACGTAAATTGATGTCAACCAACAGTTTTGTCAGATAGGCCATCAGTAAGCTAAATAGCACACCAAAAATTATGTTGATGGTCAGTTCGATAGGATCGCCCCAGCCTTTATTGGGGGCAATGCTTAATACCCAGTTGGCATTAGGAACACTAACAATTTCATCGACTGGATTGATAAGAGCAATTGCCGATGATTCAGCAATGATTTGAATTTCCTCGCTATCTGGCAGTTTGCGCCATAGTTTGTAATCGTAGCCACGCTCCACTAAATGACTAAAATGAGCGCCTTCGAGTGCTTCAGGGAAATGTACTACGACAATAGAGAAGCCCCAAAAGACGGGTTGTCCAGTACTGTCATTCAGAAAAATAGGCAAACGCCCAACCAGTCCTAATCCACCTTGAATTAAATTAAGCGGGCCAGCGAGGGTCAATTTGCCACTATCACGAGCAAGTATGGCTTCTTTGCGTTGTTCTGGGTGCGTCAGTAAATTAAGTCCAATGACTTTTTCATTGCCTTTTAACGGCGCCACGCTAGTGATAACGCCATTGGGTGCTAGGGCTAATTCTGAAACGCCTGCATACATTGGCAGCATTTGAGCGGCTAAGGCTTCAAAATTTACCGGCATACCCCCCTCATGCTTGACTATCGCGGCTAATGCATAAGTCGCAGAGATAGAGTGTTCAATACTGCCGGCCAGTGCTTGCGTATGCACACCGATATGATCAGCTACCCGGGTGCGTGCTTCCAGTAATCGATGCTGTTGTAAATACAAAATCACACCCGCTGCAAGCAATGCGGTAATTAGAAACATGACGCTTGCTAGTAGCAGAGGTTGTTTGGTTATTGATTTAGTATCGGGCATGGATTGGCTGAGCTCAGTGGCTTTAATAGAACAGATATAACAGGAGTTTAGATGATCGCCAAATAGGAGATGTTAGAAAATTCTAAAAATTACACTGCGACTTTTTTGAGGCGGAGCGAGGGCATGGATGGATGATTTTTAAAAGTAGTTCAAATTAAACTTTTGCGGAAGGATTCAGGCCAAACACTGCAAAAGCAGTGCCTGCTTCAGCAGGATGTGCTGAAGCAGGCAGGGTAAGTTATTGCGGACGGTAATGCGATTCAATATAACGTTGAACGATTTCTTGAAATTCTTCGGCGATTCTGTCGCCTTTAAGCGTGACGGTTTTCTCGCCGTCTTCATAAACCGGGGCCACCGGTGTTTCACCTGTGCCGGGCAGGCTGATGCCGATATTGGCAGATTTGCTTTCACCTGGGCCGTTGACCACGCAGCCCATTACCGCAACTTCCATCGTTTCAACGCCTGGGTACTGGGTGCGCCACACCGGCATTTGATCACGTAAATAGGTTTGAATATCCATCGCCAGTTTTTGGAAATAGTCGCTGGTGGTACGACCGCAACCTGGGCAGGAAATAACCATCGGCGTAAATGACCGAAAGCCCATGGTTTGTAAAATTTCCTGACCGACAATGACTTCCTGGGTTCTGGATGAGCCGGGTTCAGGCGTTAGCGAGATACGAATGGTGTCGCCAATGCCTTGTTGCATCAACACTGATAATGCGGCGGCTGACGATACGATGCCCTTAGAGCCCATGCCCGCTTCGGTCAATCCTAAGTGCAGCGCATAATCGCATTGACTGGAAAGATCTTTATAAATGCTGATTAATTCTTGCACGTTGCTGATTTTGCAAGACAGGATGATTTTATCTTTACCCAAGCCCAATTCTTGAGCTTTGGCGGCACTTTCCAGCGCAGACAATACAATCGCTTTTCGGGTCACAGCGGCTAAGGGTTCTGGAATCGGTTTAATTCTGTTTTCGTCCAACAATCGAGTCAGTACAGATTGATCCAGACTGCCGCCGTTAACGCCGATACGTACCGGTTTGTTGTACTGCACGGCAAATTCAATCATTTGCTGGAATTGTGGATCACGACTTTTGCCGCGACCGACATTACCTGGATTGATGCGGTATTTACTCAGTGCCTGGGCACAATCAGGGTATTTTTCCAGCAATTTATGGCCATTAAAATGAAAATCACCAACGAGTGGGACGCTGAAGCCTTTTTGGTCTAATTGGTTGCGAATTTCGGCCACAGCTGCCGCAGCTTCTTCTGAATTAACGGTGATACGGACGATTTCCGAACCGGCAGTGGATAGTTCCATAACTTGTTTGACTGTGGCGGAAACATTGGCAGTATCCGTGTTAGTCATGGATTGCACTACGATAGGCGCGCCGCCGCCGACTTTAACATTGCCGACTAACACTTGATGGGTGATTTTTCTCAGGCTGATAGACATAGGTAAATTATTTTGGAAAAGGTGACAGTTATCTGGATAGAATACCGGCAAATTATACGCCATTGAGTTTATTGAGTAGAGCGAAGTGTGAGGATAAATTATTTTTCCGATATACATTTGGAGTTTGGTGAACTACCAGCCCCAGACAATGATGCCGACATTATTATTGCCGCAGGCGACATAGGCGTAAGCAGTCAAGGTATTGAATGGCTGAAATCTTTAAATAAACCGGTGATTTATGTTGCCGGTAATCATGAATTTTATAAGCACGATTATAAAGAAACCTTAAAATTGCTGACTCATCAATGTCGTGATAGTAACGTCCATTTTCTTGAAAACAGCAGTATGGTTTTACAGGGTGTACGCTTTTTGGGTTGCACCTTGTGGACCGACTTATTTATTGAGGGTGAGGCAACAGCGCAAGCATTAAGCGATACCTTGAACGATTTTAGAAAAATCCGCTTTGCTGAAAAATACTTTGATACGGCCGAATTCAGTCAATTGCATAAATATTCCAAGACTTGGCTGGAGAGGGAGCTGTCATTACCCTTTCAAGGTAAAACTGTTGTTATTACTCATCATGCCCCTTCGCCCTGGAGCTGGAAAGATTCTTCCTACGCACTCAAAAAATTGGCTTATTGCAATGACTTAAGACATCTTTTGCATGAGTACGAAATAACCGCCTGGTTCCACGGGCATATTCACAGTCGTGCCGATTACCGAATTGCCGGTGCCCGAGTGCTCTGCAATCCGCGAGGGTACTACGGTAAAAAATTAGTCAAAGATTTTGACCAAAACCGGATTGTGGATATATAGATATTCTTTGGGGAAGCGTCCCTTTTTCTCTCCCAATAACCGGTACTTATGTGGTACCGCTCCAATTTCCTATTGTTGTAATGTCCACTCCTGAACTTATTAAACACCTCGTCCAGCAATTACCACTTTGTCTAAGCCAAGATAGACATAGATTGAAACAGCAACTGGATCGTTGCCGTGCTGAACATCAAAAAGGTAAAGACACAACTGAGTCATTGGCCCAATTAACCCGGCGGTTTGAAAGGTCTATTGAGGGAAGAAATAGGCGCTTAGCAAGCATACCGTCGCTGAATTTCCCGGATTTACCGGTCACCGGTAAAAAAGACGACATCGCCCAGCTGATTAAAGACAATCAGGTGGTCATCGTGTGCGGCGAAACCGGTTCGGGTAAAACCACGCAATTGCCGAAGATTTGTTTATCCATCGGCCGTGGCGGCGCCGGCTTTATTGGCCACACCCAACCGCGACGCATTGCCGCGCGCACGGTTGCTGATCGTATCGCTGAAGAACTGGGCGAACCGATGGGTAAATCGGTCGGTTACAAAATCCGCTTTAACGATAAAACCCACTCAGAATCGCTGGTTAAGTTGATGACCGACGGTATTCTGCTGGCCGAATCGCAAAACGATCCTTATTTAAGCCAATACGACACCATCATCATCGACGAAGCGCATGAGCGCAGTTTAAACATCGATTTTCTGCTGGGTTACATGAAATGGCTGCTGCCTAAACGGCCTGATTTAAAGCTGATTGTGACCTCAGCCACCATCGACACCGAGCGGTTTTCTAAGCACTTTAACGACGCGCCGATTATTGAAGTCTCAGGTCGGACGTATCCTGTGGATTTACGTTACCGACCACTTGAGATTAAAGAAGATGAGGACGATGAAACTACTGACGATCTGCAAAACGCTATCCTTGATGCCGTCGATGAGCTCTACCGGGATTTACGCGGCGACATTCTGATTTTTTTAAGCGGCGAGCGGGAAATCCGCGAAACCACTGATTCGTTAAAAAAACACCGTCCCAGTTTGTATGAGATTTTACCGCTGTATTCCAAACTCAGTGTCAGCGAGCAAGAGCGGGTGTTCAATCCCAAAGGTGGCAAGATTCGCATTGTGTTGGCGACCAACGTGGCCGAGACGTCGTTGACGGTACCGGGCATTCGTTGCGTTATTGATCCTGGCCATGCGCGTATCAGCCGTTACAGCCATCGCAGTAAAATTCAGCGTTTGCCGATAGAACGCATCTCGCAATCCAGCGCTAATCAGCGGGCAGGGCGCTGTGGCCGGGTCGCCGATGGCATTTGTATTCGGTTGTATTCGCATGATGACTATTTAGCCAGACCGGAGTTCACCGAGCCGGAAATTATGCGCACCAATTTGTCGGCGGTTATTTTGCAAATGACCGCGTTAAATTTGGGCGACATCGAAGACTTTCCGTTTTTGGAGCCGCCTGACGACAAAATGATTCGCGACGGCAAGACGGTGTTGCAGGAAGTTAACGCACTGGAAAAGTCGGGCAAACTCACTGAGATTGGCAAGCAATTAGCTAAATTTCCGACCGATCCCAAACTTGCCAGAATGCTGGTTGCTGCCGGTCAATTGAGCTGTTTGTCGGAAGTGGCGATTATCGTTTCCGCCTTAAGTATTCAGGATCCGCGTGAAAAACCTGCCGACAAAATGCCGCAAGCCGATGCTAAACACGCGGCGTTTCGTCATCCGGAATCGGATTTTTTGACGATTTTGAATATCTGGAACGAGTTCGAAACGCAAAAAAAACATCTTTCCAATAGCAAGTTGCGTAAATACTGTACGGTTAATTTTCTGTCCTACATCCGCATGCGCGAGTGGTTCGATATTCATGCGCAGATCATGCAAGTAGTTAAGGGCGATCTTAAAATGACGCCGAACACTTCCGAATCGAGCTATGAGGCCATCCATTGCGCCTTACTGCCGGGTTTACTGTCCAATATCGGTTTCCGTCATGAACAATACGAATATCTGGGCGCCAGAGGCTTAAAGTTTTTTATCTTTCCCGGCTCCGGGCTGCACAAGCTAAAACCCAAATGGATTATGGCCGCAGAACAAGTGGAAACCAGCAAGGTGTATGCGCGTAATGTCGCCAGAATCGAGCCGGAATGGATCGAGCAATGCGCCGGACATTTGATCAAACGTAACTTTTACGACCCGCATTGGGAGAAAAAATCGGCCCGCTGCATGGTGCATGAACGCACCTTGCTGTACGGGTTAACCCTGCAGGCCGGGCGCAAAATCCCTTACGATCATGTTGATCCCAAAGCTGCACGGGAGATTTTTATTCGCTCAGCGTTGGTTGATCATGATTACTACAGCAACGCGCCTTTTTATAAGGCTAATCAAGCATTGCTGGAAGAAGTCGGCATCATTCAGCACAAAGGCCGACGTGTGGATTTGGTGGAAGATGAGCAATGGTTGTATTCGTTTTACGATCACAAGCTGCCGGCTGAAATCGTCAGCGGCGTGATATTGGATACTTGGCGTAAAACCGTCGAACGTGACAATCCTAAGTTTTTGTTTTTAACCAAAGAAGATTTGGTTCGCGAACAAAAAAATGTGGTTAACGAATGGGACTATCCGGACACCTTTCCCAGCAATCGTTTAGGCAGTAACGCCAAATTATCCATTCCGTTGCAATATCGGTTTGAGCCCGGCCACGATGAAGATGGCGTGACAGCTATTATCCCTGTGCACCAGTTAAACCAGCTGACACAAACTCCTTTCGACTGGTTGGTGCCGGGCTTGCTGGCAGAAAAATGTGCCGCGCTGATTAAGTCTTTGCCTAAGCAGCTTAGAAAACACTTTGTGCCGGTGCCGGAAACCGTCAAACAATGTCTGGAAATCGAACCTGATTTTAAAGGCAGTATTCAAGAATGGCTCGGTTACCGGTTACGTAAGCTTACTGATGAGGCGATACCGTTAAATGCCTGGAATCTGGATGCCGTGCCTGATCATTTACGAATGAATTTCCGGGTAATTGACGCAGACGGCCAATTGCTTGATTACGGTAGGGATTTGAAAAAACTGCAGGGCCAGCATGCGACCCAGGCTGTGCAAAGTTTTGACCAAATCGCTGCCGATGAATTGCACTATACCGGCTGTATTCAATGGGCTTTCGATGATTTGCCTGACACTTATCAGTTCATCCAAAAAGGCCAAAACTTTATCGGTTATCCGGCGATTGTCGATGAAGGCGACGCAGTTGGCGTGCGTATTTTCGACACCCAACAAAAAGCCGCAGTTCAGCATCAGGCCGGTTTGATGCGTCTTTATCAGCTCAAACTGCGCAAGGAATGCACCTACATCACCAAAAATATGCAAGCGGCGGCGGTTGAGCTTGCCTATAGCCGGTTGCCCTTGCATCCTTTTATTAAAGGTAATGACAAGGTGACGTTTAAAGAGGATTTGTTGACGTCGATTTTGCATCATGTGTTTGTCGATGGTCGAACCATTCGCACTCAGCAAGCATTCGAACAAAGCCTGCAACAAAATAAGGGTGAATTAGTCAGCGTAGCCAACGAAGCAGGCAAAATTGCTCAGGAAATCATAACGCTGACCAGTGCGATTAAAACCGGATTACAACGTTTCAATCCCAACGATCCAATGGTTAAAGACATCAACGAGCAACTGGGCTTAATGATTTACCAAGGCTTTATTCGCAACACGCCGTACAACAACTTAAAAGCCATTCCTCGCTATTTGAAAGCCATTCAATATCGCCTCGATAAGGTGGATAACAGCCCGCAAAAAATCCAGGAAGTCACGCGTTACGCCACGCGCTTTTGGAAAGAAATGGAGAAGAAAGCGCAAAAAGACCTTGTGTCGCCTGAGCAAGATCCATTTCGCTGGATGCTGGAAGAGTTCAGAGTATCGCTGTTTGCCCAGCAGTTAAAAACCACCTATCCGGTGTCGGTAAAACGAATGGATAAGGCGTGGGACGAGCGGTGAGTTTAACAATTAAGTGATAGGTTTAACCGTTTGTGGAGCATTAGCCACAAACGGTTATACACTTTAACGTATCTGTCTTTAGAGAGTTATCTATACGATTTATTTGTTATGTAACACAGATAACGCAAATTCATAAGCTTCTGGAAAATCGAATAAGGCCGGTTGCTTGGCTTTGTGAATCTGCTCATACAAACCAAACTGGGTTTTATATTTTAAGTTGCCGATTGCCAGGGCGCCGATAGCACGAAAGTTGACGCTAGAAAAACTCACTTCTTCATTCAAGAAATGCGGACCGATGTCGGCAATCCCGCTGGGTGGTACCGCATTGGTATCGGCTGCCAAAATCAAATTTTTGGCATGTTCCAATTCGGCTCTATTAAGAATACGAATGCCCGCGCGTGCTGCACAAATAACTACTTCGGCGTCTTTAAGTACATCTATTTTTTCTTCAGATGTTTCTGCAGATACCCATTCCACCTTGGTTTTATAACGTTCACAAAAACCAATCGCTACTCGTTGATCATCGTCAGCGGTGAGGTGACATAGTTTGGTGGATGCGCCTAATTTGGACACCAATGCAGCAGCGCAAAGCCCAACAGGGCCGGTACCAAATACAGCGACATTACGACCATTGACGCCGCTGCCGGTTTGTTTTTTTAAAGTTTGTTCAACCAATGCGACGACACTGGCCGAGGTTGTATAAGCGCCGTTAGGATCAGCGAATACGCCCACTTGAAAATCGCCGACCATCGCATTTTTGGCTTTCTGAAACATATCCGTTGCCAGATGCACATCGCGACCGCCGATAAAAATGCCGGTATCGTTAAAGCGTTTGGGTGGTCTTGAGAAAATGGCGTCTTGGACAATATTGGCAACGCCATCGGGGCGTATTTCTGTAAATGGTATGACCAGATCAAACCCGGCATCAGCCGCAATTGTCACATCGAAAGCACTGATGTGAGTTCCGGGCGTAAGAAAATACAAAATTCGTTTAGACATGCTCGTTTCCTTGGCGTTGTTGGTTTATTACGTAACACAATGTAGACCATAAAATTTAAAGTGCCCCGGCGAGTAACTGATTTTGCAATTATGAATACGAATTCAGCATACATAAATTTAAGAAAAATTATGAATCCCATTGTTCTGAAAATTAAACGTGACGACTTGATCGAAGCTCTGAATACAGAGGTTGATTTATATGGCGGTGGTTGGTTTCTGGATACTGAAACCGGAGACATTCTGCTTAAGTCAGATGGCGTCGATGATTTACCGGAAGATTTGGAAGATAACCCACGGTTTTATTCTATAGAGCCAATATCTTCGCGAGAGTCTTTCCATATTATGGAAGCCTTTGTTGAAAACTTAAGCTCCTCCCAGATAGCTGAACGCCTTGAAGCTGTCCTTAAACGACCAAAACCATTTCGCTGCTTTAAGGACACTCTATACGATTACCCGAATTTGCCTGAAGCCTGGTTCGCGTTTGAACAGAAAAAACTCGAGCGGCTGGCCGAGCAATGGTGTGAACAAAACGGCATTGGTGTGGAGTGGATTTGATGATGAGAAGAGTAAATTAAGCCGATTTATTAGCAGTTTATGTTATTCAGCTAAACCGATGAATTGCAAATGAGGGCACTTTTGTAACGCTAGATATTTTTTGTTTTTAATGCGATATTCAAAATATTCCTATCCAAAAATAAAACCAGTCTATGGAAAACTACTCACCAAAAATTGAAATTTTTCCTAATAGCGATCTTAGTTCTCCGCCTGACTTTAATCAGCGCCCCTGGTTTCGCATGCGCAGATTCGTTATTTTTGTCATTGTCTTTTTAATCAGTGCCGCTATTGGCTTGACATACACTTACAGTCGCCCAGCCATTTACCGCAGCGCGGCGACGTTGTTAACTTCAGCGATGACGGCTATCGACCGAGACAGCACTCCTGCCGATATTCAGCATGTCGCTATTCAAAAACAAATATTGCTTGGTCATGAACTTATTGCCGAAACCTTATCAAGACTTAAAGCATCAGCCACTACCGGTTATTTACAACAGCTAACGACACATGACATTGAAAAGTTTTTAGTCGTTGAGCCAGTCGAAGACACCAATCTTGTTGAAATACGCGCTGACGGCACTGACCTTAAGTTTTTACCGCTGCTTGTTAATACCTGGGTGGACGTTTACTTGGATGCTCGGGCTGAGGAAATTAAAAAATTAACGGGCAATACGACCAGTATCATTACCGACGAATTAAAAGGCTTGGCTGAAAAGATTGACGCCAAACGAGCTGAGCTTGATGAGTTCAGAAAAATCAACGACATTTCTTCAACCGGTCGTGATGAAAATGAACCTTTGGCTCAACTTAATGGCATCAATGCCTCTTATAACCAAGCCAGTGAAGATGAAATTAAGGCTAAAGCAACCCTTGATGCGATTAAATTAGCGATTTCCCGTGGTCAGGCTGTCGTTCCTGATCAAGAGCAAGGTAGTTTGGAAAGCCTTGAAAGACGTCTGCAAGAGTTACAAGAAAAGCTGGTTGAGTTTGATAAAAGATATACCCGGGACTATTTGAATAAGCAACCGGCGCTAAAAGTTATTCCAGAACAAATCAAAAAACTTGAAGCAGAAGTTAAATATAAACGTGACTATGGCAAAAAAATTGTCCTCACTGAAGCAGAGAATAATTATATTGCGGCTCAACAAACGCTGATAGCCGTGCGCGCCAAACTCGTCGAACATAAAAAGCTGGCGGCAGCATTCACCTCAAAATTTTCCGAACACGATGCGCTAAAAACTGATTTGGAGGGATTGGAAAAACTCTATCGCGAAACGCAAGAGCGATTGGTACAAATTGAAACCAGTCAAAAAGAGAAATATCCCCAAGTGACGGTGATAAATCGTGCCTTTGAATCTTCCGAACCGATCAGTCCAAATTACAGTCTTGACGCGCTTATTGCCGTGAGCGGTTCTTTATTATTGGCTTTGTTCGCGGTGTGGATTTTTGAGTATTTAACTCGAAAACCCGAGCCTCAGGCTGCGATTACATTGTCTGGAATACATATGTATAACCCTTCGGCAGACTTGCTCAGTCATCAACAGACTGTTACTCAGCACATAGAGCAAAAACGTAACTATTCGTTGTCGAGCCCATTGGTTAGAGAGCTTTCCAGTCGCCAGCTCAGGATTTTACTTAACGCCTCAAACCTTAAAGGTAAGCAACTCATCGGTTTGTTACTGAGCGGATTGACCTTTGATGAAGCTGCCACTTTAAAAGCCGATCAAATTGATTTGGAAAATGCCCTTATCACTGTCGGTGATCCGAGCCCTAGAACTCTTGGTATTGGTAACGCGCTCAAAACATTGCTTGAACAGTCCGGCGGGCATCCGGCTTGGGATGGTGATAATCCTTTATCAATTGACGATCTTAATGCGGTATTAATATGCGCCGCCGTTGATTCCGGCTTGCCTAATCCCGATGAAATTACCGCCGAGGCAATCCGCCATAGCTATATTGCTTATCTGGTGCGTCAGGGGCTAAGACTTGCGGACCTTGAACAAATCACAGGCTATTTGGAACCTACTGTTATTTCAAGTTACAGCACATACTCGCCACCACAACAAGGCCGTGGTATTGAAGATATTGAGTTACTTCATCCCGCGTTGATTGATATTGCATAAGCTTTTGGGAATTTAATTCCTTAAAATCAATATAGATTTAATTAAAAATACTGTAATAACGGGATTTTTTGATTAGGACTATTAATAATTATGCCGTCATTTTTATCAGTATTTAAATTATAAAATAATAAAGGCATTAGTATAATTGGGCTATGCGACAAGTATCTATTAGGCAATATATGCCTTTCTTTTTTAAGATAAGTTAATGAAATCTATGAGCAACATTGCCTTTACCGCATTTGACCAATCGATGACAAGTTCTGATGCGCTTGAAAAGAATAAGATTGGTCGTAATGATCCCTGTCATTGTGGTAGCGGTAAAAAATACAAAGCTTGCTGCGCGAAACATGGTGCAGAGGCTCAACAAGCAAAACCTATTGATATTGGCGGTTTATTGCATAACGCTAATTTGGCTATCTCACGAGGTGACGTTGATAGCGCAGAGCTCTGGTTTCGCAAGGTATTGGAGATAAAACCTAATAATGCCGAAGCGTTAGCCGGTATCGGGCAAAAATTGTGTTGGCAAAAAAAGCGACGAGCCGGGCTTGCTTATCTCAGACAGGCGTCCAAACAAGTAGAAAAGGAAGCAGCCAAAAATCGTGATATTGGTCGACTCCTGGAGTTTTGTGGGCAAATGCAGCATTGGGGTGATTTTGAGGCCGCGCTTAAACTGGCACAATCGGCTGTGCGTCTGGCACCGCAGTCTCCGGCAGCGCAAAATGCCTTGGCCATGTGTTTTAGTCGAATCAACCGAGTTGATGAAGCCTTGCAAGCTTCTCGTAAAGCCTGTCAGCTGTTGCCTGAGGATCCAGGTTGTAACATCCTGTTAGCAATTTTGGATACACGGCAAGGGCGGCTAGATGAGGCGCGTGGTCGACTGACTCGCATTACGGAATTGAATCATGTTTCAGCGCCAGTTGCGCGTGCCTATCTGGAACTGGCCACTGTCTTGGATAAACAGAAACAATACGATGCTGCATTTATGGCGCTCAATCAAGCATCAACCATACATCAATCGTTGCCGGAAATTAGCAAGCTCAATAAAAATCATATTTTTGACTGTATAGCCAAAAATAAAGCCGGTTTTAATAAAGCATTGCTGACCCGCTGGTCAGTACAAGACTTACAGGACGATAACTTGCCGGTACCGGCATTTTTGTTTGGTTTTTTGCGTTCAGGAACAACGCTAACCGAGCAAGTGTTAGCGGCACATCCTGATTTGTTTACATCTGACGAAAATGAATTGATTTTTGAACTGACCAAAGAGTTGGCTAAGATCAGCGGCGTGTCTAATAATATTCCAGAGGCATTACAAGCTTGCGGTATTGAACAAGTTAGGCATTTACGCCGATTTTACTGGCAGCGTGTCGAAGAGGAATATGGCAAGCCCGCGCTGAATAAACGCTTTATCGATAAAGCTGCCCTGAATAGCATTGATGCCGGATTTATCAGCACTATTTTTCCTGAAGCAAAAATTTTGTTTGCTCTGCGTGATCCTCGTGACGTCTGTTTAAGCTGTTTTATGCAGCCATTTAGTGCGTCACCTGCCACTGTTAATTTACTGACTTGGCAAGGTGTGGCCAGCCAATACGAGGCTGTAATGGATTTATGGCTGCATTTGCGCGAGAGCATCCAGGCAGGTTATCTGGAGCTTCGTTACGAAGATACCGTGAACGATTTTGAAAGCACGTATCGACACGTGTTCGATGTGTTAGGTGTGGATTGGTATCCAGAAGTAACAGAATTTCATCAACGCGCACAAGGCCGTTTCATTGCTACACCGAGTTTTGCTGCGGTTAGTCAGCCGATTTATAAAAGTGCGGTGGCAAGATGGCGCCGATATGGAAATCACTTCGATGCCATTTTGCCTAAGTTGAATCGTTTTATTGAAGCGTTTGGATATGATCAGGGTTAATTTAGCCGCCTGCAAGGGCTAAAGACGGTAACTCCTACTGCTGTGTTTTCCAGCACTTGATTGTCGCCCAGTAGATTGTTCAAATCGGTGCGGCTGTTAATTGCACCTGCTTGCGAATTGAATGAGGCAATCAACAATGCGTTGATCGCGATAGCATTAAAATGCGTTGTAAAAATGCTCATGTTTTTAATCCTAAATTTGAATTTCTAAGTAAAAAAAAGGGCGAAGCCGAAGCGTCGCCCTGTGTATTCCTTTACTTCCGCTGAGTTTAAGCAGCCAATACCGATTTACGACGACGCATTCCTGCGAAACCCGCTATTGCACTACCAAATAACCAAACAGCGCTTGGTACAGGTACAGCAGCAACAGTCAATTCGTGCCAGCCTGTACCCCAGGATGCAACGCCAGTAGTAGCATTGATAGCGGTTACTGGGCCGCAGTTTTGCAAATCATTACAGCTGCCGCCGATAGCTAAAAGATAGCTGCCAGCCGCCAGATTGACGGTCAAATCTGTCCATAGAAAACCATCGGCATTAGTACCAGAAGCTGCGCCGGCCGATCCTGAACCAACCACATCGCCGTTACCGTTGGTAAAGCCAGCACCGGAGTTGGAGTAGCCGACAAGGCCATTTACGCCGCCAGCCAACAAAAATCCGCCGTTATTGCTTGCTGATGGCGCTGCAACTTGGTTGAACCCCATGGTGTTGTTGGTGCCTGGCGCAGTGTAATGAGTAGCTGATGTGCTAATTGGGGTGGCGGCATTGTTGCTGGAGCCAGTGCTGGTAAAGGTATTGCCAGTCAATGACCAAATGCTGAATGCTGGATGGATAGTCTTATTTTGGTTGATCCAGGTCGGAGCCACGTTACGCAAGCCGATTACTTCGTCTTTGATGCGGTAAGTGCCGGCATCACTCACATTAACTTGTACCCAATCCACGGCATGCATCCAGCCTAAGTCGATAGACATATCTGCCCATGATTTTACGGTGGTGTAGTCATGATAAATGGCAGATTGTGATGCACCAGCGGTAAGGATATGACCACCAGCGTTGTTCAGGCTGGTGCCGATAGCAACTGTGCCCGCACTATTAGTAATGGTGTGGGCTGCATTGAAAGTTTCAACTGAACCAGTAACGCTAACCGCGCTCGCTTGAGTAGAAACACCCGCTAAAGCTGTGCCGGCGAGAATTGTTGCGATGGTTGTTCTAAGTATTGTCATCTAAATTTTCCTTCCTGATTGTTTAAGGTCAAATTTTTAGTAAAACAGTGATTTCATAATGAGTTCTATCGTTAAAAACAGAATTCATGATGACACTGTTCATCTATCCAAGACGCAACCCAGCCATCTTGGTTGCCCAAGACCCGAAGCTTTCCGAATACGCCTCTCGACGTAGTTGGCTTTCCCGGAACTCCCTGACAGTGTCCTCGTGCCTGAGGCCAAGCAATAATTGTTTAAGAGAGCTTGGTTGTCTGGGGAAATTTATAGCAGTTACCGTGCCAGTAATTTTTTATGGTTAAATTATCAATTTTTACAATAGGTTATAGCTACCGTGTTAGAGCTTGATAAAAATACAAACACAGTTTTTAAAAAATATACGGGTATATGACCTTTCAAGATAAGTTAAATAACACAGTTTAATTAAGGTCTTTGGTAAGCCATTTTTTTAAATAAAAGTCTTGTTGAAGCCTTGCCAGCTTTGAAGTCTTGGTTTTTTTCAACCCTAGTCGAGATGATTTTCTCTATTGGTTTGAGAAAATTAATAAATTTTTCGAAGTTCAAATATTTGCAACACCTTCAATAAGATGACCATGTAAAATTGTCAGCAAATTTATTCTTTCCGTCGATGTTGTCGTTAACGTTTGAGGCTGAAATTCTTTAACGCTGGCGCATTTAGTCGAGCGGGTAACCCTAAAAATCGAAGCTTATCTTTTGAAAATGAAAGTCCCCTTGTTAATTTTTTCCCTATTCGTAATTTTGGAGTCTGCTGTGAGTGCACAAGACACAAACAATCCTATTGATCTTAAGGTTCAGGCACTTTTAGCGCAGATGACGTTGGAAGAGAAAGTTGGGCAAATGACGCAGATCGACTTTAGTGTTATCTCCGTCCTCAACGGCGAGGTGGCTGAAGATCCAATTGAGAGCGGCAAGTTATACGATGCCTTGTTAAATCATCATGTGGGTTCAATACTCAACACGCCGACCACGCCGAACAACCAAGTTCAGCCGATTGAAAAATGGCGGAAAATGACGCAAACCATTCGTGAGGCTACTGCCCAAACACGGTTAAAAATCCCGGTGATTTACGGCATTGATGCGATACACGGCGCCAATTACACGGAAAATGCGGTGCTGTTTCCGCAAGCCATCAACATGGCGGCGACTTTTAATACGGACCTTTCTTTTAAAGAAGGTGAGATTACCGCCCGCGAAGTAAAGGCGTCAGGTCAGGATTGGAATTTTTCGCCGGTGATGGACATCGGCCGTCAGCCGCTTTGGCCGCGCTTGTGGGAAACCTACGGTGAAGACGTACATCTGGCTATTGCCTTAGGTAGCGCGTACATCAAAGGTCATCAGGGCGATGATTTTGCCGCGGCCGATAAAGCGCCGACCTGTTTGAAACATTTCGTTGGTTACAGTTATCCACTTAATGGCAAGGATCGCACGCCAGCCTGGATTGGCGAACGCATGTTACGTGAGTATTTTTTGCCAACCTTTGCTGCTGGCGTCAAAGCCGGTTCGCCGACAGTGATGATCAACTCTGCCGAAGTTGACGGCATACCCGGGCATGCTAATTATCAATATTTGACGACTATCCTGCGCGGCGAAATGGGCTTTAAAGGCTTTACCGTGTCTGATTGGGCAGATATTGAGCGGCTTTATAGTCGTGACAAAATGGCGGCATCGCCACGTGAAGCGGTAAAAATTGCGGTGATGGCGGGTATCGATATGAGCATGGTGCCGTTCGATTACTCGTTTTACGACTTGTTGCTGGATTTGGTTAAAACCGGCGAAGTGCCTGTGGCGCGTATTGATGAAGCTGTGTCGAGAATTTTGCGGGTCAAATATCAAAGTGGTTTATTCGAGCGCACCGAGCCGACTTTGGCAGTTGCAGGCAATTTTTCTACTAAAGAAGCCAACGCGATTAATCGTCAGGCCGCTCAAGAATCGATTGTGTTGGCAAAAAATGACAACCATATATTGCCGTTAAAAAAACAAACCAGTGTTCTGGTGACCGGACCTACCGCCAATTTGCTGAGTGTAATGAACGGCGGCTGGACCTTGACCTGGCAAGGCGCCAGCGAACATCTTTATCCGCAAGACAAACTGACCTTATTTAAAGCCATTCAGAAAAAAACCACCGGCAAAGTCACCTATGTGGGCGGCAATGCCTTTGCTGACGAAATCAATGTTGAACAAGCGGTCAGTGAAGCCCGTAATCATGATGTTGTGGTCTTGGCGATTGGTGAAAAAACTTATACCGAAACACCGGGCAATATTGACACGCTTAATCTTGATCAAAACCAATTCAATCTGGCTAATGCCTTGCTTGCTACCGGTAAGCCGGTGATTTTGGTGACCTTGGGCGGACGCCCCAGAATTATTACCGAAATTGCTGATAGCGCGCAGGCCGTGGTATTGGGCTTTTTGCCGGGCATGGAAGGCGGCCAAGCGTTGGCGGATATTTTGTTCGGCGATGTCAATCCAAGTGGCAAATTGCCAATTTCTTATCCGCGCCATACCAATGATGTGGTGATGTACGATCACAAGCCGATTGAAGCGTTTGAATTTAACCAGTATCAGCCGCTGTATGGGTTCGGTCATGGCTTGAGTTATACGACTTTTGAAACTAACGGCTTAGCATTGAGCAAAGACAAGATTGTGCTCGGCGAGAATATCAATGTCAGCGTTAACGTTAAAAACACCGGCGGCTTAACCGGCAAAGAGGCGGTACTGGTCTATCTAAATGATGTGGCGGCGTCGGTTACGCGCCCTGTCAAACAATTGAAGGCGTTTAAAAAGGTCGAGTTGCAGCCAGGACAGCAACAAACCTTGCAATTTACGTTAACGCCAGAAGATCTGTCGTTCATCGGCATCGACATGAAGCGCGTTGTCGAAACCGGTGAATTTAAGGTCATGGTCGGTAACGAAACTGCTCACTTCCAGGTTGTAAAAAATTAAACGCTGACAGGGTAAAAGTTGATGACATATTCCAATCACAAGTCTTATTTAGGCTCGCTGAGCGTTTTAACCTCACTGTTTTTTATTTGGGGGTTTATTACTGCCTTAAATGACATTTTGGTGCCGCATTTAAAAGCGGTGTTTACCTTGAGTTACACCGAGGCGATGTTGATTCAATTTTGTTTCTTCACTGCTTATTTTGTGATGTCAGTGCCCAGCGGTTATTTAGTGGAAAAGATTGATTACAAAGGCGGAATTATTGTCGGTTTAGCGGTAGCCGGGACTGCGTGTCTGTTGTTTTATCCGGCTGCAGCCTTACATTCCTATCCGCTGTTTTTGACCGCTTTTTTTGTACTGGCGTCTGGGATTACTTTATTGCAAGTCTCTGCCAATCCTTATGTGACGGTACTTGGCGCCGCGGAAACGGCGTCTAGTCGACTGACGCTTACTCAAGCATTTAATTCTTTAGGTACCACGCTTGCACCGTATTTCGGCTCATTGTTGATCTTGTCTACCGCAGTCAAAAGCGCCGATGAAATCAAACTGCTGAATGCCGAAGAGTTGTCGATTTATCAAGCTGCGGAAGCTGCGGCCGTGCAAAATCCTTATCTGTGTTTGGCCGCAGTATTGTTTTTTATGGCGGCTATTTTTGCTGTGCTTAAACTGCCCAAAATAAATGCTGAAACCCAACAAGAGTCAGAAATTACTGAAGACGATCGCGCCAGTGCCTGGCAGTATTCGCATTTGGTATTGGGCGCCGTGGCAATTTTTGTCTATGTCGGTGGTGAAGTATCTATCGGCAGCTTTTTGGTGAGTTTTCTGGGTGAACCCGGTATCGCCGGATTGCCGGAACAAGAAGCCGGTAAATATGTATCGTTTTACTGGGGCGGGGCGATGGTTGGCCGCTTTGTCGGCGCGGCCGTGATGCAAAAAATTCATCCCGGCAAAGTATTGGCGTTTAATGCCTTATCGGCGGTAAGTTTGGTATTGGCTACCATGCTTGGTAGCGGCCATTTTGCGATGGTGACTATTTTAGCTGTGGGCTTGTGTAACTCGATCATGTTTCCGACCATATTTTCCTTGGCCTTAACCGGCTTGGGCAGGCATACCGGCCAAGGCTCCGGCATTCTGTGCGCCGCGATTGTCGGCGGTGCAGTTTTGCCGTTACTGCAAGGTGTATTTGCTGATCGTATTGGCATTCAACACGCCTTTTTCATTCCGCTGCTGTGTTATTTATATATCAGTTACTACGGTTATCGCAGTGTGCGCTGGTTGCGACATGGGTAGTTTTGCTCATCCGATAAGATTGAATCAGCCGGTCAGGCTCAATGTAATCGGGCATGTAAATATTGCCGGATGATTTCACAACTCTGGTTCCAGTTGGGCTGGCGAGCAAAGGCCGCCAGTGCATTTCGGCTTAATTGCAGCAACAGCCGGCGGTCACGATGCAATGTCTGCAGCAGCTCGGCTAAGGTATGCTGATCTTCTGGGGGTATCAGGTAGCCATTATCACCGTGGCTGATAATTTCTTTAGCCGCGCCTGCCGTGGTGCCGATAACCGGCAGGCCAAATTGCTGAGCTTCCACATAGACGATGCCGTAGCTTTCATAGGCTGAAGGCAGTGCCATTAGATGGTGTTGCCGGTACAGTTCGGCAAGCGCCTGGCCTTGTACTGGACCTTTTAAACACACCCGTTTTTGTAAATGCGAAGATTCAATAAGCGTTTGAATTTGCTTTACATAGTCCGGCTCCATGTCCAGTCGCCCCGCCACTGTCACCTGAAAACCTTCCGCTGGAAGTTGGCGCAGGGCTTGGATCAGCACGTGCAAGCCCTTGCGACGGATAACATTACCAACGACCAAGATTTGCAAGGGACCAGGTGCCAGTGCGCGCTGGCTGATAACGTCGATGTCGATGCTTACTTCGGGAAAATTATCGCCCGCCGGTACGGCAAGGCAGTGGGGCGGCAACCGGTCGTTTAGTAATTCGCGAGTCTGCACCAACGTGGTTTGGCTGTTAGCGATTATTCCCGACACAGATTGCAGGTAACGCCGCTCGATGGCGCGGAAAAGCCGGGCGCTGTACCAAGGATGATGATCGAAACTGGTCAGCAAATGCACCAAGGTGATCACGGGTATGTTGATTTGACGGCTTATTCGTTGATTCAGCAAAACCACGGAAGGATGCACCATGGCATCCTCAACCAGTATGTCAATGTTGGCGGCGGCGATAAGCTGTAGGCAGCGCTTACTGAAATTATCGCCAAAATTCCGCCAGTAGCTGCGCGGCGGCAGGCTGATAATTTCCACCTGTTCGCCCTGGCTGCGCAGATAAGACACCAGTTTGCGGTTGTACAAATAACCGCCACTTAATGTCTCCATCTCGCCATATATCAACAGGCCTATGCGCATGGGTATGCTTAGAATTCTTTACGGTAGCCCGCCCAGCAAGTGGCATTCTCCCAAAGTTTGATACGCAGTGTGCCGGTGCCGGGTGGATTAATCGCGGCGAGTAATTGTTCGCAAATTATGCGGCTGAAATGCTCGATGCTGGGATTAAGTCCGGAAAATTCGGGTTTGTCGTTAAGCATTTGGTCGCGGAAGTTGCCGACAATGGCATCCAGCGCGGCTTCGATGGCGACGATGTCCACCAGGTAACCATGTTGGTCCAGCTGCTCGGCTTCAATGCTGACTTCAGCCACATAATGATGTGCGTGAGGAAAATTTTCACTGCCCCAATCGCCGCCAATTAAATAATGGTTAGCGATAAAGTCACGGGTTACGGCTACGGTATACATTTTTGTTTTCCTAAGGTTTTGTAACCACTCGACGCTTATTGTTGGGCTTCCTGACGTCAGCCCAACCTACGTTTGGTGGTTATGGTTTTAATAAATAAAAATGGCTTGTAAAACTTTTTCCGGCGCTTGATCCAACAGCTCATAAATACTGCCAGCCTGATCGAGCGGAATTCGATGGCTAATCAGCTCTTGTGGTTGTACTTGCCGAATCATTTGCCAGGCAGTTTGGAAACGGCGCGCTTTATCCCAGCGGCCGGTCAATTCCGGCGGAATGGTGCTGACTTGGCTGCTGATGAATTTAATCCGGTTGCGATGTGCCGCGCCGCCCAGTTGGATGTTGGCGGATTTATTGCCATACCAACTGCCGATGACGATGCGTCCGGAGTAACTGCATAAGTCGATGGACAGGTTCAAGGCTTCGGGTACACCACTGACTTCATAGATCAAGTCAGCGCCTGAGCCAGCGGTTGCCGACAGTTGCACCGGTAACTGCAAATCTTGTTTAAACGCGGTGATTTGAGCTTCGGAAGTAGGATCGTAAACCTGCGTAACTCCCAGTTGCAGCGCGCGGGCGCGACGCTCGGCGATGCCATCCAGTGCAACCAATTCTGCCAGTGGAAATTGTGCCAGCAAGCTTGATAGCAACAGGCCGACTATACCTTGTCCCAATACCACCACCCGTTCGCCTAGCGCCGGATTACCATCCAACACCAGATTCACTGCGGTTTCCATGTTGGCTAAAAACACCGCTGCCTCGGGGTCTACATCATCCGGTAAGGCGATGAGCTGTTCCGGCGTGGCAATAAAATGACTGACATGCGGCTGAAACGAAAACACCAGTTTATCCAGCCAAAAGGGTTCGACATCCGCGCCGATCTGCTCGACCCGGCCGACACAGGCATAGCCGTATTGCAAGGGATAAGTTTGCTGGTTTTGCAGGGATTCCAGCGTAGCATCCAAAGCAATATCGGTTGGAAGTTGTCCGCGGTAAACCAGCATTTCAGTACCGGCGCTAATGCCTGAACAGTGGCTTTTAACCAAAAGCTGTCCCGGTGCTAACGGCGGTAATGTTTGTTCTCTAATTTCAAGCTGACGCGGGTTGGTAAACCAAAGTTGACGAGCTTTCATAATTCGACGAGCTCCTGGTATTGCAAATTGCCCCACATGATCAGGTCATCTCCCAGCATTTGGGTATTAAGCGGCCGGATTTGCGGTAATTGAAGTTTGCTGGATAGGCCCAGATTGCCAACGCCTTTGTAGCCGCCAACCAAAGTCGGGGCAATCGTCAGCACCAGAGCGTCGGCTAATTGCGCTTTCAAAAATGCGGTAATCACTTGGCTGCCGCCTTCTACCATCAGCATCGTTATGCCTTTTTTCCACAATAAATTGAGCGCGTTGGCCAAATTGACACGGCCATCGGCATCACCTGCCAGCGTTATGATTTCAACCTGACTGCCGAACTCACTATCATCAGCTAAGCTCGTCAATACCCAGCAGTTTTGATCTGGATGCTGGCAAAGACGTGCGGTTGGCGGCATGCGCAAGCGGCTGTCCAGTACGATGGGTTGGGGATTAGCGCCTGGCCACTCGCGCACGGTGAGTTGCGGGTCATCCGTCAGCACGGTGCCGATGCCTACCAGGATACCGTCATGCAGGCTACGCAGTTGATGGGTGAGCTGGGTGGCTTTATTGCCGCTTAATGCCAACGATTCACCGGCACGCGTAGTGATGCTGCCATCCCAGCTTTGGGCATAACTTAAGGTAACGAACGGGCGATTTTTCGACGCCTTAGCATGTTTGTGGGCAGTCAACCAGTGTTCAATTTGCTGGTTAACCGTCATAAAGCGCGCTGTTTGATTGGCTTAGACGGTGGCGCAAATTGCAACAGGTGGTCCATGCGTTGGACTTTAGTGAGCAAGTAGCTTTCGTTGTCAGAATTGACCGGAGCTTCCAGCGGTACGCGCTTATTGACCTTAATGCCTTCAGCTTCCAGCGCGCTAATTTTTAACGGATTATTGGTCATCAGCAATACGGATTTGACGCCTAGATCTTCCAAAATACGCGCTGCTAAAGAATAGCTTCGTTCGTCCGCGCCATGCCCCAACAGCAGGTTGGCATCCACAGTGTCGTGGCCTTGGTCTTGCAAATTGTAAGCTCGCAGTTTTTGCAATAAACCAATGCCTCGGCCTTCTTGGCGCAGATAGACCAACACGCCTGCGCCTTGGTTGGCAATCATTTGCAAGGAGCGATCCAGTTGTTCGCCGCAGTCGCAGCGCCTGGAACCCAGCACATCGCCGGTAAAACATTCGGAGTGGATGCGTACCAATACATCATCTACCTCGGACACGTCGCCCATGTAAAAAGCCAGATGTTCCTTTTTATCAAGAGTATTGGTGTAGTAACAGAGTTGAAAATCGCCGTATTTAGTGGGAATACGGGCACAGGTCATTCGTGAAACGGTGGGTTTGGACATAGTGAATAAATTGTGTTGCAGGGACTGATGCTACAAAAACTAATATCAGTGTTATGAACGCCCGCAAGGCAGGCAAAAAATAAATTTCGGTTCGTGAAAATAAGTTCCAAGGGGATTTGGTTAGCCTCTCAGTCAGCTTATCTATCAACCATTTTGCGACCTACCTGATACGGGTGTATCAAAGTACGATCTATTTGAATAGTCTCGCGGCACAGGCATTGACTGCCTAGACAATTTGGTGAACTCAGCATTTATTATGCCTCGAAATATAAAAAATGACTATTTTACTGCGGAATAAAACCAGTCATTTTTTATGACACAGCCTGAGTTTGTAGGGTTCGACTATGTTAAAAGAAATTATTGCCCCGGCAAATTCTCTTGTGACGCAGAATCGGGTGATAGAAATTTATAACTGCCTTTGCGCATATTGATAAACGCTAATTCCGGTAAGCTCATCAGCAGACCGCGCATGCCGATTGCTAATAACTGACCCTCGTCGAACGGTGACTTAACTAAACCAAACAGGCTCTGCCCAACCCCGGCAACGCTGTTGATGGCGCCAAAAACTGGCCGGAGCAATAAGGCATCGTCGGTAAAAAACACGAACCAGGCATCATCGGGGTTGTAATCATAGAGACTGGCACTGACAACGTTGGATTCGCGGGCATACACCAGCGGCGGGAATTCTTGTTCATACTGTTTTGCCAGTTGTTGTTGCCGGTGCGATGGCAGCACGGTGATGTGCTTAACCGGATAGCTGGCCTTAACCATTGCAAACGCAGTAAACGGCACGATGTTCAGATGCTCATCAATAACACCGCCTAGCCGTTGCTGCGTTTCGGCACCTAAGGCTTGGTTAATAGTGTGAAAAATTTCCGTCACACAATTGCGCGTCAGCAGGTGATAGGCAAAGTTTTGTTCAAGTTGCTGGGTTAGTTGTTGAGTATCCAGAACTTGCTGGTGTAATGCCTGTTGCAGTTGTTGCGAAGAGAACTCGGGCAGGGCAATGGTCTGCAGGTTTATAGCTTTAACCGGTAGCGCTTGTTCGCCGTGGTAGCGTAGCGTTTGTCGACTATCGCTTGCCAACCATTCCTGATAACGATTGGCTGACACTTCCAGTTGGCTGTAATGTTGCTCGTCGAGTTCTGTGTTGCCCAATGCCTGCCATTGTTGCCGCCAGATGGTTTCAGCCTTTTGGCGCTGCACACTCAACTCATCGGCAAACCGCATCATATCTTCAGCCGCAATTACCGTGCTTTCAGCACTGAAATCGTCGACAAAGACCCACTGGCCTGACTGTAGGGTTTGTTGGAGTGCAACCAAACGGCTCATGGTGACTAATAACGCATAACCCCAATCCGGACGTTTTGACACGGCCAAATTTTGAGCACTCTGCATTAATTGCCGATGCAAATTATTTAACCGTTCAGTTTTTTGTGGATCGAGATGGCCTTCCGGTCCCGTAAGCGTATGACAGGCGTCGCTAGTCAACGGGCGCGTTTCCTCAATAATCCGTAGTGCCAAAAGCCCGTTTAATAGATCGGTATATTGTTCGGAAATTCGATAACCCTGGGTGCCGTTTGTTACGGCGGACAAGTGCTGGATGACAGTGGTCAATTCGATCTTACGCCGTTGCAGAAAACCGCTGCCATGCTGCAATTCAAGTTGAGTACGTAGAGTTGTCAATAATGTTTTAGCGGATGCGTCAGTCTGACAGTCGCCATGTGGCTCGGTAAGCTGGCTTGCAACGGGGGCAAAATCGCTATCGTTAAAAAACAGACCTACGCCAGGTAGCTTAAAAATCCCCTCTCCCTCAGGGAGAGGGCTAGGGTGAGGGATATAACCTGATATTTGCCGCGAGGAGGGCAGGGCAGTATGGGAACGCAACAACCACTCCAGTAATTGACGATCTTTGTCTGCTGCTTGTAATTGTTTGAATTGCCGATCTTGTTGCCAAAATAGCAGCTTGAAATGGTCTTGCAGTAAACTGAAAGTGGCGGCCGATACCTCAACATCAGCGACATGCAGCGTGCGGTTTTGCAAGACGCGGTAATCGAAGCGGAAGCCCTCGGCGTCCTGTTTGAATAAACGGATCAGGCCGTCTTTAAACTGATAATGAAATACATCATCGCCAAACTGCACTGCGACATGTCCGCCGCTGGAGCTGCCTTCGTTGGCTTCTATATATAAGTATTGAAAAGTATCGGCATTGGCGGTGTTGCCTAACAACACCGCCAGTAGCGTCAAGAAACGCTTCAAACTTGCTTAATCCTGGCTATCGTAGCCTTGCTGGATTTGTTTCATTTTGGTGGGATTTGAATCGCCGAAGTTCTTTTTATAGGTTTCATAACCGACGCCTTCGATACGGGCTTTCTTAAGTGCTTTACCTATACCTTTATAGGTATGGTCATCAGATTCCCAATCGCTAATACCGCGCTTTTTAGCAATGTCACTCAAGCCGTTCTGGAAGTCGGCGTAGTTGGTAGTGCCGGACGTTGATTTAAGATAGGCGTAAGTGTAATCCTCGACATCAGACTCGTACTTGGTGCTGCCACCGGAGAACGAGGACGATGAATCAGAAATGCTACCAATACTATCCGAGATGGATCCCGAGCTATCCGAGAAAGAACAGCCATTCAGAATAAGCACACAAGCCGAGCCGGCAATTAATAAATTAAAACGGTTTAAAACGAACATCTGATCTCCCAAATTAATACTTGCACGTTACTTTAGAGTATCTCGAAAAATTTCAGCACCTTGACTGTGTTCTACAAGCCCACAGCCCATACGCAAAGGCATTTTCGCCCCTTGTTGTTATAAATGCGGACGGTTAATCGACATTGATTTAGCTTTTCCTAACGGCTTGCATTCTGATACCAAAACAACCTGTTTGGCAATATTTACCCTCGAGATAATTTTTTTTCTGAAATTGCTAACGACATCAAATTTTTCATATTGAAAATTTGTTTGACATGGTCTAACGCTAAGCGTTATTAATAAATGGCTCTTCAAATGTAAGGAAATTTACGACCGCAGTTTTTTGCCATCTGCTATTAAAAATAATCAATAACAACATCAAGGAGTCAGTTATGAACAACATACTTTCTAAGTCAACTCGTCCAGCCGCATGGATAGTTTATCCATTATTAGGCTTTGGTTTATTGTCCTTAACGGCCTGTTCAACTACTGAGAAGGTTAAGCTCGATCAAGTTAGCGTCAACTGCGGATTGTTAGGTAGGGATTGCGCTACCAGACTGACTCCGGGCGGCAAAGATCAAATCGGTTTGCGCTACGTCAACCCAACTGCACAATGGACCAGCTATAAACAAGTCATCATTGCCCCCGTCACTTTTTGGGGTGGCGACTCAACTAATGTGTCAGCGGCCGATCAACAAACTCTGGTCAACTACTTTAATCAGCAACTACAAGAGCAAGTCGGTAAGCAATTTCAGGTTGTCAATCAACCTGGTCCTGGCGTCTTGAAGATTGATGCGGCTTTAACGGATGCGGAAACAGCTACACCGGTATTACGCAGTGTGACCATGATCGTGCCGCAGGCACATTTGTTGTCAAACCTGAAGTATCTGGCCACTGGTACTTTCCCGTTTGTTGGCGGTGCGCAAGCAGAAGTTAAAATCACTGATTCAGTAACTGGCAAGGTGCTGGCTGAAGGTGTTGATAAACGTCTTGGCGGCGGGTCCTTCACAACCGGATTCCAATGGCAATGGGGTGATGCGGAAAACGCGATCAATACCTGGAGCGAATTGCTGACCAAACGTTTAGCAGCTTGGACTTCCGGCACAGAACAACCATAACTTACTCAGCAAACTAAGGATATTTATGCAATCCATATTCAAACATAAACGTCTGGTGCTGGTGCTGGCTCTGGGGCTGGCATGCGGCGTTCTTTCTTCGGCGCAGGCTGAAGATAAAAAACCCAACATCGTTATTATTTGGGGCGACGACATTGGCCAGTCTAATGTCAGTGCTTATTCCAAAGGCGTGATGGGCTACAAAACCCCCAACATCGACCGCGTCGCCAACGAAGGTGTTCTTTTTACTGACTATTACGCAGAGCAAAGCTGCACCGCTGGACGCTCCGCGTTCATCACCGGCCAGAGCGTGTTCCGTACCGGCTTGAGCAAAGTGGGCCTACCCGGTGCCGATTTGGGACTCAAAAAGGAAGATGTGACCATCGCTGAGTTGCTGAAAGCCCAAGGCTATGCCACCGGCCAATTCGGTAAGAATCACTTGGGCGACAAAGATGAATTTCTGCCAACTGCGCATGGTTTCGACGAGTTCTACGGCAATCTTTACCATCTAAACGCCGAAGAAGAACCAGAACTGCCGGATTATCCCAAAGAAGCTGACTTCCCAGACTTTCGTAAGAAATTCGGCCCACGCGGTGTGCTGCACACCTTTGCTAACACTGACGGTACCCAAAAAATCGAAGACACCGGCCCGCTGACTAAAAAGCGTATGGAAACTATCGATGACGATACCGCCAGCCGCGCTGCTGAGTTTATCGAGAAGCAAGTCAAAGCCGGTAAACCGGTGTTTGCCTGGGTCAATTTCACCCACATGCACTTTCGTACCCATACCAAACCTGAAAGCTTAGGTCAGGCGGGACGTTGGCAAAGCCCGTACCACGATGCGATGATCGATCATGACAAAAACGTCGGTACGGTACTGGATAAAATCGACTCACTGGGTATTGCTGACAACACCATCGTTATGTACAGCACCGACAATGGTCCGCACATGAACTCCTGGCCTGATGCGGGGATGACTCCATTCCGTGGCGAGAAGAACACTAACTGGGAAGGTGCTTACCGCGTTCCTGCAATGGTACGTTGGCCGGGTCATATAAAACCTAACACGGTATCCAATGACATTATTTCGCATCTGGATTGGGCGCCTACCTTGTTAGCTGCCGCGGGTGTGCCTGATGTTAAGGAAAAACTGCTGAAAGGCTACGTCGCTAATGGCAAAAAGTACAAAGTCCATTTGGATGGTTACAACCAACTTCCCTATCTGACAGGACAAGAGCCTAAAAGCCCACGTGAAGAGTTTTTTTATTTCTCCGATGATGGCGATTTGACGGGCTTGCGTTACGACAACTGGAAAGTGGTATTCGCTCAACAACGTGCCCAGGGTACTATGTTGGTATGGGGCGAACCGTTTGAGAAAACGCGTATTCCTTGGCTCTACAATCTGCGTACTGACCCTTACGAAAGAGCAAGTATTACTTCTAACTCCTATTGGGATTGGTACCTGGATCATATCTTCCTGCTAACACCAGCGCAGAAGCATGTTGCTCAGTATCTTGCGACCTTCAAAGAATTCCCGCCACGTCAAAAAGCTGCAAGTTTCAGCATCGACCAAGTGCTGGAGCAATTGCAAACACCACCCAACAAGTAATCACTGTTTGATTTACTAATCGTGACCGCCGATCTTTCGGCGGTTGCTGTTTTGGGTGTGGTGTTTTTCTTGGAACAGGCGAAAGCCCGTTCTACTGGGTTTTGTATCAGACTCAATGCACTTGGGCATGAGCAATATTATCCCAAGTCTTTTAAACGTGGAGGCTTCTATGCCATTCAAAATGACAGCTTTTGTCTACTGGTCAGGCGTTTATAACGCCGGGTTGGCCATTTTTCTGCTATTTCCACCGCTATACCTAGCAGTCGGTCTCAATGTTCCTGCGCCTTTATGGGGTTGGTTACTCGCTGGCTTTCTCGGTTTTACCAGTGCTGTATTGATTTTGTCGTCACGCGATTTACGTAGACGCGCTGCCTTGGTGTATTGGGAAGCGCTACTTCGTTACGTCGCGGCACTGCTGTTAGTTCCCGCTGGATTATTCGGTGATCTCGGCTTGATTGCCGTGCCACTGGGTTTAGGTGATCTTGCGATAGGCCTGATTTATATGATCGGTCTACCTAAAGAACTAGCACTCTCGCATCGCGCTTTACTTTTAGATCGGTTCGATTGAATGCATCCGCCAGCACAGTACGAAAGCTATATTCAGATTTTTCAATTGGACTAGCAACGTTAGAGGCAACAAAAATGAATAATTTAAGGCAATTAATTATCAAAGCGGCAATGGTTTGCGCTCTGGCTCCAGCGACAGGAAATGCGCTGGCGCAAGAACAGTCAGGCTCTGTCGAGCAAAACTCGATTACTGCCATCGACATCTTGCTGGAACCCGATGCAACGATGCTCCAGTACGCAGAGACTGCCAATGCCCGCCTGCTCAAAGTTTTCCCTAAAGGCTTTGCATTGGACGCAACCCACCGTCCGCACATTACCCTCCTGCAGCGCTACGTTCGCACCGCGGACCTCGACAAAGCCTATGCTGCAGCCGATAAGGTCTTGACCAAGCAAAAGCTGGCAAGCTGGAAGTTACAGGCAAGCAAATACTATTACCTCCCCACGGGAGAGCTTGGTCTTGCCGGTATTGTCGTCAAGCCAACTAACAATCTTCTTAAACTGCAAAAACAGTTGGTAACGGCGGTTGCCCCTTTCACGGTCAAAACTGCAACCGCAGCCGCGTTTGTCACTACACCCGAAGACCCTGAAATCAACCAGCCGACCATTGACTACATAGCGTCGTATGTACCCAAGCAAATTGGCAAAACTTTTAATCCGCATGTCACCATTGGCCTTGCGCCTGCAGATTATTTGAAGGGCATGCTTGCTGAACCGTTTGAGACGTTCACGTTTTCACCAGCGGGAGCGGCTGTTTACCAACTCGGTAACAACGGCACGGCTCGGAAGCAGCTCAAGACGTTTGAGTTGAAGTGATAAAGCAGTTCGCTAGCAAAATAGGCAGAACCTATTGTAGGAGCGGGCCTTGCCCGCGATAGTTAGATCACTCGCGGGCAAGGCCCGCTCCTACAAGATTATTGTTCGTAAGGAGTTAAAAATGACTGACTCATTCCGTGTTTTACTGAGCCGCAGCCTATTGTGCTTGGTATTTTTAGCATTTACCGAAGTTGCTCTGGCCAAGTCTTCTGATCCGCTACCATCCTGGAATAGCGGCCCGACCAAAACTGCCATTGTGCAGTTTGTATCCAGCGTGACCAAAAAAGGTGGCCCTGATTTTGTCCCACCCGCCGAGCGCATTGCTACGTTTGATAACGATGGCACGTTGTGGAGCGAGCAACCCATTCCCCAACTAATTTTTGCCTTAGATCGCGTGAAAGCGGAAGCACCCAAGCATCCCGAATGGCAAGACACTGAGCCTTTCAAGTCAGTGCTTGCTGATGATATGAAGGGCGTGATCGCGAGCGGTGAACACGGCTTGGTGGAGCTGATCATGGCCTCCCATGCCGGGATGACCACCGAAGAATTTGAAAAAATCGTTAAAGATTGGCTGAGTACAGCGAAACATCCGAAATATAACCGTCCCTATACCGAGCTGGTTTATCAGCCAATGCTGGAACTGCTTGATTACTTACGAGCTAACGGCTTCAAGACTTATGTTGTGTCCGGTGGCGGCATTGAATTTATGCGTACCTGGATGGAAAAAGTGTACGGCATTCCACCCGAGCAAGTTATTGGTAGTAGTATCAAAACCAAATTTGAACTTCGCGACGGTAAACCTGTGTTGCTGCGGCTGCCGGAAATAGATTTTAATGACGACAAAGACGGCAAGCCGGTAGCGATTCAAAAATTCATCGGTCGCAGACCGATTGCCGCATTCGGTAATTCGGACGGCGATTGGCAAATGTTGCAGTGGACGGCAGCAGGCAGCGGTCCAAGGTTTGAGCTTATCGTCCATCACACTGATGCTGAACGCGAAGTGGCTTATGACCGTGATTTAACCATTGGCCATCTGGATAAAGCACTTGATGACGCCGGGCAAAAAGGCTGGACAGTGGTGGATATGAAAAAAGACTGGAAGAAAGTGTTTCCTTTTGAGAAATAGGATTTGAAAAGCTCGCGGAGTTGTGTGAACGATGTAGGTTGGGCAGGTTGTTTCTGCCCAACTTGAAGATTGTGTTGGTGGGTAAAATAGCCTGCCCCTCCTACGTTTATTAAATAGAGTCATCGTCCACTCAGCTCAAAGATGCAGGATAAAACATATAACAAATAGGATGAGTAAAAATGAAGGTTAGTATCCAGCTTTTGCTAGCACTAGTGTTTATTACTTTGGCAAATATGGCCTGCGCGGAGGAGGTTGTCGTAAAACGCGACGGCACTACAGCAGCCGTAGCAGCCGTTATTGTCGATGGTGAAACGTTGTTTCAAATACGCGGTTTTAAGGGCTTTACGGCCCAGGTTCGGGCCGACAGAATTGCGGAACGCATAAAGTTTCTGGCTGAAGATCCTTTTCTACTCACCGACAGCATCATACTGACCAGTGACGAAATAACCACCGATGTTGTAGCGGGCGATACCATAATTATGTCGGTACTGGATTACGATGCTGCCGCCGAAGGTGTTTCCCGAATGGAACTGGCAACCCAGCGAGCAGATAAAATCCGCGCCGCCATCATCAAGTATCGGCAAGAACACAGTGTCCATAATCTTCTGATTGGAGCTCTATCAGCATTGATTGCCACGGTGTTGCTGGCGGCGTTTATTTACGGGCTAAATCGATTTTTTGAATATTTGCGGCATCGGCTGGATGCCGCAATGCGACGCTGGTTAGACACCACCCGCATCCGTATTTTCGAGTTTATTATCGAGGGTGCGCTGATCGCATCGTTAAAGCTATTACGCTTGTTTATTCTGATCGGTGGCCTGTATGTCTATTTCAGCCTAATACTCAGTTTTTTTCCCTGGACACGGACTATCGCAGAAAGTTTGTTTGGATATGTCGTTAATCCAATCAAGCAAATTGGCGGGAATATTTGGAACGAAATGCCAAATTTTATGTTCCTGCTGATTCTGTTTTTCATCGTTCGCTATTTTTTAGGGGTCATGCGCTTCTTTTTTACAGCGTTAGAAAATGGCGATTTGCAACTTGTTGAGTTCTATCCGGAGTGGGCGAAACCTACTTATAAGATTTCTCGATTTTTGATCATTGTGTTTGCCATGGTGATTGCTTATCCCTACATTCCAGGATCCAACTCACGGGCTTTTCAAGGTGTGTCTATTTTTCTTGGTGTGTTGTTTTCATTGGGCTCGACTTCTGTTGTCGCCAATATGGTGGCCGGTGTGATATTGACCTATATGCGCGGGTTTCGGGTGGGTGATGTCGTTAAAATTGGCGATACCACCGGCAAGGTGTTGGCGGTGTCGCTATTGGTCACCCGTATACGCACACCGAAAAATCTGGAGATTACTATCCCCAACTCGCTGCTGATGAGTAACCAAGTCACTAATTACAGTTTTGCGGCCGGTGAAGGGCGTTTGATTCTTCCTGTCAGCATCACCATCGGTTATGACGCTCCCTGGCGGCAAGTGCATGGCTTATTGCTGCTCGCCGCCGAACGCACCGAGCAAGTGCTGCGCGATCCCGCGTCATTCGTGCTGCAACGCGCGCTGGATGATTTTTATGTCAATTATGAGCTCAATGCCTACGTTGCCACGGCGGATAGCATGCCCAAGGTTTATTCGGACTTACACCAAAACATTCAAGATGCTTTTAACGAATACGGCGTGCAAATCATGTCCCCGCATTATGTAGCCGATCCGGAGACGGCGAAAATCGTTGCCCGAGAAAACTGGCGACAAGCGCCTGCGACGGATGCAGAGTAGTTAAGTTATTAAAGCTAAATCCACCCTAAGATGTATAAACACAGAAAGGAAATCAATGAAAATAAAATTCATACAAACTCTTAAAACCACCGTGCTTATGGCGGGAATGGGTCTTGTATCTAGTGGTGTAATTGCCGAAGAAGCTCACTCAGCAGCAACGCAAACACAAGCCAACGCCTCCGGCGATAGTTCCGAGCAATTGGCGATGAAGCTGCAAAATCCGGTAGCCAACCTGATCAGCGTACCGTTCCAGAATAATTGGGATTTTGGTCTTGGTTCGAATGATGCTATGCAATACAAGGTCAACGTGCAGCCGGTGATACCGTTTTCGATTGGCGACGATTGGAATCTTATTACGCGCACGATCTTGCCAATTATTCACGCTGAATCGCCAGTTGCCGGCGGTGCTGATGTCAGTGGTTTGAGCGATATTGTGCAAAGCTTTTTCTTTTCTCCGAAAGCCCCGGTAGGTGGTTGGATTATGGGGGCTGGCCCGGTATTTCTTTACCCCAGTGCTTCCGACGATAAACTCAGCGCAAAAAAATGGGGTGCGGGACCGACGGCGGTATTACTGAAGCAGGATAGCGGTTGGACTTATGGCTTATTGAGTAACCACATCGAATCATTTGCGGGCACCTCCAGCCGACAAGATGTCAGCGCTACTTTTTTGCAGCCGATTCTATCTTACACAACGAAAACCTATACGACGTTTGGGCTAAATTCGGAATCAACTTATGACTGGCAGAATAGCCAATGGACTGTGCCCGTCAATGCGACCGTCAGTCAGTTGGTTAAATTAGGTAAGCAGCCGGTGCAATTTCAAATTGGCGGGCGCTATTACCCAGAAAAACCTAATGGCGGCGCTGATTGGGGTGTGCGTTTTGCAGTGACGTTACTGTTTCCGAAATAAGCTATTAATCTGGCAAAGGAACAACCATGAATCAATTACCTGACAATAAGCCATCCGATGATTTTTCCTTGGTTTTAGGCGGCCCGCTTTATCAGCTTTTCATTCGTGCTCAACTGGGCACCGATACGCTTGGTCTGGTCAAACGCCGAATCATGTTTTTTTCGGCATTTACTTGGTTGCCGTTGCTGTTGCTTTCGGTGTTTGTCGGCGAGGCGGCAGGTGGCGATATTAAAGTGCCATTCCTTTATGACATCGACGTGCATATCCGCTTTCTGTTGGCCTTGCCGTTGTTATTGGTGGCGGAACTTGTGGTTCACCAGCGGCTCAAACCGATTGTTCAGCAATTTGTTGAGCGTGGGATTGTTCCACCCGAAGCTCTATCCCAGTTGCAAGCTATTGCTGGTTCTGCAGCGCGGCTACGCAATTCCGTGCTTATCGAAGCATTGATGATCGTCATGGTATTAACTGGCGGACACGTTCTCTGGTCAAGTCAGATGGCGCTTGAAACGGCTACTTGGTTTTCGACTTTGGTGGATGGGCAACAGCAGCTTTCTCCGGCCGGGTATTGGTATGCCTATGTCAGTATTCCGGTGTTCCAATTCATGTTATTTCGCTGGTATTTTCGTATTTTTATCTGGGCGCGATTTCTGTGGCAAGTGTCCCGACTGGATCTGCATCTGGTGCCGACCCATCCCGATCGGGCTGGCGGACTGGGCTTTCTCGCGGGCAGTGTGGCGGCTTTTGTGCCGATACTTCTGGCTCAGGGTGTTTTGCTGGCCGGTATGATTGCCAATCGTATTTTCTATGAAGGCGCCACGCTGCTTGCGTTCAAGCCGGAAGTTGCCGCTGCTGTGGTATTTATGTTATTGCTGGTGCTTGGCCCGCTGAGTGTGTTTGCTTTGCAACTGTCAAAATGCAAACGGCAAGGATTACTAGAGTATGGCGCATTGGCCAGCAGTTACGTGTGCGGCTTCGATCGCAAATGGCTGCGTGATCCGCCACCGCTGGATGAACCACTGGTTGGCAGTGGTGATATTCAATCGCTGAACGATTTGGCCGGTAGCTTTGAAATCGTCGAGGGGATGCGCTTGTTTCCATTTGGCAAAACTGCGGTGCTGCAAACTGCGATCGTGACACTGTTACCCGTGTTGCCACTGGCGTTGACCATGATTTCCCTGGAAGACATGGTTAAACAATTACTTGGAATTTTGTTGTGAAATGAGTAAAAGATAATATCTATCTTATAGATAATATGGTTTTAGTTTTAAAGAAGGACAGATTGCTAGGTTTAACCGTTCATCCTCGACTGCATGGAGAGCCTGCCCCTCTGTATCGGGCATGCAGGAGGTAGGGCACCAACATTAGGCGCTTCGCTTAATGCGCCTAATGTTGGTAGGCGACGCATGGAGTAGTTGCCGAGAGCTGAGTCGAAGGGCTCATAAAGAACGCTTAATCTCAGGGAGCCTATAAAAGTTAAATAACTCTCTTCTATGGGAAATGTAGTAAAAAGGAAGAGGGAATTCTCTATCGATAATTAAAAGGAGTAGTTGTCATGACCAAAAAAGAAACATCCCAAAAAAAAGGGCATAAACACAGCGAAGTCAATGAAGTTGCTGAGCCGATTACCGTAGATCGGCGCTCGCGGGCAGATCGTAAAGCGGAAGGTAAATCCATACGTCTTGCGGTGCCGTTAGCGATCCACGCGCACTGGCATGCGCCAGCCAATCGCCGCGATCCTATCGATTTGCTGATCGAATCCAGCAGCGGCCGGGTGCCCGAACTGCTACCGATACGTTATGGTCGGATGATGCAATCGCCGTTCGCATTTTACCGAGGAGGAGCGGCGATTATGGCGGCTGATCTCGCAGGTTTACCTGCCACCGGTATTCGCGTGCAAGCTTGCGGCGATTGCCATTTAGTCAATTTCGGTTCTTTCGCTACGCCGGAACGGCGGCAAATCTTTGCAATTAACGACTTTGATGAAACCCTGCCCGCGCCTTGGGAGTGGGACATCAAACGGCTAGCTGCCAGTTTTGTGGTGGCCGGACGCTCCAACGGTTTCACCGCCAAAGAAGCACGGGAGACGGCGCAAACTTGCGTGCGCAGTTATCGCGAGCACATGCGCGAATTTGCCAAAATGGGTGTGCTGGATTCGTGGTATTTCAGTATCGACGTGGAAGCGGCGCTTGAGGGGGTCGAGGATGAAACCGCCAAGGCTCGCGCCAAAAAGCGTATAGACAAGGCCCATGACCGCGATGTGATGGATGAGGATTTTCCCGAGATGGTCACCTTCGAGGGCGGCGTCCACCGTATACGCGACAATCCGCCGCTGATTTTTCATGCCCAGGGCGAGGAGGCGGCGGTCATCGAAGCACGTGTGCGTGAGGCGTTTGAGGCTTACCGCGCCACACTGCCGGAAGATAGGCGGCTATTGCTCGACCGCTATGAATACAAGGATCTCGCCATGAAAGTGGTCGGGGTTGGTAGTGTCGGCACCCGTTGCGGCCTCATGCTCATGATGGGCGGAGCGGACGATGTGTTGTTTTTGCAGGTCAAGGAAGCAAATGCTTCGGTGCTGGAGCCTTATGCCGGACAAAGCACTTACACTAACCACGGGCAGCGCGTGGTGATGGGGCAACGGCTAATGTTGTCGGCGAGCGACATCTTTCTCGGCTGGACGGAGTCAAATATTGGCAAACACTTCTATATCCGGCAACTGCGGGACATGAAGTTAAAACCGCTGGTCGAACTTTTCACTCCGAACGTGATGAATCAATACGCCGAGCTTTGCGGTTGGGTGCTGGCAAGTGCTCATGCCCGTTCCGGTGATGCCGCGAAAATTGCCGGTTATTTGGGCAAGAAAGAGGATTTCGATAGTGCGATAGCGGATTTTTCTGAAAGCTACGCCGACCAAAACGAACTCGACTATAAGGCATTGGTTCAAGCGGTCAGGGAAGGCCGCTTGGAGGCATACATTGAACGGTAGTTATTAATCGGATTATTCAAAATAGTAAATCTAACCCTTTATTAGGAGATAGCAATTGAAAACAAACCGTCAATCAATAACAAGACATCCCGTTAAAGTGGGCCTGTTGATAAGTGCGATAGCGTTGCTATCAGCGTGTTCTACGGTTCAGAAAGAAACCAATGCCGTTAAATCTGTTGCAGTGCAGCCGGCAGCAGATGCAGGCTTTATTGAGCATCCGGAACTTCAGAGCAAGCCGACGGATTTGCCGTTTCAAAAAGTCTGGATCAAACCCGGTTTTGAGAAGTCCGGATATCAAGAATTGGTTGTCGCGCCGGTGAATACTCAGTACATGCAGCAAATGGATTGGCTCCATCAGTTGAGTTCCGCCAGCTTGCTTGGTGGTGTACAAAAAGACATCGAAGAACTTGCGCAGTATTTTCACGATCAGGTGGTGAATGAATTCAAGCACGATCCCAAGCAACGTTTCCAGGTCATAGAACTTGCTAACCAGCACCGGCAACCGGCCCTGCGTCTGGAGCTTGCGCTGATCGAGATCAACCCTTCGCAACCTGCTTTGCATGCGGCCGGTTGGTTGATACCGGGTGGCGGCACGGCTGCCGGTGTTGTTAATCAACGTCGAGCCGCTTTCGAAGGCCGACTGCGCGATTTGCAAACCGGTGAGGTGGTTGCCACTTTCGCCGACCGCGACATGCAGGACGCAGGTCCCCTCGATCTGACCCGCCTGACTTGGTACGGCCCAGCTAAAGGCATTATTGATCAGTGGGCGAAGCAGTTTGTGCAAATCGCTAACCGTAAACCTGGTGAGGCAGTGACTGATCCGACCGCGTTTACTTTGAGACCTTTTTAATAAAGCAAGTTAAGCCTTAGTGAATCTCGAAAAACCCATTCCGTTCATGGTTCGACAAGCTCACCACGAACGGAACTTATTGATTTATAAGATACCGTTCGCACTGAGTTTATCGAAGTGCAGGGTTTTCGAGGTTCTCCCTAGGCTGAGCGGAGTCGAAACGAACAAATGGCTTGCCACTTGGCTTCGACTCCGCTCAATCTGCGGTTGGTTTTTAATACCAATCCCAATAAATTCATATTTTATTGTTATTCAAATGGTGGAAGGCTAGATCCACGATGTTAATTTAAGGATTAACCGTTCGCCCTGAGCTTGTCGAAGGGTGAATGGTTATACCCAAAGGGCACAAGAGCCGATCATGGTTCGACAAGCTCTCGGCAACTGCTCCATGCGTTGCCCTACCTCCTGCATACCCGATACAGAGGGGCAGGCTCTCCGTGCAGTCGACCACGAACGGCTTAAGTTAGCTCAACTTAACGACATTGAAGGATTGATAGGATTTAATTAAAAACCTATTGGGATTGGTATAACACTACATGACAGCGATGAGTGAAATTAGGAGAATTACAATGAAAACAAAGCATAACCGTCGGGTCGGAGATGTCCCACTGGGTTTGCTCGGTGCCTTGTTGTTGATGGGGCCCGGTTCATATGCTTACGCGTTGGGACCGGTCGATGTACCGCCAACTTGGGGTGGCGATTTGTCATCACGGCAACGGCTGTCTGGCGATTGGGGCGGCACGCGCGATGAGCTTGGCAAGAAAGGCGTGGTGTTGGACGCAGAGATGATGTTACAGCCGGGCGGTGTTGTTACCGGTGGCAAAGACAGCAATGCTGAGTTCTGGGGTAACGTCGATTACACCTTAAATCTGGATACCCAAAAAATGGGCCTGTGGCCGGGCGGGTTCTTCAAGTTTGAAGGCGTGTCCAGTTTTGGCAACACGCTCTATAACGATGTCGGTGCCATTGTGCCCAGCAATTTAAGCAATTTGTTTCCTGGTATTAACCAGGCAGACAGTGGCTTGCTGCAGGCCACCTTTACTCAATTTTTAAGCCCTAAGTTTGGCTTAACCATGGGTAAACTCAGCTTATTGGAATTTATGCCGAGCGAGTTCTATGGAAACTATCACAATCAGTTCATGAATACGGCACTGAATTTTTCCTTGTCTGAAGCGATGGTGCCGATTTCTGCCTACGGCGGAGGAATGATATTTCTGCCTACAAAGGATGTCACGCTGATGGCGCTGGCGATGGATGCCAGTGGTACCCCGGCTGAGAATGACGTTAGCAAGGCCTTTGATGACGGTGCAACGGTACTCAGTGCTGCCAAAGTTAATGTTAAGCCGTTTGGGCTGGTTGGTCATCAAAGCGTAACCGGTGCCTGGAGTAATAAAACACGCTTGTCGCTGGATCAAGATCCCAGCAATGTGGCGAGAACGCTCTTGACCGAACGCTATCCTCGCCTTGGTAACCCAGGGCCGATCTTAACTCGAATATTAGAGCGATATTTTCCGCAACTATTGGTCCCGGTCCAGCCTTTAAACCGGAAGGATAATACCTGGGCGGTCAGTTACGCTTTCGATCAATATTTCTGGCAACCCGAAGGTGATTCAAAACGCGGTGTCGGTCTGTTCTTTAACTTTGGCGCTACCGACGGTAATCCCAATCCGGTTCAATACACTTATATGATGGGTATTGGCGGTAAAGGCCCGTTTGAGAGCCGTTCGCATGATAGCTTTGGCATTGGCTGGGCGCGTAGTCAATTCAGTGACCAGTTTGTGCCCTTTCTTCGTGACCGACTAGGTCTGGGGCTTGATCACGAGGATGCGATCGAAATGTACTATAACGCCGCATTGACGCCTTGGTTGAGTGTGAGTCCTAATCTGCAAGTGATTAATTCAGGATTGAGCAAGGTGCTTGATCAGAATAACAGTCTGAAGAATTTGGACACATCAGTTGAAGCCAGTTTACGCATGACGATTCAATTTTAAGACACACCCTTACACGGTAATTAAGTGGGATAAAAATTATGAAGAAACGATCTAGTTTTAAAGTGAAAACCGGCTGGCTCTTGTCATCTGTTGCAATCACCGTGCTGTTATCCGGCTGCGCAGGAATTGGCAGAGGTGTTGCCGAAGCCGTTCTGGAAAAGACCGAAAATGAAGATACCCGGCAATGCCAGGTATGGGGCAAGTCCTTTACAGGTCTTGAACCAGGTCTAATCAAAAAGCAGGGTAAAACCAAGGTGTTGTTCGTGCATGGCGTCGGTGATCATGTGCCGGGCTATACCACTCAGTTTCTGGAGAAATTAGCTAAGGAACTAAACCTAAATATGCGCACGGAAGGCCAGAAAAATATCGAACTGTCCGCACCGTTGGTTCCAGGTAAGAATCTTGGTAATTTACGGGTTACTCACTTGTTTAATGAAGAAAACGGTAAAGACCTGACTTTTTATGAGCTGACTTGGTCGGAAATTACCCGTAAAGAAAAGGAATTATTGGCATTCGATACCTCCGGCGAATACGATTTTCGGCGCGCCAAACTTAACGCCATGCTGAAAAAATTCAGCAATGATACCGGTCCAGACCCGGTTATTTATCTGGGACATAGTCGTGAGGCGATTCTGGCGTCGTTCGGACAGTCGTTTTGCTGGATGGCGACAGGCGATTACGATGATCTTCCGGCTAGCGGCACACATTCATGCACCGGTCTGAATGATTCTAATATCGAGCATATTGCCAATGACGACTATGTAATGATTTCTCATAGTTTGGGTAGTCGTATCGTTATTGACGGTATGCAGCGTATCGCCCATATCATGGCTAATGTTAATAAATATGCCGACCCAAGTAAAAAGCTGGAAATCACTGAAAAATCAATTCAGGCGTTACAAAATAAGCATGTACCCATTTATATGCTGTCCAATCAGTTACCGATGCTGCAATTGGGCAGAGAGCTGCCTGATGTGGTCGGGCAGGATGCGGCTTATTGCCAACCGAATGGGGCTAATTACAACAAACGTATGGTTAAACAAACTGAAATCATTGCCTTCAGTGACCCTAACGACTTGTTAAGCTATGGCATACCACCAGGATTCACTGATAAATATCTTGACTCAAGACTGTGTACATCCGTTACCAATATCAATATTAACATTGCCAAAGTAATGGATGCCTTTGGTTTGACTGATCTTGCCAATCCAATGGAAGCGCATATTGGTTATGACCAGGATGACCGTGTGGTGGCATTAATTGCTAAAGGCATCGGGCATCCAGCGGAGGCACAGTTAGTTAAAAATCGCTGTGAATTTACTAAGGAAGTTAAGTAGGGCGAGGTTTCAGGAATGTCTTTGCTGATTTTATAGGGCGTCTTATGACAATAAATCGAATCTGTCGAATAGCCCTTGCTATCGGTTTGATCTGCCATATCGGCCGCGTGTCTGCTCAGGACAATGCGACCGATCTGGCGAAACAAGATCAAAATCCGTTTACTCGTTTTAGTAAATTGATGGTCGAAGAAAATGCACAAATAGGCTTTGGTCCGGATAAAGACGTTTTAAATTATTTAAGGGTTCAGCCAATGGTGCCCTTTGAGTTAAACGAAGACTGGAGCCTCATTACCCGCTCAGTGATTCCGATTGTGCATTTGCCGTTTCCCCAGGAAACTGATGGTCTGAGTGATGTCTCCTTTCAAGTCTTACTGACGCCGAATAGGACCGGCCAGTTTCTTTGGGGTGTTGGGCCTACCTTAGTTACACCCACCGCCACCGAAAAAATGCTTGGTAGCGGAAAGTGGGCAGCAGGCCCGATTGTCGGCGGTCTTTATATAAATGGGCCATGGGTTTTTAGCACCATTGCATCAAATGTATGGTCGTTTGCAGGTGACGAGAGCCGACGCGATGTCAACACCATGTCCCTACGCCCAACCATTAACTACAACCTTCCTAATGGCTGGTATTTGACCAGTTCTCCTTCAATCATTGCGGTGTGGGGAGAAAAGCAGGCTAATCGATGGTTGGTGCCGGTGGGTGGCGGTGTTGGCAAAGTTTTTTCGCTGGGCGATCAACTGATGAGTACATCGTTGGAGAGTTACTACCATGCCGTATCGCCAACCATCGGCCCTGATTGGCAACTTCGTTTTCAGGTTACCTTGTTGTTTCCTAAATGAAATGAACATTTAATCAGCCAGGTAGCGTTACTCTCAACCCTTAATAAATTTCAGCATAGGCGCTGCCTTAATGGCTTGGGAATGACGTAATCCGACAGCCAGGCAATTTTGGGAGTCAATTTATGATTAATCCGCTTGTTACCCGAAGACAACTATTGTCTGGCGCTTGTTGTGTAGGTCTGGGAATGGCTGTCGGCGTTGCTGCCGAAACGCCTGCATCTGGCACCATCGACGTCGAGCCCTATCCGCGTGATGCCAATGAAGCGCTGGCGCGGTTGAAGCTTGGCAACCAGCGTTTCATTGATGATACCTCGCGTCATGCGCATGAGAAGGCGTCCTGGCGCAGTTTGCTGGTTGAGAGTCAAAAACCTTATGCGACTATTCTCGGTTGCAGTGATTCACGTGTGCCGCCGGAGCTTATCTTTGATGTGGGCTTTGGCGATCTCTTTACCATTCGGATTGCCGGCAACATCATCGCGGAAGATGTGATTGGTTCTTTGCAATATGCGGTGGCGCATCTTCATACCCATTTGGTAATTGTGATGGGGCATGAGGGGTGTGGCGCAGTGACCGCGACCGTGGACGAGATGCTAAGTAAAACCAAAGAACTTGAGCATATCGAATCTTTGATTAAATCAATCAAGCCCGGACTGAAAAAACTCAATCTAAAACAAGACCGAGATAGCTTGCTGCGTGCCGCCGTAGAAGCAAATGTGCGTTGGTCGATGCAGGAATTGCTTGCGCTTCCGGGAGCAAAACGGGCTCTACGAGATAAACGTGTGATCTTGGTTGGGGCCGTTTATGAATTAAACACCGGACATGTGCGGTTTTTGGGGTAATTGAATGTTGAAATTTTTGAAGATATTGTTGTTGGTATTAACGCTGATAGGAACTACCGCCTGGGCTGTGTTAGCCATTTATTTTGGTGATTCTCAAAGCAGTACTTTACAAACTGGGGTCGCGGCGACTGTGGGTTTATTTGGACTGGTGACCTTGGTCAGTCTAGGGTTTGCTAACTGGCGCAAGCGCTTATTGATAGTTTATGCAGTGTTGATTGTGGCGATTTTGAATTGGTGGTTTGCCATTAGTCCATCGAATGAGCGGCAATGGCAACCGGATTTAGCCAAATTACCTTACGCCACTTTCGATGGTGATTTGGTAACTGTGCATGATATTCGCAACTTTGATTATCGTAGTGAATTTGACTACACACCGGCCTATTACAGCAAAACCTTCGATATTAATAAGCTCGATGGTATTGATTTATTTGCGGTGTATTGGATGGGGCCTGCTATTGCGCATACGATCGCAAGTTTTAGTTTCGGCGATAAAGATCATCTGGCGGTTTCTATCGAAGCCCGCAAAGAATTGAATGAAGGCTATTCCACCATCAAAGGTTTTTTTCGTCAGTATGAACTTACCTACATTGTGGCAGATGAACGCGATGTCATTCGCCTACGCACCAACTACCGTAAAGATCCTGTTGAAGATGTGTACCTCTACCGTTTAAAAGCGCCTCAAGAAAATGCTCGTCGCTTGTTTCTTGAGTACATTGAGCAAATCAATGAATTGCACGACAAGCCGGCTTTTTACAACACCTTATTGGACAATTGCACGACTGCTATTTGGTTAAATACTCGTGTCAACCAAGATCATTTACCGTTTTCCTGGAAAATTCTGTTAAGTGGCTATGTGCCGGAGTATCTTTATCAATCAGGCAGGCTGAATACACAACTCCCGTTTGAGCAATTACAGCAACAAGCCCGTATCAATTCTGTGGCGCAAACCGCCGATCAATCTGCTGATTTTTCGCAGCTAATTCGAGCGGGTATTGAAAAGCCTAAGTTGCAGTGACTGAGTAATAGATAAGCCCAATTTCAGGTTTGGCTTTAGCAAAAATGATTCGAGAGCAGTATTTATTTTTATTTATTTGGAGGGTTCAATCATGACTGACCAACACGTAACAGTAAAAAAACCTTTGTTCTCAACGCTTGCAAACAGGTCATGGATAATTCTTATTCTGGTCGGCAGTGCAAGTTTTTCGTTATCTGCCGCGAACTTACCCGATTCCCAAGAGGCATTTCAGCAACTTGGTATTCAACAACAAGACATTGCCAACCTTGATAAAGGCGAGGTTGTTTTTTTCAATGTCGCCGACGGTGAAGAAAATGAATTAGCCGCAGGCGCTGCTATCTATGTACCGGCGGCACCGTCCAAAATCATTGGTTATTTGAAAAGTAAAAACCTGACATCCATAGATACTGATGTCACAGCTGAAGGTACTATTCCTGCACAGGCAACGCTGGATTCGTTTAAAGGCTTCAGCTTGAAAACCGGAAGTGATGAAGCCACAAAGTTTTTAGCGGCAACGCCGGGCAGTCAATTTAACCTATCAACTGAAGAATTTCAGGCGCTTAAAGCTGCAAGCTCGGCACAACCTGATGCCGCTTCCCAAGCTTATCGGCAAGTTTTATTACAGCGTTGGCAGGCGTATCGGCAGAGTGGATTAAAAGGTATTAAAACTTACGATCGTGGTAATGGCACAGAAGCTAATCCAAGAGGAGAACTGCAGGCTGCCACAGTGCAGACTAAAGTGCTGGCGAAGTATTTTCCTGGATTATATAAAGCTTGGTTGAGTTATCCGGCCGCGCTGCCGGCGGGCGCCGAAGAAAAGTTTATCTGGCGTAATCGTCAGATCGAAGGCCGCCCGACCGCGCTTCTTGTTCATCGTGTTATTGCCAGTGAAGGTGGCGGTGAGGTGGTTCTGGCCCGGCAATTTTATGCGGGGCATTCTTACAACTCCAATCAGCTGGCTATTGCTGGTATACCTTATCGTGACGGCTCCCTGGTGATTTACGCAAATAGAACATTTACCGATCAAGTGGCCGGTTTTGGCAGCGGTATGAAACGTTCAATTGGACAGAAGCAAGCGCAAGGTGAAATAGCTAAACAGTTGAAAAATTTACGTAAGGTTATTAAATAATTGATGTTACGCATAGCGTCACCAAAAATCCCGTATACCGCGCCGAGCACTGACGTTGTCCTCGGGAATAGCCCGAAGGGGCACGGCAAGGATGCCGTGCGTTGACAATGGGGCATTTGGTAACCCCCGAGGACAAAGGCAGCGCGCAGGAAACAAGCGGTGTCCGGGCGGCCTTTTCTTTGGATACTTTCTTTCGACTGCATGGATGCAGGAGGTAGAGCAATGCAGGAGCAATTGCCGAGGGCCGTGCAAAAGAAAGTATCACGCCTTCGGGTGCGGGAACCCGATTAGAAAAAAACGTCGCTTGCGACACAAGAATTTTTTAAATCAAAACTGCGTAACATTAGTTAAATAAGCTTTTGTTAAATCAACAGCATTGACCCTAACCCATTGAGGAATAATTATGTACATAAAACAATGTTTAAAATTGTCAGTAATCAGCATGTTGTCTTTGTTTGTTGTTGGTTGTGCGGGCACAAGCGTTCGAGATACGCAAGAAATAGCCTACTCAGGACAGCCAAGGCCCACTCAAGTGCTGATTTATAACTTTGCTGCCAGTCCTGAAGATATTCAACAAAATTCCAGCATTTTCGCGAAACTTCAGGACCAGCTTGCCAATACCAACCAGACCGCAGAAGAAATCAAGCTAGGTCGTGAAGTGGCTGATGCAATGGCTACTGAATTGACACAAAAAATAGCCGCTTTAGGCTTAAACCCGATACGTGCAGATCGAAGCTTACGGGTGTCGCCAGGGGCAATTCTAATAACCGGCCAATTTACCAATATCAATGAAGGTAATCGCTTACGCCGAAATGTGATTGGCTTGGGCATGGGCCAATCTTCACTGGACAGTAAAGTCAGAGTTTTGGCACCGTCTGCTTCGGGCTATCAAGAATTAATCTCCTTTGATGCTCATGCAGACAGCGGCGAAATGCCGGGTGCAGCGGTGATGGGACCTGCTGGAGCAGCGGCTGGCGCTGGTACAGCTGCGGTAATTGGAGCCAATGCAGCAGTCGGAGGCGTTAAAAGTTATAAATCGGCTTCTGCTCAACAAGCAAAGAAAATGGCAGAACAGATTGCCGATGAACTGGCTAGATATTTTGCCCAGCAAGGCTGGATAAATCCTGATTTAGTCCGCTAATTGATTAGCTGTAAAGTCAACTCTGCCGCTTCTAATGGGCGGCAGGGGGCAGCGTTATTAAATTGGCAAGATCAGTGCCATTAATGTTTAGTTACAAACAATGATATTTAGGCTATTTAAGCCCTTACAACTGATGGCATGCATCTCGACCAACACCCTATCTGCTGGGCCAACGTTAACTTATTGTGCTTAGTTTCGTCGACAGTGCCAGACAAAGCCCACTTTAGTAGGTCGTTAAAATGAAAACTTCCCGCATTGTTCGTCATCTTGTTAGCTACAGATCGATAAACGTTAACGTCTTTCGAGCATTAATAAGTGTAGTGATACTGTTGTTGCTGACTCCAGCTACGGCGGCTCCAGGTTCTGCGCTTATGGGGGGATTATTGAATAAACCTGCCAGTAAGTCCGGCTCAACTCAATCCGTGCTCAATCCAGTATTGGCCATTGAAGAAATTAACAAGAAACTGGCAACAACTAGCGAAGAACTTGCGGCCTTACCTTCAGAATCGGCAAGTGGTCCACTGTCGCCGGGGAATGAGGAGCTTTATCTGCGGCGTTTGCATCTCAGGCAGCTTGTATTCCTCTATCAAGGACAGCTTGCTCGCCTGCCTAATTTGCAAGAAATTCAAAAAAAGCGTAACGAAATAGAAACCAACGCTGCGGACTGGTCTGGGTTCAGTGAAGCAAGCCCACATCCTTTTCTCAGGGCTGATGAGCTAAAAGAAACAGTCACTATTCTCAGCAAAAAAGCAGATGAACTTGAGGCATGGCTTCCCGGGCTTGAGCAAGCGTTCATGCTGGTATTAAACACTGCCGATAAATCTACAGTAAGGCTGAGACAGGCAGATGAGGCAGTAGAGCAAGCAAAAAAGTCATCAGATCAGCAAGCCCGCTTAAATAGACAGCGCGAACTAATCGCATTGGAAAATCAGGTAGATTTGGCCCGTGTTATGGGGTTTCAGATTGAAATACAAATGGTTCGGGAAGAATTTTTGGTAGCCCAAGCGCAACTGCAACTAGCGCGTAAACAATTAAGTGTTGCCTCTGAGAACGTTGAGTTAACCCGGCAAGACATAGACCTGATCAACCAAAATATCGAGCTCGAAAGCCAAAGTATTATTACCGAACTTAATTTAGTGCTGTCTTCGCTCGGTCTTGAAAATAAGACGTTTAAGCAAGAAAACACTGCACCGAACGCTATGGTAAAAATGACACAACAGGAGTTAGAGCAAATACACCAAGCGCAACGCACAAATACGGACATTAAATTACAAATTCTGAATAGGATATTGGTGTACCTGCAAATGCAACGGGATATTTGGAGTGTCCGGTTGGTGTTTGCCAAGGTGACCGACCGTGAAAAAGCCGACGAAGCCTATGAAAAAATTGCCAATAATCAGATGGTTCTGCAAACAATTGACGAGTATGTGCACCAGCAGCGTCAGCGTATTTTGATAAAAATTACCAGCCGCTCTGTCAAAGAACTCGATCCAACAGATAGTGAATCAAATACTGTGAGAGATGAGTTAAGACGGCTTGATCTTGAACAGTTGGTTTTCTACTCACGTCTACTCGGTGAAGTTGAGGCAACAGAACGCTTGCTGGAACGTAGCAAGCAGGAACTTGATGAAAAGTTCCGTGTTAAGGCAGTATCTGATTATCTGAAAGAAGCATTGTTTACTGTTGGGAACGTTGCTTCAGAAATTTTGGATTTCGAACTGTTTGCTGCGCATGACACTATTGAGGTTGATGGCCAGCAAATCAGCGGCAAGCGCAGCGTCACAATCGAAAAAGTAGTGAAGGCGTTAGCGATTTTGATTATTGGCTATTGGTTTGCCGTTCGCCTGGCCCGACTGTCTGAAGCTCAAGCTGTGCAGCGTTTGGGTATGGATGCCAGCCTTGCCCGTATTGCACGGCGCTGGATACTATTTCTACAAGTCATCATTTTGGTGATATTAAGCATGTTGGTTGCCAGGATTCCATTGACGATCTTTGCCTTTATGGGCGGTGCTGTAGCTATCGGTGCTGGGTTCGGCATGCAAAACATGCTCAAGAACCTGATCAGCGGCATTATGCTGCTGTTTGAACGGCCATTTAGACCTGGCGATGTTGTTGAGGTGGGTGGTATCCGGGGGCGCGTCATAGACATTGGCGTTCGCAGTTCACAAATTCTCGATGGCAACGGTATTGAGACCCTCATTCCAAATAGTACTTTCATTGAACAAAACGTCACCAATTGGACCTTGAGCAGCAAATCGGTACGCATCGTTGTCAATGTCGGCATTGCCTATGGCTCGCCAATAAAAGAGGTGAACCGGCTGCTTCTTGGTGTTGCCGAGCGGCATGGGCTGGTGCTTAAAGAGCCGGCCCCCACTGTGTTGTTGGAGGATTTCGCCAGTGACGCATTGCTTTTTGGTTTGTATGTGTGGGTCGAAATTAACCCCGAAATATCTTGGAAGTCCATTGCTAGCGATCTGCGTTTTATGATCAGTAAAGCGCTGGACGAGCACGATATAGTGATTGCGTTTCCGCAACGAGATATTCATCTCGCCAGCAGTGAGCCACTGGCCGTGCGAGTAATTCCTGATGCTCAAGATAATAAGAGCGTTAACTCTACTGTCCCAGACTAGAAAATATTCGTGGCTGAGCCGAAGCCAAGCGAACGGTCTAACCTAAAACAGCAGCATCGTTCGCACTTATCCAAAGCATCGGCAGTTTTAAATCGTTAACTACGGACACAAAATGACCCGCCCCAAGACACCAAAATCTACGGAAACAACAACTAAAAAAATGCCTGACGCTACGACGACAACTAACGGAAAAGGTAAGCGAATCCTCGCGTTGTGGATGTCAATTGTAATCATGGTGGGCTTGCTTATAGGTGTCGGTTACTTTGTTGGTAAACCTTCAGGAACCGCCATTTCGCCAACTCCCCAAGTAGCTAAACCAGAACCGACTCGTCCCGTTGCAGCTAAAGATTTTGTCGGCGCGGCTACCTGCAAGCAATGTCACCAATCTGAGTTTGACGCTTGGCAGGGTTCACATCATCAATTAGCGATGCAAGTTGCCAACGAACAAACCGTGCTTGGTGACTTTAATAATGCAAAATTTAACTATCATGCGGTTGAGTCGACCTTCTTTAAGCGCGATGGCAAGTTCATGGTACGCACCGATGGCCCGGACGGTAAATTGGCTGATTACTCGATCGCTTACACTTTTGGTGTTACGCCGCTGCAACAATATCTGATTGAATTTCCCGGTGGTCGCTATCAATCTTTGGGGATTGCCTGGGATAGTCGTTCAAAAGAGGAGGGCGGTCAGCGTTGGTTTCATCTTTATCCAAAAGAAAATATCGATCATAACGATCAATTGCATTGGACCAAGCGCTATCAAAATTGGAATATGCAATGCGCGGAATGCCATTCTACTAATTTGAAGAAAGGCTACGATGCTGCAACCGACAGCTATAAAACTACCTTCAACGAAATCAATGTTGCCTGCGAAACCTGCCACGGCCCGGCTTCACAGCATGTGGAATGGGCGAAACAGGCGCAGCCGCCTTATACAGATCATACAGACAAGGGCCTGGCGGTAAAGCCGCAAAGTCACTGGCAAGAGGCCTGGAAGTTTGCTGATAGCCAATCTAGTGTTGCGCATCGAGAACTGCCTGTCAATGAAGCGCAAATGAACAGCTGCTGGGCTTGTCATGCACGCCGCTCCACGCTGGTTGAAGGCAACTTACCCGGTAAACCGCTGGAAGATAGTCATCATCCAGCACTGTTAACGCAGCCGACCTATCATGCTGACGGTCAGCAGCGTGATGAGGATTACACCTGGGGTTCGTTCCGGCAAAGCAAGATGTTCCAAAATGGTGTGACTTGCATGGATTGTCACGAGCCGCACGCGCTTAAACTTCGCGCCGAAGGTAATGCCTTGTGTACGCGCTGCCACAATGCCGAAAAATTCGACAGCCGGCAGCATCATTTCCATCAGCAAGGCTCAAAAGGGGCGCAGTGCAAGGACTGCCATGCGCCGGAACAAAATTACATGGTGATTGATGGCAGGCATGATCATAGTTTTCGTTTGCCACGCCCGGATTTATCGCAATCATTGGGAAGTCCCAATGCCTGTAATCTGTGTCATCAAGACCGCAAACCGGAATGGGCCGCTGCAGCTCTGGATGAATGGCTTGGAAAATCTTGGCGCGAGCGTCCGCATTACGGTACGGTGCTGCATAACGGGGTGACCCAAGGAATTAAGGCTTTGCCCGCATTACTCGAGCTGGCGCAAGATGCAAGTAAGCCTGGTATTGTGCGCGCCACGGCCATTGTTTTAACAGAGCCGTTGATGAATCCTGATTTATTACTCACAGCTCGGCAGTTGTTAAAAGATACCGATCCCTCTGTGCGCACTGCGGCTTTAGGACTTTTTGAGTCGGTTGATTCAGCCAATCGCGTTTTGGCAGCATCGCCTTTGCTAAACGATCCGATACGTGGCGTGCGCATTGAGGCGGCGCGAATTCTGGCCGATGTGCCGGATAGTCAGTTCCCCGCTGGTCGGCTGACTGCTCGCACCGCTGCCATGCAGGAATATCGTGATTATCTAACACTAAATGCCGACTGGCCGTCGGAAAACGTCAACCTAGGTAACTTAGCTTTGCGACAAGGTCAGCTTGATGCGGCAATCGCCGCTTACCAACGCGCGCTAACGCTTGATCCGCAATTTGCCGGTGCTTACATTAATCTCGCTGATGCTTACCGGCAGCTTGGTCGCGACAGTGAAGGCGAAAAATTCTTGCGGCAAGGATTGGCGGTGTTACCGCATGCGGCGGATTTGCATCACGGACTAGGATTATTGTTGGTGCGCAAGGCTAACAAGGAAGAAGCACTAAAGGAATTTGCCGAAGCCGCCAAGCTTGCCCCCAACAATGCCCGTTATGCTTATGTGTACGCTATCGCGTTGCATTCTGCCGGGAAATATAAACAGGCGGTAACGGTGTTAAAAGAAGCAGATAAGCACCAGCCGTTTAACATGGATGTTCTCAGTGCTTTAGTGTCGATACAGTTGGAAATGGGCAACCAAAAAGCTGCATTGATTTACGCTAGAAAAGCCGCCAAGGCTCAGCCGGGTGATATGGAAATTAAAAAATTGATTGAGGCGTTGGCAGCAGGCAGGTAACGGCGGTACGTAGAGAACTTTGGTGTCCTTCAAATTGAGCATCGTTGGTTGAGCCGAGCCGAGGCCAGCGACTTTTGAGTCTGGGGTAGGTTGGCCACATCTACCCCAGACTTAACGAGTTAAGTATTAATGCGCAACAGCACCAGGAAAATCTTGGATCATTTTTTCTACGACCTCTTTAACTTTTTTAGCATTGCTTTCCGGGTCACCAATGGTGCCGGTGCCGACACCACGAAATACTAATTTCTTAGTTTTGGCGTCCACGAAATCAAGTACCAGGGTACCTTCCGTATATTGCGATACATCCGTGTAGCCATTGGGTGCGCCTGCCCAGCCGCCATAACGGCCGTAACGGTAAGGTACGCCGGCGTAACCATATTGATTGGATTGATAAACCGCTATTTTTTCTTTAGACGACAGATGGCGCACGATATGCAAATCGGCATTTTCGTTAGTTTCGGTAATACCGCGACTGGCAAGATTTGTCCGCAGGGCATTACGCAGTGCTTCTTCACTTGAAGGTGATAATGTGGCTTCTTCGGTTGAAGGTGCCAGGGTATAGGTTTTATATTGCGCAAAGGATGTTGAATGATCGTAGTCGGTTGTCACTGTTACCGAGGAACAGGCTGTCAAATATAAGCTGGCAGCAATAAGTGCGGATCGTTGCAGTAGTTTAAGCATGATGTTTCTCCTTGTTGGGGATTATGAATATGTGTATGAAGTTATTTCTCGATGTCATGCCTTATGCTCAGGGGCATCTGAACTCAAGGCTGTAATTCGTTTGGCGTAAATGCTGATGCCGGGCAGTGCGCTGAGGCCATGTCCGAAGATACTGAGTAGTACCGTTGCCATCACCGTAAGCCGGATGGTGGTTTCGGCAGGTAAGTTAGCTTGCCGTTCCAGGTAAACCAACCCGAGCACGATGGATGCCAGTCCTCGCGGTCCAAACCAGCCCATGAATAAAATAGTCGATCGACTTAAACCAGTGCCTGCCAGAGCAAGCGCTACCGGCAGCATACGCACTAGCGTTAGACTCAAACCGGCATAGAGCAAATGCATGTATTCAAATTGTGTCCAAGATCGGGCCACAAACAAACCAAATAGAAAGAACACAAAAAAATCGAACAATTGTCCCCAGGTTTCGGTAAATTCAACACTTTGTCGCCCGGCATCCGCGAAGCCAAATTGCACGGTAAAACCGGCTACATAAGCGGCAATAAACATGCTGGCACCGGTAGCTTCCGAAGCCAAAACGCAGAGTAGGGGAATCGCAACCAGCCCCAGTTGTTGTATAGATGCAGCCATCCATTGCTTGCGGTTGGCTTGGGCAAGCAACCAGCCGCCGACCGCTCCGATACCTATCCCAACCAAACTGCCGTAGCCGATTTGTTCGCCGACAAAGCGGCCGAGTACCGACGCTGCGCCATCAGTACTTTGCAAAGCCATAGCGATAAAACACATCAAAAATGGCACGGACAAGCCATCATTAAGTCCGGCTTCGATATTCAGTGCTTGACGAATGCGCGTTGGCACATAAGGGCTATTGACGATTACGGTCCCCAGTCCGGCATCGGTCGGCGCCAGAATAGCAGCCAAAATGCCTGCTTCAAACCAGCTGAGCTCGGGAAATACCAGCATTGCGCCAGCAGCGCCCAGCAGTATTGTTAGTAACATTCCGGTCGTCAGCAGTCGGGTCGGGAGGCTGCGGCTTGCTGTTAAACTTTTTAAATTAATATGCGCAGCGTCGGTAAACAATGTCATTACCAGCCCGATTTCGGCGACCAATAAAAAGCCTTGTCGTTTTAATTCAGGATCGCTAAAGGCCGGTGGCAATCTATATAGCAACATGCCCGCTAATGTGAAAAGGATAGGTGCGGTAATGACTGTGCTTTCCAAGCGCCGAGACACCAAGCTGTATAAAAATACCGTTAAGACAAAAGTGGCGATAAAGATCATGATGTTCTTAGTGTATTGAGAAAAAACGCCAGAGATGAACGGCTATTTTATTGCTGCTGAGCATCGCTAGAATCGTTTAACCAGGAAATAAATAACTTATAGCCCAGTGCCAACACGACGGCGCCTATGAATAGGCCAATCACACCGGAAAATAGCATGCCGCCGATCGCGCCAATAAATACCACCGCCATCGGTAAATCGAGACCTCTACCTAACAAAAACGGCTTTAAGACATTATCGATCAAGCCTACGCCAATCATCCAAATCATGAACACGGTAGCAAACAAGGTATCGTGTATGGAAAACACATAAATAATGCTCGGCACGGTCAGAATAAACGTAGGTAATTGCACAATGGCGATAAATAAACATAGGATCGTCAATAGACCCGCGCCTGGAACCCCGGCAACAAAAAAAGCCACGGCCGCCAACAGTGACTGAATCACTGCAACCCCCAAGACACCGCGCGCCACACCGCGAATGGTCGCAATACATAAGTCGGCGAGTTCTTCACCTTGATGATCAGCAACGCGTTTGCCGATAGACAATGCCAGACGATGGCCGCCTGCACCGTTAACCAGTAACATGCCGCAGACAATCACCGATGCCAACAATTCTAAAATTGCCAAAAGGGTCGAAGCACTTGATGCTAGCAGCCATTTGCTGGCCTCTTTTAGTTGCGGTGCGTAGGTTTTAGCCACTTCGCCTAAGTTGTTTGCGGCCAATTGCCAAAAGTTGTAGATAGGCTTGCCGACCACTGGCCAACTAGCCACTTTTTCGGTGGGCGCTGGAATAGAGAAATTTTCGTTACGTATTTTTTCGGATAATTCCTGGATGTTTTCGCTGGCTATGTCGGCTAAAAATGCACAAGGTCCCAGGATAAGAAGCAATAGCGTAGCGGTAAGTATTGACGCGGAGAGGATTTCCCTAGAACCGAGTAATTTCGATAGTTTTTGATGTAGTGGGTATAGCGCAACAGCGATGATTACTCCCCAAGCCAAGGGGTTTATAAAGGGTTTGGCAATATTAAAACACCAGCTTAATAACAGGAAAATAAGCCCGATTTTGATAAAAGCTTCGACGAGTTTGTGAGTAAAGTCGCTGGTCGGCAGTGATTGCATGTTGTTATTCATATTCGGCTTATCTCTCTATTTGAGCACTGAGTTTCAGTGTGGAAATTTAGGTTAAATCTGTTTTTCGTTGGTTGAAAAAGTGTCGCGCGCCCAAATGGCAAGCGCGCTTTACACTATGTATTCAAACGGATATTTCATGGAAACACGGCTGCGGGCTTTGCCTCCGGTAGCTGTGCTTTTTGTTCCGCAGTAACAATCCAGCCGCCGCCCATTGCTCGATACAACTGAATTAGCGAGGTAAACGTATCACTACGCGCCTGCACCAATTCGATTTGTCCCTCGTAATATTGGCGCAAGGCATCCAGCACTTCCAGGTAAGGACTGTAACCTTCATCATAGCGTACCCGTGATAAACGCAGATAAGTCTGTAGAGCGGCTACGCGGCGCGTCTGGGTGTTTTGTCGTTCGTTAGATTTGGAACTGGCAATCAGACCGTCCTCAAATTCACGAAACCCCGATAGGATAGCCTTCTGATAGCCTGCCAGAGCCGCTTGTTGAGCGGCTTCTGCTGACTGCACTTGGCCTGCAACTTTGCCGGCAGTGAAGATAGGTCCAAGCAAACGAGTGCCGATGCTCCAAAAGTTAGCCCCCGGTGCAAACATTTGCGCCAATTCGATGCTGGCCTGACCAACATCACCGGTGAGCCTGACTTTGGGGAAATACTCGCCGCGTGCCACGCCAATACGGGCATTAGCAGAAATTAGATTTTGTTCTGCTTGTTTTATGTCTGGTCTGCGAATCAGTTGTTCGGAAGGCAAGCCGGCCGGCACCGCGGGCGGCGATAATGCGTCCAGCGTCAGGCCGCGAGCAATGGCGCCGGGCGGTTTGCCCAGTAATACGCTCAAGGCATTTTCGGCCTGGGCAATCTGTTGTTCGAAGCTAGGAATCAAGGCGCGACGACGTTCTAATTCCGAATCTGATTGGCTAACTTCAATTTCCGAAGCATAGCCCATATCGAATCGAGACTTGGCGATACGATTTTCTTCTGTCAGGCTGTCGACAGTTTTCCGAGTAATTTCCAGGCTGCGATCCAACGCGCGCAGGGTTATGTAAGTTTGGGCGACCGAACTTACCAACGTCAGCACTACTGCGTCGCGCGCGGATTCTTGCGCTAGTAGATCGGCACCGGCCGCTTCCTTGGCACGGCGTAATTGTCCCCACACGTCTAGTTCCCAAAACATCGTCGCGCCGAGCTGAGCGGCGTCGGTATCCGGCGTCCTACCGCCCAGGCCGAGCGCTTCGCTGCTAGTCTGCTGGCGACTGTAACTGCCCTGACCGAAAATCTGTGGAAATAAACTGGCACGGGTAGCCCCGTATACGCCCATGAATTGCTCCACGTTAGCGATCGCAATTTTAAGATCAAGGTTATTGGCTATCGCTTGTTCTACCAAGCGGTTTAAGACGGGGTCGTGCAATTGCTCCCACCAAGCTAAGTTGGCAGTCTCGCGGGCATCGGCAGCGGCAAAGCGCCATTGCTTCGGTGCATCAATCTCAGGCTTCACGTAATCCGGACCGACGGTGAAACAGCCGGTCAAACTGATGGCAAGCGTCAATATAGTGAGCTTATTCATGGCTATCTCCTTCTACTGGAGTAGTCGCAGATTTAGGTTTGGCTAGGGTTTCCACGGCATAAAACAATACAGGGATTAAAAAGATCGCAATGACAGTAGCAGCAGTCATGCCGCCGATTACTGCATAGCCCATTACCCGTCGGGATAAGGCACCGGCACCGCTGGCGATGGCTAACGGTAAACAACCCAGAATGAAAGACAATGCGGTCATCAGGATCGGCCTTAGCCGCAGGCGGGCCGCTTCTAATGAGGCGTCATAGACGGTTTTACCTTCTTCGACACCCATTTTGGCAAATTCGACGATGAGAATGGCATTTTTGGCGGCAAGACCAATCAACATTACCAGGCCAATTTGCGCGTAAATATTGTTTTCATACTGACCGATCATTAACCCGGCAAACGCACCGAATATTGCAATGGGTGTACCCAATAACACACTGAACGGAAGGCTCCAGCTTTCGTACAACGCAGCAAGAATCAAAAATACGCAAAAGATCGCGAAGGCGAATACCACCGCCGGCGACACCCTTTGCTGAGCCTGTTTCTCTTGGAAGCTCATACCAATGTAGTCATAGCCCATGTCCGGAGGCATGGTTTCGGCGAACACGTCCTCCAGCGCTTTCATTACCTGCACGGAGCTATAGCCGGGTTTGGCTGAGGCGCTGATTTGTTGGCAGCGGAATAAGTTGTAACGCATGGTAAATTCCGGTCCTTCGGTTTTACGCACGCTGGTCAATGCCGATAAGGGGACGGTGTCGCCGGAACTGTTACGGACATAAAATTGCCCCAGCGAATCGGTGTCTTTGCGATATTCACCTTCCGCCTGCACATAGGTTTGCCACTGGCGTCCGAAGCGATTGAAGTAGTTGATAAAGCCACTGCCCATGTAAGCTTGCAGGGTTTTATAGACATCCGACAACTGCACGCCTTGCTTTAATACTTTATCTCTATCCACTTCCACGAAAATCTGCGGAACAGAGGGCAGACCAGTTGTAAATAAGCCGGCGATTTCTGGACGTTTTTTGGCGGCAGCGATAAATTTGTCGGTATTTTCTGCCAGGAAGGCCACATCCTTACCGGCCCGATCTTCCAACAACATGCTGACACCTCCCGAGGTGCCGACGCCGGGAATTGCAGGAGGCGGAAAAGCGAAACCAATCGCTTCCGGGAGACTGCCTAATTCTTTGTTTAGATGGGCCTTAATCGCCGCATATTGCTCTTCCGGTTTAGTGCGTTCAGCCCAGTTCTTTAGCGAGATGAAAAAGAACGTGTTGTAAGTAGTATTGGCCTGACTGAGCATGTTATAGCCGATTACTGAAGAGTAATATTCAACGCCTGGGGTGTTTTTTAGTATCTCTTCGACCTTGCGGGTAACTTCGTCGGTACGTTGTAAGGAACTTACGTTGGGAAGCTGAATACCAGCATATAAATAGCCTTGATCTTCATCAGGTAGAAAGCCCATCGGTACATTTTTACCCAGTCCACCGGCAAATATCGCCAGAATGCCCAGAAACACCATGCTTAATAGACTTTTGCGGATCAATACTGCGCAGAAACCAACATAGCCTTCATTGGCACGACCAAACTGGCGGTTAAAGGCATCATAAAATTTTTGTACGGGGCCGGTGCCGCGTACTTTGGGTTTTAACAGTAATGCCGCTAAAGCCGGACTCAACGACAGGGAGTTAAAGGTGGAGATCATCACTGATACGCCAACCGTTACCGCAAATTGCTGATACAACCGGCCGGTGATGCCGGGAATGAACACTGTCGGTAAAAACACAGCAATCAGTGCCAGCGACGTGCCGATAATCGGACCGGTCACTTCCCGCATGGTTTTAAGAGTGGCCTCTTTGGGACTAAGGCCTTGGGCGATGTGATGTTCAACCGCCTCAACCACCACGATTGGGTCGTCTACCACCAAACCAATCGCTAGCACTAAGCCAAACAGCGACAGGGTATTAATAGAGAAGCCCAGAACCGGAAACAGCATAAACGTACCGATTAACGATACCGGTACCGCCAGTAATGGAATCAGGGTAGGCCGCCAGCCTTGCAGGAACAAAAATACTACCAGAATGACCAGTACCAACGCCTCCAACAAGGTATGCATGATTTCATTAATACCCTCGGTGACTGCCAGAGTGGTATCCAACGCCACCACATAATCCAGGTCATTAGGGAAACGTGCCTTCAGTTCTGCCATGGTTTTCTTGGCACCTTCAGCAGCTTCAATCGCGTTGGAACCAGGCAACTGATAGAGAGCGATCAAGGCCGCCGGTTTGCCGTTTAATCGGCCCACCATGTCATAGGTTTGGGCACCGAGTTCAATGCGGCCAACATCTTTAATGCGGACGATTGAGCCATCAGATTCTGCGCGTAAGACGATATTGCCGAATTCTTCCTCGGTTTGTAGGCGGCCTTGCGCACGCACTGCATAAGTAAATTCTTGTCCTTGCGGTACCGGTTCGCCGCCCACCTTGCCGGCAGGATTGACGTTGTTTTGCGCCTGCACGGCGCTAATGATTTCCGGAATGGTGATGTTGAGTTTGGCGAGTTGGTCTGGCTTAACCCAGATACGCATCGCATACTGACCCGCGCCGAATACTGAGACACTGGCTATGCCTTTGACTCGTGTCATTTGGTCATTGATGTTGATGTAGGCATAGTTGGCCAGGAAGATATTGTCGTAACTACCTTTAGGTGAGTACAGGGCGAACATCACTAACGGCGAAGCGGTCGATTTTTGTACGTTGACACCAAAGTTGCGCACATCTTGCGGCAGTTGTGACTCGGCCTGGGATTTGCGCATTTGCGTCAAAACTTGGTCGGTGTTGGGATCGGTGGCGACGTCAAAATTGACCCGCAAGGTCATCTGGCCGTTGTTGGCGTTGATGGAATACATGTAGTTCATGTTATCCACGCCAGACATTTGCTGCTCAATCGGGGTTGCTACCGATTGCTCGACAGTCACTGCATCAGCACCTGTGTAAGTGGTTTGAACCTGAATTTCCGGTGGTGCGATGTTCGGAAATTGAGAAATCGGCAAGCCCATCATTGAAACTAAGCCGATCATCACCATCAAAATGGCGATAACGATCGCCACAATGGGGCGATTTATGAAGAATTTTGCCATGGCGAGTTACCTCTCGCCGGTAGCGGCAGCTTCCGCATAAGGTTTGGGATCGACCGTGGTGCCGGGCCGAACTTTTTGGATGCCTTCGACGATGACTCGTTCCCCAGGGTGTAAACCTTCATCAATCACCCATAAGCGGCCTATGACTTCAGCCGCTTTTACCGGCCGCAGTTCAACTATGTTGTCGGGTTTAACGACGGCTACCAAATGTCGGCCTTGCATTTCTCCAACCGCGCGTTGCGGTACTAATAAGGCGGCGGGTTTGTGTCTGATAAGGGCGCGCACTCTGGCGTATTGTCCAGGGCGCAACAGATTGCCTGGATTGGGGAACAATATGGCGACCTGAATAGTGCCGGTCTTGATGTTGACCTCTCGGTCAGCGAAGAAGAATTTGCCCGGGTGTGGGTAGACTGAGCCATCGGCAAGCACAAGCTCTAGCGGTTGGTCATCGTGTTGGTTTTTGCTTTGCTTGTTACGCGCGAGTTGTAAGTATTCCTGCTCGCTGATAGGGATGTAGGCTTTGATGGGATCAAGCTGGGAAATCGTCGTCAATTCAGCATTAGCACTGCCTGGCCCCACCAGATTACCGAGTTGTGCTTTAGAAATGCCGGCAACGCCATCAATAGGTGAGGTGATCTTAGTAAAGCCCAGTTGGAGTTGGGCGCTTTCCACGGCAGCTTTGGCGGTCAGTACCTCCGCTTCAGCAGAGGCGGCCCGGCCAACAGCATTGTCACGGTCCCGAACACTGACGGCTCGTTCGGGTAATAATCGTTTTACGCGCTCTAAATCCAGTCGGGCGGTTATCAACACCGCTTGCTGCCGGGCCAAACTACTGCGGGCACCGTCTAGGTTCGCCTGAAAGACTTTCGGATCAATTTCATAAAGCAGCTGGCCTTTTTTGACTATTTGGCCTTCCTGATAATGCTGCTTGATCAGATAACCCGAGACCTGGGCCAAAATCTGCGCATTCACCATGCCATCCAGACTGCCGATCCATTCCTGCCAAATGGGAACATCTTGTTGCAGTACCTCGGTAACTTCCACTACTGGTAATGCTGCAGCGGGTGTCGGTTCGGTGTTATTGCAAGCGCTGGACAGTGCTATCAATGTTATCGCAAAAAAAACTCGGTAACGCTGCCGAGTGAGGTTGCCGCTGCGATGGCTTGTTGAAGAATGCTTGTTTGATTTCATACGCTATCCATTCGATAAAAATGTGTCAGTTGAATATCGATTATGCTTTCAATTAGAGGCTAATCTGTTTTTAAGGTAAAGCCAAGAAAAAACATTAGGGTTTTTTGATGATAATATCCAAGCGAATGCCCCATTTACGTTGCGTTAAATTTAAAGGTGAGCATATGAAGGAAACTGAGAAAAAAGAAATCCCCCCTATCATCAACCGCTATGGTGGTAACTTTTGGTATTTATTTGCCGGATTGATATTTACGTTCTTGGCGTTGCCGCTCTCCCGTAGCTTAGGAGTAGGGCGCTACTCCATGACATTTCTATTTAGTTTGTTCATGTTGGTTGCTATTTGGAGTTTGTCGGTTTCACGGCGCATTTTTCAGCTGGGCGCACTGTTGGTGTTGGGCATTTCCAGCATAAGCGTTATTAATTATGTAGTTACTGAATTAAACCCGATTGTGGAGTTAATCGGACTGCTATTCATGCTGATATTTTGCAGTCTAAGTTGTTGGATTGCGGCGCGTAATATCTTCATCTGGCATAAGGTAGATCTAAATTCCCTGATTGGGGCTTTCTGCGTCTATTTGCTTCTAGGGCTTATTTGGGCGCTTTTGTATCGGTTATTAGATCTTTATGGCTTGGCAACTTTTTCCGGCAATATCAATGCAAACGAACAGGAGATATTTCCTGATCTACTTTATTTCAGCTTTGTGACGCTGGCCAGTCTGGGTTATGGCGATATTGCGCCCATTGGCGGATTAGTCCGTACTTTCGCGTATTTGGAAGCGGTGATCGGGCAATTTTATCTAGCGGTAATGGTGGCCAGTTTAGTCGGGGTTTACAGCAACAGGCGCGGACGTGACTGAAACCTTTTACAACAATAATCATGATGCGGATAACTGTGAATTGTTGCCGGCCGCTTGCTGTGCCTGATACTGTTCGATTGCCGCGCGTGCGTTGAATAGCAAACGCTCTTTGCCAAGTCGATCTGCCAGTCCGGAATTGCGCACAACCTCCTCGACACGAGGATTCAGCCCGACCAGCCACAGCTTACGACCGTCTTCGGTCACACGTTTTTCGCGTTCTATCAGTACTTGTAATGCCGAGTATTCAATATCCGGCACCCGACTCAGATCCAGCACAAGCACCTGTGGCATATATTGGGCAACCAGTGCTTGAATCTGCTCGGTTACGTTTTGTACATTGACAAATAAGAGACGTCCTTCCGGGCGTAAGATGAGCAAGCCATCCATCGTTTCGTCGTTAGGGTGTTCCGGCGACAGCGGTCGCAGTATGTCGTGTCCGTGCTTACGGCCTATCACATAAACACGCGGGTTGGTGACCTGGCTGAAAAGTCCGATTACCGATACGATGATCGCTACTACGATGCCTTGTAACGTGCCGAATATCAGCACGCCGACACATGCCACGACAGCCCAGTAAAACTCCATTTTACGTACCTTGCTGATAGCGAGGAACTCTGCAGGTTGGATCAGTCCGACCGAGTAGACGATAACCACCGATGCCAGCGTAGCGTATGGCAGTAGGCCCAGTAATGGTGCAAGCAATAACATGATCGCCGCAGCGGTGCTTGCAGTTACCAGGGATGCTTTCTGTGAGCGGGCACCGGCAGCACGCACGACCGCAGTTTGTGTCGTGCCGCCTCCCGCCGGCATTGCTCCGAACAGCGCGCCGCCCAGATTGGCCACGCCGGTGGCGATGAGCTCACGGTTGGCATTGACCGGCGGCTCTGTGCTGCGGGCAAAGGTACGCGCCACAGCGATTGATTCGGTGAAGCTCATCAGTGCTATACCAAATGCGCCCGGCAATAACTGTTCGACCATTGCAACATCCGGCAACGTCAGCGATGGGAAGCCTTGCGGAATCAGGCCAACTATTGCGACCCCCTGCGTATTTAAGCCGAAGAACCACGACGCGGCGATGCTGCCGCCAACGGCGACCAAAGGTGCAGGCGAATGTGGCCACAGACGTTCCATGCCGATCAACACCAGCACCGTTGCTGCGGCCACCGCCAGTGTGATGAGTGAGGTCTGGGGTAGATGATGGATGATACTGAACAAATCGCGGATAAAGCCTTGCTTGGTAATGTGGAAACCCAGCAGTTTCGGCAACTGATCGAGCACAATCACCAGGGAGATCCCCGTCTTAAAGCCGGTCAGGACCGGCGCGGAAATAAAGTTGGCGATGAAGCCCAGACGCAGCAACGAGGCCAGTATCAGCAATAACCCCACCAGTGCGGTCAGGGTGGCAACGGCGGTGATTAGTTGCTCGGGATTGCCGTCCGGCACCACCATACCGAGTTGCGTACCGGCCAGAATACCCAGGGTGGTAGTGGAGCTAAAACTGAGCACTTGCGATGAGCCAAGCAGGGCGTAAATAATCATCGGGATAAAGGCTGTATACAGGCCGACTTCAACCGGCAAGCCGGCTACAGTCGCGTAAGCCATGGCCTTGGGCAGAATTACCGCGGCTGCTGTAAGACCCGCTATCACATCAAAGCGCAGCAGATTAGTGCTGGATTGTTTTGCCTGTGCGCCGGTTGAGTGGGCCTTCATTATGAACAGGTACTGCGCAACACTGAGCGATTAAGATTGTTCATGGATTATTCCTCATTAAGTGCTTTTTTGGACTGCTCCAATAATTTGAGCTGTTCATCATTCAGCTCAGGAAATTTCAAATTCAGATCATTCAATGCCGTAGTGATAATGTCCGCCACTAAGGCTCTCGTCACCCATTTATTGTCGGCGGGAATAATGTACCAAGGGGCCCAGTCAGTGCTGGTAGCGTTAATCATGTCTTCATACGCTTCCTGGTAATCATCCCAATGCCCACGCTCGGCAAGATCAGCGGACGAAAATTTCCAATTTTTTTCAGGGCGTTCTAAGCGTTCCAAGAAGCGTTTTTTTTGCTCTTTCTTGGAAACATTCAGGAAAAATTTCAGGATTACCGTGCCGTTACGTTCGAGATGACGTTCAAATGCATTAATGTCTTCGTAACGATTTTCCCAGAATGTCTCACCCTTTTTGCCATCAGGTAGATTCTGGAGCAGTTCAGGATGAACTTTAACTACCAGTACGTCTTCATAATATGAACGGTTGAAGATGCCGATTCGACCTCTTTCCGGCAGGCATTTCATGTAGCGCCAGAGAAAGTTATGATCTAAATCCTCGCTGGAAGGTTTTTTGAAACTGAAAACCTGACACCCTTGCGGATTGACGCCGGACATGACGTGCTTAATGGTGCCGTCTTTACCGGCAGCGTCCATCGCCTGAAAAACAATTAACAGCGAGTAACGATCGTCCGCGTACAGCAATTGCTGCACCTGGGCCAGGTCTTGCACATTCTGTTCAAGAACGGCATTGGCACGCTCCTTTACTTTCTCCTTACCAAAGTCCTTAAACTCATCGGTCTGAGCCCAGCCGGTGTCATAGTCTTTAAGATGAATTTTTTTTCCAGGTTTGACGTGAAAAAGTTTGATGTATTTTTTCTTTATCATTGTGACTCCATTAATAATGATGAGGCATTTTTGCTATTAGCTACTCTGAGCCTCCGATGGTGTGATGTATCCATGCTGAGTTGCAAGCGCCGTAATTTCTTTGCGGTAACGTTCGAACTCAGACGAGCCGGGCGCGCTGTAGTTCCAATTCTTATAAAGACTGGTTAGTTCAGTGAAAAATCCTCTGCCCTCATCTTTATCCTTAAACCGATAGTCAGCATCGATAAGCCCTTTCAGCAAGCGAAAACTTTCAAGCTGTCGTTCCCTGGGCATACAGGCATCAATTTCATCGAACGCATCCTGTTGGAGATAGACCATGTCCAACAATAAAGATTTCTGCCAGGTAATAAAGTCCTCTTCGGTGATACCTTCTTCACCTGTGACTTGCATCATCTGATAGATGCCATCGCCTTGTTCAAGCAATTGCTGCATTGACTTAACATCGCGCACCCAATTGACGTCAAGATTTCCGGTAAACCAGGACCCCAGTTGATCAAGATAACGCGACCAGGAAATCAGCGGATCAATGGCCGGGTAAAAACGCCGGTAAGCGCGGTCGGCCGATAAACCCAGAAAGGTTTTAACCGTGCCAAGAGTGGCTTGGGTGACCGGTTCCTCAAAGTTGCCGCCTGCCGGCGAAACAGTGCCGATCATGGTTAAACTGCCCGTTGAACCATCCGGGCAACGCAGCACCCCGGCGCGTTCGTAAATATTTTTAACCGAAGAGTCGAGATAGGCGGGAAAGGCTTCCTCACCGGGAATCTCTTCCATTCGCCCCGAGGTTTCACGCATGGCTTGCGCCCAGCGTGAAGTGGAATCGGCAATCAGCAGCACGTGATAACCCATCTGCCGAAAATATTCGCCTAATGTGATGCCGGTATAAATGGAAGCTTCGCGGGCCGCGACCGGCATTGACGAGGTGTTACAAATAATGATGGTTCTATCCATCAAGGTGCCGCCCGTGCGTGGGTCTTTAGCTTCAGGATATTCGGTGATGGTTTCGACCACTTCGCCTGCCCGTTCGCCGCAGGCAACGATGATGACGATGTCAACCGTCGAATAGCGGGCGATACAGCTTTGTAATACAGTTTTTCCCGCACCGAACGGGCCGGGAATACAGCCGGTGCCGCCTTGGGCAATAGGAAAAAACGTATCAATAATACGGGTTGCTGTCGTAATCGGTTCGGTAGGGTAAAGGCGTTCAGCATAGCGGCGGCGGATAAGCGCTTCCGGTATCGGTTTGCGCACTGCCCAGCGTTGGGATAAGGTCATGTCCCGCTCAATCCCTTTGCTGGTCTTATAACGAGCGGCTACTTCGTCAACTCCCATTTCGCCGCTCCTAATCCAGGTGATTTCAACAGGTTCAGGCTCATTAAAAGGCACCATGATTTTGTGTTTGAATGCTCCTTCTGGCACCGTGCCGATAACGCCGCCGGGAGATACTTTGTCACCGACTGCAACGATAGGCTCAAAATGCCAGTTTTTTTTCTGATCAAGAGCAGGCACCGATACGCCGCGAGGTAGGAAAAAACCATAGTTGTCAGCCAGGGCATGCAAGGGATTAAGCAAGCCATCAAAAACCTGTCCCAACAAACCCGGGCCCAATACAGCGGAAAGCATTTCTCCGGTAAGCTCCACCTTGTCGCCAACTTTAACGCCACGCGTATCCTCGAATACCTGCATGTCAGCGGTTCGCCTGCGCACACGCAGCACCTCGGCTTTAAGACGCTCATCACCAACGCAGATGTAGCCCAGTTCATTCTTCATGATTGGCGTATTTTCGTCGACCTGGATAAGCACCAGGCTTTCCTTAACGCCAATTATTTTCGCGGTTCTTGATGGCGGTTGTTCAGCTGACATTTGTTACCTCTTTAATCAATTCCTGAAAGCGGCTCTTCGCCTTTCCTGCATCACGTGCGAGCCAGGCTTGAAGAATGTCCCATTTTAAAACGAAAGCGAATACCGCCTCGAAACCGAACCTGTTGCTGTCGGCGATACGGCTAAGTTGTTGCCAGATGATACCCATCATTAGTCGGTCAAGCGCACCGGCATCGTTGGCTTCAATATAGGTCCGGGCTTGGGGAATCCATGGAAATACCGCAGCCAGTTTGAAATCCGGATTATCCCAATTAGACGCGATAACCCTCGCCCAGCGGCTCGCGCCGTTTACCTGCTCTAAAAATGACGATTCAAAGACATGCTGCCGCAGCCGTAATGCCGCCAGAATTGTTTGTTGATCAAGTCTGAACTCGACAAATTCGCGTAAAGCGGGTTGGCTGATGTCTTGCCATGCAGCACAACAGCGCAACAGCATTTCTTGGTCGGACTTCGGTTTGGATAGTGACATTCGCCAACTTACCAGGGCTTCGGCGATGACCAGTTGCCGGGCATCGTCGGGTTCCAGCATGTGCAGCCGCTGCTCCAGTCTTAGGCGCGTGATCGGCGACCGCTCGGCCTTTTCGAACGGGGGCAGATAAGGAAGGCTGGTGATCAATGTAATGTACTGTTCTGCCATGATGCTTATTCGCTACCTTCGAGTATTGATTGGAAACGGGGCAAAATGCGTTGATAAAGCAGCCTGGAAATTGCTTTGTCCGAAAGATCTATTTCCAGCTTGTCTTTAACCAGACGCACACTGGCGCCGCCTTCAATTTCGCTGGATGGAATTAACACAACGCCTTCACGCAGCATTTCACTGGATAAGCCAAGAATGGTTTGTTTGGTACGGTCTCTTAGTTGCTCGTTCGGCTGACCGGTGAGTATCGATTCAGAGATGAGTATTTCGATTTGCTTATCGCCAATCAGCTCTTTTTGGGCATGATCCGCCAACACCAACACAATGGATTTAATAAATTGTTCATCGCGCGTGGCTGATGTCACCAGTTTCTGCACAAACACTTCAAATGCCGATGAAATCCCGGATTTGAGTTGCAATACCGTATCGCGCGCCGATAATTTCAGCGCTTCCAACGCGGCGGCACGGTTAGATTCAATCTCGATACGAGCATTCTCGCGCAGCTTTTCAACTTCCTGCTTAGCATCGGCCAGCATTTTTGCCGACTTGGCCTCGGCGTCTCGTATGATCTTGGCGGCTTTCTCAGTGGCTGCCAATACGCCCTGATCGCGAATACGATCAACTAAGTCCTGAACGCCCGCACCGGTTTTACTTGCTTCTTGCTCTGTCATGATATTGGTCTCGTCTAGGTTATTTCGGAATGTCGGCAGCCAGTACCAGCGCAAAGACGAAAGCGAAGACAGCGAAGCCTTCAATCAGCGCTGCAGGTGCAATAGAAATACCAAAAACTTCCTGCTTGCTTTTCGATGCATTGATTGATGCGGTGCAGGCGTCGCCTTGAGCGATAGCGCAATACAACAGCGCCAGTCCGGTCAGGACACCCAAACCAAAAATTCCCGGAGAGTTTTCGAGGGTCAATTCCCGACGCAGTGACATGGTGACGACGATGCCGTAAATGGTAATTGAGGACGGCAATGCCGCAACGCCAATAAAACGTCCATAACCGCTTTCAACTTCCAACAAAGCGCCGCAGGCCGCGCTGCCTGCACGCATGCAGCCTATAGAGCTACCTATCGCAGCCAGTCCTAACGGGGCGTAAAGCCCCAGCCAGCCCAGTCCCAAAATTAACGGTTCCATAAATTATCCTCTGATTGTTTAAATGGTTTGTAGAGGGTTCCCTCTTCTTTGAGGCCCCAGTTGAAAAACTCGATCACATTCAGCCGCAGTCCGTGAATGACGCCGCTGCTAATGCCGAGTATTAAATTAAGCCCGTGTCCTAGCACCAGGATCAGCAGCGCGAAGATCAAGCCGACTCCTGGAAATCCCGCATAGATGTCAGCTGCCATGTGGTTAAATTCGATAGCCAGTGACGCGCCGCCAAGACCCAGCGCAAACAGACGCAGATAACTCAAGACATCGCCTAACGCGCCGGACAGTTTGGTCAGACCCTCTAAGCCATGAAGAAAACGGGTGATTGGTTTGGCATGGGGCGAGGTAAACCACACGATTAATAACGCGCCGATCGACATTAAAACGATGCCGGATTCTTTTACACCAGACAGTGCTATCGAACCGCTAATCGCCAGTGCAACGCCGCCGCAAATTACCCCGATCCAGCCGATTGAAGGCAATCGTTCTTGCCAATGCCGGTAACGATAGGCGTTCATCACATTGGCAAGGATGATATGGAAAACACCGATAACAACGGAAATCATCATCATGCGGTTGGTGTCGCTTATCTCAAGAACATGGAGTTTTCCCAATAAGGATTCATCGGGAGGGCTGACGCCGAAATAACTGCCGAATAGAACGCCAACGCCTAGAGAGACAACCACCACCGACAAAAGCAACGGACGAAAACGGCGGCCGGAGGACGTGCGCCCCATCTTGCTCCAGCCGAACATTAGTAAAAGACCTAAGAGGGCGCCATAACCGGCGTCGGCTATGATCATTGCAAAAAACAGCGTAAAGGAAATAAAAACCACGCCCGAGGGATCCCAAGTTTGATACCCCGGCGTCATGTAAAAAGTGACCAAATCCTCACCGGCGCTAAACCAGGACGGATTACGCATCAGGGTAGGCGGGTTGTCTTGTTGGCCGGGAGCTGCCGAGGCAAAGTAAAATGCCTGCTTTTTCGAGTAATCATCGAGAACAGGCAAGCTATCAACCGGTGCCCAGCCCTGCAAAGCAAAAGCAGAATCGTTACTATAGATTTGCGTCGCAGCGCCCTTGCAAACCGCTATATCTTCAAGTCGATTAAGACCGTCACGAAATAAATCATGCCACCGGGTTAAATAAGCCCGTTCTGCCTGAGCATCTTCTATGGCTAATTCCACAAAGTTGAGCCGAGCTTCCAATTCATGCCGAGGCTTGCTGCCAAAGTGAATGCGCGGAACGGGCATACCTGAAGGTTCTTCTTTGTCTACCACGATGACGTAACAAACTTTGTTATCACGCCGGATAATTTCCCAAACCCGCTCGGACGCCTGGATTTTTGCTAAGTCTTTATGTGGAACCACGTAAAACCAAAGCCGCAGGTTGCCCATCCCCTGCAACGACGGCAATACGAAGTCGCCCCACGGACGTATGTCCTGGATACGCTTGATTAAAAAGTCCCGCTCATCGGTCAGGTCATGTAAGCGCTTCCGGACGTCCAGAATCTGTTGTTCAACTTCAACGGCATTGAATTGATCTTTATCCAGCACCTGTCGTCTGCGCTGCGGATAGGCGTGCAGAAACTTCAACGCGTCGCGCGCTCCGGCGCTGATTGCAGAATCTGTAATTGTGGCGCTCTCTGAGGCCAGTGGAATAATTTGTAGGCAGCCCATTTTCTGCAGGTCAGTCAATAAGCGATCGCGGTCAGCGGTCATACCGATAAAAGTCACTTTGTGCATGCTGATAATGCTCATAACACGTCCTCTGTTTCAGCTTCACGTTGCTGCTGCTGTTTTTGCTTGGCAAGCTTGGACGTCACCACGTTGGCTCGTTCGGCATCGCCAAGGAAAATGCGTATTTTTTGAATATTTTGTTTAGCGGTCGGAATCAGGATTTTTTCAAACAGATTCACCCGTTGGGTAATGCGCCGCACCGCAATCTTGAGGGTGTTACAGCGTTCACCGGCAATTTCAGCACGCAGCCGTTGCTCGGTAGCATCTTTTAAACGTTGCACTAATGTGTCAACCCAGGGCGGGGTAGCGAGTAGAGAATAGTTAGCAACATCACACTCGATGCTGTCCAGAAAGGGTAGCTTCACACCGACGACATTCTGTTCGATGACTTTATAACTTGTTAATTGTACGAGTCCGCCAAGACGAAATTCTTCGTCGGCAAGCATCGGCAGTTCTTCACCGATGAGGGTTTCCAAGCTATCAACGGCTGACTGGGCAGTCGTAAATTCTTCTTGAGCTTTTTTTACTTCCATCGTCAATTGCCGACGCTTCAGGTCAAGCGAGGGCAATAAACGCTGGTACAGTTTCAACTGTTCCAGCTGTTCGTGTAAGGCATGTTTGCTAAGTTTTAGCTTGGCCATGACGATTTACGCGACTTGATCCAATGAGGGATCTAAAGTTTCATTTTCTTCACTTACGCTCTGAGTCGCTTTGGGGAAATATTTATCGATCAGGTTTTGCTTCATCAGCAATTCTTTGGGCTCAAAGCATTCAGACAGCGTCAGCCAGCAAAGGTCCAATGCCTGGATAACGGGCATTGACACGCCAATTTCCATAAAGCGTTCGCGGAACAAACGACCGAATTTGAGCAACTTGTCGTCGAAAGGCGAAAGTTCAAAGGCCATGGCCTGCTTTTTTTGCGCTTCCACCGCGCCGGAATAAAAGCGGATCATGGTATTCATAATCTGGCTGTGATCCTCGCGGGTGGCTTTGCCAACGACATGCTGTTTTAACCTTGATAGCGAGCCGAATGGATCGATAAAACCATTATGCAGATAGAACTGGCCTTCGGTGATATAGCCGGTATTGTCCGGCACCGGATGCGTCACATCATCACCGGGCATGGTGGTTACGCTCAGGATGGTTACTGAACCCGCGCCCTTAAAATCACAGGCTTTTTCATACCGCGAGGCGAGTTGCGTGTAAAGGTCGCCCATGTAGCCGCGCACAGCGGGAATGCGTTCCTGCGCGACGCCCAGTTCTTTCATGGCATCGGCATAGGCGGTCATGTCGGTCAGCAAAACCAATACGCGCTTGTTGCCTTCAACCGCCATTTTTTCCGCAACGGCCAACGCCATGTCAGGAACCAACAGCCGCTCAACCAGCGGATCAGAAGCTTGATTGACGAACATCACGGTGCGATGGAAAACGCCATGCTCCTCAAAGGCGGTGCGGAAGAAATGATAGTCATCGAAAATTAGGCCCATACCGCCAAACACCACCACGTCGGCGTTGGCCTGAAAGCCGATGCGCGCCAGCAGTTGGTTAAAAGGTTCGCCCGCAACGGAAAAGATAGGGATTTTCTGGCTTTCCACCAGGCAGTTGAATAGATCGATCATCGGCACTTTGGTTTCGATCATCCGCGACGGCATGACCCGCATGACCGGATTAACCGTGGGGCCAGCGACTGGAATGCGCGGATCGGTTGGTAACTCGGGGCCGCCATCAATAGATTCTCCGGAACCCCGGAAGATTCTGCCGAGAATGTTATCGGAGTAGATGACATCAAGAGAGCGACCGAGGAAATTTACTTTGGCGTCGGTAGATAGCCCTTTGCCCCCGGAGAACACTTGCAGGCTGACGACGTCCCGATCAAGATCGACCACCTTGGCTAGTGAACGTTCGCCGTCGATGTTTTCAACCATGGCAAGATCACCAAAAGCCACACCTTCTGCCTGCACACGTATCAAATCACCGACGATTTCCAGCAGGCGTGTATGACGCACTAAATTTTGCAGAACGTTCATTGTTTACTCACCTTGTACTAGCGGGGAAATAATCTGTCTTTACAATTTGAACCGACTGCTTACCAAATACTATACGTAGAAATACTTATATCGAAAGCGCTGGTATTTAAGGAATGAATTAAGTAATTGATATATTTGGATTTAGGAAAATGACGGGCGTGTGATTATGTTTGGCGGGTTTTAAAAATGTTTGATTTTTATGCCGTATAGGCACAGAGCTTGTAGACGCGCTGGGTTTTTCGAGGTTTCTAACTGTTTCATTTAGGGCGGTTTTGTTGAGCAGTTTTCAGAGGTTCTTTGATATTCAATTATCGTCATCATTCTGTCATTTTCGCGGCTTAAATTAACAACAGACGGTGCCTCGGCACTCTTTGAGACATTCCTCATGAATTATCGAACCATCTGGATTTCTGATTTACACCTGGGTTCTACCCAATGCCAGGCCGATGTATTGCTTGATTTTCTCAAGCACAACGACAGCGAAAAGCTTTACCTGGTAGGCGACATTATTGATTTTTGGTCGCTGTCCAAGAAAATGTATTGGCCCAGAGATCACAATACGGTGATTCAAAAAGTCTTGCGTAAAGCCAGGCATGGCACCCAAGTGATTTATATTCCCGGCAATCATGACGAAAACGTCAGGGAATACGATCAATACGTTTTTGGTGATATTACTGTCAAAAATTCAGATGTTCATACCACCTTCGGTGGGAAGCAATTTCTGGTGGTCCATGGTGATGAATACGACACCATCGCCAAATGCCACCGGTGGATTGCCAAGCTAGGCAGCGAGGGCTATGACTTTTTAATCTGGATCAATCGTTTCCTGCGGGTGATCAGGCGCTGGTTGGGGTGGCAGTCAAACTTCTCGCTGGCCGCCTTTGTTAAATTCAAAGTCAAGAATGTGGTGCAGTTTATTTCCGATTATGAAGTGAGCATCGTCAGTACGCTGCAAGATCGAGGTCTGGACGGTGTTATTTGCGGCCATATACACCACGCGGAAATTAAAGATATAGGTGGTTTTTTATACGTTAATACCGGGGATTTTGTGGAAAGCTGCACGGCAATCGTGGAGCATTTCGATGGGACTTTAGAACTCGTGAAGTGGCACAAAACGGAGTCGGTCGAGGATCATAATCTAGCGCCAATCAATTCAACAGATATGCCTGACTATTCAGCGTCTTTCGGCAATGCCGAGTGAAACTGTCACTGCCTTAAGTTAAGGATTTTTCCGTTCGTCTGTCCATAGATCACCCTTTTGGTGAGGCCTGTCGAAGGGTGAATGGGAAAGTCCGAAGCCCTTCGTTAAGCCATTCATGGTTCGACAAGCTCACCACGAACGGCTTAACTTAATGGCAGTGGAGTGAAACCGTGGGAGCGATGTCTTGTCATCGCTCCCACGTGGTTTATTAGTGATTAGGAATGTATTGATCTTCCAGCAGTTTCGCATGCGCAACCGCCAGTCTGGCGATAGGAATGCGCGGTGCCGAGCAGGAAACATAATCCAGTTTGATATGGTGACAAAAGCGAATCGATTGCGGATGTCCGCCTTGTTCGCCGCAGATACCTATTTTTATATCGGGCCGGGTTGCATGTCCTGAAACAGCGGTCATTTTCATTAATTGACCGACACCTTTGGCATCGAGCACTTCAAACGGGTTGTCTTCAAGTAGACCGGTTTCGTTATACAGCGGCAGGAATTTGTTTTCCGCATCTTCACGAGAAAATGAGAAGGTCGCCTGGGTTAAGTCATTAGTACCGAATGAGAAAAATTCGGCCACTTCCGCTAATTCTCCGGCACGCGTACAAGCTCTAACAGTTTCAACCATAGTGCCGAATTTAAATTTTAGGGAGAGGCCGTACTGGCTTTCGACTTCCTGTTGAATTTGGTCAACGTAGGTTTTTACCTTGATCAACTCCTGAACCGTGATCACTTGCGGCACCATGATTTCAGGCAAAATCGGCGTACCTTCTTGGGTACACAATGCCGCCGCTTCAAGAATAGAGCGAATTTGCATCTGGTAAATTTCCGGATACGACATGCCAAGACGCACGCCCCGATGGCCCAGCATAGGATTGACTTCGTAAAGCTCTTTCACTTTTTTCAGCATCAATTCTTTTTTAGCGATCGCTTTATTGATGATTTCTTCATTCAACTGATTAAACGGAGTCGGCAATGCTATCTGGCTGCCTAAGGTATCCAGCGTGACTTGTTGTCCGTGAATCATCACTTTATAAAGATTCAACGATTTGATTTCATCTTTCAGCTGATCTTCGCTGGGTAAGAATTCATGCATCGGTGGATCTAACAATCTTACCGTCACAGGGTAGGGCGACATTGCTTCAAAAATTTGTTTAAAGTCATCGCGCTGAATTGGAAACAATTTTCCCAGTGCTTCTTCTCTAATCTCTTTACTGTCAGCCAGAATCATATCAATCACCAAAGGCAAGCGATCTGACGCGTTGAACATGCGTTCGGTACGGCATAGACCAATACCTGTAGCACCATAACTGACGGCCATACGCGCGCGTTCCGGCGTATCGACATTGGCATGCACTTCTAATTCGGCGACTTCATCAGCCCAGGATAATAAGGTTTTTAATTCGTCGGAAAATGACGGTTCAATGGTTGGGATTTTGCCGACATAGATCAGCCCGGTACTGCCATCGATAGTAATGATGTCGCCTTCGCGCAGTTGCAGGTCGCCGATGACGGCTTGACGGGCGCGGACGTCTATTTTTATATCTTCAGCTCCGGCAATACAGGCTTTGCCCATGCCGCGGGCAACTACTGCGGCATGTGAAGTTTTTCCGCCGCGGCTGGTTAAAATGCCTTGAGCGGCAAAAAATCCATGAATATCTTCAGGCTTGGTTTCTTCTCTTAATAAAATGACATGCTCACCGGCACGTCCCATTAACTCAGCGGTATCAGCATCAAATACACATTTACCGGACGCGGCACCCGGCGAGGCGGGTAAGCCTTGGGCGACAGACTGGACTTTATGGGTAGGGTCAAGTTGTGGATGTAACAGCTGTTCCAATAATTCCGGGTTGATGCGCAGCAACGCTTGTTCTTTATTGATCAACCCTTCGGCTTCCATTTCCACAGAGGTGCGCACCATCGCCGTCGCGTTCATTTTGCCGTTACGTGTTTGCAGGCAGTACAAAATGCCGCGTTCAATGGTGTATTCGTAGTCCTGAACTTCTTGGTAATGAGCTTCGAGTTTATTGCGCAACTCAACCAATTGTTTGTAGAGATCAGGCATTTCCTTGGCCAATTCATGCACCGGTTTGGGCGTGCGAATACCTGCCACCACATCTTCGCCTTGCGCGTTAACCAAATATTCACCGTACATTTCATTGACGCCGGTACCCGGGTTACGGGTAAAGCCGACGCCGGTCGCGCAATCATTGCCCATGTTGCCAAACACCATGGCGACGACATTAACCGCTGTGCCGTTGGCCATTTGTGGCGTGATTCGAAACTCGCGGCGATAATCGACCGCGCGTTTGCCCATCCAGGAGTTAAATACCGCTTTGATGGACAGCTCTAATTGTTCGTAGACATCTTCAGGGAATGGTTTGCCGGTTTCTTCCTGCACTACTTGCAGAAACAGTTCGCTGATTTTGCGCAAGTGTTCGGCATCCAAACCGACATCCGCTTTAATCCCGGCTTGCTGTTTGATAGCCGCGAAATGCACATCGAATTTCTCATCATCAATGCCCAATGCCACCTTACCAAACAGCTGAATAAAACGGCGGTAGGCATCGTAAGCAAAGCGGGCATCACCGGTTTGTGTAATCAAGCCGGACAGGGTTTGGGCATTAAGGCCCAAATTTAAAATAGTATCCATCATGCCGGGCATGGAAATAGCCGAGCCGGAACGCACCGATACTAATAATGGATTTTCGCGGTCGCCAAATCGTTTGCCCGAGAGCGTTTCAACTTCGGCGATATGGGTTGTTACTTCATCAAGTAAACCTTCAGGTAATTGATGGCTTTCAAGATAATCCAAACAAGCGCGAGTAGTAATAACAAAACCGGCCGGTACATTCAGGCCGATTTGCGTCATTTCACATAAATTGGCACCTTTGCCGCCAAGTAGAACTTTATTTTTTCCGTCGCCTTTTTGAAATGAGTAGATGTATTGTTCAGTCATGATAGATTTTTTAAGGTAGTGAGGGAAGATGGTTTAAGGCAAAAAAATCATTTTTGATGGGATTTATTAATGCTTTAATTTTACTGTGGTTAATAGTGCCGCTAAATGTAACTATAGAACAGAAATTTATACTTACTTAGCCGGAGAATTTCATGAATTGGTATCTTCAAGCGTTAAATAAATATGCCGAATTTAATGGTCGGGCTAGGCGTAAAGAATATTGGTTTTTCGTGCTGTTTAATATTCTGATCAGTCTGGCGTTGGGTATTGTCGATCATATTACCGGTAGTTTTGATCCCACTTCAGGAGTGGGTTTGTTTGGTGGTATTTACGCTATAGCGTTGCTGCTGCCGGGGTTGACGGTCACTGTTAGACGATTGCACGATACGGACCGAAGCGGCTGGTGGGTGCTTCTGCCATTTATTCCAATACTGGGCGGTTTGATACTTTTTTACTTTTTGGTGCTTGATAGCACGCCCGGTCGAAATGAATATGGCGACTCGCCTAAATAATAACAAACTCCTTAAAACCCAACCAATGAGGTTAAACATGTTCAAGTGGCTAATAGCTTTATTAATGATAACCAGCTTGTCGGGCTGCGGTTATAACGAGCTGCAATCAGGCGATGAAAACATCAAAGCGTCCTGGGCAGAAGTATTGAATCAATACCAGCGCCGCGCCGACTTGGTGCCGAATCTGGTCAACGTAGTGAAGGGTTACGCGGCACACGAAAAGGACGTATTGACGCAAGTGACTGACGCCCGTGCCAGGGTAGGGGCCATACAAGCCACTCCGGAACTGGTCAATGATGAAGAGGCGTTTAAGAAGTTCATTGCCGCTCAAGGTCAGATGACCAGTGCTATCTCAAAGCTGTTAGCGGTGGCGGAAAATTATCCGCAGCTCAAAGCTGACGGCTTGTTTCGAGATTTACAGGCGCAGCTGGAAGGCACCGAAAACCGTATCACCGTCGCGCGCAACCGCTACATCGACACAGTGAAGGAATACAACATTACTGTGCGATCTTTCCCGACTAATCTCACCGCAATGATGTTCGGCCTTAAGACCAAGCCCAGCTTTACGGTAGAAAATGAACAAGCCATTTCTCAACCGCCTAAGGTGGATTTTTCTGCACCGGTTCCGCCAGCTGCTCCAGCACAATAAAGTATGTTGACACTGGGCCGTTACGGATTTGGATTGTTACTGCTGCTGTTCTTTACAGCAGCAGTGGGGCTGGTGAGTATTCCCGATTTATCGCATCGCGTCACCGATCTGACCGCCACCCTCAGCCCCCAACAAATTGCAGCATTGGAAAATAAACTGGCTGCATTTGAAGCCGAAAAAGGCAGCCAGATTGCTGTGTTAATTGTCCCCACCACCCAGCCGGAAGACATTGCTCAGTTCGGCATCCGGGTAGCCGAGGCCTGGAAAATTGGTCGTAAAAAAATTGATGACGGTGTGATTTTGATTGTCGCTAAGGATGATCGTAAATTACGCATTGAGGTCGGTTACGGCCTGGAAGGTGCCATTCCTGATGCGATTGCCAAACGCGTGATTAGCGAAATCATTACCCCGTATTTCAAAACTGGTGACTTTGCCGGTGGAATAGACGCAGGAGTTACCCAACTTATCAAACTCATCGCAGGAGAATCCTTACCTGCACCAGCTAATCAGCAGTATGACCAACCCGATGAAGGCGCTTTTCTGTTTATCCTGTTTGGCGGGGTGATTGCCGGGTTTGTGTTGTCGGCCATCATGGGCCGATTAATGGGCGGCATGTTGGCGGGATTAGGGGCCGGTGCAGTCGCCATGTTGTTCTTTGGCTTGGGCATCATGGTGGTATTTATCGCGCTTATGGTTTTCTTCATCGTAGGCATAAAACATCGCGGCGGTAGCGGTTGGACCAGTGGCGGCGGTGGCTTCGGTGGCGGTGGAGGAGGATCATGGGGCGGTGGTGGCGGCAGTTTTGGCGGCGGAGGCGCATCAGGATCATGGTAAAGTTTATACGCTGGTTAGCTCATGCCTTTATGCCGCCGTGGCGCTGGCGCGTGGCGTTTCCAAAAGCAGTATTAAGCGATATTGAACAGGCAATAAAACAGTCGGAACATCAACACAGTGGCGAACTGCGCTTTGCTGTGGAAAATGCCCTTGCACCTATCTGGGTATGGCGCGGTAAATCAGCCCGACATCGCGCTACAGAAGTCTTTGCAAATTTAAGGGTCTGGGATACTGAAGACAACAGCGGCGTGTTGATTTATGTATTACTGGCAGACCGGGAAGTCCACATCGTCGCCGACCGGGGCATTGCCAAACGAGTAAGCCAAACCGAATGGGATGCAATCGCCCAAACCATGCAGACAGCGTTTAAATCAGACGATTTTCGGCGCGGAGCCCTGGAAGGTATTGAGCGCATCACCAAGCTATTAGTAACTCATTTCCCGGCTAAAGAAGGCAATCCCAACGAGCTTTCTGATCAGCCGGTGATTATTAAATAAACCGACATTTATAAATTAATGATTTCCGTTCGTGGTGAGCTTGTCGAACCATGAAGGGAGAAACATTAGTGCAAATCAACTTTCCCTCTCAACGCCTTCAGTTTTCCTTGTTTGGATTTGCCATCCAAACGTCTCAGCTTTGAGCCTTTAGTGGGTTTTGTTGCTTTGCGCTTCTTATGCACAATGGTCGCACTCAGAATCAACTCCCGCAGCCGGTTGCAGGCATCCTCTTTGTTCATTTCCTGAGTGCGAAACTGCTGCGCCTTGATCACAATCACCCCATCTTTTGAAAGTCGACTGCCACTTAAAGCCAACAGTTTTTCTTTATAAAAATCAGGCAGGGACGACGCGTTAACATCAAAACGCAAATGCACAGCTGTTGAGACTTTATTGACATTCTGACCACCCGCACCCTGAGCGCGAATGGCGGAAATTTCGATTTCGTTGTCTGGGATGTTGATTAGATTGGATATTTGCAACATTGTGGGCTAAGTTTTGAATAGTGGTTGGATAAATTCCACCGGCTTGGCTAGTCAATAGGAATATTAGAAATATGCAAATTAATTAATGGAATACTTAAAAAATGTCCATTTGCAAATACTGTAGCCAACATGCATATCAATTCAATCATTGGTGGTATTGCAGAAAATCTTGTAAATAATTTGCACAATAACATAGCGAAAGCAAGTTCTGCTTGGACACCATCATTACTTTGCATTGAAACATAACAACAAGCATTAAATACTCTTTCGGCATAACCGTTATTTCTCGGATCATGTACTCTTAAGCCTTTTAAAATATTACCATCCAAATAAGCCCGCCCAAGAACAGGGGATAACAAATTAGCTAATACTTCAACAGCACTATTTGTATCTGTAAATGCATTTGGATATAAAAATATTATTTCTGCCAGAAAGTAATGGGCATATTTATCATTTGAAATACATAATAAATTTAAATCCTGAAGTGTTAGTGCATAAGGAATACATTCCAGAGCATGTAAATATAAACCTTCTCTTTTTTGGTCAAAATCTAATGAACTGCCTAATTCGATAAATAAGTTATAGGCATTAACCAATTTCCAACCCGCTGCGTGAAAAAGCTGAGCCAGTATTCCATCAGTACACAACCAGGAAATATCGTTACTTATTGATAACTTCATACTGGAATAGATCGAATCATCAACTGCGTCATGAAGACGAAGAATTAACGGCGGTATATCGACCAATGCAGGCGTAATAATTTCGGATTCGGTGATAATCAAATTAAGTGCATCCTGAATTTGACGATATTGATTGGATTTCTTTATGTCCTCAGCCGTTACCCGGAAGAGCCCCCCACTTGGCTTAACGCCCATTGTTAAATAGTCTTCACGATTTATTTCTTTTAACCATTGTTCAACAAAATATTTTGTCTCCTGAGTAATTACAAAGCGTATTGATGTCTTAGTAATCCCGAATGCCAACCCCGTCAGGGCTAAATATGCGATTGTATACACATCTAATATGGCTTTTGCCGGAGAGCTTTCGCCAAAGTTTGGTAGCGGATGTTTAGTGGAATTCTTTGTTGACCACTGTATTAACGCGGCTTTAACAGGATCATTCCGGTGAGAAAAATATCCTTTAAAAGCTACTGGAATATCAGGGTTATTTAAGGTTTCATCATTCTGATTATTTTGGCTTCTAAACAGTTTTTCTTCAAAAAATGCCAGCATTTCATCTGGATCAGCTGGCATTTGTAAGGCATAAAAACAATCGCTGCCGTCATTCTGTATTTGCCGTAATTCTAATGAAATGCGAAATGCGGCAACATAAGCGGGAAGGCGTTCAATTAATTTATAATCGTGCATACCAAGTTGCTTAATTTCATCTATTTCCATATTTTTAAGAAAAACTCCCAAAGGAGAGTTGATATCCAAAAAGCAATGATGTTTTGGCGTGGGATTATCAATCAATATTTTGGTAAATTGAATATTATTTTCGCTATAGACAACGCCAGCAATACAATCACCAACTCTTTCAGAACCTTCTAAATCCTTAGTATTGTTAAAAATAGTTAAATTAAAATTAAAATCGCTCATTGCTTTTGCACAAGCATTGGGATTTTTAATAAACCAAGAAAGTATTATCTTTTCAGATCGATGAAAATCTCCCATTTGAGCGATTTCAAACAATAGTGGTAACGCAATATTTGACTGTTTAGATAAAATCTTATCTGGTATACGTTGTAAATAATTTCGTAGTATTTCATCCGAAGATTCGAGTTTTCTGTGTAGCCTCACTAAACGAGACCAACTTTCTAAGGAATCAACATTAAGTTCTAGTGCTATTTCGATGGATTGTATTGCTTGAGCATGGTCTCCTAATTGTTCAAGCATATCGCTTTGGATTATCCATAATTCACTACTCCATTCGCTCTCCTTTATATCCATTAAAACGGTAGTAAGTGTTGCTGTTTGTTCACTGCATAACAAAGCGTTTAAATAACATTTAACTATAGGTGAAGCCCAAAGGTCAGATGTTGGTAACAACGGCTTAACTAATTCGCAAACAATCAAAGCAAGTTCCGGATGTAGTAGTAAATTTTCAGCTAGCTCAATCAATGTAAAAGGATTTAGCGCTGCTAAATTTTCTCGATAGTTATTAAGAAATTTCTCAGCTTGAGTTCTTATCTCTTCAATTGCTGGCCGATTATTTCTGCTGGGTTTAGTGATAAGGCTAAGTTGCAAATTGCGAAAATCGGATTCTAAAACATCCTCGCCAATAACAACGCCACCTGATTTCCCCCATTGCCTAATTTTATTGAATTCAAAATCCCTTAAAATAATAAATTTGTCGACTGTAATTTCTTTTGTGGTGGATAATTCATTTAATAACTGTTCACGATATTCCTTGTCATGTTCAGCAGTAAGATAATTGTGGAAAAAGCCGTCTTTAATTTTTAATCTATTTTTAGCATATATATTATAAAGTTGACCTGCTACAACTGGGTGCGTCTCTTCAAATTGATCAATATACTTCCAGCAAACATCCATTAATTCTTTATTGCTGCCAAGCGTATACTGCAAACTAGGAGCTGAAATATTGAATAGTCTTTTGTCTCGCCCGTTAGATTCATTAATCAATAAAACTAATTCTTCAATTAATTTCGTAAGTTCATATTTTAATGTTGCTGTAATCGTCCAGTAATATGTATGTTGTAATTTTTTATTAAAAAGTATTGTGCCTTTTGCGATAATAACTAATACTCTGCTATTAAACGATGGAAATGTTTCATTTAACCGATTGGATATTTTTAGAGCCAATGACACATTTTCTGTTCTAAAAAAACCACGAACGAGACCATTAAGTTCACTTTCACTCAGATTTATTTTATTTTTCTCATAAGCACTTTTTAACTCATCGGCGGTTGCGGCCAGTTCATAAAATGCTTCTTGAGAATATTGTCCTGGCTGGTCTATTTTAAGGTAACGCTCTCTGGCATCGTCTATTCGATTCCGTTCGGTCTCTAATCGTATCAATGTTGCAGAGCATAAATCCCGAGTTAGGCTATCCGGTGTTGTATTAAGAAATGTAATGAGTGAATTATTAAGTCTTGTCTTTTCATTATCTTCTAAAAGATTTAAGTGAAATGAAAGACTGTCAAGAATAATTTCGCTATTTGTATCTAGTGTGCTTGCAGACTTAATAGTTTCTAATCGAATTTTGGCTGAGTCTGGTTTTTTTTCGCGTATATCAGACAGTATAAGTTCAATAGTATTTTGGAGTGCTTTAGGTGCGATGCTATGATACTTATTTACAATCTTATCTCTACCAATATTATCACCAAATCCGTTATGTTCCTGATTAGTAATATCTTGCTCTATTGAACCCATAATTTATCTTCCCTAATTAATTATTTTGTCTCTGCCTACATTATCACCAGTGCCACTATGAGACTGAATAATGGTATTACTTTCTCTCACTGGTTTTATATTTTTAATCAGTGATAATAATTCTGGAGTAGCAGCAATTCTCTGTTCAATTGCAGATTCGCTCATTGATTCAGTTAAACTCAATTTATTCAGTTCACCACTAAGAACTATTAATGTGGAATCGTCAATAATCCATTCTCGAGCTCGATTTTTAAGGTTTTCTGTAGTCAGCAACATGCCACATTTGATTAAGTCGTAAGCGATGCCAGACAAAATAGTTGAAGTTAAAAAGTCCATAATATTTCCTCAATAGGTAATTTTGGTTATTGGTGAATTAGCAATGTTATGAAAGAATTGCAAGATAATCAGGAAAATATTGATTATCAATTTATCAATTTATCAATTTATCAATTTATCAATTTATCAATTTATCAATTGCTGGATTTGTTTTTTTAGGGCGTAGTCTGGGTAGACTAAAACGAAACCCAGAAAGTAGGCTATGCCTAGGTAAAAAACGCAGTCGATGGTAACAACAACCGTGAAGATATTCCCGGCAAAGGCACAAAACCAAAATGCCGGTAAAAACTGTCAGCCGTTGGGTCTTTAGCATCCACAACAATTCCGACCACCGCCAGAGTGGCGCTAGCGTTTATTACCTTCTGACAGGCATCTGCCAATAGAATCGAACCTAAGCCTTTTCCTTGATAGTCGGTGGCGACAGCAAGTCGCCCGATGAGTGCTACCGGCACAGGATAGCGGGGCAGTGTTTTAGCCAATGACGCCGGTAAGTCAGAACAACTGACGCTGCCTGCGCTCAAGGTGAAAAATCCTGCTAATTGCTTGGCGTCATGTTCCGGTGTTGCGATGAATACCCTGGCAACATTGCGCCTGACATCTTGCGAAGCATAACGACGAATGTATTTATCAAATGGTGGCTGACCACAACTAAAGGATGTGGTATCAACCGAATTGTCAAAGGGACGGATATGGTAAATCGTCTCCACTAACAAGTTACCGGGCAACCTGTTCCGAATGGCGTTTGACGGCTTTTTCTAAGGCTGGATTGGGTTGTGCCGGCGCATCAAGTGCTGCCAGGAAGGCCTGAAAATCTTCCGGTTGTAAGGTGATGTGTTCATGAGCCTGTACCACTTTTTCTGCGGAGGCTAATGCGTTGGACAGAACAAATTCGGAAATGCTGACGTGTGTATAAGTGGCGGCTTTGTCGAGCAGTTCTCGAGCACGCACATCGCAGCGAATATTAAGGCGGTTTTCTTTGGCGGTAGTATTTTTCATCAGAAACACCATGACGGTTTATGTATCGTAATTGTGCGTCGTTTGTGAGTACGTTGCAAGTATCATCTTCGGGCCCAACACTGCAAATACAGATATTGACCGTTCACTGTCTAAAAATGTCCGTCCATCAGCAAACGAAGAAACTTATACCCAATTCTCAAGCCGTAACGCTTCAACGCGCTCAAATTCCCTAAGATTGTTAGTCACCAAAATCAAGCCTTCACTCCGGGCATGACCGGCAATATGTAAATCATTAACGCCGATTGTTTTGCCCTGTTTTTCCAGGTTGGCACGAATATCACCATAATGAGCCGCTGCTTTAGATGTGTATTCCAATACGTCCAAACGCGAGACAAAGTCCTCGACTTGGCGCAGGTTGTGTTCAGGCTGGATACTTTTTTCGACGCCATGCAGCAATTCAGCCAGAGTAATGCTGGAAATACATAGCTGCCCGACATGTTTGTTAAATGTCGCTAACACTTCAATCGGGCGGCGCTTAATAACATAAATGACGATATTGGTATCAAGCATGTATTTCAGCATTAAAATTCTTCCCGAATGGATTCTGTTTGTTCTGCCCGTTCAGTAAGAAAGTCGTCGGTTACTTTTTCGTCACTCAAAAAGAAACTATCCCAGGTGTTTTCAACCGGACATAAAATCAGCTCATCTCCATGTCTGCGAATGAACACTTTTTTAATATTTTCATTAAAACGAGCTTCGACCGGCAGGCGTACTGCTTGTGTTTTATTGGTAATAAAAACTGAACCTTGTAACATGGGGGCTCCTCTGTACGGTGTATATGGCTTGAGTATATACATGTTAATTGTGGTCAACAAGCTTGAACGGAAGCAAGGCAGTTAAAACAAGCGCACCGCACGAACCTTCAATTTGCTGTGTTTGTTGTAACGATCTTGATCACCTCTGACAAAACCTTGAATCCAGGCGCTGTTGACGTCTTGCTCCGTACTGCTCCAATAATCGTCGTTGGCAAAGCCGCCGACATGAGTTTTCTGTTCATACAGTAATTTTAATTCGGCTATGGTAGGTAAATGCCAGCCGGAGCCATAAGCATCAGCCGCGGTAGCTGCGTCACGCCAAATTAATGAGCCGGGCTGATCAACAGGTTTGGCTTCCAGACCGTGTTGACCAGAACTGTCGATAAAATAAACTTTACCGCCTTGTGGACCAATGTCGCCAAGTTTAAAGGTTGTTGACTCTGCTGTATGAGCCGATGAGCTCATTACCAAACCAAAAACCAACAAAATGCCTATGGCTGCATGTTTAAATAAAATCATCGACGTAATCCTTCGGAAAAATTAGTGAGTTAACAAAAGTGCTTTATTTTGTTATATCCGAATATTTCTATGCCGCAACATCTGTGCGTTACCGGACATACTCGGCTATCAATATAAGCCATAATTACTGTGCAATTTTTATTCCTGCAGACAATGAGGCGGCAAGTTATGACGTTACATAAAATTTCAAAATTAACCGGGCAAATTTTGATTGCCGCGGCGATTTTAAGCGCTACTTCGGCAATGGCAGACAAGCCTTCATGGACTGGGGGCGGTGGTAAACATGACGGTAAGCATGATAAACATCAGCAGAATGAACAGCATCAGGATCGAGATGAGCGGCATGACAGCGATAGACCCAGTTCTAGCGGAGATAGTCATTTTATCGACCGGCACCGAGCTGTGATTCGTGACTACTATGCCGGCGAATATCAATCTACCGGCCGTTGTCCTCCTGGCCTAGCCAAGAAACACAATGGCTGTATGCCTCCCGGTCAGGCAAAAAAATGGGCGATAGGCCGTCCTTTGCCTAGAGATGTGGTTTTTTACGACTTGCCTCCGGCAGTGCTGGGTAACTTTGGGCCGCCGCCTCCAGGGTATCGATTTGTGCGTGTGGCATCTGATATTTTGATGATTGCCATCGGCTCGGGCATGGTAGTGGATGCAATTAACGATTTAGGCAGGTATTAATCCGGGCGAAATGCGGTTGTCGGCAACGGCAACCGCAAACGCTTAGCCAATCAAGGCTTCTTAATCACATCATCCCTCAAAACATCATAGGCATTGAAGGCAATTGCCACACTGAGCTTTAGGTTAATAATGCTGGCGATGGTGGTGCTGGTGAAGATGCAAATCATGATGGCGATTTGGTATTTAACGGCTAGCCCAGGTTCACTGCCTCCCAGAATTTGCCCGGTCATCATGCCCGGTAGTGAGACCAGACCCATGGTGGCCATGCCGGCAATGGTTGGGTTGATGGCGGCTTTGATGGCTTCTCGATAATACGGGCGCACCGCTTCCCAGCGGGTCGCGCCCAGCATCAAAAAAGTCGCGTATTCGTTTTCGTTTTTGCGCACGGCTGAATAGAAACGTTCCAACGCGATGACATTGCCTTGCAAACAGTTACCAAGAATCATCCCCGCCAACGGCACGATATAACGGGCATCGTAATAATGCGTCGGTTGGATAACCAGAATGACCAGATAGCCCGTGGAAAACAGGATGCTGGAAGCGATCGCGGTAAAGGTGGCTAGCGCAAAATAACGTGCTTTTAGACCGGCACGCCGCAAGATGCTTAAGTCGGCAACTATTAACATCACCAGTATCCATAAGCCGTTTAGCCAAGGATTATTAAGATCGAAGAGCGTTTTTAAGTAGATGCCGACCAGCGCTAACTGAATGGTCATGCGCAGAATACTGATGCCAATATCGCGGCTTAAGCGCAGGCCAATCAGCCAGAGCAGTAAAACCGGCAGCAGGCACAGACCGTAAAGCAACGCCATCTGCGGCAGTTGAATATCAAGTGTTGCCATGGCGCGTTACCTCAATCAATTGACCCGCTTCAAGTTCAAAAATAATGCTGCAGAGTTCCAGCCATTCGGGATCGTGAGCGACTGACAGCACGGTCAGAGCAGGATCAGAAAATACCTCGAACACGGCTTGTTTACTTTCTGCATCCAAGGCGCTGGTGACCTCGTCCAGCAAATACAAGGTCTTACCCAATAACAAGCCGCGAGCCAGTGCAATGCGCTGTTTTTCACCGCCGGAAATACGACTGCTTTGCTGTTTTAAAATGTCGGCAGGCAATTTTAGGCGTTGCAATACTTCAATTAGCTGGGCTTCTGAGGGTTGATGGCCGCGATGGGCTTTAAACTGAAAAGGCAAGAGCAGGGCATCGCGCACGTTGTCAGCACCCAGCATCGGCTCTTGTCCAATGTAAGCGGCGCAGCTTCTAATGGTTTGAACGGAAGCGGGCGTTAGCGGGGTTCCCTGAAAATATACGGTGCCTAATTTTATCGGCAGCAGACCCAATAAGGTTTTAAGCACGCTACTTTTACCGGAGCCGGATTTACCGCATAACACCGCTTTTTCGCCAGCGGAAAGAGTAAAGCTAATGTCCGATAAAATCGTTTTTTCGTGGGCGGAAACTGATACGTGATCGAATTGGATGATTGGCGGCATTAAATGATGTTGTTAAATTGAAATGGTAATGGGCTAATCGTAACTACTATCCTCCCCCTTTGAAAAAGGGGGATTGAGGGGGATTTATTTAAAAAAATCTCCCCGGCACCCTCTTTTTCAAAGAGGGGAGTAGGGTCTCATCTAACAAATAGCTAAGTGCAGTCAACAAATTCTCGGCAATTGTTCGCCGCTCAATAAATCCAGTACACGGCTGATACCCATGGCGGTTTGCAGTGTGACCATGCCTTGGGTATGAGTTGATTTAACCTGACCAATCCGGACGGCCTGCTCACCAAGCGGGTGCCGACGCAAGATAGCTAAGCATTGAGCGGTTTGGCTTTCGGGCACGAACAACACAAATGCGCCTTCGTTAGCGATATAAAGCGGGTCAAAACCTAAAATTTCGCAAGCGCTGTTAACGTCTTGATGAATAGGTAGCACTGATTCAGTCACTTCAATATGATGCTGCGATGTGGTGGCAAGCTCTATCAACCCGGTCGCCAGACCGCCGCGGGTTAGGTCGCGCATGCAATGGATGTTAATACCTGCTGCGATCAACTCCTGAACGATGCCGGACAGATCCGCGCAATCGCTTTCGATATGGTGCTCAAACTTTAAGCCTTCACGTTCCAGCATCACCGCAATGCCGTGTCTGGCTAAGTCGCTGTTTAAGATGATGCTGTCGCCGACTTGAATGTTGCCGGGGTTAACATCGACGTTGTCAGCAATAATGCCTATGCCTGCGGTATTGATAAACACGCCGTCGCCTTTGCCGTTATCGACCACTTTGGTGTCGCCGGTCACAATCAGCACGCCCGCTTGGGCGGCGGTTTGCTGCATCGATTGCACAATGCGCTTAAGTTCAGCTATTGGAAAGCCTTCTTCAATAATCAGCGAACAGGTCAGGTATAACGGCTTGGCGCCGCTCATCGCCAGATCATTCAAGGTGCCGCAGACCGCGAGTTTGCCGATGTCGCCGCCGGGAAAAAACAGCGGTTTGACCACATAAGAATCGGTAGTAAAGGCAATCTTAGAACCGTTGATATTAACAACGGCGCTGTCGTGTTTTTGGTTAAGAATTGGGTTGTTAAAGATTGGCTGGATGACGCTATCAAGCAATTGCTGCATCAACCGACCGCCACCGCCGTGGGCCATGACGATTTGTTCATATTGCAACGGCAGTGGGCAATTAAGTTCTAAATCAGACATTTTGATAACGACGGTAGCGGAAATAAGCGGCGCAGGCGCCTTCGGAAGACACCATGGTAGCGCCAAGCGGATGCTCGGGCGTGCAGCGAGTGCCGAATTCTGGGCATTGCACGGGTTTGATTTGCCCTTGCAGCACTTCGCCGCTGCGACATTCGGCCGGTTCCTGAGTATTAATATTAGCGACCGAAAACCGCTGTTCGGCATTCCAGTCGTTGTATTCGGCAGTTAGCGCTAAACCGCTGGCGGCAATGTTGCCGAGTCCGCGCCAGGGTCTGTCGACGATGTCGAATACGGTTTGCATCAGTTGTTGCGCGGGCAGATTGCCTTGTTCTTTCACCACGCGGCGATATTCGTTTTCAACTTCAAACCGGCCTTCTTCCAGTTGCTTAATGCACAGATAAATTCCCTGCAAAATATCGACCGGTTCAAAACCGGTGATGACGATGGGCATCTTAAAGTGCGCGGCAAGCGGCAAATATTCGTGATAACCCATGATTGAACAGACATGCCCGGCTCCGAGAAATCCTTGGACTTGGTTATTGGGTGAATTCAGCAACGCTTCCATCACCGGCGGCACGCGCACATGGCAGACTAGCAGTGAGAAGTTTTTTAAAGCTAACTGCTTGGCTTGATAAGCCAGCAAAGCTGTTGCCGGCGCAGTGGTTTCAAAACCTACACCAAAAAACACCACTTGTTTATCCGGATGTTGCTGGGCAATGGTCAGTGATTCCATTGGCGAATAAACGATGCGAATATCTGCGCCTTGCGCCTTTAAACCCAATAAATCGTGATGCGAGCCCGGCACCCGCAGCATGTCGCCAAACGAGCAGAAGATAACCTCCGGCAGTTGGGCAATTGCCAGCGCTTTGTCGATATATTCCAACGGCGTCACGCACACCGGACAACCGGGGCCGTGGATCAGGTTGATGGCATCCGGTAATAACTGATCGATGCCGTATTTGATGATGCTGTGCGTTTGGCCGCCACACACCTCCATGATGTTCCATGGCTGCGTGGTGATTGATGCAATCGCCGCCACCAGTTTTTTGGCGGTTGCTGGGTCGCGGTATTCAGCCAGGTATTTCATGAGGGGTATTCCTGTCCTGTATCTTTCGGTGCCTTCTTATATATCACTAACATTAAGTTATGGTTGGATAGTTCCTTCTCCCTAAGGGAGAAGGTTAGGATGAGGGGGGCAAATAATGCATTTTTCTTTTTCATATTCTCCTCACCCCAACCCTCTCCATCAGGAGAGGGAGCTTTGCTCTTAAATTAATGACAGTATGTTTATTTTCCTCGATCAGGCTATTTTTCAAAGTTTCCACTCTGAATAATTACATTTCATTTAAATCCTTAAACGCTTGCAAGGTCGCAGTGGCTTCTTCTTCATCCAACACCGAAATCGCAAAACCGGCATGGACTATCACGTAGTCGTTGATGCCCGCTTCCGGCACATAGGCCAGGCTGATTTCTTTGGTGATACCTGAAAAATCGATTTGGCCTTTACGCGCCAACGGATCGATGTCATTTGAAAGGCTGATAATGCGTCCAGGAACGGCTAAGCACATAAGTTATCCCGTGTATTTTGTTGCGTAAAGCTGCCCGAGTGCCAGGCCGCCATCATTGGGGGGTATCTTTTCATGGCAAACCACAGTAAAGCCAGCCGTTTTTAATTTGCCAACCGTTTTTTCAACCAGGCAAGCATTCTGAAAACAGCCGCCGCTTAAGACAATCGATTGTTCACCGGCGCGCTTTGCAACCGCCAGGATAATTTCTGCCAGGGTGTTATGAAATTTGTCAGCGATGATGGTCGCATTCAGATATTGAATATCTTTTAATAATTGTTCCAACATTGGTTGCCAGTTGATCACCAGCGGCTCTGTGTCGGTTATTTGAAAATCGTAAAATGCATCGGACTGGATGGCGTTAGTCGCGCAATTTTCCAGAGCCATAGCTGCCTGTCCTTCATAGTGATTAATCTGGCAAAGCCCAAGCAAGCTGGCGACCGCATCGAATATGCGGCCGACACTGGTGGTGGTTGGGCAGTTGATGTGTTTACTTAATGCTGATCGTAACAGCTGCAATTCCGGCTCCGAAAAACCAAGACTGTTGCGATCAAATGCGCGATCAGCAAGTATTTCGTACAACATTCCCAGCGCTGCACGTCTGGGTTCCTGAATCGCTTTGTAGCCTCCGGGCAATACAAACGGCCGAAAATGCGCGTAACGTTGAAAGCCTTTAGCGTGCAGACGCAAAAACTCGCCTCCCCATAACGAGTTGTCACTGCCAAGACCAGAGCCATCCCAGGCAATGCCAAGCAACGGCGGCTCAAGGTTGTGTTCTGCCATGCATGACAATATATGCGCGTAATGATGTTGAACGGCGGCTGTTTTTAGCGGCGGAGTAAAAGTCGAGGCTAAGCAATTTGCACTGTGGCTACTGGCATAATCGCTGTGCAAGTCGTGCATTATTTTGACCGGCTTGATTTGATAGAAATCGTGCATGTCGGCAATGGTGGTATCAAATTGCTGCTGTGTTGCCGCGCTATCAAGATCGCCAAGATGCTGGCTTAACAGGATTTGTTTGCCATAACTGACGGCAACAGTATTTTTTAATTGCCCGCCGACTGCCAGTATATCGGGCAATGCTGATTTTAACGTGATAGGCGTTGGCACATAGCCACGGGCTCTGCGCAACACGGTGACCTTATCGCCAATCAGCCGGACGATTGAATCATCTAAAGGCCGCAGAATAGGGCGATTGTGCATCAGGAAATAATCGGCAATACCGGCAAGCTGTTCTAAGGCTTGGGCGTTATCGATGCAGATTGGCTCGTTGTGGCGATTACCGCTGGTCGCGACTAGCGGCGCACCGAAATCATGCAGCAGTAAATGATGCAACGGCGAGTAGGCGAGCATTACGCCAAGCAGGCTGCTTTCCGGAGCCACGGCATCGGCAATCGATGTTCCGCTCCGTTTATTCAGCAACACGATTGGCGCGGCATAAGACGTCAGTGCCTGTTGTTCAAGATCATTGATAAAGCAAAGTGCTTGCGCCGCTGCCAAATCCGCCACCATCAGCGCAAACGGCTTTTGCGGGCGATGTTTTCTTATTCTCAAGCGTTCAATCGCGTCTTGATGGGTCGCATCCACCAGCAATTGAAAACCGCCGATGCCTTTTACGGTCAGGATTTTTCCGGCACGTAAATAATCGCCTGCCGCTAATAACACGTCATTTTCAGCGAGCGTATTGCCTACATGATCCAGTAGCTGCAGGGCAGGGCCGCAGTGTGAGCAGGCGATGGTTTGGGCGTGAAAACGCCGGTTATCGACAGCTTGATACTCGTGCTCGCAGTCTGCACAGTACTTGAATCCTGCCATCGTGGTTCGCTCACGATCATAAGGCTGATTCAGCATGATGCTGTAGCGCGGGCCGCACTGGCTGCAACTGGTAAACGGGTAACGGTAAAACCGGCTTTGGGGATTGAACATATCGCTGAAGCAATCTGGGCAGGTAGCAATATCGGGCAATACAAACGCCGATTGTTTTCCATCGACCGCGCTGGCTTTAATCTTAAAATCACTAAAATGCGCAAGAGGTTGTTGGCTGATTGTTTGCGAGGCAATAACGGCTAAAGGCGGGGCGTCATTGTTCAGGCGGCAAAGAAATTGCTGTTGCAAGTCGACATTGCCTTCAATGGCTATCAATAGTCCATTAGCAGTGTTTGCAACCCAGCCGTTTTGCTGGGTTTGTCTTGCAAGTCGAGCAATAAAAGGGCGCATTCCGATGCCTTGAATAACCCCTTCTATAGTAATTAAAAGATGTTCTTTGTTAATTTTTAAGCCTATAGTCAAATGAGATAAGTAGTTATTCTATTGAAACATTAATGCTATAAAGCTAGCATTCGGCAGCTTATAAAAAGAGTGAGGCAGGGCGATAACATGCAACAGTTTATTCAGAATCTTGCAGAAAAAAATCAATATCAAGCAACGCACTTGCTGGAAATTCTAAGAGAAATACAGTCCCGCTACCATCATATTCCGGCTGATGCTATTGAATTATTGGCACCGTTGTTGAAAATCCAAAGAACCCAAATTATCAGCGTTGTCGAGTTTTACAGCTTTTTTACCGACAGTCCGCGCGGTCAATACGAATTGCTGATTAGTGATTCTATTACCGATCACATGTTGGGCAAAAAAAACCTGATGGACTATATCGTAGGCAAACTCAAGGTGAGTGTCGGCGGCGTTCGCGGTGATGGCTTAGTCAGTTTGGATAATACCTCTTGCTCCGGCATGTGCGATCAAGGCCCGGCCGGATTGGTTAATGGTCATGCCTTAACTCGCCTGGATCCACCACGAATCGACGCCATCGCCGAGTTGATTAATCAGCAAATACCTTTGGCTGACTGGCCCGCCGAGTTCTTTCAGGTAGACGATAACATATATAAACCCGGCTTATTGCTGAGCCAGGGGATTGTGCATGGCGAAGCCCTTAAAAAGGCAATGGCTAGAGGCTTAAAAGCAACGCTGCAGGAAATCGATCAATCGGGATTACGCGGACGTGGCGGCGCCGGCTTTAAAACCGCCATGAAATGGCAATTTTGTTCTGAAGAAGCCGAAACAGAACGCTATGTAGTGTGCAATGCCGACGAAGGCGAGCCCGGCACATTTAAAGACAGAGTGCTGTTAAATAGTTATGCACATCAGGTGTTTGAAGGCATGACTTTGTGTGCTGCTATCATCGGCGCGAAACAGGGTATTTTGTATTTACGCGGCGAATACCTGAATCTGGTCGATAAACTGCAAAGCGTGTTGGATGAGCGCCGACAGTTTGGCTTACTTGGTAACAACATTCTTGATCGGCTGGATTTTGACATTGAAATTCGCTTAGGCGCCGGCGCGTATATCTGCGGTGAAGAATCCGCGTTAATCGAATCGCTGGAAGGTAAAGCAGGCATTCCGCGCAACCGCCCGCCTTATCCGGTATCTCAGGGTTATCTAGGCAAACCGACCGTTGTTAATAATGTTGAAACCTTTTATGCGGCAGCGGCAATTGCCGTTAACGGCGGTGACTGGTTTGCCAGTGTCGGTACTGCAAAATCCAAAGGCAGCAAAATCCTTAGTATCTGCGGCGATTGCGCCAGGCCGGGTATTTACGAATATCCGTTCGGTACGACGATGCAAGAAATCTTGACGGATTGCGGTGCTGAAGATGTCCTGGGTTTACAAATCGGCGGCCCGTCGGGCACCTTTATTTCCAATCAGGAATTCGACCGTAAATTGGCGTTTGAAGACTTAGCCACCGGCGGCTCGTTTATCGTTTTCAACAACAGCCGCAACATTCTCGATATTGCCCATAATTTCACCCATTTTTTTGCGCATGAAAGCTGCGGCTTTTGTACGCCATGCCGGGTCGGGACGTCTTTATTAAGACAACAGCTGGATAAAATCGTCGACGGGCACGGCTCGGCGGGTGATGTGGTGGCGCTTGAAGAACTCTGCCAACTGATTAAAACCCAAAGCCATTGCGGATTGGGACAAACAGCCGCAAATCCGGTGCTAACCACCTTGGAACGTTATCCCGAACTGTATCAAAGCCAGTTGAAACTTATCAGTTACGAGCCCGGATTTGATTTGGACGCCGCCTTAGAAACCGCCCGGCGCATGGCCAACCGCGATGATGCAGGCGCACATTTAGCGCAAATTGATGTGGAGTGATCATGACTAAAACCATTACTATCGACGGTAACCCCATTCCTTTTGAAGACGGGCAAACCATTATGGAGGCGGCGACTGCGGCAGGCGTTTATATTCCGCATCTCTGCCATAACCCCGAATACACGCCGCACGGCAGTTGCAAACTCTGCACAGTCAAGGTCAACGGCAGAACCTGTTCTGCCTGTACCTTTCCGGCGTCGGAAGGTCAGGATGTGCTCAACAACACCAAAGACCTGAATGACGACCGGCAGAAGATCACCCAGATGCTGTTTGTCGAAGGCAATCATTTTTGCCCGTCCTGCGAAAAAACCGGTAACTGTCAATTGCAGGCTGTGGCTTATCATTTGAATATGCTTGATAACCATTTCCCGCATTTTTATCCGCACCGGGAAATGGACGCCTCGCATCATGAGGTAATGATTGACCACAACCGCTGCATTTTTTGCACGCTTTGCGTTCGCGCCAGCCAGCAAAAAGACGGTAAAGATGTATTTGCAATCAGCGGTCGCGGCATCAACAAACATTTAATTGTCAACGCCCAAAGCGGCTTATTAAAAGACACCGATCTTGAAGCAAGCGATCAGGCAGCCCATATTTGTCCTACCGGCGCTATTTTGATTAAACGTACCGGCTACACCGTACCGATTGGCGAGCGGATTTACGATCATAAGCAGATTAATGAAGTCAGTCTGGCCGAAGAATCCAGGGCACTCCCAAAGGAAATAGATCATGGCTAAAATCAGAATCGCCACCACCTCACTGGCCGGTTGCTTCGGCTGTCACATGTCATTTCTCGATCTGGATGAACGCTTGGTAGCACTGGCCGATCTCGTCGAATTCGACCGTTCTCCAATTACCGATATCGAACACTGCACCAATTGCGACATCGGCTTGATCGAAGGCGGCGTCTGTAATTCCGAGAACGTCCATACGCTGCGTGAATTTCGTAAAAACTGCAAAATCCTGGTCGCCGTCGGCGCCTGCGCCATTAACGGCGGCTTACCGGCAATGCGCAACTTCATCCCGCTGGAAGAATGTCTCGCAGAGGCTTATTTAGATGGTCTTGGCGTGGAGAATCCGCAAATCCCCAGCGATCCCGAATTGCCGTTATTGCTTGATAAAGTGCGCCCGATTCATGAAGTCGTGAAAATCGATTACTTCCTGCCCGGCTGCCCGCCGTCAGCGGATGTATTCTGGGCGTTTTTGACTGATTTATTGGAAGGTAGGGAGCCTTCGTTGTCTTATGAGCTGGTGCATTATGATTAGCCGAATATGCTATTAATATCCTTGTTCTATCAAATTTGCCCGATATTTAATATTTAGATGATTTCAGAGACTTTAATGCCAATACTTTTCTGTAACGTCGGTTGGATGGAGAAATACCGAGGCCAAAGTTCAGGAGATAAAATTACAGGTGGCGGTACTTATGTAACACAAAATGGAATGGGGCATGAGGTCTGTAACTTCAGCCCAGACAACGGAATTTTATATGGTTACGTTCAGGCTCCCGGAAAACAGATCAATCTTAAACGTATCAGCACAAATGGTGACGACAATTACATAGACGGCACGACGATAGTGTGGACTGCAACTAGGCCCAGCGGAGGTACTGTAATCGTTGGATGGTACAAAAATGCTACGGTTTATCGGAACCTTCAGCAATTCAAAGTTGCTCCAGCTGTGCAATCAGAAAACGGCGTTGAGGGGTATTGGATAAAAGCGACTTTTGATAATGCGACTCTACTTTCTGTAGACGCAAGAACTTTTGAAATACCGCGTCAGGTTAAAGGCGGAATGGGGCAGAGTCTTATTTGGTATGCCGATAGTCCAGAAAGTGCTCCACTCGTAGACAAGGTTCGTGCTTTAATCGAAAACAGGCTGACGCCAAAACCTAGTCTATTGAAACACAGCAAAACTCAAGATCAGGAAAAGAAGATAGCTGTCGAAAAAGCTGCAATACAGCGTTGCTGCGCCCATTATGAAAATCTTGGCTATGAAGTCGTAAGTGTCGAAAAGGATAACGTCGGATGGGATCTTATCGCTACCGCAGGCAGATCTTCGCTACGCATTGAGGTAAAGGGTCTGTCTGGGCCTATGTTTTCTATAGGGCTAACGCCAAATGAGTATGTTGCTTTTACAGAGCAGGCAATCGATTATCGCCTAGCTGTTGTCATCAATGCTTTGGAAGCTCCATCACTTTCTATCTGCCGCTATAGCAATGAACAAGGTGCTTGGATAATTGAGGGGAAAGATGGTCGTGCGCTTGAGATAAAATTAAGACAAAGTGCGACGATTTCATGCATCTAACAATTCATTCAACTAGACCGCACTTTGCGTAGTAAGTAGGTCGGGTTAGCGTGAGCGTAACCCGACAAATCAAGCACCAAATGTTGGGTTACGCTCACGCTAACCCAACCTACATTAAATTTTTGAGTGAACTATCGTGAAACCCATACTGAAATCGACCAAACTTTCTAACGTTTGCTACGACATACGCGGCCCGGTGATGGAACGCGCCAAGCAGATGGAAGAAGAAGGCCAGCGCATTATCAAGTTAAACATCGGCAATCTTGCGCCATTCGGCTTTGATACCCCTGAAGAAATACAGCAGGACGTGATCCTGAACATGCCGAACGCCTCCGGCTATACCGATTCCAAGGGCATGTTCGCGCCGCGCAAAGCCATCATGCATTACTGCCAGTCCAAGCAAATCCGGGGCGTTGGTCTGGATGATATTTACATCGGCAATGGTGCCTCCGAACTGATCGTGATGGCGATGCAAGGCTTGCTGAATACCGGCGATGAGGTGTTGGTGCCCGCGCCCGACTATCCGCTGTGGACCGCTGCGGTGACATTGGCGGGCGGCACGCCGATTCATTATTTGTGCGATGAAGCCAACGAGTGGAATCCCGATCTGGCTGATATGCGCAGCAAGATCACGCCGCACACCCGCGCCATCGTGGTCATCAATCCGAACAATCCGACTGGCGCGTTGTATTCCGACGAGATTCTCAAAGAGATCATCCAGATCGCACGCGAACACGGGCTGATTATTTTCGCCGACGAGATCTACGACAAGATGTTTTACGATGATGCGACGCATACCGCGATGGCATCGCTGGCCGATGACGTATTGTTCGTGACTTTGAACGGTTTGTCGAAAAACTATAGAGCCTGCGGGTATCGCGTTGGCTGGATGGTGCTCTCCGGAGAAAAAAGTCACGCTCAGGATTACATCAACGGCCTGACTATTTTGGCTTCGATGAGGTTGTGTTCAAACGTGCCGGGGCAGTTCGCCATCCAAACCGCGCTGGGCGGGCATCAAAGCATCAACGAGTTAGTCGCCCCCGGCGGACGTTTATGCAAACAACGCGACCTTGCGTATAAATTGCTTACTGCAATTCCCGGTGTAACCTGTGTGAAGCCCAAAGCGACCTTATATTTATTTCCACGCCTGGATCCGAAAATTTATCCAATTAAAGACGACCAGCAATTCATTTTGGAATTATTGGAAGCCGAAAAAGTCTTGGTGGTGCAAGGCACGGGGTTCAACTGGAAAACCCCCGATCATTTCCGTGTGGTATTCCTGCCCAACGCGGATGATCTGACCGATGCCATTGGTCGCATCGCACGGTTTTTAGAAAGCTACCGCAAGAAGCACGGCACGAATGCAATTGAGTCAGTTGATAAAAACAATGTTGTGGAACTGAGTAAAAGTGCGTAAACCGACAAATTGAGACACCAAATGTTGGGTTTCGTTATCACTCTACCCAACCTACAAACTGGGGCATTATGAATAAGTCTTTAATTGCGGAATCTGTTTTAGAGTCAGTATTAAAATGTCCCGAGTGTGGATTTGAAAAACAAGAAGTGATGCCGACCGATTCCTGTATTTATTTTTATCAATGTACGAATTGCCAAGCTTTATTAAAACCTAAACAGGGGGATTGTTGCGTCTTTTGTTCTTACGGAACAGTTGCCTGCCCGCCGAAACAATCGGCTCATGATTGTTGTATTGGTTGAATTGAAGAGAAGCCTATGTACGAGCATTTAGAAACAGCCGAACAGACGGAAAATCTGAAACGCGTTGTCGTCGATCCGGTTTCTAGGGTTGAAGGCCACGGCAAGGTCACGTTATTGCTGGATGAAAACAACAAAGTCCAGCAGGCCCGGTTGCACATCGTTGAATTTCGCGGCTTTGAGCGCTTTATTCAAGGACGGCCTTATTGGGAATTGCCGGTGCTGGTGCAGCGTTTATGCGGCATTTGTCCGGTCAGTCATCATCTGGCTGCCGCCAAGGCGATTGATCAATTGGTCGGTGTCGATCCTGAAAACCTGCCGGCATCCGCGGATAAATTAAGGCGCTTGCTGCATTTTGGGCAGGTGATGCAATCGCATGCGCTGCATTTCTTTCATTTATCCAGCCCGGATTTATTGTTTGGATTTGAAAGCGACATCGGTAAACGCAATATTATTGCGGTATTAACCGACTATCCCGACATTGGTTTGCAAGGCGTTAAGCTGCGTAAATACGGCCAGGAAGTCATCCGCATGGTGTCCGGAAAACGCATTCACGGCACCGGCGCGATTGCCGGTGGTATGAATAAATCGCTGACCAAAGCCGAGCGCGATTATTTGCTGGAAGACATCGATCAAATGATTACTTGGGCGGCAGGCTCGGTGGCGCTGATCAAAAAGGTACATTGTTCCAATCTGCCTTATTACGACGATTTCGCGACTATTCGGACCAATTATCTGGGCTTGACCAAACCTGACGGCGCGTTGGAGCTTTATCACGGTGGCCTTCGCGCCAAAAATGCACAAGGCGAAACGATTCTGGATCATTTCGATTATTGCCGTTACAACGACATCATTCATGAAGAAGTCCGCTCCTGGACGTACATGAAATTTCCTTATTTGCTGTCATTAGGTAAGGAAGACGGCTGGTATCGTGTCGGCCCGCTGGCGCGCGTGAATAACTGCGACTATATCAATACGCCATTGGCGGAAGCTGCCCGCGTGGAGTTTAAAGCTCACACGGGTGAAGCCATGGTGCATAGCACGTTGGCGTTTCATTGGACACGCTTAATCGAAGTTCTGCATTGCGCCGAAAGCATTAAGGAATTGCTGCATGATCCCGACATCATGGGCCATGATTTGGTGGCTCAGGGCGAACGGCGTTTTGAAGGCATCGGTGTAATCGAGGCCCCGCGCGGCACGTTGTTTCATCATTACCAAGTCGATGAAAACGACATCGTTACCAAAGCCAATTTAATTGTTTCGACCACCAGTAACAACATGGCGATGAACGAATCAGTGCGGCAAGTGGCGGCGGAATATTTATCCGGGCGGGAACTGACCGAACCGTTGTTGAACAACCTGGAAGTGGCCATTCGCGCTTACGATCCGTGTTTATCCTGCGCCACCCATGCCGTCGGCAAAATGCCGTTGCAGCTTGAACTGGTTGATGCGCAAGGCCAGTTGATTGATAAGCTGATTAAGCACGATGACGGTCAAATCGAACGGGATAGTCAGTTTTAAATGGTTAAACCGATTTTACTGTTTGGTTACGGCAATCTGAGTCGGGGCGACGATGCACTCGGGCCGTTGTTTTTAGAATTTGTCGAGAGCCATTTTGACTTGAGTAATATTGATCTACTGACTGATTTCCAGTTGCAGATTGAACACGCGCTGGACTTGGAAAACAGGCAACTGGTGTTGTTTATCGACGCCTCGGTAGCCTGTGTGAATGTGTTCGATTTCACCGAGCTTACACCAGCTAAAGACGACAGTTACACAACTCATGCAATGAGCCCAGCCGCGGTGTTGGCGGTGTATCAATCGATAAAAAAACAGTCGCCGCCACCATGCTTTTTGCTTGCAATCAAAGGCGAAAGCTTCGAGCTTGGCGAGGGCATGAGTGCAAATGCTCAAAACAATTTTGCGGCTGCCTGTCAGTTTGTTGAAAGATTATTAGACAGCCCAAGTCCTAATGCATGGAGGAATTTCATCAATGTATGACAACAAATTAGCAGGGAGCATACTTGCCTATAATCTAAGGTTCGCTGCCATTAAGATTATTTTTTTTCCGTTCGCCCTGAGCCTGTCGAAGGGTGAATGGAAAAATCCTAGGCGATTAAGTTAATCCGATCATGCTTCGACAAGCTCTCGGCAATTGCTCCATGCATAGCTCTACCTCCTGCCTCCATGCAGTCGAGCACGAACGGCTTAACTTAATTGCATTTTCCCGAAGGGTGCCTGGCAGGGATAGCCATGCATGAGCTCTCTTTGTTAGAAAACGTGCGGGAAATTTTGGAAGACCACGCGCAAAGCCAGAAGTTCAGCAAAGTAAGCCGAGTGACTTTGGAAATCGGCAAGCTTTCCTGTATTGAACCTGATGCGTTACGTTTTGGCTTTGATGTCGTGATGAAAGGCTCATTGGTGGAAGGTGCGGAACTTATGATTACTGAGCTCAATGGACTGGGACGTTGTCAGCAATGCGGGCAAAACACAGTAATGGAAGTCTTGTACGATCCTTGTGGTCATTGCGGCAGGCCTCTGACAGTGGTGCAAGGCATGGAAATGAAGATTAAAGATTTGGTTGTCATTTAACGGCGGATTAATTATGTGCGGAATATGCGGTTGCGGCTCCCCTGAACAAAAACAGAGCCATAAGTTCGTTTTTAAGCGCGAACATCACCATCATCATGACGAGTTGGACACGGGGCGTTTAATACAACTTGAGCAGGATTTACTCAGCAAAAATAATACCTATGCCACGCAAAATCGGGAATATTTTAAACAGCATAATATTTTTGTACTGAATCTGGTTTCAAGCCCCGGTGCCGGTAAAACGACCTTGCTGGTCGAGACCATTAAAGCCTTAAACGGCCAATTCCCAATTGCAGTGATCGAAGGCGATCAACAAACCGAGCATGATGCCGATCGCATCAGGGCTACCGGCACACCGGCCCTGCAAATCAATACCGGCCGCGCCTGTCATCTCGAAGCGCTGGGTATTGGTCAGGCGTTAATTGAGTTGGGCGTAAAGGACAATAGCCTGCTGGCTATCGAAAATGTCGGCAATTTGGTTTGCCCGTCTTCATTTGATTTGGGCGAGGCACATAAAGTGGTGGTGCTGTCGGTCACCGAAGGCGACGACAAGCCGCTTAAATATCCGGATATGTTTCACGCAGCTGATCTAATGCTGATCAATAAAACCGATTTATTACCTTACGTCGATTTTGATGTCGAGCGTTGTATTGGTTACGCAAAACAAGTTAAACCTGAGATACAAATCATCTGCTTGTCTTCGACTAAAGGTGATAACTTTTCTGCCTGGACCGATTGGCTTTCTGAGCAAATACGGTCGCTTTCGTAACCATTAAGTGACTGTATATTTTGGGGGAAATGTAAGTTAGTATCGTCAGCCAAAATGTTAGTCAGTGGCTGCTTAATAGTTGCCACTGATGCCGCTAAATTCCTAGACAACATCCACATCTATGTCCTTACCAAGTAGCAATACCGTCTGGCATCGCGCCTCAGTAACTCGCGATCGAAGACACCAGCTCAATCAACACAAATCCGTCATCTTATGGTTTACCGGTCTATCCGGTGCAGGCAAATCGACACTTGCTCATGCGGTTGAAGAAAAATTGCATCTGTCCGGTTGCCGTACCTTTGTGCTGGATGGTGATAACGTGCGTCATGGTTTATGCGGCGATTTGGGCTTTAGCGATCAAGACCGGCGGGAAAATATTCGCAGAATTGCTGAAGTAGCAAAATTGATGCTGGAAGCCGGTGTTATTACGCTCACAGCCTTTATCTCCCCCTTCAATGCCGAGCGGCAACAGGCCAGAGAATTGGTGCCGACAAACGATTTTATTGAAATTTATTGCCAGTGCGATATTGCCGTTTGCGAACAACGTGATGTGAAAGGACTCTATAAAAAAGCCCGCAGTGGAGAAATCGCGCAATTTACCGGTATTTCTTCACCTTATGAACCGCCGGTTAATCCTGAGTTGATTATCGACACTGATTTATTCTCGCTGGATGAATGTGTTGAACAGGTTCTGGCGTTGCTTAAGCAGCGTGGTGTTGTGGCTGAACAATAGAGGTGAATAATGAACATTGATATTTTTAATGGCGACGCCGATGGCATTTGCGCATTGATTCAATTGCGTCTGGCGTTTCCGGTCGAGGCCCAGCTGGTAACTGGGGTTAAGCGCGATATTAATTTATTAGGCCGGGTATCGCCGCAGCCGGGCGATCAACTGACTGTGCTGGATATTTCCTTGGACACCAATCGCGCGGCGCTGCTGGAGTGTTTGCAAAATCAAGCTAACATTTTTTATGTCGACCATCATTTTTCGGGTGACATTCCAGAACATCCTGGCTTGACCAGCATTATCAATACCGATGCCAACGTCTGCACCAGCTTGTTAATCAATGATTATGTTGACCAGCGCTTTTCCGGTTGGGCAGTGGCGGGCGCATTTGGCGATAATCTAGCCGACAGCGCGCGCTTGGCGGCAAAGCCGCTGCAACTTTCCGATTTGCAACTGGCGCAATTGCAGCAGTTGGGTATTTGTATTAATTACAACGCCTACGGTGCCACGCTGGATGATTTGCATATTGCGCCGGGCGCTTTATATCAACAATTGAAGGTTTATCCATCGCCATTTGGCTTCATTGCTGAGCAAGGCGTTATGTATCAACAATTGCTTGCTGCTTATGACGATGACATGAGTCGCGCGCAATCTATTCAACCTGAGTATCAAAATCACCAGATTGCCGTATTTATGTTGCCGGATGAAAAATGGGCCAGAAGAGTTAATGGTGTCTGGGCTAATAAGCTGACCAATCAATATCCCGATAGGGCACATGCGGTTGTTACGCATAATAATCGAGGCGGCTATCAAGTAAGCGTTAGAGCGCCACTCAACAATAAAACCGGCGCTGACGAGTTATGCAATCGTTTCCCAGAAGGCGGTGGGCGCAAAGCCGCTGCTGGAATCAACCATTTAAATGCGCACCAACTTACTGAGTTTATTGACGTTTTTAAACTCCAGTATCACTAACGCCTTAAAAATATCAGTTAGGCACTTCTAAAAGCTAAATCAGTTTCACCATCTTTTGCATTGAAGCTCAGCCTTAATAACACAGCTTTTATGTGCATAAGGCAGGGCGGCTTTCAATCATTTAGAACCTCAAAAACCCCTGCACTTCAATAAATCCAGTGTTAACTTCGTATTACAAATTAAACGAGTAAGTTTTTTTTAGCCCATCAGCTACGTTCAGGAGAGCCTTGTCGAACTATGAGGCGAACGGATTTTTCGAGGTGCTCAAGGATCATGACTGAAGAGGATCACTTTAATCCGTATTACAAGTTTGAATTCTATAGGTATTCTTACTAATTGTAGAATTTAGTTAAAAGGACTTAAATCAATCCAGTGGTAAGTGTTTTACAGAATCAAACGCCAAAGTTAGCGTTAAATAATTTTGAAAGTTAGTTTTTTACAAAAAACGAATTGATTTTTCTTTTTGAATTTTCAGAAAATTAAGATTAAGTATATTTGTGACGCAACTATTTTTAATAAAATAAAATTCCAAGGAATAATATTATGAACATGAAAAACATACTTAAATTGGTCGGAATTACATTTACGCTGCTGGTCAATACTGCCGTTCAGGCTGATATAACTTACGACTACATCTACAGCTATAAATTTGATAACGGAGAGATTGTTTCCGGTTCTTTCACGGGGTCTGAGAATGGAAACTTGATTACTAATCTTTCTAATATTACTGCAAGCCTCAATGGAATCGAATTTACTACCAATGCTAGCGGGAGCCTTTACGCCTTCTCATACGTTCCAGATAATTTGAGTCCCGATTTAACATCACATACAAGCGGAGTTATCGGGCCTAGAGCCGCCTGGGCTTCTGGTAGTGCAGTTGCTTCTTTTGATGGTACGGCGAACAATTTCTTGTTTATTGATAGCATTAATCCAGATGGCATTTTTGTGAATTATTTTGCCATTGGTAGTGCTTTTGGGGAAGCATCTAGCGTTGCTAAAGGCTCTGACGGTCATTTTGTTAATGAAATTTTTAGTCCGACTAGGTGGAGTGTAGCTCAAACACCAGTTCCTGTTCCTGCTGCAGTCTGGCTATTTGGGACGGCATTGTTAGGATGGTTGGGGGTGAATAAGCGTCGTCACCAAACCGCAATTTAAATAATGGATTCGCTTTAGCTTGCAACTTTATAAGAAGGACGCCAAATACTGCCAATTTAGCTTCATCTCTTGCTGATGGTGGTCAATAATTGGAATAGATTCCCGATTTCCCCTCTGCTTTTTGTATTCCGCCCATCGTTGATGGTTTTATCTACACTGAAATCACCTTTTTAGGTGATTTCAGTCGCTCCTTGGCTGTGTTTAAAAGCCCTTCTTACGCAAAATACATGTTCAATCAGTGCGTTCTTTCTTGGGGCGGGGCTGCTTTGCATTGCCATTCATTTGGCTCTTCTATTCACTAAGATTAATACCGCTGTTTTAGTTAATAGCAATTTCATTTACTTGGCTGTGTCTTGGTAAATACTCCTGTTCCTGCATGGAACTACCCGGTAAGCATTTATGTTGTATCTCATCAGTTGTTCCCCTCCAATCTAAGATTGATGCAATAGGTCAAGCATTTTGCTATGCCAAATTGAGAGGCCTTAATTGCTCGATCTATAAGACAAAATAATATTCTGGAAAAGTAAGTAGTTCTACTTATTTAAGTGGCAGAAAAATATATTTAAACAGCCAATCAGCGGCCAATAATCAGACATTATTTGCCGCTGATTGGCTGATTTATCTTATTAGTGTTGTAAAAATAACTTTAAATTCAATATGTAATAAAAATAGGTAGAAATACTAATAGTAGTTATACGAATTGTTATCAGGTTGTTTTCATGAGAATTTAAAAAAGTAAGGAGGTAATTAGACGTAATTTTATATGCATAACAAGTATTGTGCATTTTAATAAATAAATTGATTATAAATTAGTGGTTTACGCAATTTAAACTCGGGGTTGGTATAACTACTAATAGTAGTCATACGTATTGTTTATGAAGTATTCCTGTGAGAGATTATGCATCGGCAAGGATGAATAAAGTGGAGATTATAGATATGCAAAAAAGCTGTAGTGCATAATCTATAAGTAGTAAAAAACTAATATTATTTATTTTTTATTTAAATAAATGTTTTTCTTAGCTTGGTTTGATAGAAGAAGCATGGAGCATGCTGATTTACAATTAGTTATTAACTTTATATGTATTAGTAATACTACTAATGGTAATGATGCTAATAGTTTTTAATTTTAAAATTAAATAATATTATCTCCAGTGCTTGGGTTTTTTAGTAAAGCTTAGGCTGAATAGAATAAAAATGATCTGGTGAAATTAAAGTAATGCTTAATGAATAGCTCATATTTTAGGAGAGCAATAAAATGAAAAAATATCAAAAGCTTGGTGCAGTATTAACCTTAATAATAAGCGGTTCAGCGGCAGCAGCAGAAGCAGCTGTACCAGTGACTCTTTATAACAATATACCTGCAACTTTAGACATGTATGACGGACTAGGTTTGTCAGGCACCAGTTTTATTGCAAATAAATTCTCTACAGGCGGATGGTGCCCAGCAGGTTGCATATTGGGAGATATTACTTTGAATTTGACTGATGCGTATGCAAGAGGTAGCTCAGTTGGTTACAAGTTGGAAGTTGTTTCCGATAACTCAGATGCTCCAGGTATTACGTTGGCCACGTACAACAATCCTGCGGCAATCAGCAGTAATTTCGGTAATGATGTATTCACCCCCGGCGGATCATATACGTTAGCTGCAAATACTAATTATTGGGTGAAATTAAGTTCCACTATTGATGGCTTAGTCTATTGGGATTACACCAACAACACCGCGCCAGGGCAACAGAGCAAATATGCTTATGACTTAGGCGGCTACACAGGTGGTTCTTTTCCAGGTGCTCATAATTTATTGATGACAGTGCAAGCAACCTCTCTTGGCGGAGTAGTCGTCCCGCCACCAGCCCACGTCCCAGTTCCAGGAGCAGTATGGATGATGGGATCGGCATTAATTGGGTTGGTGACTACTTGGCGTAAAAAATCGCGTTAATCATTTCGCTACAGTGCTGAATTAGTGCGAAGTGGAGAAGATAAAGAAATTTTTGCTACAGCTTCGCCATCGCTGATGGTGATTAATAGCGATTCCGAATACTCATCAGGAATTAAATTGACGTGCTGTAGTTACTGAATTGAGCTTAGCTCGATAAATAGCCAATGCGGTTGTCATGTCTACATTGGTGGTTGAAAAATCACATGACAATAATACACTTTAATTAAGGAGTTTTATTATGAACATTAAATTAACAGCGTTAACTGCAGGCATTTTAGTTGGGCTTTCTAGCACTGCGAGTGCGGCTCTTGAAGTTCCAGTGCCGCCAACTGCACCTAATATGTATAATTCAGGCCCACAATCGCCTTTATTAAACACCACCAATTTAAGCGCTGCTGAAAGAAGTGCATTTTCACTTTTTGAAGGTGTTTTGCAGGTGGTAGAAGCGAAAGTCCATGCGACTTCGTGTGCTGCAGCAAGTTTTGATGTTGAAGTCTATGCCGACGGTAGTGTGAATTCCAACGTTCCTGCTAATGGCGGCAACTCAATATTCAATAAAATCAAAGTAACCGGCGCTAATGGCTCACAAGCACCGCAATTTGAACTCAATGCGAACTTAGGTCCTAATGTGGCTGGTAGAGGCCAACAAGTAGTAGTGACCTTAGCAAACGCAGGTTTCCTCGGTTCATCCAGAGTAACGCAATTTGCGGCAACATATGCGTTTAACAATGTCAACAATCTGTTTGTAACTAATAGTGTCAATATTGGCATCGTTGGAATTAATGGCGGTTCTCCTGATATATACAGCGGTAATGTAATTAAGGATTTCTACCATGGTTCGGTAAATTCCAATGATAGAGAATATTACAATATTTACGATTGGGGTCTGCAATCAGTCTCCAAATTGGGCTATCCAGTCAACAAATGGTGGCAACGTTCTAAAACCCATCGGGATGATGGTGTTGTAGGACATACAGTATGGGTTAAGGATCGCCTGGTAGGTGCATCTTCATGCCGTATAACCCTTGATACTACTGGCTACAACAACCAGAGCTATTTTTGGCAAGGCGGCAGTATAGGCGATGGCAAACTGACCATCTCTCCAGTAGCGCCATCTACTCCTGTTAATGATGCAGATGGTCAATTAGTTTGGACTGGTTATCCGTTCTAATTTTTAAAAAGACTGTTTGAATCAAAATGTCGTATTAAAAACCGTCCGGGTAAAGCCGGGCGGTTTTTTAAAATTCAAATAGCCTCTATTACAAAGGTAAGCACTTAGATCAAGCAATATAAGATTGAAACATTATGGCTCGTTAAACATTTGAGTTCTCAGCAATAAGTCGTCACGTGACACTGGTTTTTACATAACTGTCATGGTGTAAGTTTTAGGCAAACGGATGCAGCCTATTTATTGCTAAGAATTTATATCATCAATAAACGGTACTAAGTGGTAACGGTGTACAAAAACTAATAAATCCGAACAGAGGAATGTTTAGAATGAAAAGCGAACTCCTTACTACTATATTACTGACTGGATTTTGTAACATTGCCTTTTCAGCGTCCCCGGTAGAAGCACCAGACATCTACTCTGGAGGACCGACCTCTCCATTGCTATCCAATACTGGCATCTTCGCCTCGGAAAGAGCCGCTTATGCCCTGTTAGAAGGAGCACTACAGCAGGCTGAAACGGTAATTGCCGCTACAAGTTGTTCTAAGTCCGTGGGTACCTTTGATCTTTTCGTTTATAGCGATGGTTCATTGAATAACCCGGCGTTCAATTTCGTGACGGTAGACTCCCCCGCGTCGACCTTTACACTCAGTGCAAAAATTAATGCCAATGTCCCCTTCAGGGGCCAAACGATGTCTATCAATCAAGCACAGCAAGGGGCGTTCAAGCGCGTTACACTTTTTAATTACAATGCTAATGTTTCCTACAATGCACAAAACTCGATAATGGTTATGGACAGTAATATTTCAGTTAAAGGCATTAACGGATTACCTGAAAGTTATCAGAGCAAAGTGATAAAGGATTTTTACGTTGCTACCGACAGTGTTACCGGGTTGCCTTATATTTTCGATTGGGGTGTGGTATCGCTTTCTAAATTAAGCTATCCGGTTCAACAATACTGGCAACGCTCAAAAGTGCTTCGAGACGATGGTGTATTAGGCAGAACTGTATTTGTAAAGGACAGGCTAGTCGGACCCAATGCATGCCGAATTGTGATAGATACCTACGGCGATAATAACGCCGATTACTTTATGCAGTACGGTAGCCTAACTATATCCACTACCCCGCCAATGCCTGAATACCAATTCGATTTCTGAACAGCAAATTTGGTGTGATTTTGAAAACAGCTTTGTTCGCAGCCAGTTTAGTCAAAGGCTGAGGGTTAACTATGGGACACCTCGAAAAACCTGGCGCTTCGACAGGCTCAGCGCGAACGGATACAAAATAATCAATCAGTTACGTTCGTGGTCGACTGCACGGATGCAGGAGGTAGGGCACCAACAGTAGGCGCTTTAGGCGACGCAGGAGCAGTTGCCGAGAGCTTGTCGAACCATGAACGTAAACGGTTTTTCGAGGTGCCTGTTAGTCTCCAAGTAACATTAACCATCAGACGTTCAAAAAAACAGCGTATTCCTTGTGCAACCTGTGTAATTTGTTGAAATCCCCTATCTATGAACAATAAATTGAATATGCTGACCGTGGCTATGGTTCTTGGATTTACAAACATTGCCGTGGGCGTGGAAACACCAAATGTCCCCAGACTATTTGCTAATGGTCCGATACCCATGCAGATGTCAGCCACGAACATGAGTGCCACTGAGAGATCTGCCTACGCGCTCTTTGAGGCCACTATGTTGGTCGCTGAAGATGTGATTCACGCTACAAGCTGTTCTGCAGCGGTGGGCAAATATACGTTCAATATTTTAGCTAATGGGGCTGCCGGAGACCCTAAAAACAATGTAATCAAAGTTGTTTCGACAGAAAAAAAAACTAAGACGTTGGTTTTTAGAGCCAACCTCAATACTCAAGATGAGTTTCGGGGGCAACAGCTTATTGTTGAACAATCTGGTATTGGCTCATTGAGTGGGTCTGAGGTCTCGAAATTTGTAGGTGCTATATCTTTTAACTCAGAAGGCACTCAAATGACCTCTAAAAGCAGCGTGGGCGTACAAAGTATAAATGGCCAGGCGGACACTTTTCAGGGTGAAATGGCCCAAAATTTTTACCTTGCGGCGAATCCCAACGACACTAACATCTATGGTTGGGGCCTGCAGTCCATATCCAAGTTTGACTTCCCAGTCGAGAGGTATTGGCTGCGTTCTAAATCGCGCCGCGATAATGGGGTTGTTGAACGCACGGTATTTGTTAAAGACCGGCTGGCCGGTGCCTCGCCCTGTCGCGTACTAATCGATGGTTCGCGCCCAAGTCCGTATAACCAAAATCTCTTTGCACAGGCAGGTACGTTAACCATCTCTGCTGAGACACCAAATGCCCCAATACCTGCTTTTGATTTGTTCTGATATGGCAAAGGGTATAAGCAATATAAATATTTAAAAATAGGTATTTGTACGCATTTATTTGCGTTGTCTTTTTAAGTACTATCGGAAAATATTATTCCATAGCTAGCTCGATATAATTAATCAGAAATAGCGGATTATAAAATAGTCACAGCCATTTAATAAATCGACTTATTTTTAAGGCGGCATTATGCGTAAAACTCTCTTATTACTTATCGTTTTTCAGGTATTTATTACAACTGTTTTAGCAGAAGAAAATAAACATCCCGCTAATACAGAAGTGGAAGATTTAGCGCCGCCCAGCAATACGCCGGTTAGTTATTTTTGGTCAAAAGAAATTAGTAGCGCTACAAAGTCGGTAATCAGTATAAAAAAATCGACAATTAATACGGGTGATATAACCGGCTATTTAATGACCCCGCATACCAATCCAGTTAATGTAATGTCCCATGTAAATACCACACCTATTTTTTGGGGAACTTCTTGGTACAACCCAAGATATTACAGCGATAAAATTTTTGGATTGATGCATTTTTACCAAAATTTTCAAGGCTCAACTTACGCTAGTATCATTGATGAATATCTGCCCACTGGACTATCCCATCAGTCCTCCAGCTCGATAATTGATACTTCTACTGCAAGCGCTAATCCAAGTAACGTCCTCGCCAAGATTTGTTCTGTTGTTAACTCTTCAATTAATTCCAAGTCTGATTACTATCCTGTGTACACCGATATAAAACGCGGAACTGCCAATTACTGTGCCTATCACAGTGCGGGTATTTGCAATGGGGTTCCTGTGCAGTTTGCTTTCTTTTTCGATCTAAATGATGACTTTGGATGTGACCCAAGTAGTCCTTACGCTCCACCTATCCGGACCATGAAATCACAAACGCCTGGTGCTGTTGCAGGAATACCGTCGACGCATCAACAATCACAAGGTCTTGCGGCATTAGCGAATGTTACTGCACACGAATTGTTTGAGGCAGTCACTGATCCTGGATATTTTCCATCTAATGGCTCATCTCCTTACTGGGGGGGATGGTTTGACTCATTTCATGATGAGGTTGCGGATAAGTGCTCATGGACATTTGGTCCATCAAATACGGGTTTGTCACCAGGAACAGTATTGATTGGAGGATATTATTGGAAGCTTCAGGGCGTATGGTCCAATGAGGCTCAAATAACAAGCACGGGTGGGTATCCAACCCAAAATGGCAACTTGGTGGGCTGTGTCACCGGCTCGTAAATTGAATATTTAGACGGATTGCTTGAATCTCTCAAGCAATCAATTTTTGTAACTATTCATCGCGAAGCACAACAGCCCCTCTCCTTTATGCCCTTTAGGGTGCAGTGGGAGAAGGGGCGAATTGTCGCACTGAATAGTTACCATTTTTTCTACGACACATTTCTTAGATACTGCAAAATGCGCAAAATAATAAAGAGAGGCTATTTAGCCATTACGTTATTGTTGTCAATGCCGGCAATTTGCCAAGAAATGGTACTGATCCCGCCGGAATTAAGTGCGCATACCGTAACCCGAGATGTCACCGAATACACTGCTCGGGAACAAGCGTTGATAGCAATTATTGGTGATAAAGAAAATCAGCAGATGCCTTTATTAGCCGATGATTTTGAAGTTTGGCCAGATAAGAGCCGAGATTGGCAATCCAAGGACGATTGGTTGAAAACAGCAAGACAACAGACCAACTTTAATATCCGTAATCTTTCTGTTCGTCAGATGGATGATTTTGCCATAGTGAATTTTTTGCTTGAAACCACTGATAGACAGGACAAAAAACGGTCAACGCAATTTGTGGTCGATATTTGGCGTCAAAGCACTAACAAACTAAGTGTTAGATATATCTCTGATGTAGAGCCATCAGTCCAGCTTAATCCTATTGATAGAAAGTTTTAATTGGCTAGTAATGGCCGTTGTGGCATCAACACTAGTGATCTCGTGCCAACATTTAATGCGTTTTAAATGGTTCTCTGCTAAAGCTTGGCGAATTGCTATTGAATTTCCCCCGGTGCAAACGCGTTGTTCAATAGTTCGTAGCTCATCACCATGGTGACCAATGCCGCTACATTGTCCGCCTGCATTTTTTCCATTACCCGGGCTCGATGTGCGTCGATAGTGCGCGGGCTTACATCCAGTATTTTTGCGGCTTCTTTGTTTGAATGGCTGTTGACGATTAGCTGTAATACTTCTTTTTCTCTGGTTGTTAATCGGTTGAAACAGTCTTGAATACTGGCCTTTTCAAGCAGTTGTTGCCTGGCTTTTAGGTCTTTTTGTACGGCTTCATCAATACGCTCCAACAATATGCTTTTTTCAAAAGGCTTTTCCAGAAAATCCACGGCACCGGCTCTGAATGCTTTTGCCGAATCTGGAATATCCGCATTACCACTAATAAATATAATAGGAATGTTAATATTTCTTTTAATTAATTCTTCCTGTAATTCAAGTCCACCCATAACGGGCATTTTTACATCCAATATTAAACAACCTGGAAACTCGTGATAATAGTTGTTTAAAAAGTCTTGAGCACAGTCAAAACTTTTAACGGTCCACCCTGATGCTTTAATTAAAAGTGCCAGTGCATCACGCACTGCAAATTCATCATCAACTAAATAAACAAACACATTTGCTGAGTTAGGTTCCATTGTTAATTTGCTCTATAGGTAAAGTGAAATAAAAAGTTGTACCTTTGCTGGGCTCGCTATTAAAGCGTAGTGCGCCCTTATGAGCCTCTACGATTGAACGGCAAATGGACAAGCCCATGCCCATACCTTCTGATTTTGTGGTGTAAAACGGAGTTAATATTTTATTCTGTTCAGTTAAATTAATACCTGGACCATTATCTTTTACTCTGATTTCAATAGCGTTATTTTCATTGACGGCCGTCTGGATACTTAAATTTCTTGGTGTTGAAATAGGTATATTGGTTAATGCTTCAATACTATTTTTAATTAAATTTAATATTACTTGTTCTATTTGAATGGCATCAATACATAAGGTTGGAATGGGATGTTTAAGTTGTAACTGTAGATTGATGCTGTTTAGCTTAAAGTAAGATTCGCATAAGCTAATAGCATCATTAATTAAGGCATTAATATCGATGGTCGAGCGATGTATTTTTTTAGATTTAACAAAATCCCGCATCCGGTGAATGATTTGGCCGGCTTTTAACGCTTGCGCACTGGTTTTGTGCAAGGTTTCCGCGAGCAGCGTTTGATCATAGTTTTTATCTTCAATTAACGTTAAACACGCTTGGGAGTAAGCGCTGATAGCGGTCAGTGGTTGGTTAACTTCGTGAGCAATACCCGAGGCCAATTCGCCCATTAAGCCCAAGCGGGTAACATGGGCAAGTTCATCAATATGCTTCTGGTCGCTTTCTTCTTGCAATTTTCGGGTAGTGATGTCGCGGATAATAATGCTTAGATAGCGGGTGCCGCTCATAGCAAATTCAGCAATGGAAATATCCAACGGCACCGTTGAGCCATCTTTGCGTATACCGGTGACTTCTTGAATTTCGCCAATAGCATTAGAAAAGCCAATGCCCGAAATATTATTGAGGTATTGCGTAGGATTGTTCTGCCGACCTAAAGGAATCAGCTTGTTAATGTTGCAATTAACCAAGTCTTCTTTGCTATAGCCCAAAATAGTTTCAACTGTGTTATTGGCGTAAACGATTCCCCCAGATAAATTTACGGTAATAATGCCTTCCACGGCCGCGGTAAATATGGCGTTAATCATCACCTCCTGTTCGATTTTTTGGAGTTTGTATAACTTTAGCTCTTCAATTCTGGTAACTAACTCTTTATTAGTTTCAATAAGATCTTGGTTTTGTTGAAAAACCTTTTCTTCTAATTTGTGATTGAGGCAAGCAATGGTCGCGTGGGCTTTTTTGGTGGCAGTAATGTCGAATATTGACAGGCATATCCGTTCATCGTTGTTTTCATCAATATTATAGTGGCCTCGACATTCCACATAAATTGCCAGATCATTGTGTAAGCAGTTTTCCGGAGGACAATTGAAATACTTTGTATTCTGGCAAAAGAATTCGCTATGGGTATTAGAAATAATATTAAGACGCGCCGATAATGCTTGCTCGGAGTGATTGACTAAAATCTTGCGGATAAAAAAGTAATACTCATCCTGGTCTAAGGGATTAATTAATTTCCCTAATGCTATATTTTCTAGCCCTTCGATAGTTGAATTTAGCAATTTTGCCGCTGCAGGATTGGCTCGTTTGATAATTCCAGTGGTATCTAAGGTCAGGAAACCAATGAGTGATGAGTTATAAAGCCGTGCAAAGCGGTCGCGCGCGATCATTAATTCGTGTTGCGAATGTTTAAGCTCTTCGTTTTGCAATTCCAGCTCTATCTGACGCACCTGTAATTCGTACAACATCTTTTGAATGTCTTCCTTGGACATATTCGTAAAAGCACTGCCTGATGAGTTAAGCAGGGCTTCGGCTTTTTTGCGTAAGTTTTGGCTATCAGTCATCAGCTTGCCACCTAGGTTGCATCTTCAATTGCCAACAATATCAAAATAGGCACGCCAGGTAATTGATTCAAAATACGGCCATTGATATTTAGACGTTTTTTGCCAATATCGGCAAACTCTGATTCAACACAGAATTTATCAAAGGCCATATTGCCAGTCTGAAATTCACTGCTCAGCGCTTTGAAGGGCTCAGTAGATGATTCTTGCGCGATAAGCGGCATTGAGCTGAGTTTTGATACAGGAAAACGTACGCGGATATTTTTGCGTTGATAAATTTTCCATTTTTTGTCGAGAGTTAAAAATCGGTCTTCAAAATTACCAATAGATTCTGATGAGCCTAAAAGTAAAATACCGTCCGGTTTAAGGGCGTAATGAAATTGCGGCAGAATTTCTTTTTGCAGGTCTTGATTTATATAAATCAGTAAGTTACGGCAGCTGATTAGATCAATGTGAGTAAAAGGCGGGTCCTGAATTAAATTTTGGGTGGCAAATATCACGCGCTCGCGGATCTCTTTATTGATGCGATATTGATTGTCATCCAGTTTAAAAAAACGTTGCAGACGAACCGGTGAGACATCCGCCGCAATGCCCGCAGGATAGATGCCATCTCTGGCTCTGTTAATTGAAGACTCATCCAGGTCGGTGGCAAAAATTTGAAAACTAAAGCCTTTAGCCTTTTTTTCTATCGCTTCTTTGAACAATATGGCAATTGAATAAGCCTCTTCACCGCTGGAACAGCCGGTCACCCAGATTCGAAATTCGTAATTGTCAGGCTTTCCGGCAAATAATTTGGGTAAGGCAGTTTCACTTAAGGCGCTAAATGCGTCGGCGTCCCTAAAGAAATTGGTCACATTGATCAGTAGCTCTTTTGATAACTTATCGATTTCCACGGGATTTTCTTGTAGAAAATGCACATATTCATCCGCATTGCTGAGTTGATGAATATTCATACGTCGGGCAATGCGTCGTTTGATAGTAGTGGGCTTGTAGGTCGAAAAGTCGTTGCCGGTTCTATTGCGCAGTAGAGTAAATATTTTTTGAATAGGCGCGGGTGCTACTAATAACTCAGGTTCAAATGAAGGTATTTTTTTAAAATAAGGCCCTTTACTGTATTTAATGAGCTGTTGGCCCATTTGTTCGGGTGGCAATACAAAATCCACATCCCCCATCAAGATTGCGCTGCTGGGCATACCGTCAAATTTTGCTGTTTGAGGGGTCTGAACCAGCGTCATCCCAGATACGCCTTTGATGGCTTTTAATCCTAAGGTGCCATCGGTTCCGGTACCCGAAAGAATAATGCCGACACTCATTGCTTGAATATCTTCAGCCAGGGAGCGGAAAAAATGGTCAATCGGTAAGTTAGCCGCGTTGTATTTTCCAGGGTCCGACAGATGTAGACGGTGCTTAAGCACGGCTAGATTTTTTCCAGGTGGGCACACAAAGACATGGTCTGGTTTAAGAATTGCGCCGTCTTCAGCGCTTATCACCGGCATATTCGTAAAATGGTGCAGTAACTCTGGCAGCAAGCTAACGTGATCAGGCTGTTGGTGGGTGACGACGATAAAAGCAAAGCCAGTATTGGCCGATAAATTAGAAAAAAACGCTTCCAGTGCATCTAAACCGCCTGCTGATGCACCTATGCCGACGATGGGTGGTGTGCTGCTGTTAATTTTGGAAGGCTGGTGGGCGGCTTTAATAGCGGGCATTTAATAATCCTATTTTTTGTAGGTAACGCAAATTTTGTAAATACACGCACGGCTACAAACAATCTCTAAAAATGGCCTGTCGAGTTCTTGAGCGGCCTCATCAATAGGTATAAACAGTTAATTTTAGAGTTTTCCAAACAGACTTTGTCAGCACTATACGGCACGATTAAGTAGAAATACATAGGTATAAATACCTAGGCGTTCATACGAATTTCTTGGTTGGTCTATTTACTATAATCTGCGCCATAAGTCATTTTTTAATGAAGAAAAACTAAGCAATCCGCCCCTGTAATTAATGTTGTAGCTTGAATCAATCTGGAGAAATAATATGGCTGCTAATATCGGTAATAAAGGTTTTGCAACTCATTGGGATTTTAAAATTGATGATGCTGATATTGAGATAAAAGAAAATAAGTTTATTAATGATGAATGTAATTATTACAAGGCGGCCAAAACAAAAATAAAAAAATATTTTGGCGATAATAAAAATTATAAGCCAGTTCGTGAAAAATAAGTAACTATGTAATATTTTGAAATCTAGCCGCCACACTTAAGATAAGCTCAGTAAAGATAGGGCGTTGTGACTCCTATAAATCGAAGGGTTTTCGATGTTCCTATTGGATTTTAACTAGGGTATATATTCAAATGAAAAATTCATTTAATCAGAGTCAGCCAATACCCCCAGGATTAAGTAGTTGTAGTTTTGATACAGATAGTTCAAAAAAATATCGTTATTTATTTAATCGTTATTTATTTGAAAGGGTTGATCAAGGCCTCATTTATTTAGATGCCAATAGTGTTGTAATTTCAGCTAATCATACCGCTGAGCAGTTGTTGGGTGTGCCTCGTAATATCCTAATTGGACGTAAACTACTTGATTGTTCACCTGCAGTGATTAACGAGGATGGCGTTCATTTAGCTAATCATCAACATCCAGTCATGATTACCCTGCAATCAGGGAAACCTTTAAAAGATGTGGTGTTGGGCTTATTTAATGCTGAAAAACACAAATATATTTGGTTGACAATATCTTTGTTTCCCGAGATTAGAGATGGAGAGTATAAAACTCATCGAATATTGATGACCTTAAAGGATGTTACCAGTCAAAAGATGGCCGAAGTTAGGTTTAGCATGGCATCGATTATTGTTAATAATATTAATGAAGGCATATTTGTTACTGATAAAGAGGGGCGCATTATTTCAATTAATGATGCCTTTACCAGATTAACCGGATTTACCTACCAGGATGTATTTGGTAAGAGTGATTCTATTTTAATTACTGATATAAATAGAAATAAATCGGTTAAGTTGAATGCGAATATTGATAACGTAGTTAATTGGCAAGGTGAAATTTGGCGGCATCACAAGTTTGACGGAGGATTTCCTTCATGGACTACGATTAATGTAGTGAGAGACGCGAATGGTCAAATAACCAATTATATTCATGTGTTTATGGATATAACCTGTCTTAATAAAACTAATAATTATCTGAGTTTTTTGGCTTATCACGATCCTTTAACAAAATTACCAAATCGTTTACTCGTTACTGATAGAGTAACGCATGCCTTGCAAAACTCGAAGCGTGAAGGATCAAAAATAGCCGTGTTATTTCTTGATCTTGATGGATTTAAAAATATTAATGATATATATGGACATGATGCGGGTGATTTATTATTAAAAGAAGTGGCTAAGCGTATAACGAACTTGGTCAGAAGAGAAGATACCGTATCACGTTACGGCGGCGATGAATTTATCGTGGTGATGGAAAAAATCCCCGATATAAAGAATCCTGCAACACTTGCACAAAAGCTGATCGACTCTTTTAAAAAGGCTATTAATATTAACGGCAATAAACTGTCTATTTCTACCAGCATTGGTATAAGTTTATATCCTTCAGATGGTAGCGATACTGGCACCTTAATAAAAAATGCGGATACCGCGATGTATCTCGCTAAACATAAAGGCCGGAATAATTTTAAATATTACAATGCCAGTTTAAATACTGAAAAAGTTGATCAGGTACTCTCAGAGAATGCTTGATAAATCATTTAAATGTGCTCAGTACACTGAGTTTGTTGGCGCGTTTAAGAGCAGTATCGCTAACGCAAAAATATCAGTAGTCATAAAAAACCCGCAGAAACTGCAGCTTCTGCGGGTTTTTTGAGACAAACTGTTTGCCGATGCAAACAGCTTTAGTGCTTAAACGATATTAAGCGGCGCTTTTGCTTTTACGACGTCCAAAACCAATCAAGCCAGCCATGGCACTACCGAATAGCCAAACAGCGCCGGGGACCGGCACTTGCGAAACGGTTAATTTATAACCGTCGGTGGTGTCGCCCCAGTCGCCGTTCCTGTAGCCACCTACAAAGATGCTATAGATTTGACCTGCTTCGGCGTTGAAGCTGATGGTGTTCAGGTTACTAGAGGATGCTCCGCCGACGCTGTACGCGACAATATCGCTTATAGGTAGGCCGCCGGCTGTGGTATAGGGTCTGGAGGCGGATGTGATTCCTGCGCTGTTGTTACCCGCGTTCCAGGCACCATGATGGTTGTAGCTGGTGGCGGTGTCGACGCCCTTAAAGATTGTAAAGCCGAAGGCGGTGCCGCTTTGTAAAATGCCTTGCGCGCTTAGGGTAACTAGGCCAGTGCTGTCGGATTTGAATAAGCCTAGGTCCAAATCATGCCTCCATCCTGACGCTCCACTAATAGCGGCATCACTCCAAGCTCCCTTGGCCACGTCGATGTCGGCATAAACGCCGTAACGATTGAAGGAATCAACAGTGGAAATTTCGGCAGTGCCGCCATTACCGCCAGTGATGTTCAAGCCCCAGTTAAGGTGGGCACCAGTGTAGCCGAACGCTACGTTATTAGCGCCGGAGGTGCCAGCCCACTTAGACGCGCCTGTGCCGTTACCGACAGATGGTCCGATAGCGCCATTCGTCCAACCGTCCGTACCGCCGGACAGAGCCCAGATACCGCCTGTGGTTGGGTTGGTGGCATTGGTGCTGTTATCGTCACCGCCACTTGTAGACAGGTTGTACATGGTGGTCGCTGCCGCCGATGCGTCAGATATTGCTGCAACTGAAAGGGCACTGCCAGCAATGGCTATTGCCACTGCTTTAGCTAATTTGGTTTTGGTAAACGACATAGAATTTCCTCATTAAACAATAAGTCAAAGTTTTAATGCGGGGGTAGCATGGCCGTCTTAATTAAAGACCCCTGACTTTCCGACCCCGCCTCGCGGCGGGTTAGGCTTTTTCCCAACACTTAATGTGTAAGCGGTACAGATAAACCCTGTTTTGCTTGCACTGCCCAAATAAAGCAGATTCTATGCCAAATATTTATTTGTAATTAATGAATTCTATATGACTGATGATAAATCAAAATAAGGAAGTTGTTTTAGGTGGTATTTAGTGCGTTTTAAGGCAGGGGGGATGGGTTTTTCGCAAAAAATAATTCGTATATTTCCTTTAATATCAATGACATATATTTTTTAGTGCTGATATTTTAAGCTCTTGTTTAATGGCTTGCAGCGCTATCGCTTGTTACTTGGGAAGGGACTGATCAGTAAATACGTGCAGTATTTATTCGCTGATTTGTTCGGGGTGAACTTTATGGGTAATTAATTAAACTGTGTTATTTAACACGCTTTTTATAGGCAAAATTCATTGCGGGTTTGCCGTTAAAATCATGCGGAATAAATTTGCTGATTGATGCTTTAAAACGGTCGGTCATGGTAGATAGTGCTTTTGTAAGCCTGGAATTTTCAGCGATGTAGCTTGAAGGCGCGAAAGCAAAAAAGGGTGGCACTACAACTTATAGTGCCACCCTAAGAGTCATTATAAAAACGGCTAAAATTTATACAGATTTTTTGGATTTTTTAATGCCGGAAATGGCTAATAATCCCGAAGCAAATAACCATAATGCAGAAGGAACAGGGACTGCTGCTGGTTGATCGGCATATCCAAAAATACGCGCACTGACAGAAAGTCCTGCATAGCCTGCAGCGGCAAGATCGAAATTAAAATTTTGTGAATAGGATAGCTGGGCAGGGCTTAACTCTTCCCAGTTGGTACTAACGCTATCTGCCCCACTAAAAGCGGCGCCATTAAAAGTAGCATCTCCAAAAGTGCCATATTCGATGTTGGCGTCGGTAATCGCGGCATCACCAGCTGCATCAGCACTTAGTGAATATGAAAGTGTAAAGTCAACATTGTAGTTATCAGTCGCTGAATTGTTTAGGAAATCAAGGTCAAACAGCGCTAGATGACTTGCCGCAATATCGCCGCCAGTGTTGGTTGAACCATTCAGGCCAAAGGTTCTGGAATAGCTAATTGGAGCAGGTGGAAATAGGAATGTAGGGCCTTGATCTACCAGAGATAAAGTTGCCGAGCCATCATCTCCTGCGATTTCAAATTGCTGGTTTTCATCAGGATCAAGACCAAACGTACCAAGAATATCCAGCTCTAGCGGATTGCTTGGATTAGTTAAATTGGTAATGCTGTTAATCGTGTAAGTGATAGTTGCGTAGCTGTTAAATGTTGCAGCAGCTTGGGCATTTTGCATGGTGAATGGAGCAAAGCAGGCCATAGCTAATGCAGGTGCCAGGCGTCTTTTTGTGAGGTATTTGTTCATTGTTAAATCCATTTCGAAATGGTTAATAGTTGGTAAGGATTTTGTTAATTAGTTGAGCATCTTCTGGTAACTGGCTGAGTAAACCCGGCAAAAACCGGGTTTACTCACAACGCAGAGCCACATACGAAATTGCTTATGTTTTAACTCATGTTATTGCGAAGCCGGAGCCAGTCGTTGATCAAACGGTAGCAATGGATCCTGTCTGCCATTTGCACCCACCGCAGGAACAACCAGCAGTTCATCTTTTGCCAATACAGGACTCAATGGATTGCCGGCTTCAATAAATACATCATCACCGACATGACCGTTGGGCACAATTACCTCGGGATGATCGAATGGCGCTTTTTCATAACGGACCCGTTCATCGGTAAATGTTTTTAACAGAGCGATTAAGTCGGGCATGCTTGCGCGGGATTCAGGGGTATTAGCCAAGCCAATGTTATTTATAAAATCATTCAACTCGGGGTTAAAAAAGTTGCCATGTCGTGCATAAAATTCCACAACTTGCTGCAAACTAGCCAGGCTGCCGTTATGCATATACGGGCCAGTCAGTTCTACGTTGCGTAAACTTGGGATTTTAAAGGCCGCATGTTTAACGGTAGCCAATTTGCTGGGATCTTCTGCTAATGCTGTATTGGCTGCAGCAATTGTTGGAATAAATGCCCAATTAGATTGCAGACAGTTTTGAGTGCGTGATGAACCTTCTCCTCTGCTGCCATCAACTTGAATGCCATCTGCAGTTGTAAAGTAGGTGGGATAGGGGCCATCAGGGTCATTGATTGCCAACGGAGCTTCAAAATCGCAAGTGCGGACTTTTTCTACGCTACTTGGATCAAATATGCCTGAATTTTGTCCTAGCAAATAGCTCACGTATTGGTCTGCGAAGGACAGTGGATTGCCAAAATCATCGACGCCGCCAATGCCAGGGTCAGCGAGGGGATCACCGACACCCGTATTGGCAAAGCCAACATCTACTAATTTAGGGCCATCGACGGTATTTAAACGATTAAGCACAGTGCCGAATGGCGTAATGCCGGCATATTGTGCTGCGTTATTTAAGCCAAGCGCATTCGGTCCATAAGGGATGCGGAAATGTGCCGGACCAAAAAATTTGCCTGCTGTTGGTGTTACCAAGATGGCGTTAGTTTCTAACGTTGCAGTCGTCATTAATGGGCCTGAATGACAGAGTAAGCAATGGCTGGATTCAAAGGCTTCAATGCCGCGTTTTAGAGAGGCGATTTCCTCAGGCGTTTTACCCATGCCTTCCCAAGTCGGCATCATGTCGGCGCCACGCGGCGTTAAATCAATTGGTGCTTGATCAGAAATCAATGTTGATTGATACATCTGCAAAGCAATGCCGAAGAATAGCGAGAAGTTAGCTTCGACCTGGTTATAAGGCAATTGACCAAGCGCAGGAGCGCCAAAGGGACCTAGACCGGTATATGACCAGTATTTTTGATTGAAAGCTTTGGTAATCAGTGCCTTGTAAGTAGTGTTCAAGCCGGGTTTTAAGTCTGCGGAGGTGCTTGAAGTTAAATTTAACGGTGCAAACACACTGTCTTGATGATGCACTTTTTGATTTTGTAAGGGCTTGCGTAACAGCAGTTTTCTGCCTAACGCGGCCAGATTACGGCCACGGCAACTCATTTCGGTAGCGTTAAGGGGCGGTCCCATTGCCAGCGAAGCCAGCGAGGAATTTTCCAGGTGTAAGGGTTGCTTAGCCACTGAACGTGTGCCGGTTTTAACCCACACGCCTGCAGAAGTATCACGATCTCCCCAAGGTGTGCTGCCGTTAAAGATGTTGTTGGCGCGACCATCCCAGAAGTTGCGGTAATTAAAACCTACGTTGATAACAGTCGGTGCATTTCTTGGTTCTACACGGCGAGTGCCGGTGGTGCCAATGTGATAAATCGGGTCGGCACTACGATCACAGAGGTCATTGGTGCCGCTCAGTTGATTGACACCTTTAAAATCACCGCTGAAAGTGCCTGATGATGATACAACGTCGTCGGTGCTGGAGAGTATCGGGCTGGTGTTATCCAGAGGATTGGCGAATTTATGTAAAGGAAAATCGGCAAGGCTTAAGGTATGGTTGGGGCCGCCGGAGCCGGAATTTAGTGTATCGAAAACTGTTCCGCTGGGTTGGCTGCTTTTTTCACCGGGGTTAATTTGGTTTTTAATTCGGCCATCAGCACCTGCCTGAAAATGGCAAGAGCCGCAGGACATGCCGTCACTGCCGACGTTCATATCCCAGAATAGCGCTTTACCTAAGGCAATCGCCGCGGCTTTATCGACCACGATAGGGCTGGCTCCATCTAAGAGGCCTGGCACTGGCGGGACTGGTACATCTATTAAAGGCATGGGTTTAGGTCCATGAGCAAATGCAGCTTGTGCTATTAACAAGCTACATCCCAGAACCAATTTATAGGTAAAACGCATTTTCCACCTCGTAAATCATAATAGTTAACTTAATGCTCCCTGCTGTAATTGAGCTTTGATCAACTCCCTTGTTAATGTTGTTAAGGGAGTTGAACAGGTAGTGTTTAAGCCTGTTTCTTTCTGCGACCGTAAGACATTAAACCCAATAATCCACTACCAAATAACCATGCGGCTGCCGGTACTGGCACGGGAGATGTGGCAACGTTTAATTGATAAAAATCTCGTCCTGTATTCCAGCTATTCGAGCCGCGATACCCGCCCAGATAAATTGAATAGATTTGTCCTGCTTGAGCGGTAAATTCAAAAGCAGTGCTGGAATCAACATTAATTTTGCGGTCGGCATAGATGACGCCGGTGGTGCCAAAGGGATTACTCTTGGTGTATGGAACAGCAGGTGGATTGTTCCAATTTACGTGGTGGCTGTAGCCAGTGCCTGTATCCATGCCGGTAAACAGAGTAATGCCGAATTTAGCGGTCGGGTTATTTAGAAAGTTTGCCGTTAAGGCAACTTTTGTAGTGACATCGGATTTAAATAAACCTATATCAACATTATGTGCCCAACCTTTTGGTGAGCTTGAGGTGTCTTGCCATGCGCCCTTGCCAGAGTCTATGTCTACTTGAACGCCGTTGTATCTGGTCGCCGCATCTGCTGCCGAGATGGTTAAAGAGTCGCCAGCATTGGTGATATGTGCTGCCCAGTTGAGTACTGATGCACCGGTATACCCGAACGGACGTTCCCCGCTAGTTGTTCCTGCCCAAGGCACAACAGTTGCACCGTTAGCTGTTCCGCTTCCAAAGTTATCTTTGCCATCGCTATAAGTCCAACCGTCGGTAGCAATAACTTCTGGATTCAGGTCAATTACAAAGGTGTTGTACATAGTGGTGGATGCTGACGCTGTTGCCGCCGCCATGGAAAGTGCTGAGCCGGTGATGACCAAAGCAACGGCTTTGGCGATAGTGGTTTTTTTCATGGTGGTACTCCAAGTTAAAATCGAATTGATAACGCGTAAAAGGGTGACAATCTGGCGAAGATGCGCCATTCAATTGGTCAGTTCATCGCGAGAAGCAACCCGGCTTTCTTGCATGACAAGACCCGTGGCTTTCCGAACCGGCCTCGCGGCGGGGGTGGCGGTTGAGCGGCTGACAATTGAGTTAATAATTTCTAGTAAATGAAACCGTCAAAACAAACTTGTATTGCTCGACAAAGCTAAAGCAATTACCAAGCCATTCTTGTATTTATTTATGGGTAATTATTATGAACAGAGCTGTTGCTGATTTTTACAAGGGGATATACAGGGGTTAAATCAGCGATTAATCACTGATAAAAAGGTAGATCACACAATGCTTATAAGGCTGAATGAGTTGATTTTGACGTTGCTGAAATCCACTTTGGTCTGGATAAGTGATTTTGTGGATTTCAGTCTGAAATATCGCAGTCGCTAATTACTAAACGAGGGATATGGCGAGAATAAGCAAAAAAACTGTGTTAAATAACACAGTTTAATTAATTGTCCTGTAACCAAATATATTTATATAAGGCTCCAGTAACGGCGAAATGGACGTGAATTCGGATTGATAACGTTGCCATCGTGCTACGGATGTTGCATACAGTGGCTGGGTAACTTGGTTAAAACTAGGGCTGACAATATGTTTTTTGGCAGCGCTTTGGTGAAAATTGATGACGTCTGGGTGCCAATCCAGCCCGAGAAAATCAAATACTTGTCGGTAAGTGCCCTCAAAATCGGTGACAGCATCTTCATAACGAAATTCAATAAAGTCCATGGTGGTCAGTTGTTTGAAATGCAGCCACCAGTCCATGGTTAAAGCATAAAAACTGGCTGTGTTTTGCCAGTTGAGTAACTGAATGGTCGATGCTGTCGGTGTCATGATTTGCATATAGCAGCTTAAGCAAATGTCACGTGGATCGCGGATGACAAACACCACTTTGGCATCGGGAAAAATACAATTGATTAACCCTAAGTCGATCGTATTCATGGTGGTTTTATCCAGATAAAAGCGTCGCTTAGCATTGTCGCCAAAGCGTGATTTGGCCAGCTCCCAATAAAGCTGGCGTAAATGCAATACCCCGGCAAAATCGATATTTTTAAGTTGGTCTATTGTCGACCCCACGTTACCTGATAGCTTTTTAAGTTCGTTGCTTAAGGCGGGAATGAAATCTGTTTCGTCAGATACAAAGACATCAGGATGAGCGCCTAGCACTTCTTGGGTCATCGTTGTGCCGGAGCGCAGAAAACCCACTAAGAAAATCGGTGCAGGCGAGTCGGGAAATTCAGCATCCGCCCAACGGCTTAGCAGTGCATGATCAAATCCGGCTTTATTGGCTTTAATCATATTCGGTACCATTTGTGCGTCTTGATTTTGTACTTCCGGTATTAAGGCAGACGCTTCTGCAGCAGCATGCAGATGGGGAAATACGCCTGAATACTGGGCTTGCTTGTCCAGGATTAACGCCAATTCTTTATGCGCTCGATAGCTTTGTTCTGGTGAGAGCTGACCGTTAAGCACTTTTTCTAAGCGTTGTTTAGCAACATCTCGTTGACCGTCGGCGGCCTCAAGTGGCGCGAGCAGGATATTAATCACGGCATTATCGGGAGCCAGTTTTAGCGCCTGGCGCGCCGCCGCTAACGCTAATTTATTTTGGTTTAAACGCAAATAAGTGACAGCCAGCAGCCTAAAACCACCTAATTCGGCGCTGTTGATTTGCACCACTTGTCTCGCTAAATCCAGAGCTCCCGGATAATCCTCCCAATACTGCAACTGTTCGGCCAATAAAATCGGCAGCGCTACATCTTTGGTCTTTTTGGCGCTTTTTAGTAATTGCTTGCCGGCGTTGCGTAAATGTACCAAGCCTTGCTCACGTTTCCCCAGCCAGCATAAGGATTGCCCCAGGCATGATAAAGCCTGGGCATTTTTGGGTTCTTCTTCGACTAGTTTGGTAAACCAGGTGACGGCTTCTTCAGTGTTACGAGCTTGAATGGCCGCTTGGCCGAGTTGCATGTAAGTAGACATGATGTGTTTTATCTAAGACTTCGTTGAGTTTATCGGTTTTACTTTGGGTGTTTATGCACTGTATGTAATGGCATGTGGTTTAACCTGAAAATTAAAGCAAGAACTGTTCCTTATTATAGAGATTGCGATAATTAGAATTGGAATATACCGCATGAAGGCAGAATACATTTTTTCTAAAGCAGCAAATAAATGCCCAATCCAATCATGACGATCCCGCTGATTAATTTAAGCCAGCGGCCTTGTTTTTCCTGCAAGCGGCGCTGACTTAGAGTGATGACGCCGACAGTCAGTACCAGTAAGTCATCAAACATGTATGCGGCGTTATAAAGTAGCAAATAGCTGTAATAACTAAAGCCACTCAATTGGTTAAGTGTCAGAATTCGTGTGTATAGCGCCGGAAAGCCTGAGGTGCAGACCAGCTCGACAATTTGCACTAACACCGCCAGCACTACGGCGGCGATTATTGCTCCTGTTAGACTCTCAGCCAGCAGGATTTTGCGGATGCGGTTATAAATGCCCGGTTTGGCGGCTTCTGGGATAGAGAGCGATACGCCCCAGCCATACGCCCAAAAATCTTTAAGATTGATTGCGCCAGCCAAGAGCGCAATACCGGCGATAATAATTTCCGACAGCCGCGACAGACCAATCAACAAAAACAAATTCAGCCAGGCAGTCATAAACACAAAATAGGCGATGCCTTCCACGGCCACAAAGGCACCGGCAACCGCCAGCATCCGCGGGCGATTTTGCATAGGCGCTAATAATGAAATCATTAGAATCAGTACCCACATTGAGCATGGATTAAAGCCGTCTAATAGTCCCATGACGATGGTGAATAATGGCAAGCCAATTTGTTCAAGCGAAAGTGAATAGCCTAAAAAATTGACTTCAAAAGATTGCGTTTTAGTATCGTTTGTCGACTCAGCTCCGGCTTCACAAGTAAGTGTTGTGACAGCCTCGCAACTGCCGGCAGCGTCTTTATTGTGTGGGGCTTGCTGTTGGCTTAATTTCAGCGCTTCGCGGATTAACAGTCCCGTGGTTAATTCATCTGAATAGCCGATGATTAACTGGTCGTGCACATAAAAAGCCGGCACTCTGACAGCGTTAATTTCATGAGCATCGGCAAGTTGTTTAAGTCGATCAAGCGCCGCCGGTTCTCGAGAAATATCTTGTATGACAAATTGCAAATCAGGTTGTTCCAGTTTTAACGCCTGCAAAAATTCTTCAGCCTTTGCGCAGTGCGGGCAACCCTCACGAGTAAATACTTCAATCGCGTTGTCGGCCATCGCTATTGGTATAAACACCAATATTGTTAGTAACAAACAACGTGTAAAAATACTCATCCAAGACAGGTTAGTTGCCGCAATGTAAGCTTTCATGCGTTAATCCTTTGGGTTTTTGTGAAAACAATAAACACAGTCGCAAACGCCAATTAATCATTGCTAGGCGTTAGGTTTCGTTAATACAACCATTGAGATTCCTCAATGGCTTCTGCTCGATACAATATTAAAAAGGATATTTTTATGCAAAACATGCTGCCCCGCGTTACTTTTCTAATAGTTCTATTGTTTCCAACGTTATCGTCAGCGATGGCGGTTAACAATATGTTTGTTTTTGGCGATAGCCTTTCTGATGGCGGTAATGTTTTCAACGTCACTGGCGGACTGTTTCCACCATCACCGTATGCGCAACGGTTCAGTAATGGCCCGGTGGCGGTTGAACAATTTGCGAAACTGGCTGGCGTCACTCTTATTCCTTCGACAACTGGCGGTAACAATTATGCCTATGGCGGTGCAGCCACTGGTGTTGTTGCGGGCACTGCTGATACTGATAACTACTTGTCTAAATCAACGCAAGGGCTGTCGTTTCTAAATGGTACTGGTATACAAAATCAGGTTGATCAATTTATTGCTTCCGGAAAAGGATTTGATCCGAACCAATCGCTATTTGTGGTCTGGGGTGGTCCAAACGATATATTTACATGGTTGGATGGATATGCAGCAGCAACTATTGACGAAGTGATTGCGGGTGCTGTGACTAATATCTTTAACTCCATCAGCGCGCTTGCCGCAAATGGCGCCGAAAATTTTCTGATTCCCAACATGGTTGATTTAGGTATGACGCCTTTTGGAATAAAACAAGGCGGTTTAGCGCAATTTAGTTTGACGCAGATTTCTAATGGTTTTAATGCCTTTTTAGATCAAAGTTTGGATGCGCTTGTTGGACCTAATATTTTTCGACCCGATGTTAACAATCTTTTACAACTGGTTCAGGCAGACCCTGCTGCTTATGGATTTGATAATGTGACGGATACTTGTTTCGACAGGGCTTCTTTTACAACATGCGCTCATCCTGACCGCTATTTGTTCTGGGATGATGTGCATCCTACCGAGCGCGGTCATGCGTTGATTGCCGGGGAGTTTTATGCCACCGCGATTCCGGAGCCATCAATTATTATTATGATCGGTATCGCCGTTTTAATAGGTTTTGGAAAATTATCCTGGCAACATAAGTTTTAAAACGGCTAGCTTCGGTTCGCCATTTACACCGTCATCGTATCCTGATCGTGTAAATGGCGTGGCTAAAAACCCCAGTTATATTTTGCCATCCAAGCCCATTTGAAAATACTTGTGGGTGATCTTGTCTTGGTTTTCCAACAACCAATCAATATCCGGGGTATTGGTCATGGCCTTATGAATGGCTAATGCCATGGCTTTACGGTGAATATCAAAAAGAATTTGATGATCCAGATTGTCGTCGGTGGCAACGCTGGGATTTAACCAAACCGAACAAATAATCCCCAAATCGTTGGCTTTTTCTTTAGGAATATCGCCGGCACGCACCGCATCCAACACCCCATTGGCAATTGCCGCTTGCACGGTGCCCATTAAAATATTGGTATACCGACTATTGTTGACGGTCACTTTACTTACCATCAATGTGACCGGGCGCACCTGAATGTCGGTATTCAAAATGGCAAACACTTTTGAATGGCCCTTGGCCTGGTTACCGGTTAAAGTCGCTAAGGCAATTCCCACCGGGCCGTCTAATTCGCCGATGATTACTTCCGGCTCAGCCGCCGTGCCTGCAGGGCCGCCTGCTACTAAGGCTTCGCCTGTGCGCATAATGATACGTTCGCTCATTTTTTCTCCTCGATATAATATTGATGTAAGTGGTTAAAGTATCATGGATAGTGGCAATCTTTAGGCCATTAGACGTGCGTAGTCTTTAGCTTGTAAGGTTGGAATGCTGGAAACGCCAATATTGCGCTATGCTTTGGCGGTTTCATTCCGGCTCAGATTAAATTTAACAAACGATGTCATGACACTCAAATCAACCCGTTTCAGCTTTATTATCGCCATCAGTATTATTGGATTATTAAACACCTTTTTAGAAGTTAGCCTTTGGTGGTTGGTATTACCCTGTGTCGTTTTTCAACTGTTCATCATTTACGGTTCGGTAATCATTCAATCCAATTTTCACGGGCCAGCCTATTGCTGTGCGGATGTTTCGGAAAAATTAATTGCCTTATCGTTTGATGATGGTCCAAATCAGGAATACACGCCCCGGGTGCTTTCTATATTGGCGCAGTACAACGCAGCGGCGACTTTTTTTGTTATCGGTAAAAACGTTCCGGGCAATGAAGGTGTTTTGCAACAGATTGATGCCGCAGGGCACAGCATTGGCAATCACAGTTACACACATGGTTTTTTTGTGGATTTTAAAAACTTGCCGGGCTTTTTGGATGAGCTAAATCAGACTACAGCAGCTGTTTTCGACATCATCGGCAAACGAATGAAATTATTCCGGCCACCTTACGGAGTCACCACACCCAGCTTGGTAAAAGCTGCAAAACTATTGGATTACAGCATCATCGGCTGGACTATCCGCTCGTTTGATACAACTGGTGATACCGCCCAAACCATCACCCAGCGCGTACAAAAAAAAATAAAGCCCGGTGCCATTATTTTGTTTCATGATACTTCGGATAAAACCATTCAGGTGCTAACGCAAACGCTTAATTTTGCGCAAGAACATGGCTATAAAGTCGTCAGTGTTGATAGACTTTTAAAGATTGAAGCTTATGAATAATGGGCAGTAACTTTAAGCCATTCATGATGCAATACGCCCATCACGAACGGCTTAACTTAACGATATTGAAGGTTAGGTTGAGAGGATTAAGGGACTAGTATTACTTTTCAACCGCATCCAAAACGCACAATGCCGTCATATTTACAATCCTGCGCACGGTCGCAGACTGCGTAAGAATATGTACCGGCCTGGCACTTCCAAGTAATACCGGACCGATAGAAATGCCATTGCCTGCAGCGACTTTGAGCAGGTTGTAAGCGATATTTGCGGCGTCGATATTGGGTAAAACCAACAAATTCGCGCTGCCTTTTAACGGTGAACTTGGCATCAGCTGTTTTAAAATATCAAAATCCAGCGCGGTATCGCCATGCATTTCACCATCAACTTCCAAGTCCGGGGCCTGTGCCTTGAGGATGGCAAGCGTAGCTCTCATCTTTTGCGCGGATTCGCTGTTACTCGTGCCAAAATTTGAATGGGATAACAACGCAACCCGTGGGCTTAAGCCAAAACGGCGTATCTGTTCCGCGGCTAACAAGGTTATTTCGGCGAGTTGTTCGGCACTGGGATTTTCATTGATGTGGGTATCGACCAAGGCAATCTGCCGGTCTGGCAAAATCAGTACGTTCATCGAGGCGTAGACATCAACCCCTGAGCGTTTACCCAGTACATTGTCGATATATTGCAGGTGCAAACTGGTTGAGCCAAAGGTGCCGCAAATCATGCCATCGGCATCACCTTTATGGATCATCATCGAGCCAATCAAGGTATGCCGACGGCGCATTTCCAGTTTGGCGTATTGTTCGGTGACGCCTTTACGTTGGGTCATCTGCAAATAGGTTTGCCAATAATCCCGATAACGCTCGTCAAACTCAGGGTTAACGATTTGAAAATCAATGCCGGGCTTTAGACGTAAGCCGAACTTTTGGATGCGTTTTGCCAGAATGCTCGGGCGGCCGATCAAGATTGGATTGGCAATTTTTTCATCAACAATAATCTGCAGTGCGCGCAGTACGTTCTCTTCTTCGCCTTCCGCAAAGACGATGCGTTTTTTATACGCCGGTACGTCTTTGGTCAGTTGAAAAATGGGCCGCATGAAGGTGCCGCTGTGATAGGCAAATTGTTGTAAGTGCTCTATATACGCTTGCATATCGACAACCGGGCGGGTGGCAACACCGGAAGCCTGCGCCGCATGTACGATGGCTGGCGCAATTTTGGTCATTAGTCGGTGATCGAAAGGCATTGGAATCAGGTAGTCGGGGCCAAAAGACAGGTTATTCACGCCGTAGGTTTTGGCCACAATATCCGATTGCTCGGCTTGCGCTAATTCTGCAATTGCCTGCACTGCGGCCATCTTCATTGCCAGATTTACCGTGGTCGCGCCGCAATCCAGTGCGCCTCTGAAGATGTAAGGAAAACACAGCACGTTATTCACTTGATTGGGATAATCGGAGCGACCGGTGGCAATAATCGCATCGCTGCGGACTGCCTTAATGTCTTCCGGAAGAATTTCGGGATTGGGATTGGCTAATGCGAATATGATCGGCCGATCAGCCATGCGTTTGACCATGTCTTGCTTCAATACGCCGCCTGCTGATAAGCCAAGAAATATATCCGCACCGATGATGATTTCGGCCAAGGTACGGGCATCGGTTGCCTGTGCAAAACGGGCTTTGTCCGGATCCATTAATTCAATGCGACCTTGATAAACCACACCGGCCAAGTCGGTGACGAAAATGTTTTCGACCGGAAAGCCGACTTCAACCAGCAAATTTAAACAGGCGAGCGCCGCTGCACCTGCGCCCGATACCACCAATTTACAATGCTTAAGATCTTTGCCGACAACTTTCAAACCGTTGATTAATGCCGCAGCGACAATGATGGCCGTGCCATGTTGGTCGTCATGGAACACCGGAATATTCATGCGCTCGCTGAGTTTGCGTTCAATATAAAAGCATTCCGGCGCTTTAATATCTTCCAGATTAATGCCGCCAAAAGTGGGCTCTAACGCGGCGATAATGTCACACAGTTTGTCCGGGTCAGATTCATTCAGCTCAAGATCGAATACATCGATCCCGGCGAATTTTTTGAATAATACCGCCTTGCCTTCCATAACCGGCTTGGCTGCCAATGGGCCGATATTGCCCAAACCCAGCACCGCCGTACCATTGGTAACGACGCCCACCAAATTGCCACGGGCGGTATATTTAAAAACGTTGGCGGCATCGTTGACGATTTCATCACAAGCCGCGGCCACACCAGGCGAATAAGCTAAAGCCAGATCGCGCTGGTTGGATAGATGCTTGGTGGGCGTGACACTGATTTTGCCCGGCGTCGGAAACTGGTGATATTCAAGTGCGGCTTCGCGTAAACGTAAGTGTTCGGGTTCTTTAGGATCGATGGGTGATGTCATGTTAAGTGAGATTTTTTAAGTTATTGATGTTACGCGCAGCGTAACTAAAACTCCCATATACCGCGCTGAGCACTGACGTTGTTATCGGGAACAGCCCGTAGGGGCACGGCATGGAGAGCCTGCCCCGCTTTATCGGGCATGCCGTGCGTTGACAATGGGGCAGGAGCCCCATTTGGCAACCTCCGATGGCAACGGCAGCGCGCAGGAAATAAGCGGTGTCCGGGCGGCTTTTTCTTTGGATACTTTCTTTTCGACTGCATGGATGCAGGAGCTAGAGCAACGCAGGAGCAGTTGCCGAGGCCGTGCAAAAGAAAGTATCTCGCCTTCGGGTGCGAGAACCCGTTTAAATTTACGTCGCTTGCGACACATTAACTTTCTAATCAAAAATTAGTAGCATTAATAAATTAGCGTTTGCGGACAGCATCCAGAATCAGGTCTTGATCCAAGACAATAAGCATTTTTCCTGGGATGTCGCTTTCTGGGATATTGACTAAAGATTTAACGTAACCGCCGTCGCCGCTCAGCAGTTCATTTACGTCTTGTATTTTCGATTTTTCAAACGTGGCGATGGCATCAAGCTCATCAACCAGTAAACCAACCGGGCCTTTTTGCGTTCGGACTACAATAATCGCCCCGGTGGATTTTTCTGTTCGTTCCACATCGACAGGCTGACCAGTCAAGATTCTACCGTCAATTACCATGGTCGGGAGTTTTTCATTGATTCCGTCTGGACTGTTATCGCAATACATCACGCTACCAACGATATAAGATTTAACGCCCGGCAGGGTGTTGACCAGCGCAACATCAACCGCTTCAAGCACATCGCAAGCAAAAAGTGCATAGATTTCGGTACCGATATAAAACGTTGCCAGATCGACTGTTTCAGCGCCTATCGGCTCTTGCGGGTAAACGATTGTTTCTCTCTGCTTAGCATCGGTGGCTTCAGTTTTTTCTCCGATGGGTATAAACACGAAGGCGGCGACATCATTTTGGTAATCGCCGGTAGTTTTAAACTCTCGGTAGCCGCGTGACGAGTAACAGCCGACGGCATAATATTTTTTGTTATACAGCACGATTTTGGATTTTCCGGAGCCTGCTTTGAGTTCAAAAAACTCAGGATCGGTACAAAAAACTTCCCCCACTTTGCAGTTGAAATCGCCGGTTGAGGCAATAATGTGCCCGCTGGGGCGTTCGACAAATAACCCAAACGAGCCGGGTTTGTCGGGCAGGCAATCTTCCAGCATGTGTTTAAATTCCTGAGTGGAGTCAAACACGATGCCGATCCCGCCAACGACGGTGTTCAGGTCATCGATATGGCGAATGGCCGCGTTATAAACATAAGTGGGATTGCCTTCATACAGCCAGGAATCTTCAAAAAGAGAAACTCGGTATTCTTGCGGCGAGCGCAAGGAAAAACTTTCTTGTGCATAGCTGGCATGTACCTGCCGACCAACCGCATTGACGGGGTCATTATGCAGATTGGATTCAGCCACGATAGTGCCTTTGATGTCATAGATAAAAAGGCGTGTGTAGACGGTATACAGCTTGTTGATATAGCTCAAAATATCGCTGATTTTCGCGACATCATCGGCACTTAGACGACCTTCAGAAAGAATGCGCCGGACTTCAGATGTCAAAGCCCACCAACGGCAATCATTACTCCGCTCATAGAGGTTGCGATCCATAATATCAATCATCAACCGCGCGATAGACTCGGCACTACGCAGTTCCGAGGTGATCATCGTGGTATGCAGCTTGTTGCTTGAGTCTGACAGCGCTTGAGCGGTGCGTGCGCCCATCGAACGTATTTGTCTGAGAATGGCTTTGAGCGATACCAGATTGCCATGGTCGTTGGTGGCCATGACTTGGCCGTTCCAAATAACGCGGTGTAAGAACTGGTTGATGCCCTCGGCCGCACCGGCGATCACACCGGATTGCTGCGGTGACAGCGAGTCACCATGTCTAAGGATGTCGGCAGTGATTTCCCGTTCAGAGGCGGAAGCCGTAAATGCCGAATGCAAAGGAATCATTGCATGTCCGTACCATTCTTGGCCGGCATAACCTTGATAAGGACGACCTCGGTGTGTGACAGACAGATATTCGCGGCCGGCAAATTGAGTGACACCGTAGACATCACCTTCTCGAACGGCTTCAATGACACGACCAAGCGGTACATGGTCAGGATCACTGGTGGCAATCACTACAGAATCTGCGTTCAGCAACAACATGGCCGCCTTGTCACCTCTCTTTTGTAAGCTGCGAAATACCCCGTCCATTTCATTATCAAATCGAAACGATAGGCACAACACGCCAATAACTGAGTCATCGAGCGGGTCGAGGATACGTTTTGAATAAATCAGCGCCCGGTCGACACCAGGCAGGAGATTGGTTTTACCGAAGGTTTCAACATAGTCTTCCAACGAATGTAATGTCTGCTGGATAATCGGGTCTGAGATGCGTTGATCGACGATTCCCGTGTTGCGGTCAAGTCTTGCCAGGATGTGGCTGTCGGCATCGAGAATAATGATGTCGTCGTACACGGTATATTTTGAGCCGTATTCGTCGAGCAGTTGATTAATCGCATCTATATAGATGCGCTCACCTTTGGTAGAGCCCTGTACGAAATCGCAGATGTCGGCGTTAGTCGCCAAAAAACCGATGTCGGCAGTACGTTCGTACAGGTTACGCACCAAAATATCTATCGATACTTGCGCCTTGGATTCCAGCTCCAGACAGGTTTTTTTGATTTCTTCAGACACCAGCTGATTGGTCAACGTGCTTTCCAAATCGCCAAAGCCTTTTTTGGTGGCTTCCATTGCCGGCAATATGGAGGCGGCTTCTTTGGGACAACTGATTTCCGCAATTGCAGAAATCAGTCCCCACGTGCCATTCAACTCACGGAGAATTTCCTTGCACTGGGCAACGCTACGAATATACGGGGAGAATGTTTCAAAACGGTCAGCCTCTGACAGCATGTTATGTTTCCTTGTTATGCGTTAAAAATGAAACGAGACATTGATGGCAACAGCAAGATGTAAGCCATATTGTCTGGTTTGCTACAAATTAAGGTTTGAGCGGATATTGTTGGGCTTGTGTTGAGGCAGGCGATTTAATCTATGCACATTTTTAGTGCGTTAGGCGGTGGTCATTCACTAATCTTGTGCAGGTTGGAGCGTAAATGGGATGTCTAAATCGGAGTCAAAGTCATAGCCATGCGGCGGCAATATCAACTAGTAAGATGCGTTTCTCGTCCAGCCTGAGCGATAACGTTTTGCAAAGCACATCGGTATTAAAGTCCCTATAGCGCTCTGAAGTGACCAGGCGATAGTTGTCATTTTCAGATTCAAGTGCCAGTAATTGATAAAAATAAGGTCGCCAGGCCCAGTTAAAGCCAATTTGTGCGGGATCTTCAAACCATTTGCCATCGGCAAAATTAAAATTTGACGAGACTTGTTCACCGTCGTTATTGCACAAATAAAACCTTAGAACGCCACTTTCCTCAAAGGGATGGGCTGATAGATGGTTTAAATTGAAATCGGTTGCTAATGCTTGCTTAAGTTGTTCGCAAAGAATTTTAATTTTGGCGATATATTGAATTTTGTGTTGTTCTTTGGTCAGCGTGTTGTCTAGGAAGGTTTTTCTTAACTCGCTGATGTGCGTTTGATAATGGCTTGAATGTTTAAATTCAGCCTCGGCCGGAGCAAACAAATAGCCCTGCATATATTGAGCGCCACAGCTTAAGCCGAAAAAGAATTCCTCGGCCGTTTCCACGCCTTCACACACAATGCGGCAACCGGTGCGTTTCGCTAAGCGGGTTAGCAGGTGCACTATATCGCTGGCGATGCCGCCTTTAGTGGCCTGTTTAAATAGCCGCATATCCAATTTAATAATGTCAGGTTGGATGGCCATGACTCTTTCCAACTGCGAAAATCCCGCACCAAAATCATCAATAGCCACTTTCAATCCATGCTTTCGATAGACATCGACAACGTCAACCAGTTTGTCCAAGTCGCCTTTGGATTCAGTGATTTCGATAATGATCCGGCTTCGGTCAATATTAAATTCATCCAGCATGAGCAAGGTCGGTAATGAATTTACATCAGAGACATAGTCAATCCATTGCGCGGAAATGTTCAGTGTTAAGTAGCCGTTACAATCTGAGGTACTGAATTTTTGCAGTGCTTGCCGCCGAACAATACGATCCCATTCAATCAGTTGTTCATCAGCAATATGCGGCGAGGAGAATAACTCGCCTGCCGAAATGACGTTGCCGTCGATGCCCACTTGTCTGGCTAAGGCTTCATAACCAATGATTCTGCCGCTGGCAATGCCAACAATAGGCTGAAAGTAGGGGAATAATTTTTCTTCATTCATGTGTGGAAAGCATTACTAAGTTTTGCACTTTTGGAGTCGAATTCGCGCAATGGGTTAAATCACACTTAAAGATAAGCAAACTATTCGCCCTAATTTAAGTGAATATAAATTGTAGAATTTGCAAAGATTGTCAGGCAAAAAAAAGCGTCCTATCGGAGAAAGATAGGACGCCCAAGGTACCAAGCACAGGGATGAACAATCAAAAGCATGTTCATTAATATAAAAGCATTAACAGTGCCAAAAGTTAAAACGTAACTATTTCAATTGGTTGTGTTTTGTTTGTTGTTTTAGTTCGTAATGGATTGCACCAAAATGAGGCGATGACGTGGGGGAGTGTTCTAAATTAGTGCGTTGATTCCCTGAAAGCTGGCTGATTATGCAAGACAACTATAATTTTTGGCATGTCAGGCAAACAGTCAATCTTGAGGTTGTTGAAAAGATTGAATTTAGGGCGGCATCGCTGGTTCGATTACACCTTACAGCGTTCGAACCCATTATCTATAGTGGTTGACTGAAATGGTATGCTAGTTCAGGATCCTGCCTTACTAAACACTTACAACTAAGTTACCAAAACTCATGGCCAGCTTACTTCAATCCTTACAGCAGAAAAAACAGCAAATTCTCGACATTGCCGGTCAATACCATGCCGCTAATGTGCGTGTGTTTGGTTCAGTAATACGCGGAGAAGAACGAGAAGACAGCGACATTGATTTATTGGTGGATTTTTTGCCTGGAACAACGCTGCTGGATCAAGTCGGTTTAAGTTTGGCGCTATCCGAAGCGTTAGAACGCAAAGTCGATGTTGTCAGCGAAAGAGGTTTAAATAAATATTTGAGCCAAAGGATTCTTCAAGAAGCCATGCCATTATGAAAGACCGTTTTATCTTCATCGCTGCAGCGCTGGAAAGCATCGAGTTAATCCAATCCTATACTGCTGATTACGATTTAACCGCGTTTTTGGCGGACAGAAAAACTCAGGACGCGGTTATTCGTAACCTGGAAATAATTGGTCAAGCACTTAAAGATTTTGGTGTAGATCAGTTGCTGACAGTACAACCGAACATCCCTTGGCGGGAAATTGCCGGAATGCGCAATGTGCTGGCACATGAATATTTGGGCGTTGACCCGGTAATGGTGTGGGAAACGGTACAAACTAATTTGGAGCCCCTGCAACATGTGCTGGAAACAATGATGGGTAAATTAGCTCGTAGGTTGGGCTGAATGCAATGAAGCCCAACAATTCTGCGCATTAAATGTTGGGCTTCGTGCCTCAGCACCAACCTACACAAACGAGGCGATTAAATCTTAACAATCAATTCCAAAACGCCTGGTTCCGCAGATAACCATACGGTTAAAATAACCCCAGCTCGTAGGTTGGGCTAAATGCAATGAAGCCCAACATTTTATTTCACAACTGGCAATTCCTTAATATGAACATAAATGAACTTCATAACTTGTCTGCAGTTGAAAAACTTAAGATTATCGAAGCGCTTTGGGAAGATTTGGTAAGTGACGAAAGCAGTCTTCCTAATATGGCTTGGCATGAAACAGCGCTTAAAGAGACAGAAGAAAAATTCCTAGATGGCGACATCGGAGTTCTGGATTGGCAGCAAGCCAAAAAGGAATTACGTTCTCAATTTGAATGAAAGTCCAAGTTCTTCGTTCAGCCATGGAAGCATGGCGACAGGACGGAAATTCTATGATCATCAAGAAGCAGGTGTTGGCGATTATTTTATTTGCTGAGATAGATTCATTGACTCTCTACGGAGGCATTCATTCAGTTCATTTTGGATTTTTCCGCTTATTAGCAAAACGTTTTCCTTATGCCATTTACTATAAGATCATTGATGGCAAGGCTACCGTTTTTCACGTTCTTGATTGTAGGCGTAATCCTAATCGACTTCGTAAGGCTCTTAAAAGCAAATAATCCAAAATTCGGAGCATCAAATGTTGGGCTTCGTGCCTCAGCACCAACCTACACAAACGAAGCGATTAAATCTTAACAATCAATCCCAAAACGCCTGGTTCCGCAGATAACCATACGGTTAAAATAACCCCAACCACATTTTCCCAATTAAGACTTAACGTCCAACTCTCCAACTAAATAACCACATGAAAATAATCTCCTGGAATGTTAACGGCATTCGCGCTGTGCAAGGTAAGGGCTTTGCTGAAACTCTCGCTCAGCTTGATGCGGACTGTATTTTGTTGCAGGAAACCAAGGCTCAGGTTGACCAAATCGACAAAGCGCTTGAGGGCATCGACGGCTATCACATTTATTCCAACTGCGCGGATCGCAAGGGCTATTCCGGGGTGACGATCTTATCCAAGCAGGAGCCGCTGCAAATCATTCACGATATTGGTATTGACGAGCATGACAGGGAAGGGCGGGTGATCGTTGCCGAGTTTGAGCATTTCTATTTGCTTAATGTGTATGTGCCGAATTCCGGTGAGGAATTGGCCAGATTGGATTATCGGCACACCTGGGATTTGGAGTTTTTGGCCTATTTACAGCAGCTGCAAAGCAAGAAGCCGGTGATTGCTTGTGGTGATTTTAATGTCGCGCATCAGGAAATCGATATTGCCCGCCCAAAGCCGAATTACAATAAATCATCCGGTTATACCCAGGTTGAAATCGATGGTTTCAGTCGTTTTATCGACGCTGGATTGGTTGATACTTTCCGGCATAAGCATCCAGATACGGTGGCTTACAGCTGGTGGAGTTTTCGTGCTGGAGCTAGGGCAAGGAACGTGGGTTGGCGGATTGATTATGTGTTGACCAGCCAAGCGTTGCTCGGCAAGGTCAAGCAGGCTTTTATTCTGCCGGACATTACCGGCTCGGATCATTGCCCGGTGGGTATCGAGCTTGATCTTTAAGAATTCTGGATGAATGCTGATTGGACTTCCCCTCACCCAACCCTCTCCCGCAAGGAGAGGGCTTTAGTTTAAGACGACCAATGTCTAACCGCGAACAACTTATACGAGACCATCGCGCTGCATTAATACATTGCAGCAAATGTCCCGCGATGATCGGCCCTGTGGTCAGTGGCAGTCCGGTGTTATCGCCGATTTTATTAATCGGTCAGGCGCCCGGCGATAAGGAAGGCGGCTTTGGTAAACCCTTTGCCTGGACGGCGGGTAAAACGATGTTCAAATGGTTTGAACGCATCGGGCTGGATGAAGAAGCATTTAGACAGCGTGTGTACATGGCGGCAGTGTGCCGTTGTTTTCCCGGCAAAAATCCCAAAGGTGGTGATCGTGTGCCTAATCCGGCCGAAATCGACAACTGTGCGGGTTGGCTGCAAGCGGAAGTCGATTTACTTAAACCGGCTCTGATCCTGCCCGTCGGCAAACTGGCCATCAGCCAATTAATGCCGGTGAAAAAACTTAACGATGTGATCGGTACACTTCACCCTGTTACCTTTCATGGTCACAGTGCCGAAGCAATCCCATTGCCACATCCGTCCGGTGCCTCGACCTGGCACCGCACCGAATCGGGACTTGCATTACTGGAATCGGCATTGACGATCTTGCAACAGCATCCGGCTTGGCAGCACGTCTGCAACCAATAAGCTGGGCTTGTCAGGTCCTAGGCCCTCACGGTCTGGATGTTTATGGCATGCATCATCTCGCGGTAATCTTCTAAGTGTTTGTACGAATTGTTTAGGGGTTGATATTGGTTAACAATCGCACCGGTCATTTTAGGATCTGGTTTTATTGGCTAATGACAATACTAAAATACAGAAAACTGGCGTTTTCAATTCTCCCTTTAAATGCACTTAATAGTTAGAACAAGAAGAGGTGAATATTTATGCAAATTCCACTACAAATCACTTTTCTCGGAATTCCTCCGTCCGAGGCAGTAGAGGCGAAAATTCGCGAGAAAGCCAGCAAGCTCGATAAATTTCATTCGCATATTATGAGTTGCAGAGTGGCCGTAGAAGCCGAACATCACCACCATCATCAAGGTAATCTTTACCATATCCGTATTGACATCACTACGCCGCACAAAGAATTAATCATTAGCCGCGAGCATCATGACAACAAAGCTCATGAAGATGTTTATGTCGCGATACGCGATGCCTTTGATGCCGCGACCAGACGGCTTGAAGATTATGCGCGTATTCAGCGCGGCGACGTGAAAACGCATCCCGTGCAAGATGAAGAAGAATCATAACTATTAAACGCTTAAAATAGATCGTGGTTTTGTTGAGAAAGTCGATAGCCACAGGCTTTCTCAATAGAAAAATTGCGGCTAAATGCATTAAGCCCAACATTGCCATTCATCGCACCAAACTTGTGTAATCAATTCATCTTTTGCACTAAAAACGCCCGCAACGCCTCCTTTCAATCGGTAATAACTTTTTTCTAAACGTCCACAACCCGCTGCAATCCGCACTCCAGGCCCAAACCTGTAAGTAAATCGGCATATTGGTTCGAATATTGCTGGTTACTGTTTGAATGACATTCAACATCAAACAAGGGTAATACTATGACTGGAAATACTGCGCGCGTTCAGGCTGTTCAAAACATCACTAATCGTCAACCCATGCCAGCCAAAGCACCCGAATCGCTGACCAGCTTATGGGCGAGTGACGTGTTTACGTTAGCTAAGATGAAGGAAAGTCTGCCTAAAGAGGTGTTTAAATCGGTCAAGAAAACTATTGAAGCCAGTGCTGAGCTGGATGTATCGATTGCCGATGTGGTGGCATTGGCGATGAAGGACTGGGCTTTATCAAAGGGTGCGCTGTATTACGCCCACGTGTTTTATCCCTTAACCAATGCCACCGCAGAAAAACACGATGGCTTTATCTCCGTGCAAAACGATGGCTCGGTGATTTCTGAATTCAGCGGCAAAGTGTTGGTGCAGGGCGAGCCGGATGGGTCGTCTTTCCCGAACGGCGGCATCCGTTCCACCTTTGAAGCGCGCGGCTATACCGCTTGGGACGTGACCAGCCCGGCTTACATCATGACTACCGACAACGGTGCAACGCTGTGTATCCCCACGGTTTTCATTTCCTGGACCGGCGAAGCGCTGGATAAGAAAACACCGTTGTTGCGTGCCAATGCGGCGATGAACAAAGCCGCGCAACGTGTGCTGTCCATTCTTGGGCATACCGATATTGCACCGGTTAATTCCAGTTGCGGGGCAGAGCAGGAGTATTTTCTGGTCGATGCCAATTTCGTTAACAGTCGTCCGGATTTGTTGCTGGCGGGCAGAACCCTGTTTGGTGCATCGGCGGCCAAAGGCCAGCAATTTGATGATCATTATTTCGGCGCAATACCTGAACGCATCCAAGTGTATATGCAAGATGTAGAAGAACAGCTATATCGTCTGGGCATTCCAGCCAAGACCCGTCATAACGAAGTCGCGCCCGGACAATTCGAAATCGCACCATTTTTTGAATCAGCCAACGTTGCCACCGATCATCAACAGCTGTTGATGACGGTCTTGAAAAATACCGCCAAAAAACATGGCCTAGTTTGTCTGCTGCACGAAAAACCGTTTAAAGGCATTAACGGCTCCGGCAAGCACGTTAACTGGTCGGTCGGCAATGCCACGCAAGGTAATCTGCTTGATCCAGGCAATACACCGCATTCGAACACACAGTTTTTATTGTTCTGCGGCGCGGTGATTCGCGGCGTACACAAATATGGCCCGTTGTTGCGCGCGGCTATCGCGACGGCCAGTAACGATCACCGTTTGGGTGCCAATGAAGCGCCGCCGGCGATCATGTCGGTGTATTTGGGTACGCAACTGGATAATGTTTTCGAGCAAATCAGTAACGGCAAAATCACCGGTTCATTAAACGCTGGGGTGATGGATTTGGGTATCAACACCCTGCCAACGTTTAATAAAGATGCCGGCGACCGCAATCGCACCTCGCCTTTTGCCTTTACCGGCAACCGCTTTGAGTTCCGCGCGGTCGGTTCCGGGCAATCGGTCGCAGGCCCGCTGGTGACGATGAATACTATGCTGGCGGATTCACTCAACTGGGTTGCCGATAGCCTGGAAAGCCAAGTGGCGAAAGGCGCTGATATTGACAGCGCAATCCTTAAAACGCTGAAAGAATTAATCGATAAGCATGGCGCGGTGGTTTTCGGCGGCAACGGTTATTCTGCCGAGTGGCACAAAATGGCGGTTGAAGAGCGCGGCTTGCGTAATCTTAAAACCGCTGCCGATGCCTTGCCGGTATTAAAAGAACCGGATGTCCAGGAATTGTTCGATAAGCTCGGCGTGCTGTCTCCGGTTGAACTTGCCAGTCGTTTTGAAATCTATGCTGAGCAATACATTCTTGCCATCGAAGTGGAAGCCAAACTGGTCGTCAGCATGGCAAAAATCGGTATTTACCCGGCCGCGGTTAAATATCTATCGGATATTTCTTCTACCTTAAGCAGCCTTAAAAGCAATGGCGTTGAACTGGGTAATGAACGCTTAGTTCAGATTGCGGCGCTGTTGTCATCAATGACTGAGAAAGCCGGCAAACTCAGTAAGGCACTTACACAACATGATTTTGCAACGGTCGAAGAGCACATGCAGTTCTGCGCAAAGACCATTCGCCCGTTAATGGATGAGGTTCGTCATTTTGCAGACGCGCTTGAAGGCGAAATTTCCGATGAATTGTGGCCGTATCCGACTTACCAGGAAATGTTGTTTATTAAATAGTTTTGATTTTATTCGCTTTCAATACGGCTATAAATTGCACTTCGACAAGCTCAGTACCCATAGGGCATAAATGCGAACGGTTACTTCATTAAATCAGTAATTTATTAGTACGTTCGTGCTGAGCTTGTCGAAGCATGAAGGTTTTTTAGAGGTTCAATTACAAACTTAGGTGTCTCATGCATCCTGACAAACATCCTTCACTGTCGAGTTCCAACATAATTATGGACAATCCAGCCCTGGAGATGAGGTATCGCCAGACCAAAATCATATTCACCATAGGGCCTGCAACCTCCAGCGATGCCGTGCTGAAAGAATTGATTAATGAGCGTGTCGATATTTGCCGCATCAATATGGCCCATGCCAGCCACGCCTGGACGCGGGGGATTATTCAGCAGATCAAAAGAGTGTGCGGCGAAGTCGATCGTCACATCGCCATCATGATGGACATTAAAGGCCCGGAAATCCGCACCGGTGATATTGGCGAACCGATTTATCTGGAGCAAGGGCAGCTATTCGATTTTCTGATGGCTGTGCCAACCGGCGATGCTAGTCAGGAGGGCATTCGTTGTGTGAATGTGAATTATCCTAACCTGATTAATGATGTCTCGGTGGGCGACACGGTTCTGGTCGACAGCGGCCTGATACGCATGCAGGTAATGGCAACCTTGGGTGACCGGATTCGTTGCAAGGTGATTATTCCGGGTCAATTCGGCAACCGGCGACATATCAATCTGCCCGGTGTTCGGGTAGGCCTGCCATCATTAACCGAAAAAGACCAAGGCGATGTCGCAATTGGTTTGGAGGAAGGCATCGACTTTTATGCGCTGTCCTTCGTGCGCGATGCCGAGGCATTGCACGAGTTGCGCGCAGTGTTGACCGAGCATGGCTCAAAAGCACGGATCATTGCCAAAATAGAAGACCAGCAGGCGATCAGCAATATCGATGAAATTATTGATGCCAGCGACGGCATTATGATTGCCCGAGGTGACTTGGGTATCGAATGCCCGTACGAAGAATTACCGATTATTCAGCACCAAATCATCAAGTCTTGTATTAAGAAAAGTCGGCCGGTGATTGTGGCAACGCACATGCTGGAGTCCATGATAGAAGCACCCGTGCCGACGCGCGCCGAGGTATCCGATATAGCCCATGCCGTGCTGGAACGGACCGATGCCATCATGTTGTCGGGCGAGACCACCACCGGCAAATATCCGGTTGAATGCGTCAAAGTATTTAAACGGATTTCGCAGCGCATCGAGAGTTTGCACGATGATGATCCCACCAAAGAAGTGTATTTGCCGACTCCGAAAGGCAAGATGCTGCGTTCTGCGGTTTACCTGGCTAATGACATTGAAGATTCCGGACTGGTGGTATTTTCCCGTAGTGGCTATTTGGTGCGCATGCTTTCATCGTTGCGACCCAAAGTGCCTATTTATGCGTTTACTGACATCCCCGAGTTATTCAGAAACCTGTTGATTTTATGGGGGGTCGAGCCTTTTCAAATGGATTTTTCCGAAGATCCGGAGACCACTATTAATGATGCGTTCGCTTATCTAAAGCGCAAAAAATGGGTGAAAGAAGGGCAGACGCTGATTGTCATAAGTAATGCGCTTGCCAAGGACAAGGTGATAGATACCTTGCAAATTAGAACCGTAGAATAAATTGGTTTGCTATAGTGGATGGGCGATTAGCCACTTCATAGCAGCATTAGATTTTCGTTATCGACTTTCAATGGTCGTATCGACAACCACATTCGTGCGTCCATAAGTGGCTTTAAGCCAATGGGCGTTTTTAACATCGAATAGCGTCAAGCCATAGTCGCTAGATTCTGGGTCGTAACCATCTAAAGAAATGAAGGCCCCCGTGTCAATGCAAAGATGTGAAAGTACTTGGCGCGGATTTTTGGCAACAGTATGACCACAAAACGTGGTTGCAAGCCCTTGCTGGACAGGCCCATGGTCTGTGTTGCGCATCAGTTTACGGCCCCAAAAAAATCGATCCTGGGTGTTGGCTGCGATTTCTTCCCCGGCAACCCAGCGGTCAATATCATTATCCAACCAGACCGTTTGTCCGGAATGGCGATAATCAGGTGTTACCAATTCTGCGTGGACCACGTTGAAACGGCTTGCACCGGTTCCAACTACTAACAAAATCGGCATATCCAAAGCCATTGCCAGGCCGTTATTAAACTCATCCGACATGCATTCCCGATCAGCTTGAAAATATTCTTTAACCCAATCGCCGCCGTATTCCAGAAAACCAGTTCTTCTAATGTCATGCAGCGTCTGCAAGTTGCCGTTAATAAGATAAGGCATGAAGAAGTTGATCATCATGAGCTCATGATTGCCCTGAACCGCATAGAACCAAGGTTCATTGAGCAGCCCAAGGCAACGTAGCGAGTGCGGTCCGCGGTCGATCAAATCGCCGACGGAAAATAGTCTGTCACAACGGGTATTAAAATTTACGTGCGCTAATAATTGCTCAAGCAGATCGAAACAGCCATGCAAATCGCCTATGACATAGTCTTTGCCCACGGCATTGTTGGGTAATTTTCGTATTGACGAGGGGATATTCATAATTCGGGCTTTACGATATTAAGACTGTCTGTAGGAAAATCAGCTACCGGTTATACCAAAGGTTACACAGCAAGCGCTTCACGTAAGTGACGTTGCGAGCATCCTGATGATGCGGGTTCACGTTAGCCTTATTCGGGCTAACGTGGTTTTTTTGCTACAACAGCACGCGTTCGATACCGCCTTTTGAGGCTTGTTTGATATAGGTTTTCATCCAGTCTTTGCCCAGCACATGCTTGGCAATTTCTACAACAATGTAGTCCACGTCCAGCTGGTCGCCGTCATCACGGAAACGCTGCAAGCCTTGTACGCAAGAAGGGCAGGAGGTCAGCATTTTGACTTTGCCGTCGTAGCCGTCGGCGCGCAGTTTGCTGGTATCTTCTGCCAATTCGGCGGCTTTGCGGAAACGCACTTGCGTGGAAATATCCGGCCGCGCCACGGCTAAGGTGCCTGATTCACCGCAGCAACGCTCGGATTTATTAACCGGTGCGCCGATCAGCGCGTTAACGGTCTTCATCGGATCTTGTTGCTTCATCGGGCTGTGACAGGGGTCGTGATACAGGTAACGGGTGCCGTCAACACCTTCCAGTTTTACACCTTTTTCCAGCAGATATTCATGAATGTCGATCATGCGGCAGCCAGGGAAAATCTTGTCGAATTCATAATCCAGTAACTGATCAAAGCAAGTGCCGCAACTGACTACCACGGTTTTGATGTCCAGATAATTTAAGGTAGTCGCGACCCGATGAAACAGCACGCGGTTATCGGTGGTGATTTTCTGCGCTTTGTCATATTGACCGGCGGCGCGTTGCGGATAGCCGCAGCACAAATAGCCGGGCGGTAACACCGTTTGCACACCTATTTCATACAACATGGCTTGGGTGGCCAGACCGACTTGCGAGAACAAGCGTTCAGAACCGCAACCTGGAAAATAAAACACGGCTTCCGAATCGGTACGGGTTTTGTTGCGGTCGCGAATGATCGGCACGATCAGATCGCTTTCAATATCCAGCAGCGCCCGCGCTGTTTTGGACGGTAATTTGCCGGGCATTTTTTGGTTGGTGAAATGAATCACATACTCACGCATTGCTGGTTTGCCGGTCGATGATGGCGGCTGGGCAAGTTGTTTGCGGCCCCAAGGCTTAAGGAAAAAATTGCCCAGCCGCTGTGCTTTATAAGACCATTCGATGAGCAACTTGCGCATCACCTTAATACTGTTGGGCCGACTGGTCGATAAAAAGGCAATCGCCGCCGCTTTGACTGGGTTAAAGCTTTGCTTACCCATTTTGCGCAACAGGTTGCGCATGTTCATGGAGACTTCGCCAAAATCGATGTCGACGGGGCAGGGGTTGAAGCATTTGTGGCAGACGGTGCAATGTTCGGCTACGTCTTCAAATTCTTTCCAATGAGTGATGGAAATGCCGCGCCGGGTTTGCTCTTCGTACAGGAAGGCTTCAATCAGTAAGGAAGTCGCCAGGATTTTATTGCGTGGCGAATACAATAAATTAGCCTGTGGCACATGAGTTGCGCAGACGGGTTTACATTTTCCGCAACGCAGGCAATCTTTTACCGAGTCCGAAATTGCACCGATGTCGCTTTGTTGCATGATTAGCGATTCATAACCCATCAAGCTAAATGACGTCGTGTAAGCTGCCTTCAGGTCGGAACCCGGCATCAGCTTGCCGCGATTAAAACGGCCTTCCGGATCGACTTTATGTTTGTAAGCATGAAAATTCGCCAGCTCTGCGTCGGTCAAAAACTCATATTTGGTAATGCCGATGCCATGCTCGCCGGAGATGACGCCGCCTAAGGAACGGGCCAGTGTCATGATGCGCGCTACGGCTGCGTTGGCTTCTTGCAGCATTTCGTAGTGATCGGAGTTAACCGGCAAATTAGTATGCACATTGCCGTCGCCCGCATGCATGTGCAGCGCCACAAATACGCGGCCACGTAAGATTTCTTTGTGTGTCGCTTCAATGCGCTCGATCACCGACCGAAAATTGTCGCCTACGAAAATTTCCTGCAAGCGAGGCAGTATTTCCTGCTTCCAAGACACGAGCAGCGAATGATCTTGCAGGCGGTGAAACAGCGTTGGTTGTTCGGTACGGTTAGTCAGTTCGCCGACGCTAATGCCCTTTTCGTTGAACAGCGCTTCGGCTTGTTGCAATGGTAAATCCAGATTGTTGTATAGCCACTGCCAGCGGTCGCTTACTTCGGCAATCGCAGTCAATGCCAGGCTGCGCCGGTCACCAACCAGTTGGTCTTTATCGACGTTGTCTTCGTAGAAACGTAGCGGCAAATCACCTGCCAAAAATTGACCCAGCGCCTCGCATAAACGCAATTTGTTACGTAGCGATAATTCGATATTGATGCGTTCGATGCCGTCGCAATAATCGCCCATGCGCGACAACGGAATCACTACATCTTCATTGATTTTGAAGGCGTTGGTATGTTTGGCAATGGCGGCGGTACGTGCGCGGTCCAGCCAGAAAGTTTTGCGCGTTTCGTGGCTGACAGCAATAAAACCTTCAGCATCGCGGGCGTTACATAAACGCACAACTTCAGACGCCGCCAGCGCGACTTGTTTATCGTCATCGCCGACAATGTCACCGATCAGTACCATTTTTGGTCGACCGTGATGCTTGGCTTTACTGGCATAGCCCACGGCTTTGACATAACGCTCATCTAAATGCTCAAGCCCTGCCAGCATGACCCGTGTGCTGCCGCTTTTTGGCAATGCCGCCAGATAATCGCGAATCTCGACAATGGCCGGTACCGCCTCACGCACTTGGCCGAAAAACTCCACGCAGAAGGTGCGCGTAAACGCGGGCATTTTGTGCAAAATCCAGCGTGCGGAGGTAATAATGCCGTCGCAGCCTTCTTTTTGTATGCCCGGCAATCCGCCGAGAAACTTGTCGGTAACGTCTTTACCCAGCTCGCCTTTGCGGAATTCTGTGCCGGGGATCATCAATTGTTCTTCGGACAGTAACTGCCGTTTCTTGGCATCAAAACGTCTCAGCACAAAGGTGACCTGGTCTTGATCATGAATCTTACCCAGATTGTGATTAAAGCGTTCAACCTCCAGCCAATTACCATCCGGCGTTACCATGCGCCAGGAGACAAGATTGTCCAGTGCTGTTCCCCAAAGCACTGCTTTTTTGCCACCGGCGTTCATCGCGACATTGCCGCCAATGCAAGAGGCATCCGCCGAGGTTGGATCGCAGGCAAACACCAGTCCGGCATTTTCTGCAATTTCCATTACGCGTCGAGTGACTACGCCGGCGCCGGTATTAATCGTCGCATAAGTTTCTTCAATACCCGGCAAGCTAGATGCTGTTTCGATGCGGCCAATGTCAACCAGCTTTTCGGTGTTAATTACTGCGGAATAAGGCGTTAGCGGTACCGCGCCACCGGTATAGCCGGTACCGCCGCCGCGCGGAATAATGGTCAATCCCAGCTTGATGCAGTCGCGCACCAAGTGGCTGACTTCTTCTTCGTTACACGGGTACAACACCACAAACGGATATTCGACGCGCCAGTCGGTGGCATCGGTCACATGCGATACGCGAGCAAAACCGTCGAAACAGATATTGTCTTTACGCGTATGTTTGGATAGCAACGCCAACGCTTTCTTGCGCATTTCCCGGGTACGCTCAAAATGCGCTTCAAAAGCATTGATGGCCTGCTTTGCCGCTTCAATTAACAACAAAACCCGACGCGCTCGATCAGGATGTTCGGCCTCAAGCTCGTTATGACGCTTCTTCATTTGCCGAACACGATGACGTAACGCGTCAAGCAAGGCTTTACGGCGTTTGCGGTTATCGAGTAGATCGTCTTCTAAATACGGATTGCGTTGAACGGCCCAAATATCGCCGACGACTTCAAAAAGCATTCTGGCGGAGCGACCGGTGACGCGTTCGTCTCTGAGCGATTCCAGAATCTGCCAGTTTTCTTCACCCAGTAAACGGATGATGATTTCACGGTCAGAAAAAGACGTGTAGTTATAGGGGATTTCGCGTAGTCGTGTCGGCGACGTGTTGGGGGACAAAGTGGGGAATTTTGTATCCACTGATATTTTGAATAATGAAGTGGTAAAAGTTTATTGTAACACTCGTCTCTGTCTGTAAAGACATCAAAAAGATGTCATAAAAGAGTCATATTGGCAGCTTGTGCCTTTAAAAACGTTGGCGTAGGCCCATGCCAACGATTTGATTAAATTTGTTCGCAAGCAAGGTCTGTTGATACAGTTTTTAGTATGATGAGACTGTTTTGTTAGCCATGATCACGCCTCCTATGGTTGGTTTACGGCGGGCGTTACAACACGCCTAACGCCCGCCGTAAACGCAATGTCGCCAACGCTGCATCATAATTGGCGTCATTAAAATTGTCATGGGCCGAGATACGTAAATCTTCAGCTTTGAGTACATCGGTGTTGGTGGAAAGGCCTTGTTGATATTGATCGGTGGTGACCTTCATGTTTTCATCCGCTTGATCAATGGCCTGCTGGGTAACTGCGATACGTTTTTTGGTTTCTTGAATATCCAGCCAAGCTTGACGTACCTGCAAGTTGATCGTACTGGTTAAATCATCGCGTTGTTCTTTTAAGGACGCTGCTTGCCGACTGATGGCATCGCTTTGGTGGTGTGAGCTGGCATCAAGTTTCCATTCCATGCCGACATTGGCCATCCACATGCCTTCAAAGGCTTGATAACGGTTTTCTTGATATTGGTAGCCGCCTTTTACGGCAACTTGCGGTAGTAAACCTGCTTTGACACTTTTTGATTGATGTTCCAGCGAGTCAATTTCTTGGGCGAGTGTGACTAATTCGGGGCGTTGTTTTATCGCATTGCTGCTTAGTTGGTCCAGATCGCCTTTGGGCGTTTCAGGGAATTTGTGCTCCAGCTTTACTTGATCGGCAAGGTTTCTATCCAGTAATTGGTTATAACGAGCTTTGGCAATATCCAGTTGATTGCCCATTTGTACAACCAATTGCTGGGCATTAACCAGTTCGACATTGGCGGCTAATAAGTCGTTACGCGCGACTACGCCTTGGTCAAACATGTTTTTTACATCGCGATGGTGTGAGTCTAGGCTGTCAACATGGCTTTGCGCTACTTGCAGTGCGCTTTCAGCCCGTAATACGCTGACATAAGCTTCAGCCACCTGCATTTTGATAGTCAGGGCAGAAGTGATTTCGTTGGACTGGGCAGCCTGCAACGACGCTTCCGCGGCGCTGATGTTGTGGCTGATACGACCGCTGGTAAAAACCGGTATTGAGGCAATGGCCTGGGCTTGAACGCTGCCAGGTTGAGCGGTATTAAAAATTACAGAGTTGCCGGATACTTGGGTTTTTGCGGCCGGTGTTTCGCTGTATTGGGTATAACCACTTTTAACAGATAAATCAGGTAATCGCTGACCTTCGGCTGCTTCCAGTTGCTGCTCCGATGCTGAGGTGTCGGCCTTGCTAGCCTTAATTTGATGGTTATTATCAATGGCCCGGTTCCAGGCATCATCAAGCGATTCGGCAAAAGTGTTCGCGGATGAACACAAAAATAAACAGCTGATAGTCTGGGAAAGTAGACGATGTTTGTTGCTTGGCATAAATGTGGTCTCGTAAATGAGTGTTGAGAGACTGAAAGTTTTAAGTTTTGATAATGCCGTCTTCAAGCTCGACGATGCGATCAGCAACATCAAGGATGCGGTAATCGTGCGTCACCAGCAAGATAGTGGTGCCGGTGTCTTGAGCCAGTCTTTTTAAAATATTAACGGCTTCGTGACCGCTTTGTTTGTCCAGTGATGCGGTGGGTTCGTCGGCCAGTACAATTTTGGGGCCGCCGACTAGCGCTCGGGCAATTGATACACGTTGCCGTTGCCCGCCGGAGAGCTGGTCGGGTTTGTGATGGATTCTGTCGCCTAAGCCGACAGCAATCAGCATTTCTTTAGAACGTTGCAGGCGTTCTCTTTCGTTAAAGCCTGGATGCAGTTCCAGCGCCATACTGACATTTTGTACAGCAGATAGTGATTTAAGCAGGTTATGTTGTTGAAAAATATAACCCGTTTGCTGACGAACTTGAACTTTGGTTTGTTCTTTGCTGGCTACCAATTGCTTGTTGAGCACAGAGACGCTGCCGTGCTCTGCATGTCGCAAGCCCCCGATAATCGTTAACAGGGTGGTTTTACCCGATCCTGATGGCCCGGTCATAATGACGATTTCGCCTTCACCGATCTGTAAATTAACTTGTTTTAAGACTTTTTGTTGCAACTCGCCAGTACCGTAGCTGAAGTTCAGGTTTTGTACGTTAATCATTGCGCTCATCAGAACATATCCGCCGGGTTGGCTGCTTTTAGTTTACGCATGGCAAGCATGCCCGCCGTTGCGCACATCGATAATATGAACAGAAAAACGGTTACCAGCTTGGTGTAAGTCATCGGCATAGGGATAAATATTGCCGCCTCGGCAACTTTGTAGAGGCCGACGGACATGAGATAACCAGGCACGAAGCCTAACACAGCCAGATAGAATGCCGATGCAAATACGACTTTTATAAAATAGCGATGTTTGTAACCCATGGCTTTTAAGGTCGCAAATTCATTGAGATGGTTGGTGATGTCAGTGAACAGAATCTGGTACACGATCACCATGCCTACCACCAGACCCATGATAGTGCCAAAGCCAAAAATAAAGCCAATGGGGGTCATGTTGTCCCAGTAGAGTTGTTCAAATTTAACTAATTCGTCATAGGTGAATAGGTTGATATTTTCATTTAGCCGTTGTTTTAAAGAGGCTTGTACCGCTTTTAAATCCGCGTCCGGGGTGAGCCGAATAATGCCGAGATCAATTTCAGCGGCATTTCTGAGTGGAAATATACGCAAAAAATTTAATTCACTGGTGACTACGTTGCCATCCGCTGCGAACGAGGCGCCTAGCCGAAAAACACCTATTATTTTGATTTTGTAGTCATTTATCTCAGTGCTGTCTTTGCCCTCAGCCAACAACTGGCGCACCGGACCAAATTCAGGACGCGATGCTTCATCGAAAAGGACGGTGTCTTTTAGGCGGAGTAGTTCGTGATTAGCTTTGATTTCAGGTATATCAAGTATGTCCGCGTCTGGGTCATATCCATAGACCATTAAGGTACGCTTGGTTTGTGTGGCCGGATTTTTGAATTGCGCCAACGACATGTATAAGGGATAAGCTTGTGCTACTTGAGGATGCGCAAGGGCTCGCATCAGTTCGGTGCGGTTGAATCGTACCGGTCGCCACATGGCTTCGGTTTGTTTATGTAAAAGAAAGAGATCGCCATCCATTTTCATAGGCGCCGATGCGGCACTGGCGTACAAGGCATCTTTAAAGCCGATTTGCATAAACACTAATACCGTAGCGAATAATACCCCGCAGATAGCCGCTATCAGTTTGGTCCGATCATAAACCAGTTGTCGCCATGCCAGGCGGCCTGGAAAGATGAAAGAAGTCAGTAAATTCATGGCATTATCCGCAGATGGACCTGGCGATAAATTTGATGTTGCAAAGCCTCAACGGCTTTGTGTTCCAGTGTTAGGCGCACTTCGATAATACGGTTATCTCTGTCAGCGAGCGGATCGGTGTCATTTAAATCATTCTTTTTTACTTGAAAACCAAGCTCTCTGACTTGCGCGGCGAAGGTTTGTGTAAAACCCGGTACATTGATGTCGGCCTTTTGCCCGACTTTAACTTTGGGCATGTCTGATTCATAGACTTCAGCGACGACATCAAGTTGCGTCAAATCGGCTATTTCCAGTAGACCGTTGTCGCCAATTCGCTCGCCTGGTCTGGCGTGAATTTTAATGACGGTGCCGGAGATTGGTGCTTTGATGACGGTTTTAGCCAGATTTTCTTCTGCTACTTTTTGTTCTGCTCTGGCATTGGCTATTTGGGCTTGCAAGGCAGCAATGGTTGCTTGCGACTGTAAATAAGCCAATTGTTTTTGGTCGGCGGTGGCTGCACTGGCAGTAGCGGTTTTGGCAAGAGCTTGATAGCGCTGGTATTCTTTATTATTGTAATTAAGTGCTACCCGCTCGACAGCTACTTTTGCTTCAAGAACTTTAACTTGAGTCTGGGCAACTTCAATAGCGGCTTTACGCCTGGAATGATCGGCTGACAACGCCAATACATCCCCTTTATTTACCTGGTCGCCTTCTTGAGGAAACAGTTGTTCAAGATTGGCACCATCAGAACCGGCATCATGCGAAATACGAATGACACGACTTTGAGGTTCGATACGACCTAAAGCGCCAATACCCAAGACTTGATCGGCGGCAAATACTGGTAGTTGACTGATAAAGAAGAGTCCCAAAAAAATACAGAACTGAAGATAACGTAATTTAAAGTACATGCTGACGAGCCTATGACAAATGAGTCTGTGGTTTTTTGTTAGTTTAGCAGTGTTAAAAAATTCTTGGCGTTATCAATGTTCGCAATGATGTTGATCTGTTTAATGATCAAGCAACAAGATTCCGCGCATATAAAAAGTGAGGGCATTATCTACCAATTGTTGTTTTTCTTGATTAGTAGGTAGTGGTTTTTTAGCAAGTAAGCATTGCAGATGTAAGTCGCCTTTTAACAAGCTGAAAAAGGCGTCGGCGGCAAAGGTCGGATTGGCAATTTTTAGTTGACCGCTGTTATTAAGCTGACGCAAATAAGTCTCTAATTGCAGCAAAGCCACTTTCGGACCGCTGTCATAAAATAATTGGCTTAATTCTGGAAATTCGCGGCTTTCGGCAATTGCCAGGCGAAATATAGCTAGCGCATCCGCTGAGAAAATTAGCGCAACGAAAGAATCGGCAATTTTTCTTAGGCTATTTTCAACATCGTCGGAATCGACTTTAGCTTGTGTCATGGTTTCGAGCAGGGCGTTGCATAGTTTTGATACCACCGCCGCTAGCAATGCTTCTTTGTTGTCAAAATGATTGTACAAAGTTGCTTTGGATACCGGAGCTGCTTGGGCAATTTTATCCATGCTGGTGTTGCGATAGCCGTGGGCAAGGAACATACGGGTAGCGCTATCAATAATGTTCAGACGTTTTTGCTCAGTAAGTTCTGTAGACATAATTTAGAAACGCTTGCTAAAGAAAAAGGATAAGTTAGACTAAACCGAACGGTTTAGTTTATCAAGGGACTTTTATGGCGCGCTTTCGAACTTTTATCATCAGTAGTTTATTTGTAATTCCGGTTATTGTGACCATCAGCTTCTGGCTGATTGATCGGCAGCACTATGAAAGCACCGACAATGCTTACTTAAAAGCCAATATCATTTTGATCAGCCCGAAAGTGCAGGGCTATGTATCACAACTTTTAGTGGATGATAACCAAGCTGTTCAACAAGGTGAATTGCTACTAACGATAGATGACCGTGATTTTCAAGCAAAAGTTGTTCAGGCCGAATCTCGGATTAATGAAGAAAAAGCGCATATCCAGCGCTTGCACGCGCAAAAAACTTCACAGCACAGTCATGTCGCGGCAGCCACTGCCAATATTGCTGCTGTGCAGGCCAGGCGTGAGCAAATCCAAAAAGATTTACGCCGCTTTGATGAGCTGATTAATCGAGGCTCTGCCTCCAAGCAAACGCTGGATAAAATTCAATCCGAGTCTAAACAGTCTGCCGCTGAGCTGGCAAGTTCGCAAGCTACAGCAAGCGCAGAGCAGGGCGCATACGGTGCTTTTGATAATGAGATTAGCGAAAGCGCAGCTAAGTTAGAAATTGCCCAAGCAGAGTTACAACTAGCAAAGCTGGAGTTGGAACATACCCAAATCAAAGCGCCGGTGGCAGGTGTGATCGGTAATAAGGGTGTGCAATCGGGGCAGTTGGTGCGACCTGGAATGACGCTGGCGCATTTAGTAGAGAGCCAAAAAATTTGGGTGGAAGCCAATTTTAAGGAAACCCAGCTTGAATATATGCGTGTCGGACAAGCCGCGACTATTAAAGTGGATGCTTATCCAGATCTGGAATTGACTGGCAAAGTAGATAGTTTTGCGCCGGCCAGTGGTGCTGAATTTAGTCTATTACCTGCTGAAAACGCTACCGGCAACTTCACTAAAATTGTGCGCCGGGTGCCGGTCAAAATAGTGCTTAATACCGGTGCGGATGTCAGTTTGTTAAAGTCCGGACTGTCCGTCGAAGCTAGAGTGAAAGTTAATTAGTATGAGTGCCATCACTCTAAATACCGAAGAAAAACCAATCTCAAGGGCGCACTGGATTGGTTTTTTCAGCATGGCAGTGGGTGTGTTCATGGCGGTATTGGATATTCAGATTGTCGCCAGTTCACTGTCGGAAATACAAGCGGGTCTTTCTGCTACCCAAGATGAAATTGCCTGGGTACAGACGTCTTATCTGGTTGCCGAAGTCATCATTATTCCTTTATCCGGTTGGCTGGGCCGGGTGTTTTCTACGCGCTATTTATACGTGTTGTCTGCCGGGGGCTTTACCTTAGCAAGTTTGGCCTGTGCGTTTGCCTGGAATTTGCCATCTATGGTCGTTTTTCGATGCCTGCAAGGTTTTTTGGGTGGTGCGATGATTCCCATGGCGTTTGCGGTTATTTACACAGTATTTCCGACACGCTTGCAATCGACCATGACGATTGTAATGGGCTTGATTGTCACCATGGCGCCGACAGTTGGGCCAGTATTAGGCGGTTATTTAACCGAAACTTACAGCTGGGAGTTTTTATTTTTAATCAATGTTATTCCTGGTGCAGTGGTGTGTACATTGGTATGGCGCTTTTTTGATATTGATCAACCGGATTGGTCGTTGTTGAAAAAAATCGACTTTGTCGGTATTGGCTTGATAGCACTTTGCCTGGGTTGTATGCAGTTTGTACTCGAAGAAGGTGTGCGTAATCAGTGGTTTGAAAGTGATTTGATTTTGGCTTTAACTTGCATGGTGGTGTTAAGCGGCATCGCAATGGTGATTTGGGAATTAAAACATCCGCATCCAATTATCGATCTGTACGCTTTTCGTAATATTAATTTTGCGGTGGGTTGCGGCTACAGCTTTGTGCTGGGTGTCGGACTTTATACTATTATTTATTTGACGCCGATTTACCTCGCGAGTGTCAAAGGTCTGAATAGTCTCCAAATTGGCCATTATTTGATGGTGGTAGGATTATTCCAATTGCTGTCGGCCTTTGTTGCCGGGCCATTGGAGAAAAAAATTGATTTACGTTTGATGCTGGCAATCGGTTTTGGTCTGTTTGCGCTGGGTTCGTGGATGAATTCCAACTTAACCAGTGAATCGGGATATTGGGATTTTTTCTGGCCTCAAGCCGTTCGCGGTATGGCTTTAATGTTGTGCTTTGTGCCGATCAATACTTTGACATTAGGTTTGTTGCCGCCTGAGGAAATCAAAAATGCCAGCGGTCTATACAATTTAATGCGTAATTTGGGTGGTGCGATAGGTTTGGCTGTTGCCAATACCTTACTGGTTTATCTCAGTAAGGCGCATTATTCCAGTTTGCGTGAATCCATTTCGGCGACAAATTATCAGGCGCAAGAATTTCTGGAAGGTCTTACTGATATTTTGCGCCAAGCACAGTTGCCAGATCCTCAGTTGGCTGCGTTAAAACAATTGACCGGGCTAGCCTGGCGAGAAGCAGAAGTGATGACGTTTAATAATCTCTTTCAAGGCATTGCCTTAATATTTTTTATCTCGTTGGTAGTCGCGCCATTTTTGCGAAAAGTTGATAAGCAAAAAATGGCAGCAATTCAGTTGGAATAAAGTCGCACTTTTATCGTTATGCAGGCCAGTGTCTACTCCTGACCTTGGAATATTAATTTAGAGAATTTACTCACAATGCGTCATGCACTAGTTGTCAATCACCCTGATCATTTAACCAAGCAATGGGCTCAACGTATTGTTAATCAAAATGATACTCACGTTGAGGTGTCAAAGGTAAAACCTATCTCAGTTGATGTTGGTACAACTACGCGTGTTCGTATTGAAGTTGAGCATGATGGGCCGGCAACAATCCCCCGATTTTGGTTTGTCAAAATGCCGTCATTAGCCTGGCGGGCGCGAGTGATTACTGCATTACCCAGATTATTACCTACAGAAGTGCGATTTTATCGGGAAATAGCGCCGGTAGTACCTATTAATAAACCCAGTGTGTTAGCGGCGACAAGTCGCTTAGGCTGTGGTTCTACCTTGGTCTTAAGTGACGTGACTGAATGCGGAGCCAAGCCAGGTCAGCCAAGTGATGCGTTGACAGTAAGTCAGGCTGAATTGGTGGTCGAGCAGTTGGCGCAGTTGCATGCGAGATTTTGGCGAGTTTCTAATGATGTAGCCCATTATCCCTGGATGTCAGGTCCGACAAGGCGCTTGGAAGATCATTTGGGTACTGCTTTCGCAGTGCCTTTAATGAAACAAGGTTTGCAACGCTCGCGCAGTATTGTCTCCAATTCATTACAGCGCTTGGCCCTGCGCTATGCCTGTCATCGTCGTCGCGCTATGCATTTTTTAACACAGGGACCGCAGACTGTTGTCCACCATGATTGCCACCCAGGAAATTTATTTTGGCAACATTCACGACCCGGCTTATTAGATTGGCAATTAGTGCGAACCGGGGAGGGTGTCAGTGACGTAGCTTATTTTCTGGCAACGGCACTGACACCTGAAGTTCGAAGACGACATGAGCTGGAGTTGCTTGAGAAGTATGTTGCGGTATTAGCAAGTAGAGGCATTGATGTTGAGTTAAATAAGCTTATAGAACGCTATCGTGCGCATTTAGTCTATCCATTTGAAGCAATGGTCGTGACGCTTGCTGTAGGCGGCATGATGGCTAATGATGATAATTTGGAACTTATTAGACGAGCTGCTGCTGCAGTCGAAGATTTAGATGCCTTCGCAGCTTTACCAATATAGTGCGTAGAACTATCAATGCGAGAAAATGCCCTATAATGCCCACAACTTTTGATTGTAAGGTCTGTCATGCAATTTAATTCAGTTCAGGATTTTCTTAATCATGTTCAGCAAGAACTTAATACTAACCGGCTGGTGTTACCGGTTTTGCCAGATATTGCCTTAAAGGTTAGAGAAGCAGTTGCTTCGGGCGATGCATCTGCTAAAGAATTGGCTGATATCATCGTTACCGATGCGGCTCTTTCAACACGTCTTATTTATGTTGCCAATAGCCCCTTGTATCGTGGTTCGACGGAGATTAAAAACATTCAAATGGCGGTATCAAGGCTAGGGCATAAAATCGTTGGTGCATTGATTACCAGTTTGGTGATGCAGCAAATGTTTCGTCCAACCTCAAAATTGCTGGAGATGCATTTTAGAAAAACCTGGGAGCAGAGCATTAATGTATCTTCTATAAGTCGTGCGCTGGTAGCCTTGGCTCCACATCTTAATCGCGACGAAGCTATGCTGGCTGGTTTGATTTATCAAATTGGTAAATTGCCCATTTTGACGTTGGTTGAAAATATCCCTGAGTTCAGAGACAGCCCATCCAGAATGGATAAACTTTTGGAAAAAGCGCATCCTGCCATTGGCAAGTTGATTATGGATACCTGGTCGTTTCCAGAGGCGTTAAAGTTGGTTCCATCGCAATATGTTGATTTTCAGCGTGATTCAGGCGCAGTAGCTGATTATGTTGATGTGGTGCAAGTTGCTTTCTTACAGAGCATTGCCGGCACGGATCATCCTGCTTGTCGAGTCGATTGCTCGACAGTTCCCGCATTTGCCAAGCTAGGCTTGACGGCGGGTATTGAGGTGTTAGAAATAGAAGGCATTTCTGATGAAATTGAGCTTACCAAAAGCATGTTTTCCTAAACTGAGCACATCTAAATTATGATTGATTCGCAAGCAGCACTTTATTTTCGTCGTCTTGGTGTTATTACAATTTTTGCTGTCTACTTAGTTATTCTTGCAGGCGGCATAGTAAGAGCCTCCGGCGCCGGTATGGGCTGTCCGGATTGGCCAACCTGTTTTGGTCAATGGGTGCCACCGACTGATGTGTCACAGCTACCGAGTAATTATCATGAAATTTATGCGCAACGTGGCTATCAGGATACTCAGTTTAATCCGGTAAAAACGTGGACCGAGTACACCAATCGCTTGGTTGGCGTAAGTATTGGATTTCTAATTTTTCTGACCGCGTGGTCATCGCGTATTTATCTTAAAGCCGATAAAACAATCTTTTATTTGGCATTAAGCGCATTTTTGTTGGTTGGGTTTCAAGGCTGGCTGGGTTCTACCGTGGTTGCCTCAAATCTTAAGCCTGTGATGATTACCATACACATGTTGTTGGCACTTTTTATCGTCGCTTTGCTGATTTATACCATAGCAAGGTCGCAGCGTGAGTACATCGCAAAATTGGATGTTAGCGTTTTGCCTGAAAATTTTAAAACGGTATTGATAGTTGCGATGGTCATGACGCTGCTACAAGTGGCCATGGGGACTCAAGTAAGAGAAGCGGTAGATTTTATTGCTAACCAGCAAGGTATCGAAAGGCAATATTGGCGCGAAGATTTTCCGATTATTTTCTATATACACAGATCTTTTTCGTCGATTATCTTATTTACCAATCTTTGGCTGGCGTGGAAGGTTTATCGATCGATTGCTAAAGAAAGCATCATTTACAAAGCTGGTTTAGCGGTTGCAGGGCTGGTCGTTACGGCGATTTTGGCGGGGATTTCTCTGGATAGGTTAGGAATGCCGGCAGTTGCACAACCTATTCATTTGTTAATGGCGAATCTTATTTTTGGCGTGCAATTTCTACTTTTTATTTGCTTGAGTTACGCTGCAAATAATCGGCAATCTTATTAAAGCATATAAAAAATAAGGGGCTGAGGCATTTAATTAATCAAATGTCCCAGCCCCTTATTTATTAAATCGAACAATACTTGCTTAACACCAGAAAGGTATATTTCGATTTATTATTTTTGTTCTAATTGGGAAACGGCCTTTTTAGAAAGTTCGCTCAGTGCTGAACCATCTTGATGCAAATAAGCAACTATTTCATTGCGCATTCTCGGATCCCAAGATCTTAAGAGGTGATTTAACATTCCTTTTGCGGCGTCTTCCTTATCAGCTTCGGAATTAAAAAAATCGCTAATATCATTAGCCATTTTGATAAGTGTTTCTATTTTCATTGTGTAAATCAGTTAAAGTTGTTGGTGATATGGGTTAATCGTTGCGGATGGGCATAAACTACATGCTGATCATCCCGAGCGAAGCCGATCAAAGTAAGACCTGCTTCATTGGCTAGGCGTATTGCCAAGCCGGTCGGAGCAGATATTGCGGCCAATAGAGTGATGCCTACGAATGCCGTTTTCTGAACCATCTCATAGCTTGCGCGGCTAGTAACAACGACAAAACCTTCAGTTAAATCTCTACCGCTTCTCAATAGCAAACCGATCAGTTTATCTAGTGCATTATGGCGGCCTACATCCTCGCGTATATCTAAAATACCTTGTCCAGGAACAGCCCAGGCAGCTGCATGGACTGAGCCGGTTATTTTATTTAGCTTTTGTCGCTGTTTAACTTGGCTTAATGCAGTTAGCAAATCCTGACTAGTTAATTTAAGGCTGCCATGGACAGGAGCAGGTTGGCGAATTGCTTGCTTCAGGGTGCTGGCTCCACACAGGCCGCATCCAGTGCGCCCGGTAAGGTTTCGGCCCTTATCACTCATGCACACAAAGCGTTCATCAGGGATTTTCAGTTGAACTTCAATGCCATTCGCGTGATTGTAAATTCGCGTAGATAACAGTTCATTCGTTTTCTTAATAATACCTTCGGTAATACTAAAACCGAGAGCAAATTCCTCTAAGTTGGTAGGAGTTGCCAACATAACTACATGCGGCACTCCGTTATATATCAAAGAAATAGGTACTTCTTCAGCAACAAAATCAGCTTCCTGTGAATGCTGGCTTCCCTGCCAGCGGTCGACTGTAATTTGCTGGTAACTCGGCCAGCCTAAGTCTAGTGCTAACGACTGCATTACTGCATTGTCGTTAGCCATTACTTATACCTTGTTCAAGCAAATCGAGTTGTTGTTCTGAGAAAGCGCTGTACTCTTTTTGCCATTCAGAAGGTTGGGTTACTTTAGTCGCTTGTACTGCAGTTACCTTATATTCAGGGCAATTAGTCGCCCAATCAGAATTGTCAGTAGTAATGACGTTTGCACCTGATTCTGGGAAATGGAACGTAGTGTAAACAACGCCTGGTTGGACCCGATCACTTATCAATGCGTGGAGGACTGTTTCACCGGCACGGCTCTTAATGCCTACCCAATCACCGGAATTGATACCTCTATCTTCAGCATCATGCGGATGGATTTCCAACAAATCTTCAGAATGCCATGCTACGTTGTCGGTGCGACGAGTTTGTGCGCCAACGTTGTATTGGGACAAAATCCGACCGGTAGTTAATATCAATGGGTATTTACTGTTGACGCGCTCTTGAGTTGCAACAAACTCAGTCGGCATGAATAAGCCTTTACCATTGTCGCGCATGAAAGTGTGCTCATGCATAATTGGGGTGCCTTCCGGCGCTTCATCATTACAAGGCCATTGAATGCTGCCGAGTTGGTCAATTTTTTCGTAACTAACACCTTTAAAGCTAGGTGTCAGGCGAGCGATTTCATCCATTATTTCCGATGGATTTTGGTAATTCATTGGATAACCAACAGCATTTGATAGCAATTGCGTTACTTCCCAATCTTCATAGCCAGCTAACGGCGTCATCACTCTACGAACTGGAGAGATACGGCGCTCTGCATTGGTGAACGTACCGCTTTTTTCCAAGAATGACGCGCCAGGTAAGAATATATGAGCAAACTTAGCCGTTTCATTGAGGAATAAATCCTGGACAATCACGCATTCCATGGCGCGTAGGGCGGCATGAACATGATGAATATCTGGATCTGATTGGGCAATGTCTTCACCTTCGACATAGAGGCCCATAAAGCTTTTGTCCATTGCTGCATCAAACATGTTTGGAATACGCAGACCAGGCTCTGAACTTAATTTCGCATTCCAGGCGTTTTCGAATAATTCATGAGTTGCTGCGTCAGATACATGGCGATAGCCAGGGAACTCATGCGGGAATGAACCCATATCGCAAGAGCCTTGTACGTTATTTTGCCCGCGTAAAGGGTTGACACCTACACCTTTGTGTCCGAGATTGCCGGTTGCCATAGCAAGATTGGCGATGCTAATTACTGTTGTTGAGCCTTGGCTATGTTCAGTTACACCTAAACCATAGTAGATGGCGCCATTACCGCCGGTCGCGTAAAGTCTTGCTGCAGATCTAACGTCGCTAGCAGGTACACCGGTTATAGATTCAGTTGCTTCCGGTGAGTGGCGTTCTTGGGCTACAAATGTGCGCCATTTTTCAAATGAAGCCACATCGCAACGTTCTTTAACAAAGTCTTCTTTGACTAAATTTTCGGTAACCACTACGTGTGCTAATGCATTTAATAAGGCAACGTTAGTGCTTGGACGTAATTTGAGATGGTAATTAGCCTTAATGTGCGGGCTTTTGTTAACCAGATCAATTTCACGAGGATCGGCAATTATCAGCTTTGCACCTTGACGCAGGCGCTTTTTCATTTGTGATGCGAATACCGGATGACCGTCAGTTGGATTGGCACCGATAATCAAAATAACATCTGAATCCATTACCGAGTCAAAGTCTTGTGTTCCAGAAGACTCGCCGAAGGTTTGCTTTAAGCCATATCCAGTCGGGGAGTGGCATACTCGTGCACAGGTGTCGACGTTATTGTTGCCGAAGCCTGCGCGAATCAGTTTTTGCACTAAATAGGTTTCTTCGTTGGTGCAACGAGAAGAGGTAATGCCGCCTATTGAATCTTTGCCGTATTGGGCTTGAATGCGTTTTAATTCAGAAGCTGCATAATTAATGGCTTCATCCCAGCTCACTTCTTTCCAAGCATCTTTAATGCTGGCACGAATCATCGGTTTGGTGATGCGATCTTTATGCGTGGCATAGCCAAATGCAAATCGGCCTTTGACGCATGAATGACCATGGTTAGCTTTACCATTTTTGTCCGGCACCATGCGGATGACTTGTTCGCCTTTCATTTCTGCTTTGAACGAGCAACCCACGCCACAATAGGCACAAGTGGTGATGATAGAATGTTCTGGTGTACCGTTATCGATAACCGATTTTTCCATTAATGTAGCTGTTGGACATGCTTGCACACACGCACCGCAAGAGACGCATTCGGAATCCATAAACGATTCATTTTGTCCTGGCGATACTTTCGAGTCAAAGCCGCGGCCGTCTATGGTTAAAGCGAAAGTGCCTTGCGTTTCTTCACAGGCTCTAACGCAACGAGAACAGACAATGCATTTGCTCGGGTCGAAAGTGAAATAAGGGTTGCTTTGGTCTTTAGTGGCTTTTAAGTGATTCTCGCCTGGCTGATAACGCACTTCCCGTAAGCCGACTGCGCCAGCCATATCTTGAAGTTCGCAATCGCCGTTTGCTGAACAGGTCAAACAATCCAGAGGGTGATCGGAAATATACAACTCCATTACGCCACGACGCACGTCGGCCAAGCGTTTATTTTGCGTGACCACTTTAAGACCTTCGGCGACAGGCGTGGTGCATGAGGCAGGCATACCGCGCGCGCCTTCAATTTGCACTAAACAAAGTCGACATGAACCAAACGGCTCAATGCTGTCAGTTGCGCATAATTTTGGAATCTCGATGCCGATACTGGCGGCTGCGCGCATGACCGATGTGCCCTCAGGTGCAGATACCTTAAAGCCATCAATTTCTAACGTAACTAACTTTGTGCTTGGGCTGGCAGGGGTGCCAAAATCTTTTTCATTATTGATCGACATTGTAATCTCCTATAAATCGGTATTTAGGCGCCGGCTTTTGCATCTATCCCGAAGTCTTCGGGAAAATGGTTTAAAGCGCTGAGTACTGGATAAGGTGTCATGCCACCCAAAGCACAGAGTGAGCCGTTAAGTAAGGTGTCGCAAAGATCTCTTAGTAAAGGGATGTTTTTATCCAAATCGCGACGATTGATTATGTCGTCCATTACCTCGTAGCCACGTGTAGAGCCGATCCGGCAGGGCGTGCATTTGCCGCAAGATTCAATGGCGCAAAACTCCATGCTGTACTTTGCCATTTCAGCCATATCGACAGTGTCGTCAAATACCACAATGCCACCGTGACCAAGTACCGCCCAAATAGCGGCAAAGGCTTCATAATCCAATGGGGTGTCAAATTGAGATTCGGGCATATATGAACCTAATGGTCCACCAACTTGCACTGCTCGAATGGGCCTACCTGATGCAGAACCGCCACCGAAATCATAAAGCAGCTCTCTTAGGGTTAGACCAAACGCTGACTCAACTAAACCTGCGTGTTTAATGTTTCCGGCTAATTGAATAGGTAATGTGCCGCGTGAACGACCCATGCCGAAATCGCGATAATAGTCGCCTCCCTTGTCCAAGATGATGGGCACAGAAGCTAGAGAAATTACATTGTTGACAACTGTAGGCTGACCAAATAAGCCTTTGATTGCAGGAAGAGGTGGTTTAAAACGTACCAAGCCACGCTTGCCTTCTAAGCTTTCCATGAGAGACGTTTCTTCACCGCAAACATAAGCGCCAGCGCCTAATCTAACTTCCAGATGAAAGGCTTTGCCGCTACCTTGGATGTTTTCACCCAAATACCCTTCTTTATAGGCGGTATCAATTGCAGAGTTAAGCACTTCGAAAGCATGCGGGTATTCAATACGCAGATAAATGTAGCCTTGTGTCGCGCCCACAGCCAGACCGGCAATAGTCATGCCTTCAATCAGCACGAACGGGTCGCCTTCCATTACCATCCGGTCGGAGAAGGTGCCTGAGTCGCCTTCATCGGCGTTGCAAATAATGTATTTTTGTTCGGAGGGAGTATTAAGTACGGTATTCCATTTGATCCCAGTTGGGAATGCTGCACCGCCACGACCGCGTAAACCTGAATCGGTCACGGCTTTGACTATATCGGCTTGGGGCAGTTTCAACGCATTGTTCAAACCGCGATAACCGTCATTATCAAGATAATCTAAGAGGCTGATTGGATTGGTTTTGCCAATTCTGGCAAAGGTCAATCGTTGCTGCTTTTTTAGATACTCAATTTCTTCAGTTAAACCCAAAGAAAGAGCATGAGCTTCACCCGTAATAAAGTTAGCATCGAAAAGGCTAGCGACGTCAGGAGTTTGCACCGGACCATAAGCAACACGGCCTTTGCTGGTTTGTACTTCAACAAGTGGTTCCAGCCAATATAGCCCGCGTGATCCGTTACGGATTAGTTCTATTTCTATGCCACGCTTGTTAGCTTCCAGGGCAATAGCTGTTGCAACACGATCAGCACCTAGGGAAACTGCACTTGAATCGCAAGGAACATAAATTTTTGTACTCATGCAGACTCTCCTAATGCCACGATGGTTGCGTCAAAGCTATTGGTCGATACTCGACCGTAAATATCCTTGCCTATTTGCATGGCTGGAGAGCAGGCGCAATTCCCAAGGCAATAAACGGGTTCAAGAGAAAATTTGCCATCAGCAGTAGTTTCGTGGAAATCAATACCCAGTTTAGTTTTGATATATTCTTCCAGCTTTTTTCCGCCCATCGATTGGCATGATTCAGCACGGCACAGTTGAATAGTGTGTTGGCCGGGAGGCGTTTCACGAAAATAATGATAAAAACTTACTACGCCATGCACTTCAGCCCGAGAAAGACTCAGCGTTTTGGCAATTTCAGGAATGCTTTCAGCAGGGATATACCCAAGCGCATCTTGCACGCCGTGAAGAATAGGCAGTAATGCCCCCGGTTTATGTTTTAAGCTATTGGTTATTTCTTGCACAACTGCGTGCGTAGTAACTGATTCTGTCATGATTGTCTCGAATGGGTGCGTCCTTCCTGATTAAAACAACAGTCGTCCATAATAGTTGTGAATAAACAAGCTCGCGATAGGATAGCACAGGTTATTAGCTGTAAAAATCACTAAAACACACTAGAAAATGTAAGTGATTTAATTAAAAAGCGGTATTTTCAATTAATCAATAATCCCATTGGTTGCGTTTATCATGATGAGAATTATTGTCAATAAGATTGTTAGTCTTGTTTTAAAACTTATCCATTCATACCCTTATTATTAAAATTTTTATTGCTCAAGCGCGAACGGTAGGTGTCTGATTTATTGTGGTAACCGTTTGCAATGAGCGAGTCGAAGTGTGATTTGTAAAAAAATCTAATAGTTTTAAAGGGCAAAAACGTTGCGTTTTATTTCACAAAACAACTTTTTTCTGCATAGTCTTCGGCTTCTTTAAGCCGCTTTCTCAAGTCCTTAGCTTGGTTTGGATCACGAAATGCACTTCCCGCTTCTCCGGCTGTGGTACGTAAATAACCAAATGTTTTGGCCGCTTCAAATTCTTCAAAAGTGAGTTTTTCCGCAATTTTGTCTATTTTGCAACCGCAAGCATATTGATTAATGTAAGAAAGTCCGCCTTTTTGGGCGACACAGTTTAAAACGTATTCGACTCGATCGCGAGTTGGGTAGTTATTCATTACAGGCGCCTGATCTGCGGTCTTTTCGGCGTCAACGGGCTTTTCTGGTGTGGATGTACATCCTGTGATAAAAGCCGCCAAAGCCAGGCTTGACATTAACGCTGCATAGTTGGTTTTCATGAATATTTCCTTGTATTTCAGAAGTCGCAAAGTAAAAATTTATTTAAATCGTGATTTGGTAGACAGCCTATAGAAAAATCAAATCGACTGATGGGAAATAGACTTCCAGCATCGATTAATAAAACCTGCGCATTTTAACTTAAAATCAATCCAGATCATTTGCTCATCACACTATTAAATTTGCGGCTAACCATGAAAACAAAACTCACCGGAGTGATTCTTGCGGGCGGACTGGCCCGACGTATGGATTTTCAAGATAAGGGGCTCATTTCTTATCAAAAATACCCCATGGTGAGCTATGCGGTAAAAGCCATGAATCAGGTGGCTGACGAAGTGATTATTAACGCCAATCGCAATATCGAGCAGTACCGGCAATTTGGTTGTCCGGTGATTTCCGATCAAACCGACAGTTTTGATGGGCCTTTGGCGGGCATATATTCGGCAATGGTTTACGCAAAAACCGGTGTGTTATTAGTCATGCCCTGTGACTCACCATTATTTAAAGCCAGACATCTACAAAAATTATTGCAATGTCAAATAGACCAGAATGTCGATATTGCTGTTGCTTGTGATGGCGAAAAAATACATCCGGTATTTTTAGCGATAAAAACAACTCTGCAAGCTAATTTGCAAGACTATTTGGATAGTGGAGAGCGCAAGTTAGCTGGGTGGATATTTCAACAAAATACGGCAACAGTCGATTTTCGTGATGAGCCGGAAATATTTGCCAATATCAACACCATGGACGAATTAACAACATTGGAAGCATCAGTTTTTCAATAGCTTTAAAACCAGCGCAATACGGGTTAATTCCGCCACTGTTGCAACATTCAATTTATTTTTGATTTGCGTACCGTAGTTGGCGACCGTTTTGTAACCCAGACATAATTCATCAGCGATTTTGTGGGCAGTTAAGCCTTTTGCCAGCAATAAAAAAACATCGAACTCCCGGGCCGAAAAACCGCTGATGACAGCCTGATAGTCTATATCTCCGGTCGTTGCAGGTGTATTCCTGGTCAAGCCCTGTTCGATATAGATTTCACCTTGGGCAATTTTTTGTATGGCTTCAACAAGAATGGCAGGCGCGCTGTTTTTGGTAATGAAACCTTTGGCGCCGGCGTTGGCTGCTCTGTCCACATAAACCATTTCATCGTGGACGCTGAATACCAGGATTTTGGCATTGGCATTGCGACTGCAAATTCGCCGGATAGCCTCCAAACCGCCGATACCCGGCATCGATAAATCCAGCACCATCACATCAGGTTGTTTTTCCAGATAAAGCTGACAAGCTTGTTCACCACGTTCGGCCTCGGCAATAACTTCAATATCCTCACAGGTCGATAACAACAATCTGAAGCCGGCGCGGACAACAGCGTGATCATCTACCAAAATTACTTTAATCGGTTTGTTCACAAAGGAATGCTCGCAATAATTGTCATGCCCTGTTGCGGGCTGGTTTGAATGGTAAATTCGCCACCCAAGCTTTTGATACGTTCGCGCATCCCTAACAATCCAAAGCCGGTTTTAATTTTATCGGCGGCACAGCCTTGGCCATCGTCACTGACTTCCAGCCAAAGCGTTTTTTCAGCGCTATCACTGTTTTTAATGATCAGCTTGATCTGTGCTTGCTCGGCTTGCGCGTGGCGAACAATGTTAGTCAGACATTCTTGCACTACCCGAAAGACCTGAATGGTGATTTTCTGCTCCAGATCATCAACTTCATCTGGGCAATCAATAGTGAGGGCCAATTCCGGATTCCGGACTGACCAATGGTTTAATAAATCTTCCATTGTGGCTTTTAAGCCAAGCTCGGTCAGCACTAAAGGATGTAACTGATGCATCATCGAACGCACCACCTTCATAACATGATCACAAATGCCGACAATGGTTTCCGTGGTTTGTTTTATATCCGCTTTTTTATGCGCGGCTGTAACAGCCATCACTTTGATTGCAGTAATGGATTGTCCCAACTCATCGTGCAATTCTTGCGATAAACGTTGACGTTCATCTTCTTGGATTTCAAGAGAATGTTGAGTTAAGGCGCGATTTTCTTGCTGGGTGATATGTAATTCGTGACCTAAATGATTAACAGCTTTAGCAATAATGTCATATTCAGTAATCGCAAATTCCGGCACAGATTGTTGATAGTGGCCATTTTCAATGGCTTGTAATGCTTCCACGATAGTGGTTGTTGATCTTATTGCCTTGTTAAAAACTAAATTAACAGTCAAAAAAGTAAAGAGAGTCAGGAAAAAAAACGAGCCGAAAAAAGCCAGGCTTTCCTCCCATACTTCGGTGATTTCATCTAGCGGATTGGCCTGAATAATCAGTGTTAACGGTACGCCATTAACGGCGGTAATCTTATGCTCGGTTTGGTAATGACCGTCTTCAAGCAAATTAATAAACCAATTTGGCGGGAGATTATCATGCTGTTCGGCGGTATTGTTGGGCGTTAATTTGAGAATATTGCCGGACGGTTGCCGCAATTGAATATGCAAATGCCGAGTTTCTTTCAGCGTATTAAATTGCGCTAGCCAGTCTGTTTCAGGTTGTGCGTTTTGCTCGACCTGGGAAAAACCAAACGCTATCAGCTTGACGGCCAAATTGATGGACGACTCGACTTCTTTGTCCACCGCAGCGCGTGCCTGCCATATCGCTATAGAACCGCCCAAAATCAGAATGCACAATGACGAGAACAGAATTCTCAGGTTGATTTGATAACGTAAACTCATATTGCCGAAGGTTGGTAAAAGGGCCGCTAGTATTGACGCGCACCGGCTCAACTAGCTATAGGAAAAAATCCTTTTTAGGCATTAGTCACGGCAATAAATTTAAGTGTTATAGGATAGTGTCGTTCACGCGATCAGTGGCTGATTAATTTCGATACATAAATCATCACCGATGAACGACCAGAGATAAAGCGTTGGTGGAGCGGTGTCGAAGCAAACAAATAGCTCCTGCTAAATGTCGACTCCGCTCCACCAACGGTCGATTTTTAGAACGCAGAGCCCGGTTTAATCCCCATTTTTTTCAAAACAATCACCATTGGACACCAACCGGTAAATGCCGACTGCAATAAATTGGCACCGACAAATGCAGTAAACCACAGCCAGTTGGGATGATGGAAATGCGCTAAGGTCAGGCTGATTAAGATAAAGCTGCCAGCAACAGCCATCACTACTCTATCTATAGTCATATTAGTGCCCCTTCAAACGAAGTACGCCCATCATTTTAAGCATTGCTCTTTCATAGAAAGGTTCGCTAATGCCTTTGCGGATTTTACGCATAAAATATTTTTCAAAACCGATTTTAGCCAAATGCACCCATCGGCCTTCTGATGACCAGGTGGTGTTACGTGGCGGGATTTGCGGCATAGCTAAAAATGCGACGCCGGAATCACCAAAATCTGCCAAACATAACGCATTTAATGTGGGTACATGCGAAGGTTCTTTACCCGCTAATTCGTCAGCAATATTGTGAGCGGTGGCAGTGACCATGGACTCAATCATGTAACCGGTTTTTGGGGTGCCGGTGGGGACGGGGGTAGCTTCAACTGGGGGAAGGGCAACACACACGCCAACTGAGTAGATGTTTTTAAAGGTTTTATTGCGTTGATGTTCGTCAACGATTACGAAGCCGCGTGGATTGGTAAGGCCTTCAGCGCCGGCATGCCGCACTGCATCAACACCGGTGAAGGCAGGCAACATCATTGAATGTTTGAATGGCAATTCGTGTTTTTTCTTTTCTTTGCCGTCTTCATCGACTTCGGTCACGAACATCATGCCGTCTTCGATTTTATCCACTTTGGCATTTACGACCCATTTGATGGATTTTTCACGTAACGCGCTTTCCATCATGCCTTTGGTATCGCCCACGCCGCCTAAGCCTAAATGGCCAATGTAAGGCTCGGAGGTTACAAACGTCATTGGTACTTTGTCGCGAATTTTACGTTTACGCAGCTCGGTTTCCAGAATCATCAAGTATTCATAAGCCGGGCCAAAGCAAGAAGCACCCTGAACGGCGCCAATAACGATAGGGCCGGGATTTTCCATAAATTTGTCCCAGTCTTGTGCAGCAACTGCGGCATGATCAACATGACAAACTGATGAGGTATAGCCTTCGGGACCCATGCCCGGTACTTCGTCGAATGCCAGACGTGGACCGGTGGCGATAATAAGATAATCGTAGGCGACGTTAGAGCCATCAGCGAGCTGTACCTGATTGTTGGCGGCATCTACTTTGGTGGCTGCTTTTTGAATGAACTCGATACCTTTCTTTTTGAAGACCGGTGCCAGTTCAATTTTTAATTCTTCTGGGGTGCGCCATTTAGGTGGTACCCAAGGATTGGACGGTACAAAATGGAACGTAGGGGAGTCGGAAATCGCGATGACATCGTGATTTTTGCCGACAGTTTCTTTCATTTCATAAGCCATCGGTACGCCGCCGATGCCGGCGCCTAACACTACTATTCTAGCCATGAGGTTGTCCTCCAGTGGTATTGTTACAATTAACTTCAGCGAAAAACATTATCTATGCCTAGGAATAATGCCATGAAGTTAAGGTTTAACCGTTTGTCTTCATGCCAGCGAGTGCTGAACTTGTCGAAGAGTGAGCGGCTTAACTTAGTAGCATTGAACTAAGAGTTGAGGCAATGTTTGAAAAGTATATTAGCATCTGCTAAATTACTCTACAATAAATTTATCGACAAATTTAGTCGGTAATGTAAGTGCATTAAATTCAAGGTGGAATCATGCTTAAACATACACTTAAACAGCTGCTGGTAAATCTGCTGATTGTTTGTTCGATAACCGCCGCCAGTGCTGAAGAGGTAGTGCGCAAAGCTGCTAATAATCAGGCATTTAGTTTGGATCAAGCCATAAGCTATGCACTTGCCAACAATCCCGATGTGCAGATTGCCACAGAACGTATCGGTCAGGCAGATGCGCAATTAGGCGAAGCTTTATCGGCTTTTTACCCACAAATATCCGCCAAAGTGGGTTATCAGCATTCCAATAACCCGGTTCAAGTATTTTCCATGGCGGTAGCGCAACGGCAGTTTGATCCTGCATCTATTAATAGTATTAATAGTCCCGGTTACCGTCAGAATTTTCGTCCGGAAATCATCGGTAAATTATCTTTATTTCGTGGTGGGCAAGATTATTACCAAAGCAAAGCGGCAGAATTAGGGATTGCTGTTGCCGAGTTGGAACACGCGGCCATACGTAACAGTTTGGTAGAGATGGTTACAGCGACTTATTACGGTTACTTGGCTGCCATTGAGGCGCACAAGGTCGCCAATGATTCTATTACTGCGGTCACCAGCGAGCTTGATCAAACCCGTAAACAATACGCAGCGGGCACTGCGTTGAAGGCTGACGTGCTTTCGCTGGAAGTAAAACTGGCAGAGGCCCAGGAAAATCAAATCAGAGCCGCCAATGGCATTGAGTTGGCTCTGGTCAGTGCTAAAACTTTGCTAGGGTTGGCAACTGAGGAAAACTTTAGCTTAACCGCACCGGCAACATTGCCGGTTCCGGTCGTATCAACCTCGTTTACCGAGTTGCTCAATCAAGCGTTGGCGCAACGTCCGGAAATACAAGCGGCGACCAAGCAAGTAGAAATAAGCGAGCGGCAAATACGCGGCGAGCAGGGTGCTTATTTGCCTAGGGCCGATGCGTTTGTCAGTTACGGCCAGGATAGTCAGGATCCAGGCTTTTCCAGTAGTCAAGACAATGTGACTGCCGGAGTGAGTGTGGAAATGGATTTGTTCTCCGGGCTGAACACTAAAAACCGGGTCAGTGCGGCGGAGCGTAAAGCGGCTCAAGCGCGGGAAACAGAACGCAAAACCCGATTGAACATCGAGCAAGAAGTGAAAACCGCCCATCTCAAATTGCAAGAAGCGCTGGCCAGATTGCGGGTGACCGAAGCCTCGGTAAGCGCGGCAGATGAAGCTTTGAGATTGGTGAACGAACAGCGCCGAGCCGATACCGTCACCGTTACCCGTTATCTTGAAGCAGAAGCGGCCCGTAACAAAGCGCATGCCAATACCATCACCGCTCATTATGATGCGTTAACGGCAGAAACCGCATTAAAACAAGCCATTGGCGAGCTTAATCAATAGAGAGGTAGGAGCGGGCCATGCCTGCGAACGATACAAAAAATCGCAGGCATGGCCCGCTCCTACATTATCATTGCCTTATCCGTTAGTAGTGAAACGAAAACAGAACGCAACACTTAACTGGAATCTTAAGAATGACTCAACCTGCAAACAAGCAAAAACTTTTCAGTCTATTAGCCGCTGTGCTTGGATTAGTGCTGTTGCTGATATTTATGGAAGGCGGCTTTAACGACAAAATCGCACCGGGTCAGCGACAATCTCAGTCCGGGCCAGATTTGGCCGGCTACACAACCGCGCTGGTCGAACAAAAACAACTGGACGACATACTGGCTTGGCCAGGCAGCGTGCATTCACGAACGGTAGCAAATATTGCCCCGAAAATGACGGCGCGCATTATCGAAATCAAAGTTAATGCCGGGGATAAAGTGAAAAAAGGCGACCTGATCGCCAAGCTTGATGAACGAGATATTCACGCCCAGGCAAATGCTGCTCAAGCAGGGTTAGCTGGAGCGATGGCACAGGCTGAAAGGGCTAAAGCCGATGAGCAACGCATTAAAAGCTTGTACAGTAAAGAAGCTGCCACTCGGCAGAATTATGAGGTTGTGGTTGCCGCAGCTAAACAGGCGCAAGCCGCAGCCAATCAAGCCGCCAGTGCTGCGAACGAAGTCAAAACGCATCTGGATGACACCAGCTTGCGGGCACCGTTTGACGGCATAGTGAGTAAACGTCTTCAAGAACCCGGCGACATGGGCTTGCCGGGTGTGCCTGTTATAACTATGCAAACTACCCAAGGTTTGCGTCTGGAAGCGGCAGTTCCGGCAAGTTGTGCCGGCAGCTATCAAACAGGTATGGATGTCAATGTACGCATTGATACGTTGGAGCAAAAACTTACCGGGAAAATCGATGAAATCACCCCGGAAATCGACCCGCAAACCCGCACGCAACTGATTAAAGTCGCTTTGCCTGCTACTGAAGGCCTACAACCCGGCCAATACGGCTGGCTGGAACAAGCCTGCAGTCAGCATGAAGCCTTATTGATTCCAAGTAATGCCGTGCTGCATATCGGTCAATTAGAGGTGGTTAAAGTGTTGGTCGAAGGTAAGCCGGTGATGCGTCATGTCCGAATCGGCAAGACTTATGAAGAGCAAGTCGAAGTGTTGTCGGGCTTACATGCCGGTGAAACCGTGTTGATTTCAACCGGTGAGGTGAATTAATGGATGAGCTAGATCTGCAACAGTCCAAAAAACGCGGCTTGACGGTTAAGATTGTCGAGCTTTTTACCACCTCGCAATTGTCGGTATTATTTTTAATAATTTCTCTAATGGCGGGGGCGGCGGCGCTAATTTTGACCCCGCGCGAAGAAGATCCGCAAATTGTCGTGCCGGTAATGGATGTGTTAATTGAATATCCGGGCGCGTCCAGTGAAGAAGTCGAAAAACTGGTGGCAACGCCTCTGGAAGTGCTGTTTAAACAATTGCAAGGTGTGGAATATGTGTATTCCGTCTCCAAACCCGGTAGCGCTTTGGTTACCGTGCGCTACTACGTCGGCGAAAATCTTGAAAATAGCCTGACCAAAACCTGGGACAAGATCATGTCCAATCAGAACATTATTCCAGCCGGTGTGTCCGGTTGGAAAATGTCACCGGTTGAAATTGATAACGTGCCTATCGTGTTGCTGACGCTTTCATCGCAAGGCCAGGATAATGACTCCTTGGCCCTGCGCAGAGTCGCCGATGAATTGATTAACGCATTCAGAAGCATTGATGATGTCGGTAAAAGCTGGGTGGTTGGTGGTGAGCCGCGACGAGTGTCCATTTACGCCGATTCGGCTAAATTGACCGCGCATGACGTTACGCTGCTGGAAATCAGTCAGGCGCTGGCGAATGCCAATATCAATCTGCAAGCCGGCAGTTTTGCGCGCGGCAATCAACAATTGGTGCTGGAAGCCGGACCCCATTTTGGTTCCGCCGATGAAGTTGGTGCAACCGTGATCAAAAGTATTGCCGGTAAGCCTGTGTATTTGCGTGACGTGGCGCGTATTGAAGATGGTCCGGCGGATGTCGATCATTACACCCGTATCGGCTTTGGTCCCAGTGTTGAGGATATGCCGACCGCAGGAGTAGCAACCGGTAACAAGCCGCAAGTGGGTGAAGAACGGCCCATGGTGACGGTGGCCATTGCCAAACGCAAGGGCAGTAATGCCGTGCAAGTGGCCGAGGCCGTGATTGCCAAGGCAGAGGAACTGCACGGCACCTTGATTCCTGAAAATATGTTGTTAAGCATCACCCGCGATTACGGCGAAACCGCCAATCACAAAGTGAATGAACTGGTTAAACATTTGAGTTTTGCGATCGTCATTATCGTCGTATTACTGGCATTTACGCTAGGTCCGAAAGAATCCTTTATTGTTTCCATCGCTGTGCCCATGGTGTTGGCGTTGACCTTGTTGCTGGATTATTTGTCCGGTTACACCATTAACCGGGTAACGTTGTTTGCGTTGATTTTGTCGCTAGGCTTATTGGTCGACGACCCGATTGTCGATGTCGAAAACATTCATCGCCACTACAAAATGGCCAAAGAATCACCCTTGCAAGCCTTGTTGACAGCGGTGGATGAAGTCAGGCCGCCGACCATTTTGGCAACCTTCGCGGTGATCGTGTCGTTTTTACCGATGTTTTTTATCACAGGTATGATGGGGCCGTACATGGCGCCGATGGCGTTTAACGTGCCGATCGCGATGATTGTGTCGTTGATTGTGGCTTTTTCGGTCACGCCCTGGGCTAGTTATAAATTGCTGCAAGGCGAATACGGCAGTCATGACGACACGGAAAGCACCGATATTAAAGACAGCAGTATTTATCGTTGGTACCAAGCTTCACTAGGGCCATTGATTGCAACACCCGCCCGTACCAAGTGGTTTTTGCTGGTGGTATTTATCGCTTTTGTCGGCTCGGCCATGCTGGCAGTGACTCGTGTGGTGCCGCTTAAATTGTTGCCGTTCGATAATAAAAACGAGCTGCAAATCGTCATCGACATGCCTGCCGGCACCACACTGGAACAAACCGATGAAGTGGCACATGCACTGGGCAGTTATTTGGCCACCGTCAATGAAGTCACCGATTATGAAAGTTACACTGGCCTCGCGTCGCCGATGGATTTTAACGGTATGGTGCGGCATTACTATCTGCGATCCGGCGGCAATGTCGGCGAGGTAAGAATCAGCCTTTTGCCTAAAGATAAACGCGAGCAGCAATCGCACGAAATCGCGTTGAGAATTCGGCCTGAAGTGGAACGCATCGGCAAGCAATTCGGCGCTAATCTAAAAATTGTCGAGACGCCGCCTGGGCCGCCGGTGCTTTCAGACCTGGTTGCTGAAGTCTATGGGCCCCCGGAAGCGGGTATAGCCGATTTGATTACCGTATCCAAACGACTGCGCGCGGATATGGAAAAAACCGAAGGCGTGGTCGATGTCGATGATTATTCGGAAGCGCCTCATGACAAAGTCCACTTTAAACTCGATCGTGAAAAAGCCGCTTTATCCGGCATCAACGTTGCTGAAGTCGCACAGACTTTGCGTATGGCGGTAGCTGGTCAGACTGTCGGTATCGTGCATGAGGACAGCGAGCGTCAACCCTTGGAAATTGTTTTGCAAATACCTCGAGCTCAACGTTCCTCGGTAGAAGATTTACTGGCCTTACGGGTGAAATCCAGCCAAGGTAACTTAGTGCCGCTGGGTGAAATCGGCACGGCAACCCTGGAAACCGAAAATCAGCCGATTTTTCACAAAAACCTGCAACGGGTGAATTACGTGATTGCCCAGATGGCCGGTCGCAGCCCGGTGGAGGCGGTGTTTGATTTGAATGATGCGATGGATCAACGGCCATTACCGGCAGGCTATCGTGCCGAATTGGCAGGCGAAGGCGAATGGAAAATTACCGTCGATGTGTTCCGTGATTTAGGGCTGGCGTTTGCTGCGGCGTTAGTGATGATTTACGTACTGTTGGTCGGTCAAACCGGCTCGCTGACGGTGCCGCTGGTAATGATGATTGCGATACCGCTGACGGTTATCGGCATCATGCCTGGATTCTGGCTGCTTAATTTATTCGCAGCGCCAATCGGGGACTACCCCAATCCGATTTACTTCACCGCCACCGCGATGATCGGCATGATCGCCTTAGCGGGTATTGTGGTGCGTAACTCTATTATTTTGATCGACTTTATCGAGCGTATTCGCACCCGGCCCGATACGACATTGACTGAAGCGTTGATTGAGGCTGGTGCAATCCGTTTAAGACCGATATTTTTGACCGCAGGCGCGGCGATGTTCGGTGCGTTGGTGATTATTTTGGACCCGATTTTTTCCGGATTGGCCTGGAGTTTTATTTTCGGAATCTTTGCTTCAACATTGTTTTCTTTGTTGGTGATTCCAGCGGTGTATTTTTTGATTAATCGGGATAAACAAGCCGGATAATTCTAGGAGGTTGGATCGTTTACCAACATTAGGCAAAGCGCCTAATGTTGGTGCATTTGTTTCAACCCAACCCCCAGATTTAGCTTTATTTGATGTCTTGGCTGCTTAGATAATCTTCATAGTTACCATTGAAATCAACAATGCCGTTGGGTGTTAGCTCGATGATGCGGGTTGCTAGGGATGATACAAACTCGCGGTCATGACTGACGAAAATCAACGTGCCGGGATAATTTTCCAAGGCGGTATTGAGTGATTCAATCGATTCCATATCCAAATGGTTGGTCGGTTCATCCATTACCATGATGTTGTTTTTTTGCAGGATCAGTTTGCCAAACAACATGCGGCCTTGTTCACCACCAGAGATGACTTTTACAGACTTATAGATGTCATCTGCGCTAAACAATAAGCGCCCCAAGGTACCGCGTATAGCTTGGTCGTCGTCTGTTTCTTTGCGCCATTGCCCCATCCATTCAATCAAGGAAATGTTTTCAGCAAAGTCTTCGGCATGATCTTGCGCAAAATAGCCTACTTCAGAGTTTTCTGACCACTTTACTTCACCGGTATCTGGCTTTAAGTCGCCGACCAGCGTTTTCAGCAGGGTAGATTTACCAATACCGTTCGGGCCAATGACCGCTAGGCGTTCGCCAACGGCCAGCATTAGATTCAGGTTTTTGAATAAAGGCGCATCGCCATAACCTTTGCTTACGTTTTTCACTTCCAGTGCTAAACGGTGTAGTTTTTTGGTTTGGTCAAAGCGGATAAACGGGTTAACCCGGCTGGAGGGTTTAACTTCATCCAGTTTGATTTTATCCAGTTGCTTGGCGCGCGAGGTGGCTTGTTTGGCTTTGGAAGCATTTGCCGAGAAGCGGCTGACGAAGGTTTGTAGTTCGGCAATCTGGGCTTTTTTCTTGGCGTTGCCTGCCAGCAAGCGTTCACGCACTTCGGTAACCGCAATCATGTAGTCATCATAGTTACCGGGATAAACGCGCAGCTCGCCGTAGTCCATGTCTGCCATGTGGGTGCAGACGCTGTTTAAAAAGTGGCGATCATGCGAGATGATGATCATGGTGCAATTGCGCTGGTTCAGCATATCTTCAAGCCAGCGAATGGTATTGATGTCCAAGTTGTTGGTGGGCTCATCCAACAACAAGATGTCAGGATTTGAAAACAGGGCTTGAGCCAATAATACCCGCAGTTTCCAGCCTGGTGCTACGGCACTCATTGGGCCATTATGTTGTTCCAGCGGAATGTCCAGGCCTAGTAATAGTTCACCTGCTCTGGCTTCTGCGGTATAGCCGTTGTATTCAGCAAACACGGCTTCAAGTTCCGCGGCATGCATGTAGTCGTCTTCGGTAGCTTCCAGGTTGGCGTAGATGGCGTCGCGTTCAGACATGGCTGCCCACATCTCGGCGTGTCCCATCATTACCACGTCCAGCACGCGTTTATCTTCATAAGCGAATTGGTCTTGGCGCAAGTTACCCAAACGCTCATGAGGGCCAATGCTGACGTTGCCGGCTGAGGGTTCTAAATCGCCGCTCAAGATTTTCATGAAGGTCGATTTGCCACAACCGTTGGCGCCGATTAGGCCGTAACGATTGTTGTCGCCAAATTTGACAGAGACGTTTTCAAATAGGGGTTTTGCCCCAAATTGCATGGTGATATTAGCGGTAGAAATCAAGATAGTGTCCGAAGATTAAAGGTAAATAAAATTATGTAAGTGATTGTTAAATGGTTGATTTACAGTAACAGCTTGTGGTCGATAGGGATGAAGCGATTCGCCGCGTTGATCAGGGAAGGAGCCGTTAATCCCGGCACACCATACACTTCCGTAGTGACGCCATAGACATTACGAGCTTTGCTCAGCAGTAGGTCAAAGTCACCATCACCCGATAATAGGATGATGGTATCTACTTGGCTGGCATGATCAAGGACATCAATGGTAATGCCAACATCCCAATCGCCTTTAGCGGTGCCGTCACTGCGTTGAATATAGGGTTTTAGTTTAACTTCAAAGCCGATATTTCTCAGAATCTGTTGAAAACCTTGCTGTTTGCTGTCGCCCTTGTCGATGGCATAGGCATAGGCCGCTATTACGATACGATCGGCAGTGGCCTGAGTCCAAAATGCGTTGTAGTTGAAATGGCGTTGGTAGCTTTGCTTAGTGGTGTAATAAATATTTTGTACATCAACAAAAATGGCGACTTTTTCCACGCGCCTATTTTATGAATGAGCAAATATAATCGGTTGGAGTTTTGATCTTTACAGTGAAAGCGGCATTGGCCGGTACATCAAAAGATTCACCGCCTTTAATTGCTTGCCATTCTGAATTCGGTAACAAAACGTCCAAGTCACCTGCTGTTATTTCCATCAGTTCTTTGTCAGCGGTGTTGAAGGTGTACTCGCCAGGCAACATAAAACCTAAGGTTTTTGTAGAGCCATCGGCAAATTTAATAGTGCGACTTGAAACGTTGCCGCCAAAATACACATTAGCTTTTTTGATTACAGAGACGTTGTTAAATTCTGACATGGTTAAACCTTGAAAAAGAGACGATAAAAAACCCGCAATGATAGCAAATGTGCTGATTTTTGGCGTGCGATAAAACGATTTTTAATGAGAAGTGGTCAGTTCAGCGAGAGCATTTAGGACTTCTTGGCAATGCTCTTTGACTTTTACCTTGCGCCATTCGCGGACCAGCACGCCTTCTGGATCTATCAAGAAAGTACTGCGTTCAATCCCGCGTACTTGTTTACCGTACATATTTTTCATTTTGATGACATCAAAGAGCTGGCAGAGCTTTTCGTCTTGGTCTGAAAGTAAATCAAACGGAAATTCCTGTTTGCATTTAAAGCCTTCGTGAATCTTAATGCTGTCCCTTGATACACCAAGGACAACTGAATTATGTTGGGTAAATTGATCAATATTATCCCGGAAAGCTTGACCTTCTTGAGTGCAGCCAGGGGTGTTGTCTTTGGGATAAAAATACAACACGACGTATTTGCCGCGCAAATCGGCTAACTTGATGGTTTTTTCACCAGTGCTTGGAATTTCAAAATCAGGCACGGCCTGGTCAAGTGCTATTTGGGACATAGGGTTAGCGTTTTATAGGTTCAATAATGGCATCAATGTTGGCTTGATCGCAAAAATCAAGAAACTCTTCTCGAAGTGATATGAGATGAATGTCTGGTGGGATCAGCAAAATAAATTTGGTAGAAAATACCGAGGTTTGAATATAAGGGGCTTGATAGCAACTGCCGCTAATGTCTTCAATCTCTACTCCTCGATCTAATAGAAAGGTGCTGATGGCTTCAATGACGTGATCACGATCCAGCGAAATAGTTTCCAGGGAATAAGGTAAGCAATCACTGGATTTATCTTTTGGCTCGGGTCGCAAACTACTAATTTTAATATTCAGTCGTTTACGTAACAGTTCGAGTGTATTTTCCAGTTTGGCTATCTGATTCCAGTTGCCTTGAGCCAGTAAATAAACAGCAGTTGCTTGTGCTAAACGAGAAGACCGGATTTCTACGACGCTGCATTTACAGTCGCTTATCGCAGGAAGCAGTTCAGCGATGAAATTGGGATGAGTAGGACCTAGAGCAGTAATAGCTAGTTGCATAATAATTTTTAACTGTTTTTTTGCCAGTTTATCATTAAATCATTGAAACTTTGCCAACAATACTATCTCTGTTGAGATTAAAATGAACGCCAATACGTTCCTTTTTAATTTTCAATACTTATGTCAGATTCAACAAATAACACATTAAAAACTAAACGGAATAGCCTTGATGACATGCTTGATGACGCAGTTTCGTCGTTAGCTGCAAAATCCGAATTAGAGGATCAAGATGCCATTGATAAATTATTAGTGAATACCGGATTTGATAATGAAGACAGTGCCCAACTCAGCGATGAGGCACAGGACAGTTTTGATGATTTTGACGATTTTGGTGATTTTTCCGAACCTTCATTAAAAGTGCAGCCAATAGAGCCAGAGTTGGAACCGGCTGCCGATAGCATCCAAATTGATGATGAGTTTTCAGAGCTTGATGATTTCGGTGATTTTTCCGAACCTTCATTAGAAGTGCAGCCAATAGAACCCGAGCTGGAACCGACTGCCGATAGCATCCAAATTGATGATGAGTTTTCAGAGCTTGATGATTTCGGTGATTTTTCCGAACCTTCGTTAGAAGTGCAGCCAATAGAACCTGAGCTGGAACCGACTGCCGATACTGTCCAAATTGATGATGAGTTTTCAGAGCTTGACGACTTTGGCGATTTTGCAGACCCCTTACTGGGCAAGCTTCTTGAAGAAGAACCTGAGTTGCTTATTGATGAGGACGTGGATGAATCCGAACAAGACGCCATTGATAAGCTGTTGACTGAAACTGGGTTCGATACAGAAGTTGCTTTACCGGATGATGAAATACTGTTGGAAGATTTTGATAATTTCGGTGATTTTGCCGAACCAGAGTTGGATGTGCTTTCTACAGAAGAGGCCAAACCGTTGATTGATATAGTCGAGAATGATGAAGTTCCAGATGATCAAGATCCGCTTGATAAATTATTGGCTGATAGTGGCTTTGATAAGGATGACTCGCCACAACTCGATAATGAGTTGTTGGATGACTTTTCCGGCCTTGATGAATTTGGCGACTTAGCTGAACCTATTCTTGATGCGCTTCCGATAGAAGAATTGTCTTCAATTGATGATGCCGTTGACGTAAAAGATGAAGTCTTGGCGCAAGATAACACCGATAGCTTGCTTGCTGATGCTGACTCCGATGAAGTTAGTTTGCCATCGGATGGGTTAATAGATGATGAGTTTGCGGACTTCCCATCATTTGACGAATTTGTTGAGAATGTGGCGCAGGCAGAAGTTATTGATAATAACCTGGCTGATGAAATAACAACGCCAGCCGAACCAATTTCTGAATTTGACGAAGACGCGCAAATAGCCGCACAGTTGGCGTTGATGAAAGAAACCGGGGCTACTGTCAGCGATGAGTTTTTAGCTCTGGACGAAATTGGCGATGACGTTTTTGCCGAGCCTGCTGTTTCAGAGGCGCAAGGTGACGACGACTTTACGGAACAAACCGTCGCTCGAAACTCTGATGGCGAGGATGATTTTCTGCTTGCTGATTTTGACATTACCGCTGATAGCGATTTTCCCGGTATGTCCAGCCCTGTTGAAAGTGGTGATGATTTTGCCGTAGAAGATTTAGATTTGTCGATGGATCAGGTAACTGATGATGCACCGAGCGCAATCCTAGATCCTGTTGAGCAAAGTATTGCCGCCCCCATTGCTGAGTTAGCCGCAGCTGCCGCAACTAATGGCTCGGAAAATGATGCCTTGGCGCAGCTAAAAGCTGAACAAGAGCGTATGGATAAACAGTACAAAAAACAGTTGAACGAAGCCGAAGCCAAAGCTAAAAAAGCCGCTGTTTTTGGCTATGTAGCCTTAAGTACCGGCATTCTTGCATTGGGGCTTGCTGGCGGTATGGGCTGGTTAGCGTTTAGTGCAAAATCTGAACTGACACAACTTTCAGAGTCAGTAAAAGCAACTAAAACCGATGTGGATAGTCATTTGGGGCAAAAGCCTGAAGAAGATTTAACAGCAGTTAAAACCTCCGTAGAGCAGCTAAATCAAAAGCTTGACGGCGTGATTGGGCAAATCAACGGAACACCTGCGCCAACTCAGGCTGCAGACGTTAAATTAGAGCCTGGCAATAAAGTCAGTGAGGTGACGCCAAAAAAAGACGTAGTCAATAAGTCCTTGGACATCGCGCCAACGAAAATTGCCGATTTGCCTACACCCAACGCAACGGAAGCAAACCCGCATGCTGCCCCAGCTGACCATGCTGCAATCAAGCCTATTGAACCCGCCGCAAAAACCGATGCTGCCGGTAAAGCTGCTGATAGCGCAAAATCTAATGCAGAGTCGGCAATAGAGAGTAAAAATCAGCCTGTAGTTAAAGCTGTTCCTGAAAACAAAGCCGCGACCAAAAAAAAACCGGCAAAAGTTATTAAGCCGACAATAGATAAAAAGCCTTCGGTCAGTGCCGATTGGTCAGTCAACCTCATTGCCTATAAACAGGATTGGTATGCTAAAAGTAAAGCCGCCGAATTTGCTCAAAAAGGCGTTCCGGTTGAAGTTATTCCGGTAGAGGTTAATGGCGTGACTTGGTATCGGTTGAAAGTAGGGGGGTTTACTAACAAAGCCGAAGCGGATGCCTATGCCGCCAGAGTTAAAAAAGCGTTGAACCTGAGTTCGGTTTGGGTAGGTGATATTTAGGGCTATGTCAAAATAACCGCTCTGATTTTTTCAGATCAATAACAGAGCGGTTTTTGTAATTTTGTTCGTACAATTATTTGGTAACAGTTCTATCAACGCAACGAAAGTCCAGCTCAGCACTTGCAGGTTTAATAAACGTTATTCCATCTCTAAGCTTAATATCCAAGGTTTCTACATCTCTATTCGCGCTATTGCAAAACCTGTTTGCGTCTTCATAAACCTCGGCTTTTTGTCCCGACCCTGTTCTAAAAATCGTAAGATGCGGCCAATTTGAAACTGACGCAACCATATAAGTACCTTTGTCCATAGAAACAATGCCGGTGCTACATCCGGATAACAAGCCAATACTGATAATTAGAAGAAGTTTTTTCACAAGATTTCCTTTTGAGAGCTGAACTAAAAAATAATCAATTTAAATTATAACAACAAAACAGAGGCGCAAACTATCTCGGCTAGCCAAGATGATTGATTTTTAGTGCGGTGCTGCCATGTTGTTAATGATTGCAAACGCCCGGTCAATTTCGTCAAAAGTATTATAAAAATGCGCTGAAAAACGAATGCCGCCGCCACGTAAGGCACACACCACGCTATTTTTCTGCAAATGGTTGTATAAAATATCGTTGGTAATGGTCTGGTGTTTGAAGGTAACAATGCCTGACTTCAGCAGATTTTGCTGCTGTGACAATAAACTTAACTGATCGTTTTTAGCTACGGCTTCCTTAATATAATCCGACTTTTCAAACACTAGCGCTTCCACGGCAGCCATGCCGGTTTCCAGTAATAAAGATAAGCTGGCGGAAAGAGCATGGATACTCAACATATTGGGACTGCCGCATTCAAAACGACGGGCGGTAGGGTGAACTTCCCAAGGTTTGTTTTCATAATTATGAGTATCTTTCATCATGTGCCAGCCGTATTGGGTCAGCTTTAACTTATCTCTTGCTTCGGGCGTGGTGTAAAAAACACCGAGTCCTTCTGGGCCGAACATCCATTTATGCCCATCCGCCATGACAAAATCGGCATGATAAGCCCGCACATCAAACTGCACGGCACCCAGACTTTGAATGGCATCGATGCAAAACAAGATGTCGTGCTGTTTGCAGAATTCGCCAATCCGTTCCAAGTCCATGCGCAGTCCCGAGGCAAATTGAATGGAGCTGATGGTCAATAAACGGGTGTTGTTGTCGACCAGCGCAAATAACGCATCCTCTGGCGTTTCAGCGCTGGCAAGATCAGCCTGACGAAATTCTACGCCTTGATTCGCTAACGATTCCCACGGCAACCGGTTGGAAGGGAACTCCTGATTGCTGGATACGATGTTATCGCCCGCTTGCCACGGCAAACCGTAAGCGACAAAAGACAAGGCTTCCGAGGTATTTTTGACCAGCGCAATATCATCAGCACAAGGGGCACTTAACAAAGCCTGCAATTGAGTTCGCAATTCATTTTCTTTCTTCATCCAGTCCAGATAAAAGTGCGAACCGTAGCGAGTGTTTTGTTCTGCAAACTTGATCACCGCTTCGCCAGTTCTTTTCGGCCAGGGCGCGACGGCGGCATGATTAAGGTAAATTAGTTCGTCGGTTAAAGGAAATTCGGGATGTTTCATAGTGTTGATACCGGAGTTTTAAATTTAAGTCGTGTTAACAAACAAAAGCAGTCATATCTGGTTTTCAGTAATCCTATATGATGAGACGCGGAAGGCACTACTTTTTAAGTACCTATTTCCATACCATCCGGTAATTACCCAAGGAATATATGAATATCATTAAAAAAACAGCGTTAACTTTCTTTATGGCAATTTCTTTAGGTGCGCTTAGCGCTACTGCTTTTGCCGAAGAAGCCGCTGATAGTTCAGCAACAAATGAGACTATTGTGCATGTTGAAAAAGCATTAGCCGAAGTTAACAAAAGCGATTTTTCTGCTGCCAATTTACATTTTAAAGCGGCACGTGCTGCTTCTGAAAAAATCACCGGCCACGAAGACATTGTGAAAAAAGCCAACGCCAGTGTTATCCAAGGTCAAATAGAGTCTAAACGTGGCGATGTCAAAAAATCAGCCGCCGAATTGAATAAAGCATTAGAGTTGTATAAGTCGTTGTAAAAAGTCGATTTGCCACAGGGTTGGCATTGTCGACCCTGTTTTACTACCCGCTAAAAAGCAGAATTTATTTCAAAAACCCCTTCAAATAGACGCGCATCATCAAAGTGACGTCGGCCGACAAATGCGGTCGCGTGATGTCCCCATTGGCGCATGGCGCCGGGCTCTGCAATACCCATCGGCCAAAATAAAAGCCTTTCACCACGTTCAGTACCGGCAACAATGCCGTCTTGGCCGAATAAGCTGCGCGGAGCGCCATTATTTGTGCTTAAAGATCGTAATTTATCCGTATTATCTAAGTGATATTGAATAGCTTGACCGGTCTGACTTGGGTCAAAAGAAACACGTTCAATATAGTGTGTCGTTGCGGCAATACGCAGTACTGGCTTCATGTCCTGTTTGATGACAAGCGCGGGCTGTGGTTGAAAGTGGGTTTCACTAAATATCGTGGTTTGCTTGATGGTGCCGGCATATTGGGTAGGGAAAAATAAATGATAACAGCCGCAATTGTGGATGGTGTCGAATAGCCAAGGTTTGCCATTTGGCAGTAGCGTAACTCGCCAGGTAATGCCGTCCAAATGGCCGCCCAGTAGATCGAAAGCTGAACTTTTAGGCCGGGCCGGAAACCAAATTGTGTAATTCAGCTGCAGTAAAATTTTATTGCCTAGCCGGGTATGCGAAAGATGCTGAAATACAGTTGGTTTATTTATGTTTACCTGAGGCGTGTTTTCCGCCTGTAATTCTGGGTAGCCGATACGATCGTTATTGGTTGCGACATCAATTTCAAATACGGGCGCAAAACTGTTAAACAAATACTGCTGATCTTCGGCAGAAGGTAAGGGAATCGTTAAAGGATTGTTTGCAGATGTGTTTAGTATGTCAGCAACTTGGGCATCTGACAGCGCCATATTTGTAGACGGCTGATAGCGTGTCAATTGGCCTGACACGGGCAATTGCTGCAACGGTTGCTTATAAATAGCCAGTGTTTCTTCATGCCATTGCGCGATACCTGATTTGAATACCCAAGCCGTTAATGGATAAATGCCGATAATGCGTTTCCAGGTCTGATAATCATCAGTAACGGTTGCCAGCTTTTTCAGCCCATTTTGATTATTAGTTTCAAGTTGTAACTGCAGCAGCTTATCGCTGCAAGATTGCAACGCATCAATGGTTGCGGCTTTGCTAGATAAAATTGCCTGAATTGTTTGTTGCAGTTGTTGTGCTGAAGGTTCGGGTAGATTATTAATCTCAACGCGCCGACCGGTATTGGCTAGTTGTTGGAGTTGCTTAAGCCAAAATACATAACTATCGCCATTTACTTCATCCCGAAAACTGGATAGAAAACGATTCACGCGCAGATACGGATAGCCATCAATGCGCCTGGCTTCGGTATCCATGACCTCGGCTGCAACAATTGACTGTTCGGCAGCGTTAAAGACAGCAAGACAATTATTTTGTATTGGTTGGGATTCAGATTGATGTGCTGTCGGCACTGAGCCGTTTATTACGCAGCCGGTTAAAACGCACGCTAATAAAACAGGCAGTAGAAATAGTCGGGTCATCATGATGAACACCTAAAAACGAGGCAGTCTTTGGGAATAGACGACAGCTTACTGCACCCAAAGTATGGACTTAGCGTTAGGGGTTATGCTAACAAAGTTTTATCGAAATGATGAACAGGGCAAAGGATTAAATGCAGAGGTAAAGCGATTTTCGAACCAGAAGCCTAAAAGTAAAAAACTCCCAAGACTTGTAGGTCTTGGGAGTTTTTAAGTTAATTGATTAAGTTGATGATGGACGTGTGTCATTTCCATGTGATTTGCCCAGCTTTGCCTCTTTTACGATTTACGTTAAGGTTGCTGGCAATAGCTGCAGTAGCAAATAGTGTGGATGAAATAATAAACTCACCGGAAACAAAACCCAGTAAGCCAGTGATAAACACTGTTCCCGTTAATATATCTTTGTAAAAGTCGTTCATGATTTGGTCTTCCTATAAAGTTGATAAATTAGTACCGCAACTGAACTATATGGAAGTCTTGCCTCATTAACAATAATACTAACGATACATGGATTGTTTCCTAAATCGATACGCCCAGTTCATAAACGATTCATATTAATCAAGTAAAAAAGACCGCTTAGTGCCGATTGATCAAGACTGCTTTAATTAATGATGGTAAACCCCCGGCTATGCCGGGGGACTCTCAGAGGTTTGACCTATAAGGCGGTCAATAGGATTCTCGGAAACTTGATCAATAGTTTGGAGAATCCAAAATGAGAGAGTATCAAAGTCTGAGTCACACGAGAT